>Ga0247727_10004200_pt1 | contig 30808 bp, 24 predicted proteins | sample WisWelCaveWW1625_FD_202498 | JGI IMG/M metagenome (GOLD analysis project Ga0247727, IMG submission 202498) | Biofilm microbial communities from Wishing Well Cave, Virginia, United States - WW16-25 | ecosystem: Environmental > Aquatic > Deep subsurface > Groundwater > Cave microbial mat | place... | reverse complement strand
GGCGCGCGCGATTCGCTTCTCGACGCTCGAGGCGATCTGCAACGCGCTCTCGTGCCAGCCTGGCGACCTTCTCCGGTTCGAGCCGGAGCAAGCAGAACGCGAGCGACCGGCAGCGGCGAGCAAACGGAGCGCGGGCCGATGAACGAGTTCAGCAGGGAGTCCTTCCAATGAAACACACGGTCGCGCTGACCATCACGTCCTTGCTCGCGATCCTCTTCACGACGTTTCACCTCACGGACGACATCGTCCGCGGGATGTCCCCGGGAGGGCTCTCAAACCTCCCTGTGGTGCTCGTCCTGGTCGTCTGGCTGTACGGAACGCTGGTGCTCGCCGAGCGGCGATCGGGGTACGTCATCATCCTCGTCGCGTCGCTCCTTGCGTCGGGCCTCCCCGTCGTCCACATGACAAACAAGGGAGGCGCTGTCGGCGGCGGGATCGCCGAGTCCAGCGGAGCCTTCTTCTTCGCCTGGACACTCATCGCGCTCGGCGTGACCGCGATCTTCTCCGTCATCCTCTCGGCGCGCGGACTGCGGAGGTTGCAACGGGGCCGGCCAAGGCAGTCCAACAACCCGAGCGAATGAACATGCTCTTACCGATTCACCTGGCCGCAGGCGGGCTCGCCCTGGTTCTCGGCGCCGTGGCTCTGTTGGTCAAGAAGGGCGGGACGATCCACCGCCGTAGCGGGCTGCTGTTCGTCTACGCGATGCTCGTCATGGCGATCACCGCCTCGATCTTGGGAAATGTGGGCGGCGGCGTGATGACGGTCTACCTTGTCGTCACGGCGCTGATGACCGTACGCCCCGTGTCGCCATGGACCCGCGGTATCAATGTAGCGGCGATGATGTTCGCGGTGGCATTCGCGCTACTCACGATTCTGGCAGGCGTCAAGGCCTTCAACAGCCCTGGCGGTTTCCTCAACGGCGTCCCGTTCCTGATGTTCTTCTTCCTCGCCGCGGTCATGATCCTGGCGGCGATTGGCGACGTGCGCGTCATGCGATTCGGCATGCCGCGCGGCGGTCCGCGCCTGGCGCGCCATCTGTGGCGCATGTGCTTCGCGCTGTTCATCGCGGCCGGATCGTTCTTCTCGATCCGTGAGCGCGTGGCGAAAGTCCTGCCCGAGCCATTCACGACGGTGCCGATGCGCGCGCTGCCGATCCTGCTGGTGTTCGGCGCGATGTTCTATTGGTTGTGGAGGGTCCGCGGCCGTCGCACGTTGCAGGTTCTGGTCCGATACGACGTCGGCGATCCCAACCGTAGCCGATGAAAGGCTCCAGCGGATAGCCGTGGAACACGATCCAGAGACGAAGCGTCCCGCGGGTTGCCCGGCGAGCGAGAGGCGGCCGCGCTGTGAGAAGCGAGCAACGCGAGGACAGGGACGGCGATGCGTCCTCCCGAGAGCGAGCGCGAACGACGTAAACAAGGCGCGGTCACGGCCGGCGAGGATGACATTCGCACGGAAGAATCCTCCGGCTACTGACAACTACGGACACGGGTTCGTGTTCGGTCGCTCGATCGCCTGGCTGTCGTGTCCGAGGCTCCCCTCGATCCCGTTGACCACCCCACTCACGAGCGAGAAGGCCGTACTGCCCGTGGACGGGAAGTCGAGGTCGTCCACCCGGGTCGAGGTCTCGCCGCAGCGGCGCTCCGCCAGCGGGTTCGAGCCCGGCGCCTGCGTGTAGATGCCCGTCGCTTTCAGCACGTCGAGGTCGCCCTCGTAGACGTTCCACGACGAGTAAGCCTGCTCCGGCTGCCACGCGATGGAGTCGCGGCGCGAGTCGAGGATCAGGATGACGTCGTCGTCGAGGTCGCACACGTCGCCTTGGCCGTCCTGGTCCCAGTCCGATTGGGTCGGGTCGTAGTCGAGGCCGCAGACGTCGCACACATCGCCCGCGCCGTCGCGGTCGAAGTCAGCCTGTTCGGGATTCGGCGCCGCGCGGCAGTTGTCACAGGCGTTGTGCACGCCGTCTCCGTCGCTGTCCTCCCCGAGAGCGTCCTCGTCGATCTGGCCGTCGCAGTCCTCGTCCACGCCGTTGCAGACCTCGGTCGCTCCGGGGTGGATCGCGAAAGCGGCGTCGTTGCAATCCCCGGCGCAGGCCCGGTACCCGTCCCCGTCGGCGTCGATCTCGCTCGCGGGGATCGTGGGCCACGCCGGATCGCCGCAATCGTCGTTGATGCCGTTACAGAGCTGCGTAGCTCCCGGATACACTTGCGCGTCGCCATCGTCGCAGTCCATCCCGTTCGCCACGGTACCCGGCGCAGGGGGGCAAAGGGTCGAAGCGGCTCCGGGATCGCCGAATCCGTCGCCGTCGGCATCGAGATAGGACACCGGCGCGGCGCACGCACTGTATTCCCAGGTGTCGCTCAAATCGGTGTATTCGACGCGGCCGCCAAAGAGCACGACGCGGCTGCGCGCGGAATCGTAGGCGATCGCATGCTCGCTTCTCGCCCCCGGACCGGCGGTGGCCGTCTGACGCCACGTCGTCCCGTCCCATTCCCAGGTATCGGCCACTGCGCTGCTCCCCCACCACGACCTACCGCCGAAGAGCACGACGCGGCCTCGTGCGCTGTCGTACGCCATCGCATGCAAGTATCTCGGCGAGGGACCGGACGAGGCTCGCTCGGTCCAAGTCTCGCCGTCCCATTCCCAGGTGTCCCCGCCGATCGAGCCCCCGTGATAGCCTCCGAAGAGCACGACGCGGCCGCGCGCCGAGTCGTAGGCCATCGCATGCCACTGTCGGGCGGGTGGACCGGACGAGGCTCGCTCAGTCCAAGTCGCGCCGTCCCACTCCCACGTGTCGCCGAGAGGTGCACCGTAGGAGCCTCCGAAGAGCACGACGCGGCCGCGCGCCGAGTCGTAGGCCATCGCATGCTCCCATCGGGGGGAGGGACCGGTCGTGGCCCGCAGGGTCCACCTGGTGCCGTCCCATTCGTATGTGTTGCCGGCCGTTGCGGCGTCGGTCACGCCGCCGAACAGCACGACCCGTTCACGCGCCGAGTCGTAGGCCATCGCATGCCAGTATCTCGGCGCAACACCGCCCAAGGATCGCTGAATCCACATCGCGCCGTCCCACTCCCACGTGTCGCGCGCGGCCGAACCGCTGAACTGGACACCGCCGAAGAGCACGACGCGCGCGCGCGCGGAGTCGTACGCCATCGCGTGGGCGCGCCTCGTCGTGAGGCTCGCGGTGACCCGCCGAGTCCATGTCGTGCCGTCCCACTCCCAGGTGTCGCCGAGGTGTGCGCCGCTGGAGCCTCCGAAGAGCACCGCTCGGCCGCGCGTCGAGTCGTAGGCCATCGCTGACCCGCTCCTCGGCGTGGGACCGGTTGAGGCACGCTGAGTCCACGTCGTGCCGTCCCATTCCCAGGTGTCGCCGAGCCGGTTGAAGCTCCCAGTGCCGCCGAAGATCAGTACACGCGCGCGCGCGGAATCGTACGCCATCGCGAAGCTACCTCGCGCCGGGGGGCCGGAGGCGGCTCGTTGGGTCCACGTCGTGCCGTCCCATTCCCAGGTGTCGCCGAGCATCGAACTTCCGTCCGATCCTCCGAACAGGACGACGCGACCGCGCGCCGAATCGTACGCCATCGCATGCAGGTATCTCGGCGAAGGACCGGACGAGGCTCGCTCAGTCCAGGTCTCCCCGTCCCATTCCCACGTGTCGCCGTAATGGATAGAGAGATTGAAGCCGCCGAAGCCGCCGAACAGCACGACGCGGCCGCGCGCCGAGTCGAACGCCATCGCATAGCCCATTCTCGGCGCGGGACCGGAGGAGGCTCGTTGAATCCAAATCTCGCCGTCCCATTCCCACGTGTTCACGGAATCCCAGAAGTTGCTTTGCAAGAGGACGACGCGGCCGCGCGCCGAATCGTAGACCATCTCGGAGCTTGCTCCCGGATCCGGACCGGAAGAAGCCACGAGCGTCCAGGTCGAGCCGTCCCATTCCCACGTATCGCCGAAACCGCCGGCGTAGTCAGCATAGCCGCCGAAGAGGACGACGCGGCCACGCGCGGAATCGTAGGCCATCGCAGCCCCTTCCCTCGGCTGGAGAGCGGGGCGGGGTTCCCACCCCTGCGGAAGCGGTTCCGGGAGGGAAGGCAACGCGGCGTGCGCGGCGCCGAGGGCCAGGATGACCAGGAGAAACAAGGCGGGTCGGCTCATCCCCTTCTCCTTCGTTCGAGGTCTTTCTCCTACTTACTTGTATGCCGTCCCGCTGCGGGTTCCCAGAATCTGCAAGAGGGTGGACAGTAGGGCACCTGCGTTTCAGGTGGAGACGGTGAAAACGCCTACGAGGTGAGGGGTTTCCGGTTCGCAACGGGCAGCCAACCGGCAATTCACCGGCATGATTCAGGCCCTGGAAACGCGTTTCGACAGGCGTCCGGGTACTCGCCTCTGACGTTATCTAGCTACAAGAAAACGACTTACGTCTGCAAAACCACGGGCCGCAAGCCCGCGGCTCACCGCGACGGAGCTGGCAGAGGAGTGTCTTCGCGCCGATGCTTCGTCGCTTCCTTCTGCTCTGCCTCGGCCGCTCGCCGGAAGAACTGGATTCGGCGCAGCACCCCGAGACGACTGCCGAGGGAGCCCGCCGCACAGATCGTGTCGGAGCCGGTCTGGCACGTCACGGTTCCGAGGACGGCCGCCCCAGTCAGCTTGATCCACGAGAAATCCTGCAGCGTCACGTCACCGTGCAGCGTATGGCTCCCTGGACCGCGAGTTCCGAGCCGGTCAGAAGCAGCGCGTCACCGTGGATGGCGCTGGCCCCCGGAAAGTAGACCTCCATCCTGGAATCGGCGACTGCGATCAGGGACAGCGCGGTCGCATCCCCGGCCCGTCCCACGGTCGAGTCGAACAGGCCGAGGCTGCGGCGGTCCATGGCGCCCCGGTGGCCCTGGCCGTTTTCGAGGAACGTCGTCCGGAGGATCTGGATCGTGGAGAGATTCTCCGCCAGCACTCCCAGGACGTCGTTCCCCGTCACCTCGGTATCCTCGGCGGTACCCGCGCCTGAGCTGGCCCCGGAACCCGATTTCTTCGACTGAACGTTCCTGCCCTGGCGGAGTTCCCCGCGCGCGACGTGGGGTCGTGTGTCCGCTCGACGTCCTTCAGGGGTATCCTTGCCCGCGTGGGAGCGGGTTCAGGGGACTGTTGGAATGGTCGACGCAAAGCCACTTCCCGGACACTCGGAACCCGAACATCGTGTACCTGCGAAACCGCCGCTTGTGCAACCTATCGGCTGAAGGCGCGCTGGGGCTCGACACGGTCCTCGCGGGCGGAGCGATCCGGGGCGAGAAGGTCGTAACGGAAGGTCAGCTCCGCCTCATGCCCGGTGTCAAGGTCGTCGTGCGGGACGCGTCGTGAATTTCTGCGAGATCTTCATCCGTCGCCCGGTGGCGACCACTCTGGTGATGGTGGGGATCCTGGTCTTCGGCGCCATGGCCTACCGGCGTCTCCCCGTGAGCGACCTGCCGAACGTGGATTTTCCGACGCTCCAGGTGTCCGCGAGCCTGCCGGGAGCGTCTCCCGAGACGATGGCGGCGTCCGTGGCCACCCCCCTCGAGCGGGAGTTCAGCACGATCGCCGGTGTCGACTCGATGACGTCCGCGAGCACCCAGGGGAACACCCAGATCACCCTCCAGTTCAGCCTGAGCCGGGACCTCGACGCCGCGGCCCAGGACGTACAGGCGGCCATCACGCGGGCGACCCGGCAGCTCCCCGCCGACATGCCCACGCCCCCCTCCTATCAGAAGGTGAACCCCGCCGACCAGCCGATCCTGTACATCGCGCTCACGTCGCCGACCCTGCCGATGTACCAGCTCAACGAGTACGGGGAGACGGTGATCGCCCAGCGCATCTCCACCGTGAGCGGCGTCGCGCAGGTGCAGATCTTCGGCGCCCAGAAATACGCGGTGCGCGTGAAGCTCGATCCGAAGGCTCTCGCGAGCCGCGGGATCGGCATCGACGAGGTCGCCGCCGCCATCCGCGGGGCCAACGTGAACCTTCCCACGGGCACGCTCTTCGGCCCGCACCGCGCGTTCACGGTGGAGGCCAGCGGCCAGCTCACGAGCGCGGCCGCCTACCGCCCCGTGATCGTGGCCTACCGGAACGGGCGCCCCGTGCGCCTGGAGGATCTGGGCGAGGTCCACGACAGCGTGGAGAACGAAAAGACGGCGGCCTGGTACGTGAACCAGAGGGCGGTGATCCTGGCGATCCAGCGCCAGCCGGGAACGAACACGGTGGAGGTGGCCCGGAGCGTGCGAGAGCTCCTCCCCGCGTTTCGAGCCCAGATCCCGGCGTCGGTTTCGCTGCAGGTGCTGTTCGACCGTTCGGAATCGGTCCGCGCATCGGTCGCGGACGTGCAGCTCACCCTCCTGCTCACCCTCGTCCTCGTGGTCCTGGTCATCTTCCTGTTCCTGAGGAACCTCCCGGCCACCGTGATCCCGTCCCTCGCGCTTCCCATGTCCCTCGTGGGGACGTTCGCGGTGATGTACCTCCTGGGGTACAGCCTGGACAACCTCTCGCTCCTGGCCTTGACGCTCTCGGTCGGCTTCGTGGTGGACGACGCCATCGTCATGCTCGAGAACGTCGTGCGCCACATGGAGATGGGAAAGACCCCGTTTCGCTCCGCCCTCGACGGCTCGCGTGAGATCGTCTTCACCGTCGTGTCCATGACGGTCTCCCTGGCCGCGGTGTTCCTTCCGATCCTCTTCATGGGAGGGATCCTCGGGCGTCTGTTTGCCGAGTTCGCGGTCACGATCGGCGTTGCGGTCCTGATCTCGGGGTTCGTGTCCCTCACCCTCACGCCGATGCTCTGCAGCCGTTTCCTGAAGCCTCCCGGCGAGATCCGGCACGGGGCGGCGTATCGCCTTTCCGAGCGCGGTTTTCAGGCGATGATCCGGGCATACGACGTCTCTCTGCGCTGGTCGCTTCGCCATCGCCAGGCGACGATGCTTGGAACGGCAGTCGTGCTCGGCGCCACCGTCTGGCTCTTCGTCGCGATCCCCAAGGGGTTCATTCCGGACCAGGACCTCGGCCAGGTGTTCGCCTTCACCGAGGGCGCGGAGGACGTCTCGTTCGATTCCTTGGCGCGCAACCAGCAGGCGGTGGCTGCGACCGTGGCCCAGGATCCGAACGTCGAGGCCTTCATGTCCACCGCCGGAGCGCGCGGCGGCGTCGGATCCAGCAACTCCGGCGTCCTGTTCATGCGCCTGAAGCCCCGCGCGGAGCGCAAGGGCGTGGACGAGGTGATCGCCGGCTTGAGGGCCAGGCTGGCCGAGATTCCGGGAATGCGGGTGTTCCTCCAGAATCCCCCGGTCATCCGGCTCGGAGGGCGCCTCACCAAGAGCCAGTACCAGTACACGCTCTCGGGGCCGGACACGGACGAGCTGTACCGCGTCGTCCCCGATCTCGAGGCCGCCCTCCGCGCGATGCCTCAGTTCCTGGACGTCACCACGGACCTGCAGCTCAAGAATCCTCACGTCGCGGTCGAGATCGATCGGGACAGAGCGGCGGCCCTGGGCGTCTCGGCCGCCGAGATCGAGGACGCGCTCTTCAGCGCGTACGGGGCCCGGCAGGTGTCGACGATCTACGCGCCCAACAACACCTACAAGGTCATCCTCGAGCTCGAGCCCAGGTACCAGCGGGAGGCTTCGGCCCTGTCCCTCCTCCACGTGCGCTCGTCGCGCGGGGCGCTCGTGCCCCTCGAGACCGTCGCGACCCTCGAGGAGGGCCTGGGACCTCTCTCGGTGAATCACTCGGGCCAGCTTCCCTCGGTGACCGTCTCGTTCAACCTCCGGCCGGGCGTGGCTCTGGGGGACGCCGTCGCCGCGGTGAATCAAGCCGCCCGGGAGATCGTGCCCCCCGGCATCGGCACGAGCTTCCAGGGGACGGCCCAGGCGTTCCAGTCCTCGCTCGAGGGCCTGGGGCTGCTCCTCGTCGTGTCGATCCTGGTGATCTACATGGTCCTGGGGATCCTCTACGAGAGCTTCATCCATCCCGTGACGATTCTCTCGGCGCTCCCGTTCGCGGGGTTCGGGGCGCTCTTCACCCTGATGCTCTTCGGGATGGACCTGAGCATCTTCGCGTTCGTGGGCGTGATCATGCTGGTGGGGCTCGTCAAGAAAAACGGGATCATCATGATCGACTTCGCCATCGAGGCGCAGAGGAGCGGGACGAAATCGCCGGGAGACGCGATCTACGAGGCGTGCATGGTGCGCTTCCGGCCGATCATGATGACGACCATGGCCGCGCTCTTCGGAACCCTCCCGATCGCCATGGGCTGGGGGATCGGTGCCGAGGCCCGTCGGCCGCTGGGGCTCGCGGTCGTGGGCGGGCTCCTGTTCTCGCAGATGCTCACCCTGTTCGTGACGCCGGTGGTATACACGTACCTCGAGGAGTTCCGGGGTTGGGTCGGGCGCGGGGCCAGACCGGCGCTTTCGACCCGTCCGGTCGAGCCGCGAGGGGGGCAGGTGGGCGCGTAGAAGGCGTGGGCGAAGCCGTGCAATCTTGCATTTCAAATGCATGATTGCACGACGAGATCGACCGTTCTCTCTGCTGTAGGGGCTACCGCGCCAGGTCGGACGCGTCGCGGACGAACTCTCGCCAGCGCGCCCAGCTCTCAAGCGAGGCAGCCAGGAGCGCAGCGCCGATGGTGCAATAGAGGAGGCCGAGCCACGGCCGTGGGAGGGGCGAGTGACGCAGCGCGATCCCTCCCGCCATCATGACGACCGCGATCCCCCACGATCCCCACGAGAAGACGCCACCGACGCACCGCCCGTCTCCCGCCTCGACGATCCGGAGCGCGTTGGCGCTCACACGGGGAGCGAGGACGAGCCGCCCCTTGATCCAGCCCGCGAGGAGGGCGATGGGAAGGGCACCGAGCCACGCCGCCCTGGCCCCGAGGAGCCAGTGAAGGCCCGCCACGAGGAGGCCCGTTCCGATCCCGGTCCACAGGAGCGCGGCGAGGAAGAGGCGCGTCCTCCGCGAGACCTTGGGATCGAGACGCTCCAGGATGCTCACGCCAGGAAGATAGCAGCGGGAGCCGGGTGGCAACCCCTCCGCTCGGACGTGCATAATCCCGGCGAGGTGAGAGAGATGTCCGCCGAGGAGATGTACCAGGACCTCAAGGCCAAGCTCCGCGACATCGTGCCCGATTTCGAGCTGCGCATGAAGGCGGAGGTTGCGGTCGAGATCAACCGCCTGAAGGTCGAGAAGAACGCGGTGATCCTGGGGCACAACTACATGGAGCCCGCCCTCTACGCCTCGATCCCGGATTTCACGGGCGATTCGCTGGAGCTGTGCCGCAAGGCGGCGGCAACCGACAGGGACATCATCGTCTTCTGCGGCGTGCGCTTCATGGCCGAGACGGCCAAGATCCTGAACCCGGGAAAGAAGGTTCTCCTTCCCTCCCTCGAGGCCGGGTGCTCCCTGGCCGCCAGCATCACGGCCGAGGACGTGCGGAGCCTCCGCCTGCGTTTTCCAGGCGTTCCCGTGGTGACCTACGTGAACACCTACGCCGACGTGAAGGCGGAGAGCGACATCTGCTGCACCTCGTCCAACGCCCGCGCGGTCGTCGAGTCTCTCGGGACCGACACGGTGATCTTCCTCCCCGACGAGTACCTGGCGAAGAACGTCGCGCGCGAGACCGGAAAGCACATCGTCTTCCCGACCCTGGGCGCCACGAAGGGGGACGACGCGGTCCTCGACGTCCAGATGATCGGATGGCGCGGCCGGTGCGAGGTCCACGAGCAGTTCACCGTGGAGGACGTCCAGAACGTCCGCAAGCAGTTTCCGGACGTGACGGTCCTGGCCCATCCCGAGTGCAGCCCGGAGGTCGTGGCGGCCTCGGATTTCTCCGGGAGCACCACCGCCATGATCCGTTACGTGGAGAAGACCGATGCCCCGCGTTTCCTCCTTCTGACCGAATGCTCCATGGGCGACAACATCATGGCCGCGAACCCGGACAAGGAGATGCTCCGCCTGTGCAGCGTCCGCTGCCCGCACATGAGCCAGATCACGCTCCTGGACACGCTGGAATCGCTCCGGCAGGAGCGATACGTGATCGACGTGCCGGAGGAGATCCGGGTCCGCGCGGCGAGGGCGGTGGAGCGCATGATCGCCATCGGGGCGGTCGGGACGAGAGACTAGCTCCCATGGACGAATGCCTCTCGACCGAGGTCCTCGTCATCGGCTGCGGGATCGCCGGCGGGGTCGCCGCCCTCGAGCTGGCGAGAGCCGGCATCCCGGTGATCGTCGTCACGCGCGTCCCTGAGCCCGGCGAGAGCAACACGTGGTACGCCCAGGGCGGGATCATCCATCGAGGCACGGACGACTCGCCCGCACTCCTCGTCGAGGATCTCCTCCGCGCGGGCGCGGGGCACGGGAATCCCCGGGCGATCCGGATCCTGGCGGAGGAGGGCCCGGATCTCGTCCAGAGTCTCCTCATGGACACGATCGGGGTCCGGTTCGACCGGGACCCCGACGGGAGCCCATCCCTCGCCCTCGAGGGGGGCCACTCCGTGCCGCGGATCGCACACGCCGCGGACGCGACCGGGAGGGCGGTGGAGAACGCGCTCCTCGCGGCGCTCCGGTCCCACCCGAACGTCACCCTCGTGACCGGCTGCACCGCGGTGGACCTTCTGACCCCTTCCCACCACTCGACCAACCGCCTCGTCGTGTACGACCCGCAATCCTGCGCCGGCGCCTACGTTCTCGACCAGGCCACCGGACGGATCTCGCGTTGCCTCGCACGGAACACGATTCTCGCCACGGGCGGGTTGGGTCAGATCTTTCTCTTCACCACGAACCCGCCCGGCGCCCGGGGGGACGGGGTCGCCATGGCCTACCGCGCCGGTGCACGCGTTATCAACATGGAGTTCGTCCAGTTCCATCCCACGACCTTCTACAACCCTCCGGCGCCGAGCTTCCTCATCTCGGAGGCGGTGCGGGGGGAGGGAGCGCGGCTCGTGGATTCCTCCGGCGAGCCGTTCATGCAGAAATACGATCCCCAGTGGAAAGACCTGGCGGCGCGCGACGTCGTGGCGCGTGGGATGCACCAGGAGATGCTCGCCCGCGGCGTGCGGAACGTGTATCTCGACCTTCGGTCCTACATCCCCGCGGAGAGGGTCCGCGCGCACTTCCCGAATATCTACGAGACGTGCCTTAGATACGACGTGGACGTCACGCGGGACCTGGTGCCCGTGGTCCCGGGCGCGCACTACGCGTGCGGCGGGATCTGGGTGGACGAATGGGGACGGACGACGATCGACCGGCTGCATGCCGTGGGCGAGGTGTCGTGCACGGGGGTCCACGGCGCGAATCGACTCGCGAGCGCGTCGCTCCTCGAGGGGCTCGTGTGGGGGCGGCGCGCCGCCCGGGACATCGCGGCTCGACGCTCGGACGCGCCCATGCCCGGACCGGAGGAGATCCCGTCCTGGCGCAGCCTGGCCGTCGAGCCCCCCGACCCGGCGCTCATCCGGCAGGACATGAGCACCATCAAGCAGATCATGTGGAACTACGTGGGGCTCGTGCGGACCACGCCGCGCCTCCAGAGGGCGCTCCGGGAGCTTCGGAACCTCGAGACCGAGATCGAGGAGTTCTATCGCGCGGCGCGACTGACCGACGGCGTCGTCGGCTTGCGCAACGCGGTGCGCACCGCGGTGATCGTCGCCGCGGCGGCGTGGGAGAACAAGACGAACCTGGGGTGCCACTACCGGGAGTAGCTCGATGCAGCGGCCTTCCATCCTCATCGTCTTCACCGGGGGCACGATCTCCATGCGGGCCGTACCCGGGCGCGGGGTCGTCCCCGCGCGCGGCGGCGCCGAGGAGGCGCTCTCCGGTCGGCGCTCGAGGGAGGGGCGCGCGGGATCGTCTTGCAGGCGCTCGGCCGCGGGAACGTTCCTAGGGGGATGCTCGCCGAGGTGCGACGCGCGGCCCGGGATGGAGTGCCGGTCGTCGTCGCGAGCCGCTGCCCGCAGGGGAGCACGGCCATCAAGCTCATGGTGCTCCTGGGCGCCGGGGCGGATGCCGCGCGAATCCGAGAGGCGTTCCTGGGGTCGGTGTGAAGGACTATTCTCCGACCTTGCCGGGCGCGGCCTCGCGGCGAGCCACCCCCAGAGCCGCGAGACGGTCGGCGAGGTCCGCGCCTGCCGTGGCCGGCTTCACGTCGCGGTCCACGTAGAGGATCTTGCCGTCTTTCCCGATGAAGACCGTGTGCCGAGAGGCGAACGTGCCCAAGCGCAGGACGCCGTAGGCGCGAGCGGTCTCCTTCGTCGGGTCGCTCAGGATCGGGTAGTCGCAACCGAGCGACTCGGCGAACTTCTTGTTGGTCTCGGGGCCATCGGTGCTGGCGGCATAGAGCGCCACGTCGAAGGCGCGGATCTTCTCGCCGCTCTCACGGAGCGACTTGCATTCCGCGGTTCAGCCGCCCGTGAACGCTTTGGGGAACCAGGCGATCACCACCGCCTGTCTCCCGGCGTGGTCCGCGAGAGAGTGAGTCTTGCCGTCCGAGCCGACGAGGGCGAACGCCGGCGCAGGGTCTCCGGGACCGAGCATCTTGCCTTCCTCCACGGGCTCGGCGCGGGGTTCTGCCGCGGAAGCCACGGTGGCGGCCACGCACAGGAGAATCGAGCCGAGCTGCATCGCCGCCTCCGAGCCGGATCGCCGCAAGCCTAGAAGACGTAGGTCCCGTAGGCCATCACGCCGTCGTAGGTGTACTGGAGGTCCACGGTCGTGGAGCTCACGTTCGTGTAGGAGAGCCGGACCCAGTTGTAGCCTGCGCCGAAGCCGAAGTGCTCGAACGGATACCAGTGGAAATCCGCACGGGCGTCGGTCAGGCTCGCCTCCACATCGCTCACGCGCACGCCGAAGTACTCGAGGCTCCCCTTGAAGTACCAGTCGCCTCCCAGCTTGACCTCGGCGTGGGCTCCGACGAGGGGCACCGGGGCATAGACCTCCTCTTCCTCCTGGGAGAACGTACCGGTCTGTGTGCCGACCGTGCCGAAGCCGGAGAGGGACACACTGGCCTTGTAGGTGCTGAGCCCGAAGGAGATCCCCGCATCGACTCTCGGATTCCGGACGAAGGAGTACTTGTAGGCCAGCTTCAGGAGGTCCGTGCTGAACTCCGAGCTCAGCGACCCGTTCACATCGAAGACGGTATCGCCGAACTCGATTTGCCTGTCGATCACCCGGTTCGCGTTCCTGCGCAGCGAGAACACGCCGAACTCCAGCCGGTGCTTGCGAGCGAACCGCCAGTATCCATCGAGCCGCAGATCGCTCTGCTCCCGGTCGAGGGAGGTGTCGTCCTCCAGATCGACCTCCGTCCCCGACCCCGAGACCTGGTCCGAGTCGACGCGCGCCGTCGTGTTGAAGCTGGTGAGAAAACCGCCCACGCTCACGCTCACGATGTCGCGCTTTCCCCTTCCGAAGGGGTTGTCCGGGTCGCCTGCTTCGGCCGCGCCTTGACCCGCGGCAAGGCCGAGCGTTGCGAGCGCCGCCGCAAGTTTCCCGAAGGTCCTTGTGCTCATCCTAGCCTCGTAGTCCAGGGAGATCCGCCTGGGGTCGCACATTGTACCTTCTCTCTACGACCCTTTCCTGGTTTTCCCCGCGTCCGGGCGGCGCGCTCCGCTCGGGCCGTCCGGGAGCCGTCCCGCCTCCGCGAGGGCCCGCCGCAGGAGGAACTCGACCTGACCGTTCAGGCTGCGCAGCTCGTCCGAAGCCCAGCGCGACAGCGCCGCGTGAAGCTTCGGATCGAGGCGCAGAAGGAAGGGCTTCCGTTCCGGCATCCCGAGCGCCGTCTAGGGGTACAGGGTGCCGGTGTTGACCACCGGCTGCGTGTTCTGCTCGCTGCACAGCACGACGAGCAGGTTGCTCACCATGGCGGCCTTGCGCTCCTCGTCGAGCTCGATCACCTTCTTCGCGGCGAGCGCCTCGAGCGCCGTCTCGACCATCCCCACGGCCCCCTCGACGATCGTCTGGCGGGCGGCCACCACCGCCGCGGCCTGCTGGCGGCGCAGCATGGCGGCCGCGATCTCGGGGGCGTACGCCAGGTGGCTCACCCGGGTCTCGATCACCTCGACCCCGGCCTGGGACAGCCGCTCGTGGATCTCGATCCGAAGCTGCGCGGAGACCTCCGCGGTATGGCTCGACAGGGCGGTCTCGCCCTCCTTGTGGGCGTCGTACGGATAACCGGTCGCCAGGTTCCGGAGCGCGGCCTCGCTCTGCACGTGGACGAAGTTCTCGTAGCTGTCCACCTGGAACGCCGCCTCGGCCGTGTCGACGACCCTCCAGACGACGACGGCGGCGATCTCGACGGGGTTGCCGCGTCGGTCGTTGACCTTGAGCTTGGCGGTCTCGAAGTTGCGCACCCGGAGGGAGATCGGCTTCCTGGTGAAGAACGGGTTCGTCCACCTAAGCCCCGGAGAGCGGGACGTGCCGCGGTACGCCCCGAACAGCTGCAGCACCCTTCCCTGGTTCGGGTTCACGGTGTAGAGCCCGAAGAAGAGGAACGATGTCACGACGAGGACGATGGCGGGCGCGATGGCCTCGGCTCCGGACAGGCGCACCCCGGCAGAGATCAGCCAGGCGATCGAGCCCAGGAAGAGAAGCGCCAGAGCCAGAGCGACCGGAATTCCCGGGAGAGCGTCGCGTCGAACTTCGCGGATCATGGGGTTGTCTCCTTTCATATCAGAATGATATCAGATAGATTTCATCCGTCAAGCCGCGATGACCGATGTGGCTCAGGCGCGGATACCGAGTGCGGCAGCCAGGAAGGGCTCACGGCTCAGATGGGGCTTGAGGCGTTCACTCCTCGGGCGGCACCGACTGCGCGACCTCCCAGAGGCGCCGGTATTCGCCCCTAACGCTCGGATCGAGGCGATCGGCCAGGTCAGGCGGCAGCTTCGCGTGAAGGATGAGGTCTTGGACGTCGGCAAGGTCTCGAGCTCGATGCGGCGCGGACAACCCAGAGGCGAGCTTCAACTCGACGAGGGTCTCGAGGTTGACAAAGCGGAACTCGTCACCTTCGACGAAGACGTTGGCGGGATCGGGGAACGCCACTGCTTTCGGCTTGCCGTCGCCGGGGTATTCGCCCGTGGTCACCATCTCGATGCGCACGCCGGTCTCGGCGTCCCGAAAGGTTTTCCGGGCGCCGTGGAAGGCCGGGATGTAGCCTCGTCCGAGAAGCCTCTCGCGAAACGTCTCGAGTCCCTCGGGACGCATCAGAACGTCGATGCCCTCTGTCGTTCGGCGGTAGCCGTGCTCGACGAGGGCCATCCCCCCGAGAATGGCGTATTCCAAGCTCTCGTCCTCCGCGTCAATCGATGCCGCGGACCATCACGATGTCGGTGCTCCCGATGCTCTGGATGAAGAAAACGCTCCGTCCATCAGGCGCCCACTCGAAGTCGAAGTCTGCGCCGTCCCGCGATTCGGTCAGAAGTACCGGCTTGTCCTGGCCGATGGTCCATGCCCACAGATTCGAGGTCTGTCCGCTCTCCGCCGCGAAGAGGATCCTCCGTCCATCGGGAGACCACTCGAAGTCATAGATTCGGCTCTCGGGGAAGCGGAGGAGAGTGATGGGATCCCCTCCTGCCAGCGGCCATTTCTTGATGAGACGCGCTCCGTCCTCCTCCTCGGCGACGAACGTGAGCCCACGTCCGTCCGGCGCCCACCGGAAAGCCTGGACGCGAGGTGGATGGGGGAAGGTCGCGACCGGATCTCCTCCGTCGGCGGGGAAGACCACCTTCGTGGCGCGCTCCCGGTCGCCGGACCGGACGTTCCTGGTGCAGAAGACGCGCTTGCCGTCCGGCGAGAAGCGGCTTTCGCCCGTGCAGTCGTCCGAGACCGGCGTGAGATCCCCCCCGGCCAGCGGCAGGCGCCACAGCTTCCTCGGAGCGTCCGCGCGCGTGCAGAGGGCGTACGCGCCGTCCGGGGAGACGTCGCCGAGGAACTCACCGGAGCCGTGGGTGAGCTGGGTGAGGTTTCCACCGTCGAGGTCCACGCGGAAGATATGTCCGATCAGGTCGGGACCGAAGCCGGCGAAGGCGGTTGTCTGGGCATGTGGAATCAGCTCGTGCACGAAGGCGAGGATCGACTCGGGCGTGATCTGGGTCGGCGCGGACCCGTCGGGGCGCGCGATCCAGAGCGTGCTTCCCTGGCCCTTCTGCCTGGCGAAAACCGCGGAGCCGTTCGCGGCGACGGCGAGAGAGCCGGCCGTTTCCTCGCTGCCCGCGCCAAAGCGGATCTGCCGAGGCTCGTCCTTGCCATCCGCGGACATGGTCCATAGGGTCGAGGTGGAGCTGTGTCGCAGAGCCGCGACGGTCTTCCGGTCCCCGGAAACACTGATGCTGACGTACGTGGACAGGTCGTTCGTGATCCTCCTCGCGCGTCCGTCGGGGTACGAGACCAACCAGAGCTGCGGCGCAAAGCTCACATTGGCGTCGATCCCCGAGAGCACGAGACCCCCTTCGCCGATCCATGCGATGCTACTGATGGCCGGTCCCTTCCAGGTTCCGACGGACGTGCGCTTCCCGGTGGCCACGTCGAAAGCGGCGATCTGGGCGCTAAGACCTCCCTCCGTGCGCGTGACCACCGCGACGATCGCGCCGCCGTCGGGGGACCACGCCGGCCGGCTGAAATCGATCCTCTCGGGAAGGGAGAGGGTCGCGAGGGTGCGTTCCTTCCCCGCGGCGAGGTCGTAGAGGACGAGCGCGCTCTGGTTCGTTCGAGAGATCCCGCGGACGAACGCCAGGTTCTTCCCGTCGGGGGAGAAGCCGACGGGTGAGTCGACGTCGAAGATCTTCTTGCGGGCGGCGCCGCCGAGAGAGGGGAGCTCGAAGAGGGCGCTGTAGTTGGGCGTCTCGACGTCGCGTCCGAGGTAATAGACGTACTCCCCGTCGGGAGAAAAGCTCAGTCGATCGATGGGCGTCCGCTGCGGGGGGATGATCTGAACGTCGCTGCCGGTCGCCACCTGCCGGACGTGAGCGCTCGAGAGGCCGTCCGACCGTCGAGAGTACGCGAGGTACCGGCCGTCGGGGGACAGCACCGCCGCCTGGATGTCACGGCCGCCCACGAGTGTGGTCATCCGCATCGACTCGAACGGCTCCCGGACGATCTCGGCCTTGCGGCCTCCGAGCCATCCATGGAGCCCGAACCCGATCCCCAGGACGCCGATCAGGCCCGCCACCGCGATCCCCACCACGAGCCCGGTCCTTCGCGGCGACGGCATGGCGGGGGACGAGACCGGGAGGGGGGTCGCCGACGGAGCCGAGGGCGACAGGGCGTCGAACTCCTCCACGATCTCGCGCAGCTCGATGGCGAGGTCCTTGATCGACTGGAACCGCTGGTCGCGGTTCTTCTCGAGGCAGCGACGGATCATCCGCCGCACCTCGGCAGGAGCCCGAGGGTTGATGGCGTCCACGGCCGGGGGCTTGTCGTGCAGGATCTTGTGCATCGTCTCGACATCGGAATCGGCGACGTAGGGACGCTGGCGGGTGGCGGCTTCGTAGAGGATGCATCCGAACGAGAAGATGTCCGACCGGTAGTCCACCGTCTGCCCGCGAACCTGCTCCGGGGACATGTAGCCCACGGTCCCGACCACGGCGCCGCCTCCCGTGAGATCGGCCGCCTCGGTCGGAGCGGCCGTCGCGTCCGTCTGACCCGGACCCGGCTGGCGCTCCGCGAGCTTCGCGAGACCGAAGTCGAGGACCTTGGCATAGCCGTCCCTCGTGACCATGATGTTGCTCGGCTTCAGGTCGCGATGAACGATCCCCGCGGCGTGGGCCTTGGCCAGACCCTCGGCTGCCTGGGCGAGGAAGCCGAGGAGCGTGCGCAGATCCGCCTTCTCGTGGTGGATCTTGTTCTTGAGCGTTTCGCCGCTGACCAGCTCCATGGCGATGAAGTGCACCGGCTCCTGGGTGTCGTCTGCCTGTGCGTCATCGCCCGTCCGCACGCGCTCTCGCCCGATCTCGTGAATCGTCACGATGTGCGGGTGGCTCAGGGAGGAGGCCGACTTCGCCTCGAGGACGAACCTCCGGACACGCTCCTCGTTGCGGACCAGCTCCGGAGGCAGGATCTTCAGGGCGACATTGCGCTCGAGGGTGAGATCCTGGGCCAGGTACACTTCTCCCATGCCTCCCGCACCCAGGGGGCTGATGATCCGGTAGTGGGAGATCAGGTTCCCAGGCTGGAGAGTCGATCCCACGGATAAGCCTCCGGCGTGGATTGTACCCCGCGCACCTCTTCCGCCGGGCGTCGAGTTCACATAGTGTGTGTGCCGAGGCCGCTCTTTCGTGAACCACGCAGTCCCTCGAATCTGCCTCTTCCTCTCCGGACTCGCCGGCCTCGCGTACGAGGTGTGCTGGATCCGCCAGGGCACGCTGGTCTTCGGGTCCACCACGCTCGCCACGAGCACCGTGGTCGCGGTTTTCTTCGCGGGTCTCGCCCTCGGAAACCACGCCTTCGGCCGGCTGAGCCGGCGCATCGAGAACCCGATGCGGTGGTACGCGATCGTCGAGGTCGCGGTGGGGGCGTGCGGGATCTTGGGCCTCGTCCTGTTTCCCCTCGCCGACGATCTCTACGGAAGCGTCTACCGCGCGGTGGGGGAGAGCTCAGGATGGCTTCTGCTCGTGCGAGCCGGGCTCGTTGCCGCACTTCTTCTCCCCGCGACGGCGCTCATGGGGGCGACGCTTCCGCTGGTGTGCGCCCGCTACGCGGTTCGCGGAGCCCGCGGCGCGGCGAGATCGGCCGGGGAGTTCTACGCGATCAACACCCTGGGCGCGGCGGCGGGGTGCGCGGCCACCGGGTTCCTCCTGATTCCCGGATTGGGCCTCTCGCGAACGATCGTGCTCGCCGCGGTCGTGAACCTGGCGGCGGGAGTCCTGGCCGCCTCGGCCTCCTCCATCGCGCCGCCTGCGGTGGCCGCCCCCCCTCCGGATCGGGCCTCCTGGGGGATTCGCCGTTCCGCCGTCGTCTTCATCTTCTTTCTGGGCGGGTTCGTCGGGCTCGCTCACGAGGTGCTCTGGACGCGCTTTCTCGGCCTGCTCGTGCGGAACACGGTTCACACCTACACCCTGAGCCTGACCGTGGTTCTCGCCGGCATCGTGATCGGAAGCATCCTCGCCGCGCGTCTTGCGGGTTCCGTTCCCTCGAGCGTGCGCCTGTTCGGTGCGCTCCAGGTCCTCACGGGCCTCTACGTTCTCGCCGTTCTCCTGCTCCCTCCCGCGGCGTGGCAGAGGCTGGGTTCCGGCCTCGGCGTCTTCTTTCTCGTCTTCTTGCCGCCGGCCGTCTTCTCCGGCGCTTCCTTCCCGCTCGCCGTCCGGCTGGTGGTCGACGATTCCTCGTCGGTGGGGTACGAGGTCGGTCGGATGTCCGCCGTCAACATTCTGGGCGGCATCGCGGGCTCGCTGCTCGTGGGCTTTGTCGGGATCCCGCGCTTCGGGCTCGCGACGAGCGTGCTCACGACCACCGCGCTGTCTCTCGCGGCGGGGATCGTGGCATGGCTCGTCCTGTCCGACAGTCGCAGGCGCGTCGCCGCCGTCGCGGCGCTTGCCGTTCTCGTCTGGATCGCGATCCCGCGCGCGCTTCGCACCCGGGTTCCCGGCGATTTCCTCGCCGCCGGCGGCGTCGTGGTGGATGTCCGCGAGGGGATGACCGCGAACGCGGCGGTGGTCCGGACCCATGATTCCCTCCAGCTCAAGATCGATCGCTTCTGGCAGGGGCAGGACCGGAAGAACCATCAGATCATGGCGGCCCACGTCCCGATGCTCCTCCACCCGGGCCCGCGCAAAGTCCTCGTGGTCGGCGCGGGGACCGGCCAGACCGCGAGCCGCTTCCTTCTCTACCCGGTCGACCGGCTCGACGTGGTCGACATCGAGCCTGCGGTATTCGACCTGATCCGGGAGCACTTCGACACCGGCTGGCTCGACGATCCCCGCGTGCGCCTCCTGCGCGAGGACGGCAGGAGCTACGTCACCCATGCGAGCGCCACCTACGACATCGTCTCGCTCGAGGTGGGACAGCTCTTCCGCCCGGGTGTGGCGTCGTTCTACACCGCCGAGTTCTACGAGCGGGTGCGGGCCAGGCTCTCCCCCGGCGGCCTCGTGAGCCAGTTCGTTCCCCTCCCGGTCCTCACCCTCGAGCACTTCCAGGGGATCGTGGGGACGTTCATCGACGCGTTTCCTCGGAGCGTGCTCTGGTACAACACGTCCGAGCTCCTCCTCGTCGGGACCCCGGGCGCAGCTTTGCCCATCCGTGGGTCGCGCCTCGATCTGCTGTCCTCGGACGCCCGCATTCACGAAGACCTGAAGTACAGCCCCTGGGGAGGAGCGGACGAGTGGCTCAACCGCCGGCCGGCGTTCCTCGCGGGGTTCCTGTGCGGGCCCGAGAGCCTGCGCGCTCTCTCCCTCGGAGCGCCGCGAAGCCACGACGACCGACCCGTGCTCGAGTACGCCACGAGCGGAGCCGACGAGTCGCGAAACACGGATGTTCCCATCCTCTCGTTTCTTCGGAGATTCCTGGATCCGGTGGCGCGGGCCGTGGAGGTCCCTCTTCCCGCCGAGGAGATCGCGGCGATCCTCGCGCTCCGCGAGCGGAACGTGGCGGACATGGAGGCGAGCACGTGGGTGCGGCAGGCCGAGCGCCTCATCGCGCGGGGGCGCTTCGAGGAGACGGTCGGCATCCTGGCGCGGGCGATCCCGATGAATCCGCGGAGCGTTCTCGCCCATCGGCTCATGGCCGATGCCCTGACTGAGCTCCGGAGGTTCGCCGAAGCGCGGGAGCACTTCGACGCCGCGCTCGTCATCGATCCCAAAGACGCCCCGACCCTGCGCGGCCTCGCGGCCTGGCATCTCGCCCAGGGACGCCACGACGAGGCCCGTTCGGTGTACGGGACGCTCCTCGGGATCCGGCCGGACGACGCCGAGGCCCATTACAACCTCGGCGTCCTCTGCGTCCACGCGGGCGATCTCGCCGGCGCCGTGGCCCACCTGCGCGAGGCGCTCCGGTGGAATCCCGGCGACGCGGATGCGCTCCGCAGCCTCGCGTGGGCCGAGGCGGCGCTCCGCGAGGGCGCGCCGTCCAAAAGCCCGATTCAGCAGCAGCGGTGACGCCCGCCCACGGCGGGAACGTCGCCCAGGACCGTCGAGGGGCTCCCGCCTCCTCCCGTCCACCCCGGCGTGTCGGGCTCCACCGGCTGCCGACCGTCGAGGATCCTGAGCCACTGCCGCACGGCGGAGAGGAACACGGTGGCGACGAGCACGAGGAAGATCGCGGCAATCGAGGCGTCCAGGCGCGCGTTGAAGGCCTCGCGGGCCCCGACTCCCGCAGCGCTCGCGAGCGCCAGGAACCCGATGCGGGGATCGGAGTGGAAGATCTTCTCGAGCCCCGCGGTCATCGTGACCGAGAGGAGGAAGAGAAGAGGGACGAGAGTCACCCAGACGTGTCGCGCCCGCCCGGTGCGGAACAGGATGGTGGTTCCCACGGTCAGCGCCGTGGCCGCCAGGAGCTGATTCGAGATTCCGAACAGAGGCCACAGGGCCCGGATCCCGCCCTGCGGATCGCTCACCCCGGCGAGCAGGAAATAGCCCCACGCCGCGACGAACAGGACGCTCGTCACGAGGTTGGCGCCCCACCCGCTCCCGGAGAGCGTGGGGACGATCCGGCCCAGCACGTCCTGGAGGAGGTAGCGTCCCACACGCGTGCCGGCGTCGAGCGTCGTCAAGATGAACAGCGCCTCGAACATGATGGCGAAGTGGTACCAGAACGCGGTGAACCCGGCGCCCCCGAGGAACCCCTGGAAGATCTGCGCCATCCCCACCGCCAGGCACGGCGCTCCGCCGGTGCGGGCGATGACCGATTTCTCGCCGACCTGCGCCGCCAGGGCCTCCATCTCTCCCTCTGTGACCGGGAACCCCTGCTCGCTGATCCAGGCCAGATCCCGGGTCGAGTTGATGGCGAAGTACTGGCCCGGCGGGAGCGACGCTGCCGCCACCATGGCCATGACGGCCACGAACGCTTCGAGGAGCATGCTGCCGTAGCCGACCATGCGAGCATCGCCCTCGCGCGCGAGGAGCTTGGGCGTCGTCCCGCTCGCCACGAGGGAGTGGAACCCGGAGATCGCCCCGCACGCGATCGTGATGAAGCAGAACGGGAAGATCTTCCCGCCGAAGATCGGCCCGCTCCCGTCCACGAACCGGGTGAGCGCGGGCATGTGGAGGTCGGGGCGCGCGATCAGGATCCCCGCGCCCAGGAGGAGCACGGTTCCCAGCTTGACGAACGTCGAGAGGTAGTCGCGGGGCGCCAGGAGGAGCCACACGGGAAGGACCGACGCCGCGAGGCCGTAGAGGATCACCGCCCAGGCCAGGGTCACCCGGCCCAGGGTGAACGCGGGCGCGAGGGTGGGATGCACCGAGACCCAGTGTCCCCCCAGAAGAGCGCCGACCAGGAGAAGGAGCCCGATGGCCGTCGCAAGGACCACCTGACGCCCGTGGCCGCCCCGCATGACGAGCCCCATGAGGAACGCGATCGGGATCGTCGCGCCCACGGTGAACACGCCCCAGGGAGACTCGGCCAGTGCGTTCACGACCACGAGGGCGAGCACGGCGATGAGGATGATCATGATCAGCAGGATTCCGAGGCTCCCCGCGCGGGCGCCCCAGGGCCCCAGGGTGTCGTGAGCCATCCTCGCCAGGGAGCGTCCGTCGCGCCTCAGGCTCGACGCGAGGATCACGAAGTCCTGCACCGCTCCCCCCAGCACCACGCCCGCGAGGATCCAGAGCGTGCCCGGGAGATACCCGAACTGCGCGGCCAGGATCGGCCCGACGAGCGGACCGGGGCCGGCGATCGCCGCGAAATGGTGACCGAAGACGACCCATCGGTTCGTGGCCACGAAATCCCGGCCGTCCGCGAGCCTCACCGCGGGCGTGAGCCGCGCGTCGTCGAGGGAGAGGACGCGCGCCGCGACGAACTTTGAATAGAAGCGGTATCCGATGGAGAGGACGCAGACCGCGGCGACGACGAGCCAGGCCGCGGACACCCGCTCGCCCCGCCCGGTGGCGATCGTCGAGACGGCGAGGGCTCCGAGCGCGGCCACGCCGATCCACGGGAGGATCCTGAGCGCTCGCATGGGCGGGATCGAGGCCCCTCCTTCTAGAATCGGAAGATCCCGACGGCCTGGAACTGCTCGGACCGGCCGCGGTTGCCGTCCTTGTTCTGCCGGGTGCCGTAGATGTACTCGATCCCGACGTCGACGCGCTCGATCGGAGAGAACACGAGGTTGGTGGAGAACCGGTTCGTCTTGTGGTACGCGTCGTCGGGCTGGAAATCGACGTTGTCGACGGTGACAAAGCTCCAGATCAGCGAGGAGCGGAGCTTCATGACGCGCGTCCTCTCCCACTGCTTCCACTGGTGCTCGTAGTCCACGTACCAGCCCACGGCGGGAAGCGCCCGCAGCTCCCCGGTCGCGGTGTCGAACACGGCGTCCTGGCCGCCGAGGGAGTTCAGGTCGTTGATGTAACGCGCGTTCCCCTCGCCGAAGTTCAGCTGGAAGATGAAGCGGTCGGTGAGGTGGAGGTAGCGGAACGGCACGACGCCGCTCAAGCTCGCGCCCCACGCGAGGACGGATTCGACCTGACCGGGGACAGCGTCGGGCTCGGCGCGGATCTCCCGGAAGACGATGGCCCCCTGCAGGTGCCCGACCTCCTTGAACTTCCAGATGGCGCGGCCGACCAGGTCCGGGACGAGGTTGACCCCCTTTCCGCCGGTCACGGAGACCTCCGGAGTCTCCGCGGCAGCCGCAACGCTGAGGTCGTCCCGCACCCGCCAGGTGTAGCGGAACTGCGTCTGGCGGATGACGTTCTCCCCGTTAATCCCCTCGAAGTCCATGGTCTGATGATCGGCCGCCGGGTCCGAAAACGTGGACCAGGTCTGGCCCACGATCATCCCGTGGAACTGGGCGTACGCATGGCGGAGGCGGAAATTCGTCCGCGTCTCGGTCCCGGTCGAGCCGAAGAAGTCTCCCTCGATGAACGCGCGCATCTGGCCGACCCCCGTCGGCGTCCGCATCTCGAAGTTGAGCCGGCTCGTATTCGCGGAGAACGTGGTGCGCTTCCCCGTGCCCGCGGCGGCGTCGCCGGATTCCACGGGGATCGAGTGCGTCAAGAAGCGGTCGTGAGAGCCCAGGGGATCGAGCGTGAAGACCGCGGCGGTGCGGATCCGCCCGCCGAACTTGATGGCCGCGTCGGTTCCCGGGACCCGGATCGAGCCGGGGAAATCTCCGGCGGACACGATGTTCGGCGGGATCTCCGGAACCTTCTGAGACGACTCCTCGGCTCGCCGCAGGCGCTCTTCGAGAGACTGCCTGTCCTCGGCGCCCGGGATCTGCTGCTTGAGCTCCTCGAGGCGCTGCTTCATAGCGACGATCTGCTGCTCCATCTCGGCGAGCTTTTTCTTCTGTTCGTCGATCGCGCCGCCCTGCTCCTCGAGCTTCCCTTGCTGCTCGGCGATCTTCGCCTGCTGCTCCACGACCAGCCTCTGCTGCTCGTCGATCCGCGCGCGATGTTCCGCGAGGAGGCGGAGGAGCTCGTCGGCGGTCGGTTTCTTGGGGGCCTTTTTCTTCGCGGGAGCCTTCGATGGCGGCGCGGTGGGCGTCTCTGCCGCAAGCGCCGCCCCCGCGAGAGCGCCCGCGAGCACGATTCCGCCGGCGACGCTCACGGCTCGAACGGTTCGGATGAGTCGGCGCACGCTACCCCCCTTGCCGGGTCCCGCGGACCCGGCAGATTGTAACGTGAGGAGTGCTGACGAGGGACCTGTTTTCTCACGCTCTGCCGGCGCGGCGAGCTCTCGGCAGCCAGCGACCGACCCGGGCACGGTACTCCTCGTACTCTCGACCGAACACCCGTCCGAGATGAGGCTCTTCGTAGAGGACGACGAACAGATGGAAGCACGTCGCGACGACGAGCGCGTAGAGCACCAGGCCCGCGGCGCGGAACACGATCGCCCAGCCGGCAATCACGGTGAGCACGCCCAGGTACATCGGATTCCGCGTGGTGCGATACAGCCCCCGGACGACGAGCTTTCGGGGCGCATCGATCGGCGCGGGGGTGCCCCGACCGAACGTGGCAAAGTCCCACACGCACCAGCCGTAGATGGCACCGCCAAGCGCCAGAACAGAAAGGCCGAGCACGATTTCCCCGGGAGACGCCATGGGCCGGCCTCTTGCGATGAGCATCGGCACATAGACCCCGACCGTGCCCGGCATGAGCACCGTGAACAGCAGGTTCTTGAGGAGGAGCTTCATCGGCGTGCTCTTCGCACGTTCCTCGCGCGGGCGAACGTCCGCTGCAAGCGTGTGCCCTAGGCGGCGCATCGCCATTGTTCGGACCATTCCAAGCCGCTCACCAGGTCACAGGATGCGAACTCAAGGTGGATCACACGGCGATGACCGGAAACCCGCGCCGACGAAGACGCGTGCAATAACAACGGCCGCATGACCAAGAGGCCTCCGCGGCCAACGACACAAGTCACTTCCGGGTTCGTGGCACGAGCAGTATCGATCGCCGACACGGACAAACGCCCGGCCCGGTGCGATCCGGCCAGAACCCGGACCGGCCCGTTCTCGAAGCCGCAGTCGTCCAGATGGACGCGAACGGCGACCATGCGCTCGAGGACCTGGATCGGAGGTTGCACGTGCGGAACCCCGGCCTTCGAGGACCACGGCCCGTAGCCATCAACAGGGTTCGCGGCACGAACCGCGATCGTCAGGTCCTGGTGCCAGGGGACCTTCCAGTTGGCGTTTGGGTGCTTGTCGAACAGGATGCCTCGCACCGCGAATGCCCGCGCACCGATCGCGGTCCGGACGACCTCCCCTACGATCGGATGATTCAGCAGGCTTCGGACCCCGGGCACGCGACGCAAGACATCGCGCACGCCGCCGTGCCCACTGGAGACGAGTTCCGCCTCTAGCGGCTCGATGGCACGGAGCAGCCCATCAACTTCTCTTTCGTCGAGCGCAGGGTCCACGATGTCGTACCCCAGCTCGTCGATGCGAGGTCGCACTGGCGTCGAAGACTTGGGCGAGAAGCCAGCTGGGATCATCGCTCGCTCGTGGTTCCGTGGTAGTCGGGTCCCCATCGACACCATACGGTCTTCGCGGAGTCCGTGCAATCGCGATGATCCGGCCTCATCCGCTCCCGGCAACGCCCGGCTTTACCGCGCCCCGCAAGATCTCTACGATGAGGGTTCCTGCTCCTCCCGGAGGGCTCCAACATGCGCAGCGGCACAAACAACGCGGTGGTCGGCCAGTCGGGCGGACCGACGGCGGTCATCAATCAGTCCCTGGTCGGGGTCGTGGAGGGATTCCGTTCGGGACCCGCCGCCTCGCGATCGGTGCGGATCCTCGGCATGCGCCACGGCGTGAGCGGGCTCGTCCGGGGCGACCTCCTGGACCTGACCGAGATCCCCCAGGACGCGCTCGACCGCGTCGCGGACACTCCCTCGGCGGCCCTGGGCTCGAGTCGCGACAAGCCGGACCCGGAGTACTGCCGGAGAATCCTCGAGGCGTGCCGCGAGTCAGACGTGCGCTGGTTCTTCTACGTGGGGGGAAACGACTCCGCCGACACCTGCCGGATCGTCCGCGCGATGGCGGTCCAGGCGGGCTACGACCTTCGCTGCCTCCACGTGCCGAAGACGGTGGACAACGACCTGCTCGGGAGCGATCACACGCCGGGCTTTCCCTCGGCGGCCCGCTTCGTGGCCACGGCGTTTCGCGCCGACTCTCTCGACAACCGGAGCCTTCCGGGGGTCAAGATCAACGTCGTGATGGGGCGAAACGCGGGGTTCCTGACGGGCGCCGCTGCGCTCGCCCGCCAGCGGGAGGACGACGGGCCGCATCTGATCTACGTCCCCGAGGTCCCCTTCGACTCCGATCGCTTCGTCGGAGACGTCGACCGCGTCTTCTCCCGGCTCGGCCGCTGCCAGATCGCCGCGAGCGAGGGGATCGTGGACGGATCGGGACGACCGATCGGGGCCACACTGATCCAGGGCGGTCAGATGGACGCCCACGGGAACGTGCAGCTCTCGGGCTCGGGGGCGCTCGGCGACGCGCTCGCAAGCCTCGTGAAGGACAAGCTCACCTCAGGACGCGGCACGGCGAAACCGCCCCGCGTGCGCGCCGACACCTTCGGATATCTGCAGCGCTGCTGGCCGGACCCATCGCCCGTGGACCGGAGCGAGGCTCGCGAGGCCGGCCGCTTCGCGGCGCGGCTCGCGGCCGAAGGAGCCGAGGACGGCTCCGTGGCGATCGTCCGGACCTCGGATTCGCCGTACTCATCGACGTTCCAGCGGATCGAGCTGGGCGAGGTGGCCGCGCAGACGAGACGGATGCCGGCGGAGTTCCTCGCCGGGGCGCACGACGTCTCCGAGGCGTTCCTTCGTTACGCCCGCCCTCTCGTGGGCGAGCTCCAAGACATGGCCTGGCTCTGACAGCTGGGAGTTTCGGTTGCTGTCACCGAAACCTCGCGTGGGCGAGCTCCAAGGCATGGCCTGGCTCTGACCCGCTGAATCCTCACCGCTAGGACCGGCCCGCGGCATTGCCCGTGGCCTCAGAACGGACCAATTTGCCTGCAGGGAGAGGAGGAAGAACATGAGGATCGTCGACCGCTTCATGCTGTGCGCCTGCCTTGCGGCCGGCCTGGTCTTCTGCGTCTCCGCGGCGGGGTTCGCGATCGTCGAGCTTCAGGCGCAGGATTCGGAGTCCCACGCAACGTCCCTCGAGGAGCTCGAAGAGCTCGGCGCGGGCGCCCGTCCCGTGGGGGAGGAGGTCACCCCCCCCGAGCTCGTCACACGAGTGCAGCCCGAGTACCCCGAGGAGATGCGCGCGGCCAGGGCCACGGGGAGGGTCATTCTCCAGGCCGTCATCGACGGAAAGGGAGTGGTTTCGGCCGTCGCGGTTCTCCGAGGGTCCGGGCACATGCCGCTCGACAACGCCGCCATCGATGCGGTCCGGCAGTGGCGCTATCAGCCCGCGATGATGGAGGGCAGCCCGGTCAAGGTCACCTTCACCGTCGTCGTCAACTTCACGCTGGCCGACAACGAGCCTTCCTGAGCTTTCCTCACGAGTGAATCTCCACCACGTCCCCTTCCGCGAGGACGTGGTCGCGCTGGACCGTCTGCCCCTCGAACGCGCTCGGCCCCCAGATCCGCGCGAACTTGAAGTGCGCCAGCAGGTCCTTGTGAATCCGCTCCGCCAGGTCGCCCACGGTGGCGTTCCTCGGGAGGGTGAAGGGCGAGACGCGGTTCGCGGGCTTTCCGGGCTGCTTCGTGTACACGCGCACGATCTCCATGGCCTCGAAGGTCCGGCGCTTCAGGTCCAGGAGGCCGTGTCCCGTGACACACGAGACCGCCAGGGGACGCCACGGAGGCTCCAGGAGCTCTTCCAGCACCGTGAGATCCTCACGGAATCCGGGACGCTCTGCGCCGCTCACGACCAGGAGGGATTTCTTCCACGCGCGCCCCGGCTCCTCGGCCGGGGGCGGGGAGGAGCCCAGAGGACAGGCTTCGATCTTCTTCCCGTCGAGGAGCGCTCTGGTTTCCTGCAGCTCGTCCAGGGGGTTCTCTCCATCCACCACGATCCACAGGAGGTCGGCCCGCCGCACGAGGTCGAAGACCCAGGGGTCGACGTGCTCCGCCGAGATCGGTGGCAGGTCCAAGAGCTGGAAGGAGACGTCCTCGAACGGCATCATGCCCGGGCAGGGCTCACGGGTGGTGAATGGATAGGCGGCGATCTCGGGACTCGCATGGGTGAGGCAGGCGAGGAGGGATGACTTCCCGGTGTTCGGCGGGCCCACGAGCGCGACCTGCCCCGCGCCCTCGGCGGGGACGATGTGGCTGAAGCTCGCCCGCGCCCCCTTTTTTTGAGGCTCTCTCTTGTGCTTGGCGATGCGCGCCTTGACTTCCCCCTGGAGGCCGTCCGTGCCCTTGTGCTTGGGCATGATGCGGAGCATCTCCTCGAGGGCGGCGATCTTCTCCTCGGTGGTCTTGGCGGCGCGGTATCGGTCTTCGGCCCTGTGATAGTCGGGCGGGAGATTGGCGGGCATTTGGGGGCGGGCTCACGCCGGCTCGGGAGCCCGTCCCGACCGTAGCCGCGCGAGGAGGCCGAAGACGTCTTCGAGCCGCAGCGGTTTCACGAGACAGGCGTCGTACGGAGGTCCCGGCACCCACTCGGGCGCGGAGTCGGCGGAGGCTCCCGCGGATGCCACCAGGACGATTCTCGACGAAGGGCTCGCCTCGCGGATCGCCGAGCCGAGACTGCCCGCGGTCGTCCTGCACAGGGACTCGTCCAGGAGCACGACGTCCGAGTGGATCTGCCGGACCATCTGCAGCGCCTCCTCCGGCGTACGCACGACGAGGAGCCGGTAGCCGTCGCGCCGGAGTCGATCCCCGAGCTCGCCCGACAGGAAAGGCTCGGGCTCCACGGCCAGGATCGTCATCTCTCGCGTGCCGCGGATCAGCTTCACGAGGTTCTCGACGTCGAGAGGCTTGCGTACGAAGGCGACCGCTCCCTCGTCGAGGCACTGCCGCCTGAGATGGTCCATGCTGTACGCGCTCATGAGGACCACCTGGGCGTCCCGCCTCTTCCGGCGGATGATGCGAAACGCCTCCATGCCATCCATGCCGGGCATGCGAACGTCCATGAGCACGAGGTCGTACGGCCTCCTCTCGAACATCTTGACGGCCTTCTCCCCCGAGTCTGCGGTGGCCACCTCGTACCCCTCCCCGCCGAGAATGTCCGCGAGGGTGGTCCGCAGGTTCTTCTCGTCGTCCACGATCAGGATGCTGGCTGGCTCCACGAGTCCTCCTCGTCGCGGGTCCTACGTCGGCTGCACGGGGAGCCGGATACGGAACGACGCCCCTCGGACGCTCTGGGCCAGATCGATGGAGCCGCCGTGCCGCTCGACGATCTGCCGGCAGATGGCGAGGCCCAGGCCGGTTCCCTTGGCCTTGGTGGTGAAGAGCGGCTCGAAGACCTGCCGCCCGAGGTGGCGCGGGATCCCCGGCCCGTCGTCCGTGATGTTGATGACGTCCGCGCCCTGCTCACGCCACGCCCGGACCATGATCCGGCCACGGCCGTGCATGGCCTGGGTCGCATTGATGAGCACATTGGCCAGAACCTGGCCGAGCTGATCCGGATCGGCCGACACGAAGAACGGGTCGGATTCCAGATCCATGTGGAGATCGACCCCGTTCCTGCCCTCGACGTATTCCATCGCGGCATGAACCGCGCGCGCGAGATCCACCCGCTTGCGGTCCGGATCTCTCGTGCGGCTCATGTCCATGAGGTCGCTGACGATGCGGTCGGCCTGGCGCACTTCCTGCTCGATGATGTCCAGATACTCGACGACCTTGGGGTCCTGTGCTGCCGCGTGTCGCTTCAGATAGTAGGCGGCGTTGCGGAGGGCCGCCAAGGGGTTGCGGATCTCGTGGGCGATGCTCACCGCCACCTGCCCGATCGTGGCAAGGCGGGTGTGGCGAACGAGGTCACCTTTGACGCGCTCGAGCTCGGCGTCCACGAGCCGCTTTTCCTGCTGCTGGTGGAGGAGGATCTGGCTCTGGGCGGCGCGGAAGGCCTCCTCGGCCTTGCGCCGCTCGCTCGTCTCGAGGGCGAGCGACACGAACTCCGCGATCGAGGCGGCGAATTCCTGCTCCTCGGGCTCCCATTCCCGGGGCGGCCCCACGCGCTCGTGGCAGACGACGCCGATGAGCGTCCCGGCTCGCCGCAGCGGCGCGTCGAGCATCGCGCCGATTCCGAGAGGAGCGAGGTACGACTCC
>Ga0247727_10004199_pt1 | contig 30816 bp, 21 predicted proteins | sample WisWelCaveWW1625_FD_202498 | JGI IMG/M metagenome (GOLD analysis project Ga0247727, IMG submission 202498) | Biofilm microbial communities from Wishing Well Cave, Virginia, United States - WW16-25 | ecosystem: Environmental > Aquatic > Deep subsurface > Groundwater > Cave microbial mat | place... | reverse complement strand
TGCAGTCGTGCTCGTTGACGACCCGGGTGCAATCCTCGCGAATCCGACGGCATGGCGCGATGAAACGCTTGCGATTTGTGCGAACGCGGGTGCGACGGAGCTCCGTTTCTATACGCAAGCCACCCATTCGCGGCTCACCAACGCGCTCCTCGCTGCCGAAATGGATCTGCACGCCGAGATCGCGATGGTGCGATCCGCAGCCGAGTTGGTCGGGACCGAAAAAGCGGAAGCCGGTCCTTGGTCCGTTCGCGAGGTCACCACTCCCGCACTCTGGCGCTCCAAGGCAGCGCTCCACGCGCGCACACCCGAACGACCCGACGGCAAGCCGGCCGACGCGGAATCATGGGTGCTGCTGGAGCGTGGAAAGATCGAGGCCGGCTACATGTCGCCGTACTTGATCGAACGGAGCGGCGAGGCCTGCGGTGCCTTCGGCCTCTCCTTCACGCCCGAATTGCTGCGTTTCAAAAACTTCTTCGTCGCCCCCGAGGGGCGGCGTTGCGGCGCGGCGTCGGCGGCGCTGCGCTGGATCGGGCGAGAAGCGCTGGTGCGCGGCATCGAGGCGGTCGGCTGCTTCGCACTGCCCGACAGCACGGGCCAGCGTCTTTACGAGCGCGTCGGCTTCGTCGAAGTCGGACGTCAGCTCGAATGGCGCTTTCCGATCGCGGCTCGCAGAGGAAGGGAAGAAAGGCTGCTTCGCAATGCTGTCGGCTGACCAGATTTCCGCGTATCGCCGCGACGGCTTCGTCGTCGCGCGCGATGTGCTGCCGAGCGGTGAGATAGCAGCGCTCCGTGCCGAGGAAGAACGACTGTGGAGTGAAGCGGCTGTAGACCTGGAGCGTGAGGGCATCTTCTGGCGCAAGCATGAAACGCTGGGACGCGTGGCCGATCGTTTGGATCCGGTTTGCACGATCTCGAAGCCTTTCGCTGCGGTCGCGGAAGACGCTCGCATGAAAGCGATAGCGACTTGTGTCTTGGGCGCGTCGGGCGCGTTCTTCAAAGACAAGCTGATCACGAAACCGCCCGGCACCGACGGCTACGGCCTCCACTACGACTACGCCTATTGGACGGGTCTCGGTGTCCCGCCGGACGAGTTCGTGACATTGTCGCTCGCGCTCGACGCGAGCGACGAAGCCAACGGCGGCGTCGAGCTCTTCTCGGGGCTTCAAGCGAAAGTCCTTCCGCCGTCTCGTGAAGATCCGTTCGACCTCGATCCCGCCTTTGTCGTTGGCATGAAGTCGCGAGTTCCGGAGCTTGCCGCCGGCGATGTGTTGGTCTTTCACAGTCGCGTTCCGCACCGGAGCGCACCGAATCGATCGGATCGCGCTCGACGCGTGTACATTGCGACCTACATGCACGCGCGCCACGCCGGTCGTGCCCACCCCTACGATCCGGAGCGAAGAAAGATCGTCTATCGCGCGCTCGCTCGCGAGAATGTCTGATCCGGCGCGGCGCGCACCACGTTCAGGCGCGACCGTCGGCCACGCGCTCGAGCCAATCGACCACCCTGTCGATCTGACGCGTCGTCCGCTCGCGGATTCGACGAGCGTCGGCCGCGACGCCATGTTGCCACGGAGGAAGCTGAGCGTAGGGATTTGCCTCCCAGAGCACGACCTCGCCGTTCGGTAGGCTCGCGTAGTCGATCGCCGCCACGTGGAGGCCCAGCACCGCAACCGCGCGCAGCATCGTCTCCGGCGCCTCCGGCGCAGATTGGTTGTATTCGTAGTCGGCCGCGAGCGTGTCGTGCCAACGCGAGCGACCGACACCGAACCGTCGGAGCCAAGCTCGAGCACGCTTGGAGTCCTCGAGGAACGTGCTCGTCGTGCGACCGACGATCGGCGTCGACGAAAAGAACACGTGGTTGTTGATGACCGTATCGCCGTACACCATCGAGCGCTTCTTGTGGTAGTACCGCGCCATGATGCTGTCGGGTGCGACGGCACGCCATTTCGCGCGCACGTCGATCAGCTGAAGCGCTACGGCAGGAAAAGCGAGCGTGAGCTTGGCCTCATCGACGTGCTTCACGCGCTTGCAGATCCGCACGCCTTCCTGCGCGTGCTTGTCGTCGGAGCGGAGAATCATCGGAAGGCCGAGCGCGGCCATGGCCGGCTCTAGATCGGCGGACGAACGAATCACGCGAGCGGCTGCGCACCGAAGCCCGGCCTTTCGCCAAATCTCCGCCTGGCGACTCTTGATGCTGTTGGAGAGGCTCTGGGGCGGGTTGAGGAGACGGATTCCGCGAGCGACTCCCGCTTCCGCGATCGCGGCCGCTTCGGCGTAGCAGACGGGATAGAGCTCCTTCAGGGGATCACCGAGCAAGAACAGAATGGCGCCTACGCCGTCGAGGCGGGGCTTCGGCGATCCCGTTTCGAAGATTCGGAGGCGCGGTCGCATCGCAGGGCGGTTGGCAGCGATGTGCGCTTCGATGAGTGGCAGGATCTCGAGCGCACGCCCTCGACCGGGTCCGTGTCGAACGATGAGAACGTCGCCGGCCATGCGCCGGGAGGTCTATCAGAGTTTGTGTTCTTTGCGCTAGAATCGCGACCGTGGCGAACCTGGGCAGAGGGGGGGGCGCAGCGGGTGTCGCATGAAGAGCTCGCACCGCGATCGTTTCGCGAGCGCATCGCCCGCGCGATCGCGTGGCGAATCGCCGCGATGCGGTCTCGATGGCAGGATCGCTTCCAGCCGTTTTTTCCCGTGGTGCGCGAGCTTCGAGCCGTCACCGGAAAAAGCTCCGCCGCGATCACGGCAGAGCTCCTTGGGACCTGGTTTCGTCGCGGTTGGCCTGCGCCGAAATTCGCGAAGCTGATGCTTTGGGATACTCCCCGCGAGAGGCGCGACGACTATCTCTCATCGAAAGAAATCGATCCGTTTCTTCTCCGGCTCCTTCACCCGGACGACCGGACGTTCGGACGCGACAAGATCGCATCTGCGGAGCACGCGAGAGAGAACGGCATTCCCTGGATCCCGACTCTCGCGGTCGTCAATCGCCGCGAGGGATCGCCCGCCAAAGGCGCGATCGTCGTCGACCGTCCGCGTGATTTGTGGCCGAGTCTCGATGCTCTCGCCGCGCGTGGTGCTCTGGCCCTGAAACCAGCGCACGGCCTCCAAGGTCGAGGATTCTACGCCGTGCTCGGTGGTAGCGGCGGCGTTGTCGACGCCACCGGTCGTCCGGTAGCTCGCGACGAGCTGATGCGAAGCATTTTCGAATACACCCGCGAGGGCACCGGGTTCGGCTACCTCGCGCAACCGCTGCTTCGGGCGCATCCCGCGATGGTCGAGCTCACGGGAGTCGAAGCGCTCGCGACGATGCGCATGGTGACGGCGCGGCATGAGAGCGGGTATTTCACGCTGCAATCGTTGCTCAAGATTCCTGCCCCCGGCCACTTCACCGATAACTTTCGAGGCGGCGTGTCGGGCACGTTCATCGCCGCGGTGAATCCAAGCGACGGACGCTTGACGGATCTCGTTGGATTGACTCGGTCGGGGCACCGTCACGTGATCGAGCGGACGCCGATCCATCCTAAGACCGGCAAGCGACTGAACGGGAAGGAGCTGCCATTCTGGCAGGAGTGTTTCCGTATCGCCGAGCTCGCAGCAACTGCGCACCCGAAGTCGCCGCTCTTCGCCTGGGACATTGGGCTCGGGCCGGACGGCTGGGTGGTGCTGGAGGCAAACGCGACCTGGGGACCGACGGGTTATCAAATCTGTACTCGCCAAGGCCTCAGGCCCTTGCTCGCCAAGCTCTACCCGGCCGATTGGGCCTGATCATCGCGAGGCTTGCCTACGCTCGGCGCGCGACGCAAGGAGACGGGATGAAGCCCTCTACAACTGCCGGCTCGAGCGTTCCGCGCGATTTTCCGAAGATGTCGATTGCCGACGCGCACGCGTTGATGACGACGACGCCCGGCTCGCCTCTCGAGATCGAAGAGCGAGTCGTTCGCGGCGTAACGCTGAAGACTTGGAAGCACGCGCCGAAGACTCTTCGCGATGTCTTTCTCCTCGGCGCGCAGTTCTCCGAGCGCACGTTCTTGGTCAACGATGCCGAGCGCGCAACCTTCGACGCTCATCGGCGCGCGGTCGCGGCGCTCGCAGCGCGCCTTCGTGCAGACGGCGTCAAAAAGGGAGACCGCGTCGCCATCGTCATGCGGAACGTGCCGGAGTGGTCAGTCGCGTTCTGGGCCGCGACGTTGCTCGGCGCCATCGTCACGCCGCTCAACGCCTGGTGGACGGGGCCGGAGCTCGAGTACGGTCTTGCCGACTCCGGAACTTCCGTCGCGATCGTGGATGTCGAGCGGTGGGCGCGCATTCGCGATCACGTAGATGCATGCAAGAGCCTGCGGCGCGTCTATGTTTCTCGCGCGACCGACGAGTTGGGTGACGCGCGCTGCGTGCGCTTGGAAGGCGTGATCGGCGCAACGAATGAGTGGGGACGTTTGCCGAGCGGCGAGCTGCCGGACACGAGCGTCGATGCCGACGACGATGTGACGATCTTCTACACGTCGGGGACCACCGGAAAACCGAAAGGTGCGGTCATCAGTCATCTGAACATCATTTCGAACGTATTCAACGCGCTCGCGGCCCAGGCCCGCTCCTATCTGCGCCGCGGCGAGATGCCGCCGATGCCCGATCCGAAAGCCGCGCAGAAAGCGGCCTTGATCTCGGTGCCGTTCTTTCACGCGACCGGTTGCTTCGCAGTGATGATCCCCGCCTTCCTCGGCGGTGCGAAGCTCGTGATGCAACGCCGCTGGGACGTCGATCAAGCGCTCGATCTGATCCAGCGCGAGCGGATCACGAGCGCCGGCGGCGTGCCGACGATCGCCTGGCAGATCATCGAGCATCCGCGACTCTCCGAGTTCGATCTTTCGTCCCTCGAGACGATCTCGTATGGCGGAGCACCATCGGCGCCGGAGCTCGTTCGACGACTGAAGGAAATGCTTCCTCAGCTGAAGCCCGGGCAAGGGTGGGGAATGACCGAGACCTCGGCGACCGCCGTGTCGAACTACGCCGAAGATTACGAGCTGAGGCCGACGAGCTGTGGAGTCTCGGCGCCGTCGGGGGAAGCGAAGATCGTCGGGTCGAGCGGCGAGACGCTGCCCTCAGGCGAGGTCGGCGAGCTCTGGTATCGCGGGCCGATCGTCGTGCGCGGCTATTGGGGCAAGCCCGAGGCAACGGCCGAGACTTTCGTCGACGGCTGGATCAAGACCGGCGATCTCGCACGCATGGACGAGGAAGCCTTCATCTACATCGTGGATCGAGCGAAAGACATGCTGATCCGTGGCGGCGAGAACATCTACTGCGTCGAAGTCGAGAACGCGCTCTACGACCATCCGGCCGTCATGGACGCAGCGGTGGTCGGCATTCCGCACCTGACTCTCGGCGAAGAGCCCGGTGCGATCGTGCACTTGAAGCCCGGAAGGGCGGCGACCGAGAAAGAGCTTCGCGAGCACGTGGCGAAAACGCTCGCCGCGTTCAAGGTGCCGGTGAAGATCGTACTCTGGCCCGAGAACCTACCACGCAACGCGAACGGCAAGATCGTGAAGAAAGAGCTGAAGTCCGTTTTCGCAGCCTGACCGCGATGCTCGAACGTTTTCGACGCCGGCGCCGTAGCCGAGCCGATCCGTGGCGGCCGCTGAGGTGACGCACGACGAAAGGCGTGGCGCGCGACCCGATTCGGCTTTCGCCCTCGGCGTGACGCTGCTCTTCGTTCTCGTCTGCGGCTTTGTCCTCCCGTTTCACGAGATGTGGCGCGACGAGCTGCAAGCTTGGCTCATCGCGCGAGACTCGAGCACCATCCGCGACCTGTTCGCCGCGATCCGCTACGAGGGCCATCCCGCGATCTGGTACCTATTGCTCTTCGGCGTGACGCGCATCACGCATCGGCCGGAGGCCATGCAGCTGCTACATCTCGCGATCGCGGCGGGCGCTGTCTTTCTGTTCGCACGCGCGGCGCCATTTCCGAAATGGGCGCGGCTGCTGTTCTGTCTCGGCTACTTTACGGTCTACGAGTACGGAGTCATTGCTCGCAACTATTCCCTTGGGCTGGTCTTCCTCTACGCGGCCGCTGCGTTCTTTCCGCGCCGACGCGAGCATCCTTGGGTTCTCGGGCTGCTGCTCGCGCTAGCTGCGCATACGAGCGTTCTCGCGCTGATCGTCGCCGCTGCGTTCGCCGGCACGGTGCTCGTCGAACCCTTGCTCGATCTCGAGAGGCGCGCACGCATGGCTCCGGCAGTGAAAACGTTCGGCTTGGCTTTTGTCGCCATACTCGTCGCGTATCGCCTCGTGCAGCTGCCCGTCGACAGCGGCTTCGTCGAGCCTTGGGCTCTGCAATGGAGCCGGCTTCACATGGAGAAGACCATCGGTTCGTTCGCGAACGCCCTCCTGCCGATTCCGGGTGGCCGATCCACTTGGGGAGACCTATGGCTCGAGACGGTCAGCCATCACGTTGCGCCGGCGCTCGCGCTCGTTCTCGTCGCGTGCATGCTGCCCTACTTCAACCGCCGGAAGGTGGGCTTCGTCATGTTCGCCGCCGGTACATCGGCATTGCTGCTCGGCTTCTACACGAAGCTCGGCGGATCGCTCCGACATCACGGTTTTTTCTTCGTCAACCTCGTTCTCGCCGTGTGGATGGCCGAGATCGTTGTCGTCGAGAAATCCCGCGATGCGGAGCGCGCCGGTGAAAAGGTCGCGGCGAACGCGCTCGTCATCGGGCTCGCCACGTGCGTGCTCGTGCTTCATGCGGTGGTCGCTGCCATCTCCGTTGGCCAAGACGTCGCACTCGTATTCTCCGCGGGGCGCGCCACCGCAACGCTGCTCGAAGAGCACGGTCTCGACGACGTCCCGCTCGTCGGCCACCGAGACTATTCTCTGCCGCCGGTGCTCGGCTATCTCCGCCAACGAACCGTGTACTATCCGTATACTCGTCGCGACGGCTCGTTCATTCGACTCGATAGCGAGCGGGGGCGCTACCACCCGACGGATGAAGAGGTCTTCGAAGCCGCACGTGCGCTAGGGCGGCGGAGCGGATCCGCGGCCGGCGTGGTGTTCAATCGAATGCCGTTGGACAGCGAGTCGGACATCGCGGCAGTCGGCGCGGCGGCCGGTGCCGAGAGTCTCGGATGCGTTGCAGCCGACGTCGTGCGGCCGGAAAGCTACTGCGTTTTCCGAATTCCTGCCCCGCTCGATGCAACGAATCGCTGACGTGCCGAGGAGCTAGCGCAGCTTTCGTAGCACGGCCTTGGCGTCGACTCGGCGCGAAGCGCAATCTGCGCCGATGCGACAAGTATGGATTACGAAAGCCGGTCCTCCCGAAGTCTTACAGGTGAAGGAAGCACCCGACCCCGTGCCGAAGGCCGGCGAGTTGCGGGTCCGTGTCGAAGCCGCAGGTGTGAACTTCGCCGACATCATGGGGCGCATGGGCCTGTACCCCGATCTCCCGGGCATCCCGATCGTCGTCGGCTACGAGGTCGGCGGACGAGTCGACGCGGTGGGCGACGGTGTGGACCGTGGATGGATGGGGCGTGACGTGTTCGCGATGACGCGCTTCGGCGGCTACTCGGACGTCGTGACGGTTCCCGAGAATCAAGTCTTCGCAAGACCGAACGGAATGTCTGCGGAGACAGGCGCGGCGATCCCGGTCAACTATTTCACCGCGTACATGCTGGTCGTGGTGATGGGCGGGCTCCGTCGCGGCGAGACCATGCTCGTTCATTCCGCGGGCGGCGGTGTCGGTATCGCCGCGACTCAGCTCGCCAAGAACTTGGGCGCCACGGTGATCGGCACCGCGTCGAAAGGGAAGCACGAGTTTCTCCGTGGCATCGGCGTCGATCATTTGATCGACTACACGAAAGAGGATTTCGAGCAGCGAGCCCGCGAGATCACGGCGGGTCGCGGTGTCGAGCTCATTCTCGACGCCGTGGGCGGTGACTCGTTCAAGAAAGGCTATCGTTCGCTCTCGGCGACCGGTCGGCTCGGGATGTTCGGCATGTCATCGGCGGCGACGGGCAAGCAACGCAGCGTCACGAGCTTGCTCCGCACCATCGCATCGATGCCTTGGCTGCAGTTCACGCCCATCTCGCTCATCGACAAGAACAGAGGCGTGTTCGGCGTGAACCTCGGGCATCTTTGGGGCGAAGTGACGCGGATTCGCGGCTGGGCAGGGGACCTTCTCGACCTCTGGGCGAAAGGTGTCGTGCGCCCTCACATCGACAAGACCTTTCCCTTCGCCGAAGCGGCGGCCGCCCACCACTACATCCAAGACCGCCGCAATCTCGGCAAGGTTCTTCTCACCCCCTGACAGACCGCCCCCGTCGTCTTCGACGACGGGGGCGGTCTCGAAAAATGGTGCCTGACCCTATTTATTCGGTTGCGGCGGGGGGACGGCAGTTCTCGATGCAGGTGCGGAAATCGGAGCCGCAGAGACCCGCGGCTTCTTTCGCCCCCGACGCACAGCGCGCGAGGCAGATTCGGCGCTCCTCGCCCTCGAGCGCCGAGCATTCGGCCGCACATGCACGGCCGCTCCGCACTGCGTCCTCGAGGCAGCCGCCGAGATCCGAACGACACTCGCCGGCGCACGCGGGGTCGGGGCGCGGGATGTCGTCACTCACGCAGCCACTTGCGCACTCGCGAAAGTCACCGCGGCAGGCGGAAGCGCCTTCTCTCGCTGCGCTCGCGCAGTCGGCGTAGCAAGCGAAGCGCTCTTCACCCGTGAGATCGCCGCAGCCGGCCAAGCATTCGCGTGCTTCTTGGCGCACCGGGCTCATGCAGGCGCGGAAATCGTCGGCGCAGTCCGCGAGACAAGCGCGGTCGACGGGGAGCTCGCAGTCGCTCGTCTCGCCCACCGTGCTACCCGGGATCGTCTCCTCTTCGACGCCGCACTCTCGCGCACAGCTGTAAGGGTGACATTCGCGGATGCAGACGGGCTGTCCGAGGTCACACTCGGCGACCGCTGTGCGGAGCGCCGCCGTCACGCAGCGTCGGCGACAGACGCCGACGTTCTCGACGGTCTCGTCCTCGATGCAGTCGAGCTTGCAAACGCGCGCATCCAGCCGGGCGCGCTCGATGCACTGATTTTTCTCGGCGCGGCAGGCACCCCAGCAGCGCGCTTTGTCGGCGCGACACTCGAGCAGACAAGCGACCGGGTCGGGCACGGGACAGATGTCCGTGCTCTGAGCGCTAGACGCGCCGGGGAAGGCGAGCGCGGCAGCCAAGACCCAGCCGGCTGCGAGCATCACGCCCCATCCAGAGCGGTTCCTTTGTACTGTGATCATTTGGTCGAGTTCTCCTTCGTGAGGGATCGGTTGCAGACCTTCACTATTTGGGAATATGATCCCAAAGTGTACATCTCATCAAGCACTTTCTCAGCGACTCATCCACAGAAATGGTGATTAGATGTGCAAATTCAATATCTTAGAGTGAAAATAGAATTGGGATGACAGTCCCAAAAAAATCGGGCGATACGGGGAATGTCTTGGCAGCCGCGGTCTCGCGGCTGCTCGGTCCCCTCTGCCGCCTATTGCTCCGCTACGGCGTCCCTTACGCCGCCTTCGCCGATCTCGCGAAGCGCGTCTACGTGGAGGAAGCGGAGCGTCTGGAAATCCCCGGCCGCAAAAGCTCGGTCTCTCGCGTCGCCGTGGTCACCGGCCTCTCTCGTAAGGAAGTCGCGCGGGTGCGCGAGCTCGACGCGCCGGACGATCGCTCGATTCGCGAGCGCTACGGTCGCGCCGCGCGAGTGATCACGGGCTGGGTTCGGGACGAGCGGTTTCGAGACGCGCGGGGTCGCCCGCGATCTCTTCCTTTCGAGGGGGAGGCCCCGAGCTTCGGCGAGCTCGTCAAGCTTTACAGCGGCGACATGCCTGCTCGTGCCGTCCTCGACGAGCTGGAGCGGGTGGGGGCCATTGAGACGGACGCTTCGGGAAAGCTCCGGCTGCTTACGCGAGCTTACGTTCCTGCGAGCGGTGAAGTCGATAAGCTCGAGATCCTCGGTACCGATGTCGCGGATCTCATCGCCACCATCGCGCACAATCTCTCGTGCGCACGTGCTGAGGCTTTCTTTCAACGAAAAGTCGCTTACGACAACTTGGTCGACGACACGAGCGATGCGCTGAGAAAAATCTCTGCCAACAAAGCGCAAGCACTGCTCGAAGAGCTCGATCGCGTGATGGCGAGCCGAGATCAAGACGCGAGCCCCGGCATCCGTGGTGCCGCGCGCAAGCGAGCCGTGCTCGGCATCTACTATTTCGAAGAAGATCTTCCGGAGAAATCTTGATGATGCGCCGCTCCGCAGCGGATGGGGTCCGCTGTCTACTGTTGGCAATCGCGCTCGTCGCCTGCGGCTGTGCGAGCAGTGGCGGCGGCATCGGCGGCAGCGGCCTCGTTGTCGGTGTGATCGAGAGCACCAACGGAGCGAGCATCACGGTCGACGGCATCACCTTTGATGCCTCTGTGGCGGACGTGACTCTCGACGGCGATCCGGGCGACGCAGCGGGGTTGAAGCCAGGCATGGTCGTCACGGTAGAGGGCGAGATCGACGACGATACGGCGACCGGAGTCGCCGACGTCGTGCGCTACGAAAGCCTGCTTCGCGGTCCGGTCGATGCGATCCGACCGCTTCTCCGCGAGCTCACGGTGCTCGACAGTAGAATCGTGCTCGAGCCCGACGCCGTACTCGACGGCCTCGTCTTCGATTCGACCCTCGTCGATACGGGAATCGAGATCAGCGGCTTCATCGATTCAGCCGGAGATCTCCGCGCCACTCGTATCGCGGCGAGCGCCGGAAGCGTTACGGAGTTCCTGCTGTTCGGCGTCGTCCGCAACCTCGACTCGAACGCCGAAACGTTTGCGCTCCGTACTCTCGACGTCGACTACTCGGCCGCCGCGATCATCGGCGGTGAGGCGAGCGATCTCGCGGACGGCGGCGAGGTGAGGGTCCGTTTCTCCGAGCGACCGGTCGGAGGCGTGATTGTCGCCGACACGGTCATTCTCCGCCCGCCGACCATAGGTGACGACGGGCGTCGCGCGATTCGCACGCTCGGCTTCTTGACGGAACTCAGATCGCCGCGCGAGCTCGTGCTCGATCAACGCTTCGTCGTGCGGCTCCGCGACGACACCGTGTTCATTGGCGGCGGACCAGCCGACCTCGCGGTGGACCGCTTGGTCGGCATCGTCGGCCGCGTTGGCCGCGACCGCGTCATCATCGCGAGTATCGTCGTCTTACGGCGGCCAGCTGCCGACAGCGAAGAAATCTCCCGTGCTGAAATGTAGGAAAGCGGCGCCGTCGGAGACGTGACAGCTGATGAAGGTCGTCACGTCGATCGGCGCCGCCGCGGTCGCGCTGATTCCCGGCGTCGAGAGAATGAACGCGTAGCCGGTAGGGCTGAATTTGCACACCGTACTAGCCGCGCCGAGACGGTCGCAGACTTCGGGTGGAGGGCTCGCGGCGCCGATGTGGAGACGAAACACATCACTGAACGGCGTCACGGGATACGGGGCTCCAACATCGCAGGCGGAGCCGGGAGTAGGACAGGCACCCGAGCAGGGAGGTGGCGCCGCGGAGAAAACGGTCGATTCGATGATCGGCGTGCCGAAATCGACGAGGAGGCGCTTCAGCTCGGTGGCCGAGCCGCCGAGAGTCACCGACGCAGCGAAGCCCGATGGCGTGCACTTGCCCGCACCAGTGACGACGCCAGTGAAGCCGCCGCCGCCCGCGGTTCCCGTTTCGCAAGCCGGCGCAGCCGCGCCGCCGCAAGAGTCGCGGCAGTCGGTGACGTCCATCAAGGTGTCGTCCATGCAGTCGAAGAAACACATTTCGCTGCCGGTGAGAAGACCGACGCTCTCGATGTAGTCGGTGCACTGCGCGCCGAAGCTCGGGCAGTGGGCGGATCCGCAGTCGAGAGTGGAGAAGCAATCGAGACCCCAGTCGGGACCCGCGGGCGGCAGAGTCGTGGTCGTCGACGTAGTCGTCGTAGTGATCGTAGTCGTCGGCGGAAGCGTCACGCAGCTGGCGTTGCTAACGCCGTCGTCGAACACGTCGCAGTCGCGAGTGAGGTCATCCATCGCGTCGAGGGTAAGACAAACGCGGCACTCGACTTGTGCATCGATGCACGCGGTGAAGTCGGGCGCTCCGACACAACCACCTGGAAATGCCAAGTCGAGGTCCGTGGCGGAGCACTTCTTCGTCACCGTGTCCGTGATCTTCGCGACGGCTGCGGCCACTTTCGCGTCCGCGCTCATCGTGTCGAAGCAAGCCTCGAGAGTAGCGGGTGAAAGTATCGTCTCCGCTTTGAGACCGTCTTTCTTGCACTTGAGAAAGCTCTTCATCTTCGTCGCAGCGACTTTCTCGTAAGCCTTGACGATCGCGGCTTGGCAGCCGGCTCCGTCTTTGTCCGCCGAGGCCAAGATGATCGCAGGAGTGAGGTTCGCGCCAAACACATCAGCCGTTAGCGCGACTTCTTCGTCGCCCGCGAATGCGTTGACCTGCCCCGACGGAGATTTGCCGAAATCCGGTGCGGCCGTGCACTTCGAGGCCTCAGCGGTGACCGTCTTCCCCTTTGCTTTGCTCACCTTGAGCTTCGGATCCGCGGTGAGGCAGGCCTGTGCATCGGCCACCGTCCCTTTGCCGGCGTTCTTCACGCAGGCGGAGTTTTCTTTCCCTTGCGTGCTCGCGACTTTCGCGCCCGCTTTGTTGATGGCGTTGATGCAGGCTTGCTGAGACGAGGACTGGACCTGCGCGAGACCGTTCGTCGGTTGGAGAATCGAGCAGCCGAAAACGAGTGTGGCTCCGGCCACGAGCGAAAAGTTGAATCGACGCACCTTACACCTCGCGCCTACTTGATTGCGGGCACGCCGCCGAGGCCCCGCTCGCGGCTCCTCTATCGCTCCGTTACCGGGGGCCCGTCAAGTGAAAACCGTGTGAGCCGCCCCCGGCGATCTCCTGTGCCCGATATGGAAGGGCGTTCCGGCCCGTCCGATGCGGCGGGGGAGTGCTCTCAACCCGTCAGTGGGGGTGCGAATCCGGTCTCGTCCGATGTCCGGCTCGGACGAAGCCGTCATCGACGGCACGGTCGAGCTCTTAAAGATCTTTCCCGGCGGTGCGGAAGAGAGCGTGGACATCGGTGCCGTCACCATCGACGAGACGGGTAGCTACGAAATCCCCCACGTCGACGTCGCAGAGACCGGCAACGGCGAAGCCGACGACTTCTACTACGAAGTACGCGTAAACGGCGGTGCAGGCACGGACGCTCGCGCGCCGGCAGCGCCAAGCGACGACACGACAGTCGACGTCAGCCCCGGTACTAACCTCGCCGCTCGAATACTGAGCGAGGTGGCAGAGGTACCCGGCGAAACCGATCTCGCTACACCGTCGGAAGATCTGATCGAAGCGATTCGCGAGCGCTCTATTCGGTCGACATCTTTTTACCGACCGTGGACTGCGACACGGCCGCTTGCGCAGCGTCGACCGGCGAAGCCGAGAGCAACGTGGTTTGTCGGATCAACATTCAGACATTTCTCGTCGATGCGTACGATCGCATTCTCGGTCAAGCCGCTGGTCGCTTTGCCGGCTTCTGCGTGGATGGCAACGCGGACGGCGACTGCGGGACCTGAGTCCGCGTGTCCTTTCCGTTCTGCGTGCGGCCGCTCACGCCCCAAGGCTAGGTCGAGCCTTTGCCTCAGCCCCGGCAAGGGGAGTACGTTCCCGGACAACGGACGTGGGGGCATCGTCCGGAGGAGAGCCATGGGACTTCTCGACGACCTTCTAGGTAGCTTGGCCGGACAACCGACGGACGGGCCTGCGACGCAACAGCCTCCGCAGCCCGAGAAACGTACGCAGCCGACGCAGACGAGCAGCGGTGGCGGCGTGGACATGAGCAGGGTGATGATGGCGATGCTGCCGATCGTGCTGGCGATGCTGTCGAATCGCGGCCGCCAGGCCAACGCTCCGAGCCAAGCCGGCTACGGACCGAGTGCAGGCGGAGGAGGTCTTGCAGACATCCTCGGACAAGTGCTCGGCGGTGCCGGTGGGCGCGGCGGTGCCGGCGGCGGACTCGGTGGACTCGGTGGTCTGCTCCAGCAGCTTCGACGCGCGGGCTTCGCCTCCGAAGCCGACTCGTGGGTGAGCGGGGGGCAGAACCGCTCGCTACCACCGGATGCGATGGGCAAAGTTTTCGGCCGAGAAGGGATCGAAGAAATCGCTCGGCGCACGGGTTTCGCGGAGGCCGATATCTCGCGTGGGCTCTCCCAGCTCTTGCCCGAGGTCGTCGATCGCGTGACTCCGAACGGCGAGGTTCCCGATCTCGACTCGCTGAGCGCCAGTGTCGACGATCTCGCGCGTCGCCTCGGACGCGGCTGACCGCGTATGCACTTCACATTGTCTCGATCAGCGACACTGACGCTCGCTTGCATCGTCGCGGCTTGCGGCCCGCTCGCATCATCGTCTTCGACACAACCGGCAAGTCGCGCGCCTGCTGCGAGCAAAACTGCAGCTCCTCCGAGCAAGCCGGCGACGCCGAGCAAGGCAGCCGCAGCTAGCGCTTCGGGTGGATACACGGTCACCTTCGGCGTCGGCAACCGAGTCGGGCGCCTCGGTGCCGTTCAGTTCGAAGCGTCGGCGAAAGGAGCCGCGGACTGGCAAGGTGCCGCTGCATCCGTCGCGTGTCGCAACGTCTCGGGCGCTGCGATGATGGCCTGCAACGACAAGGGCGGAGGCCGTCTCTCCTGCGCTTTCGTCGATCCGAAAGGCGTGGGCACGCCGATCGACCTCGTCGTCTGCCGGCTCACCTCATCGAAACCGGTCGCGGCCGCCGACTTCGCGATCAAAGTCGTCGATGCGAGCAGCCCCGACATGAAGCCCGCGAAAGCGAGCGTCGTCGTTCGCGGCGTGACTGCGAACTGACTGGAGCTTCCGCAAGCGCGATTCGTGGCTCGAGCACGGAGGCTCGGACCTTCCGACGCCTGAAGCGGTGGGATATCTTCCGCGCGTCCTCGAACCTGAAACGCAACGACGGAGGAGTCCATGAGCAACGCGACACCGGCCGCGACGGTGTACTCGAACGGTCGGATTCTGACGATGGAGAGCGACGACGCGGCGCGTGAAGATCACGAAGCGCTCGGCGTGTGCGACGGGCGTATCGTAGCGAGGGGTGCGGCGAGCGACGTTCGCCGCGCGGTGGGACCGGGTGCCGCGGAGGTGGATCTCCGCGGTGCGACGCTCATGCCGGGCATCGTCGATACCCACCCTCACGTGATCCATTTCGGTCTCATCGAAGGCTCCTGCGTGGACATCAAAGACGCGAAGTCCCACGCCGACATCGTCGCGAGAATCCGCGAGCGTGCCGCGATCACGCCGAAAGGCGAGTGGATCATGACCACGCCCGTCGGCGAGCCTCACTACTTTCTCCGTCGCTCCTACCGCGACTTGGCCGAGGGCAAGCTGCCCGACCGTCAGGTGCTCGATCGCGCGGCGCCCGATCATCCGGTGTGGATTCAGGCCTGGGCGCCGGTCATTCCGAACGTGACTGCCTTCAATTCTGCCGGTCTCGCAAAGCTCGGCCTCACTCGCGATATACCCGATCAAGTCGAGCACGTCTGGATCGAGAAGGACGCGCACGGCGAGCCCACCGGTATCCTTCGGGGATCGGTCACCAACTACTACACCGGTGACAAGTTCATGAACGAGCTTCTCTGCAAGCTCCCGCTCATGCGCCCCGACCTTCTCGGTCTGAGCATGGCGCGAGCGCAAGCCATGTACGCGCGAATGGGCGTGACGACCGCCTACGAAGCCCACGTGATGGACCGCCCTCTGATCGAAGCGTATCGATTCCTACGCCAGTCGGATCTGCTGACGATGCGCGTGCTCGCCGCTCCCGAGGCCGAGCGCTACGCGATGCCTTGGGACGCGCCACTCACGCTCGACGAGTTTCGCGTCCGGCTCGAGGAAGCCGCGACTCTCGTCGATCGCTCCGACGATATGTTCCGTGTGGACGGGGTCACCGTCTCGCGTGGCGGTCCCTGCTGGCCCGGCTTCCTACTGATGCGTGATCCGTACAAGGGCCCTTACGGCGAGATGACTCGCGGCGTGTCGTTCATCCCCCGCGAGTGGTGCGAGATCGCGATGCGCTTTTGTGCCGAGCGAAAGCTTCGTTTGAACGTCGTCGTCGCGGGCACAGGCGAGCACGACGAGTACTTGGAGCAGCTCGAAGCCGTGGATCGCGACTACAAGATCCACGACCGACACTGGGTCTTGCAGCACGTCTTCTTCCTCGAGCCCGAGCAGGCGCGTCGTTATGGCAAGCTCGGCATCGACGTCACGACGAGCATGTCGTTCTCCTGGGGCAAGGGCGACATGTTCATCGAACGCGCCGGCGAGCGTGCACTCGAGCATCTGATTCCGTTGAAACGCATGCTGGATGCCGGCTCCATCGTCTCCTGCGGCAGCGACTGGGGCCCGAAGAACATCTTCGAGCACATTGCTCTCGCCACCACGCACGAGTTCTGCGGCAGCGGCAGGCGCAACGACGGCCCGGCCCAGCGCGTTAGCCGCGAGCAGGCGATCGGCATGTGGACACGAGAGGCTGCACGCGTGCTGCAGTGGGAAGGCATCGGAACGCTCGCGCCCGGCAGCCACGCAGATCTGATCGTCCTCGATCGCGATCCGCTCACTTGCGGTGTGGCAGACTTGCCGGGCACCCAGGTGCTTCGCACCGTGCTCGGCGGCAAAACGGTGCACGATTCGGGGGCCTTGTGAGAAAGACGACCAGCAGCACGCAAAGCGACTCGAATGTAGCCCTTCGATCCGCCACCGAGCTTCTCGCCGCGCTCCGTAGCCGCGAAGTGAGCAGCCGCGAGCTGCTCGATCTCTATCTCGCGCGAATCGAGCGCCTGAACGCGCCGGTGAACGCGGTGGTCACGCTCGACGTCGAGCGCGCGCAAAAAGCAGCGGACGCGGCCGATACAGCAACAGCGCGAGGCGAGTCGCTCGGAGCTCTGCACGGCTTGCCGATGACGATCAAGGACACGCTCGAGACGGCGGGGCTTCGCACCACCGCCGGCGCGACCATGCTCGCGAGCCACGTGCCGATCCGGGACTCCGTGGTCGTCGAGCGCGTGCGCGCAGCGGGAGCGATCATCTTCGGCAAGACCAATACGCCGACCTTCGCGAGCGACGTGCAGACCTACAATCCGGTGTTCGGCGTCACGCGGAATCCTTACGACTTGACGCGCTCGTCCGGAGGATCATCGGGGGGATCGGCCGTTGCAATGGCCCTTGGATTCGCCGGCGCCGAGATCGGTAGCGACATCGGCGGCTCGATCCGAAATCCCCGCGCACTACTGTGGCATCTACGGTCACAAGCCCACTCACGGCATCGTGCCGTCGCGCGGTCACCTGCCTCCGCCCCCCGGCGGGCTCGGCGACTACGATCTCGGCGTGATGGGTCCGATTACACGCAGCGCGGAAGATCTCGGGCTGATGCTCGACGTGCTTGCCGGTCCTGACGAAGGGCCCGCGACCGCGTGGCGCCTCGACTTGCCGCGCGCGCGCCGTCGCTCGCTTCGCGAGTATCGAGTTGCGGCTTGGCTCGATGATCCGTTCTGTCCCGTCGATGCCGACGTGCTTGCGCTCGGCGAGGCCACCGTCGCAGCACTTCGGAAGGCAGGCGTCCAAGTGAACGAGCAAGCGCGTCCGGTCCCCGACCTCGGTGCCGTCCATCGCGGCTACGAGAAGCTGCTCTGGCCGATTCTCTCCGGAGGCATGTCGGCGGACGAAGCGCGCGAGCTCGCGCGCATGAGCGAGGCCGCAACGCCGACCGATATGAGCGAGCTCACGCGTTTCGCACGCGCAGTTACGATTCGTCATCGGGATTGGCTCGGAGTGGACGAGGAGCGCCAGCAGCTTCGGGCGCGCTGGGCGGAGTTCTTCAAGGGCTACGACGTGCTGCTCTGTCCGATCACGCCGACCGCGGCGCTTCCGCACAACAACGAAGGGACCATCTTGTCGCGAAGCATTCGCGTGAACGGCATCGAGCGTCCGTACACGGATCAAGTCGTTTGGGCCGGGCTCGTGACGATGGCGCTCTTGCCATCCACGCTCGCGCCGGTGGGACGGACGCCTTCCGGCCTTCCGGTAGGCCTGCAGATCGTAGGGCCCTATCTCGAAGATCGAACGACGATCGACTTCGCCGCCCGTCTAGCCGGCGTGATCGGCGGCTATGCGCCGCCGCCGGGAGCGTAGGCTAGTTTCGTCAGACGTTGCCGGCGGTGACTCCGAAATGTGGCTGTTCCGCTCCTTGTCCCTGCCTTATCTCCTTCGGCACAAGCTTCGTACCTCGTTGACGTTGATCGGTATCGCCGCCGGCGTAGCGACGATGGTCGCGACCGGAACGGTATGCGATTCGATATTTTCGTCGTTCGCAACGACGGTGCATTCGACGATGGGGGGCGCCGCCCTCCGCATCACTGCATCCGGGCTCGGGCTCTCCACCGACGTGGTCGAGAAGGTTCGTGTTCTGGCGGGCGTGAGCGACGCGGGATCCGTCGTAGACGGATTCGTGTCCCTGCCAGACGCCGACGACGACAGCGTCGCGGTGATCGGTATCGACCTGCTGGCTGACCCGCGATCTGCGGTGAGTCTCCGCGATGGCGTCATCGAGATTCCCGATCAAATCACGTTTCTCTCCGAGCCTGATTCCGTGGTGCTACCGCGGTCATTTGCGCAGGAGATGAATCTCGAGCTCGGTAGCAGTTTCGTCGTGTCGTGTCCGGTCGGGAAGTGTCGTCTCGTCGTGCGCGGCCTGATGCCCGACGGAGGAATGGTCGCGTTGTTCGGCGGCAACGTCGTGGTCATGGATTTGGCGGCTGCGCAGGCGCTGCTCGGCAAGCCGGATCGCGTCGACCATGTGGATGTGTGGTTGGTGGAAGGCGTGGAGCTCGATCGTGTGATCGCAGGTATTCGAGATGTGTTAGGCGGCGCGGCGTGGGTCGAGAAGGGTGAAGCCGCGGCTGAACGCGCCCAGCAGTTGCTGATGGCGATCCGCGTGTTTCTCACGATGGCTGCGTTCGTTGCGGTCGCGGTCGGCTTTTTCCTCGTCTACCACACGGTCGCTGCTTCGATTCAACAACGGCGTCAGCATCTGGCAGTACTCAACGCCGTCGGGGTGTCGAAGCGCGCGCTACTCGCGTGGCTGACGCTCGAGTCTTTCACCATCGCCCTCTTAGCGATTGTCGTTGGGACGGGCGCCGGGGTGGTGGCGGCGAGGGCGGCGGTAGCACTATTCGGTGGTGTCACGTCGGCGTGGGTGCCTGTCAGTGCACCGCGAGTCGCGCTGACCGCGCAAACGGCAATGTTGGCGGCGACCTCCGGCGCGGTGACGGTCGTTGGTGCGACCCTGCTCGCGTATGCCACGTTGTTCGCTGGGTCGACGGCCCGTCAATTGTCGTCGGTTCAGGCTCAACTCTCGCGCCCGACGAGCCTGTGGACGTCGGTTCTGGCTGCCTTCGCATGTTTCGTGTTTGCGGCAGCGCTCGCCCTCGTTGCGCCGCCGACTCTGCCCTACGGATGGCTCGTCACCTACGTTCTCGCGATCGTCATGACGGTGATGCTGGGCTTTGGTCTTCTCGCACCGGCGGCAGTGCGTGCCCTCGCGAGCGTCGTGTTGCGGATCGCTCGACGTCGTCGCGGCGTCGCCTTACTGCTTGCGGCGAGCAACGTAACGAGAAATCCTTCGAGCTTCGTAGTCGTAGTCACCGCGATTGTCATGGCACTCGCGTCTACCCTCGCCTCATTCTCTCTCACGGCCAGCCTCAGGCACTCCGGACTGACCTGGTTGACCGAACACTATCGCGGCGACCTCGTGCTGACAGGCGAGGGGGCATTCTTGCGAATTCTGACGTCCCCACCTATCGCAGACGCAGTAGTCGGAGATGTCCGCGCGCAGCCCGGAGTCCGGGCCGTTCAAGGAATACGAGCCGTCGAGATCCGACACGAAGGGTTGCCGGCGGTGCTACTTGCGTACGATCGATCCTTGGAAGGTTTTACGCTCTACGACGGTGATTGGCGTGACGTAGGGGAGCCGTTCTGGAGAGGGAGCGGCGTCTTGGTGAGCGACAACTTGGCGCGTATGCGCGGGATCAAGACAGGACAGAGTATCGAGCTCCCGAGCCCAGCCGGCCCACGCGCTTTCGAGGTGCTCGGCGTCTTCCCTGACTATACCGGCGGGTCACAGCTCGGAAGCGTCGCGATCTCTAGAGACACCTATCGATACTTCTGGAAAGACGATCTCGTGAATCGCATGCAGATCTGGCTCGACGAAGACCACGATGCTGCGGGAGCGGCTCGTACGCTTACGGATCGGTATCTTCGGACTCATGGATTGCGCGCGCTCACGCTGGGGGAGATTCGTGACGAGGTCGCGCTCTTCATCGATGACGCGTTCTCCGTCATGTACGCGTTGGTTGCGGTGTCGTTGTTCGTCTCGTTCGTCGGCGTCGTCAACTTTCTGAGCACGGTTCTCGCCGACCGACACCGCGAGATGGACGCTTTGCGCGGGATTGGCGTCTCTCCCTCTCAAGCTTTCGCAGCGATCGTTACGGAAGGGGGCCTTGTCGGGGTTACCGGCGCGATCATTGGCGTGACCACCGGTCTCGTGGTGTCGGCGATCATCACGTTCCACTCCGTGCCGATGGTCACGGGCTGGAAGTTTCTCTTCGTCTTCCCGGCGCTTCCTGCCGCGATGCTCGCAGCGGGCGCGATAGCGCTTTCTGCCGGCGCCGGTTTGCCGGCGGCGTTGGCGGCATCGCGATGGCGTCCGACGCCCGACGAGAGTGCCGCGTGAGCAGCGTCACACCGATCATCTCGCTCGAGGACCTCACCGTACGCTACGGAGACGATGCGCGGTCCGTGTGGGCGCTACGTGGGGTGTCGCTCGACATATCGGCGGGTGAGTTCGTTTCGATCACAGGGCCGAGCGGGTCCGGTAAAACGACGCTCTTGAACGCCATTGCCGGCCTCGAGATACCGACCAGCGGCGACGTCGTCGTCGATGGGCACTCTCTCCGCGCGCTGTCGGAGTCTGCGCTCGCGCGCATGCGCCGCACGACGGTCGGCTACGTGTTCCAATTCTTCGGATTGCTCCCCATGCTCGACGCGCGCGACAACGTAGCGGTGCCCTTGCGCGCCGAAGGCCTCGGGCGGAGCGAGATCGAGGACCGCGTCGGCCGCGCGCTCGCGGCGGTCGGAATGTCGCAGCGTGCTCGGCACTATCCCGACGAGCTCTCGGGTGGAGAGATGCAACGTGTGGCGATCGCTCGGGTTCTTGCCACGGAAGCGCGCATTCTCTTGGCGGACGAGCCGACGGGCAATCTCGATCGTGCGCGCGGTGAAGATGTGCTCGAGCTCTTGCGTTCGACCTGCAGGGATCACGGCCGCACAGTCGTGCTGGTCACCCACGATCTCCTCGCCGCCGCTCACGCCGATCGCATCATCACGCTACGCGATGGCCAGATCGAGAACGACGTTCGCGCCGGCGAGAGCACGGAGAATGTCGTCGAGCTCCCGACCCGCCCTCGTCAACCTATCGACGACGAGTAGAACCCCACCCTAGTACGAGAGTAGCTAGCCGTACGTCTTGCGGGGCGGATCGCCGGCAACGTATTGAATGTTCGAACGCACGATATCGCTGCGCCGCGCGCGGTGCGTGAGGGAGAACACGCATGAAGAGCCGATACTGCAAGCATCTTGGCCTGATAGCTGTGGCCGCTGCTACGCTGCTCGCGACCGAATCCATACGTCTCGCAGCGGCTGGAGATGACGAGAGTCGTGGCGGTTACGAACGGCTGACCCCGTCTGAAGTAGCTGTCGTTCAGGGCCGTCGTGCGCGGTTGCAGGCAGCGACCGCGGCCGCCGCTGCGCGGCTCAGCGCTAGACGAGCAGCGAACGCCTTGGCTCCTAACACTCGGGGTCTTGATGCCCTGCACGTCAAGACCCGGGCAGGCCGGTGATGCGCTGTCGCCGCCGCTTCGCGCTCGCTCGGCAGCTTGTGCTAGGCGCCATCGTGGTCTCGGCGCGTATCTCGCTGGCCGACAACTTTCCGGACCACGGAGCCGCGCCCGGCTCGCAGTCCGGCGATGATGCGACGCCGTTCGTCGGGGTGGCCGAGTCGCCGGGTGCCGACCTCTTCAGCGGCGCGGCAACGACGAGTGTCGCGATCGCGGTTCCGCCCGGACGGGCGAACATGACGCCGGAGCTCGCGCTGCGCTACTCGAGCCAAGCCGGCCGCAGCCCGTATGGATACGGCTGGTCGCTCACGACGGGTCGAATCAGTCGCTCCACCAAGCACGGCGTGCCGGGCTACGACAACGCGACCGACACTTTCGTTCTGGAACTACCGACAGCCAATGGCGAGCTCGTCAAAGTAGAGGGTGCGCAGAAGAAATATCGGACGCGGATCGCAGGCGCGTATCTCGACATCGGCTTCGATGCCTCCGCAAACTACTGGGTCGTCATCGACAAAACAGGAACGAAGTTCATCTTCGGAAAAGCGAGCGCCGACAGCCGCACCGGACGCGACGTCGCGACCTCCACGGGGACCTTCTCGTGGATGCTCGAGAGAGTGGAAGACACGTTCGGCAACGTCATCGACTACGCCTACGAGCCGCAGAGCGACTTCGAAGATTCTCCACCTGGGCTGCCGAGTCGCGTCCTCTACGGAGGAACTTCCGACGGCGTCCTGGCTCATGTGTTCGAAGTCCATTTTCTTTGGGACGGCACCGGTGTCGGGCCGGGCCCCGTCACGCTTCACGAAGGGTTCGAACGACATGTGCAGAGCCGGCGTCTCGGCTGGATCGAGACCTACGCGGTCGGCTCGCTGGCGCGCCGCTACACGCTGCTGCACACGCCGCCCAACCTGAATTTCGGCACCCTCCAGCTCGACAGCGTGCACGCGCTCGCCGAGCCGATGAACGTCGCGGTGCCGCCGTCGATGTTTCACTATGCAGCCGCAATTCAGCTCGAGTTCCCTACCGGAACCGGGCGCGAGCAGTTCGCGGTTCCGGTGACGACACTCGGCAACGGAACCCTCCGTGAAGAGGACGACGACGTCGGCTGGGACATTCTCGACATGAACGGCGACGGTCTCGTCGACTACGTGAGGCCCGGGCATTCGGGCGGCGACGTCCGGCTCGGGAATGGCAGCAATTTCGAGGCGACTGCACGCGACTGGAACTGGCCGACCGACGATGACCTGCGGTTCGTGCGGGCCGAATTGATCGACGGCGCCGGCAACTCGCGGACACGCCTCTCCCTCTTCGACATCACCGGTGACGGGCTTCCGGATCTCGTCGAGACGTATTCCGGCGCCGGCTACGCGGCGCCTGCCTGCGCGGCACCTCCGACCACCGGATACTACTGGTGTGTCTATGAGAATAACGGATTCGAATTCGCGACCGTGGCGACACCTTGGTGGGCACCGGAGGGCTTCATCCGAAACGTCGACGGCGATTCGGATTTGCGCCGTGACACGATCGACATCGATGGTGACGGTAAGCCCGACTTCGTCGATGGCGTAGTGTGGTCATCGAGCAGCACCAATCCCTACTACCGGAGCTGGCGCGTCTACCTGAACACGGGAAGCGGTTTTGCGCGCGACGATCCTATTCGGTGGCTGGCTCCACTCGGTCTGATCTCGAAAACGACGATACCATTCGGCAATCAGCCCGTCGTCACGGTTCACGGCCTCGTCGACTTGAACGGTGACGGGCTCGCCGATTTCGTCGACGCGACCCAGGTGGCTACGAATCCGCCCTTTCCCGGCTACACCGATCGCTGGCGGGTCTACTACAACACGGGCGCGGGATTCGACGGAGTCTCCGCCCAAGGCATCACGCCCTCCAAACTCTGGTACATCGACGGCGCGCCGGCCGGGTCTCAGTGGCTCACGACTCACTACGCCAAGCGCTACTCCGACAGCGAGTTCAATGTGAGCTTCTCGAGAACGCAGGCCGAGCTGGTCGACATGACCAGCGACGGGCTACCGGATCTCGTCAGAGCGTACGGACTCAACGACACGACTTTTCAGATACCCCCGGGAGAATGTCCGGGCGGCGAGCCGGTCTGTACCGGAGGGGCGGCTCCGCCGGGCTGCTGCTACATGAACCTCGTCTTCGTGAACTCGGGCGAGGGATTCCTCGGCCCGGTCGGCATGCCGTCGTGGGACTCGAGCGTTCTCGGCGCACAAGCGATCCGGCACACCGGTAGTGACGGGGAGCCTCACGACTTGCACGAGTTCGACCTTTTCGACTTCGACGGTGACGGCCTGGTCGACCTTTTCGAGCGTTACAAGGCGAATCAATCGGCCCCTGAGGAATGGCACGTCTACCGGAACCCCGCTTCGCCGCTCGCAGCCGGCTCCTCGACGCCCGACGGCTTACGCACCAAGCCCGGGCTGCTCGTCTCGATGATGAACGGTCTCGGTGGCGAGACGGTGCTCCAATACGCACCGGCGTCGATGGTTGACGATGGTAGCTGCAGCAACTCGGTAGACACCGACGACACCAACGATCTCTCCGGTCGTTGCTCTCCCTATCCGTCGTGGGTGGTCACCGACGTCACGCTCGGCGATGTCTTCGAGGTCGTGCCACCGGTGACGACTCACTACGAGTACCGGGATGCGCTCTACGATGCCGGAGAACGCGAGGGACGCGGTTTCGGCCTGGTGTGGGCCACGGCCGCCGACGGAATCACGACTGCTCGCTACTTCCACCAAGACACCGCCTGCAGCGGACGAGTCGGGCTGGAGATCACATTCGGTAGCGCGGGCGCCGCATGCGACGTCGTCGATCTCAGAGACCTCGGTGACCCTTGCAACCCGAAGCCCTACGAAATGGTCCGACAGACGAGCGATTGGGATTGCGAGCAAGCGCTCGCAACGCTCGATGAAGCAGTGCCGTTTCCCGTTCTGCTGCGCTCCCTCATTCGCACTCCGTGGCGCCGCACGACCGCTGGCGCGCTCGTCGAAGCTACGGATCATGAGCTGCGCTCGCTCGAGAAGACGACGACTTACGAGTACGACGAATACGGGAACGAGACCGCGCGCGCGATGGCATCGCCATCCGCCGAGACCTTGACGACTCGGACGGAGTACGACGCGAAGACTCCGCCGACGACGGCGGGCATGCCCAAGTCGTATGTCGTCTCTCGACCGACGAGAATTTTCTCGCACTACGGCAGCACAATGTCGGACCGTTTCCAAGAGAAGACGATCGCGTACGGCAATGACTATGCCGTAACCGAGGTCGCCGAGTGCCGTGTGTGGGGTGGCGGCGGGTCTTGTCTGAGCGCCGTGGCTACCAAGAGTTCCGGGCACAAGTACGGCCAGCCGACCACCATCAGCGGCCCCGGCAGCGCGGTCACGCGACACAGTTACGATCCGTACATTCTCTATCCAAGAACGACGACGCACGCGGACAAGCTGCCGACCAGCATCGACGAGTACGACTACCGGATCGGAAAGGCGGTGAAGACCAGTGGCAAAGACGGCCAGCTCGCCGTGCGTGCGCATGACGGACTCGGGCGCCTTCGTGAAGTGTGGGGGCCGGGCTTCGACGCTCAGACCGATAACCCGGAGCTAAGGGTGACGTACAGCTACCCGGACATCGGCGCGGTCGCTCCGGGCACAGTGAGGGAAGAAGCGATTCTTCGACAGCCGCGCGTGAAGTTCTACGACGGTTTCGCGCGGCTGCTCGCCGTCAAAACCGAGGTCGAGGTCTTGCAAGCAAATGGCACGTACGCGCTGGCGACGAGAATCGACGAGCTCAAAGCCTATGACGACGCCGGCCGCGTGCAGTACGGCGCTCTGCCGCTCGACGTCACTGCGACGGACCCCGACGTCGACCTTCTCGGCACGGCTTTCTCGCAGAGTCTCGTACACACCGAGGTTCGCTACGACCAACGGACAGGGACCCGAACAGAGATTCGTCTCCCAGGCCCGCAACCCACGGGCTCGGTGGAAATCGAAGACGTCACCGTGCCAGGCGTTACCGCGGCGAAGGACGCGAAGGGGTTGGTGACGCTCGAGTACACGGACGCGTACGGCCGTGCAACACTCCGAGAACACTGCAGCACGATGCCGGTGCTCGCGAATGGAGCACGGTGTGCGTCAAACGCGTTGCTGTCGCGCACGCGGTTCGTCTATGACGGTCTCGACCGCGTCGTCGCGCAAGTTGCGGTCGACACGGCCACCGGCGCCGAAGCAACCGTAGAGGTGGTCGTCTACGATGGCCTCGGCCAGGTCATCCAACGCTTGGACGCGAACAGCCAGATCTGGCGCTACGCGTACAGCGAACGAAGCGGCCTGCTTCTCGAGACCGAGACCCCGCGCGGCGACGTCATCAGCCGAAAGTACGATAGCGCCAATCGACTGAAGCTCGAGCGCGCCACCGATGCGAGCCCGGCGCGCCGGGACTCGAAGACCAAGTATCGATATTTTCGCCACAGTGGCCTGCTGGGTGCCGGGCAAATCGAACGTATCGACTTCAACGGGCCGTCTCAGGGTGCGAATGTCACGCGATCGTTCACCTATGACCACCGCGGCCGTGTCGCGAAAGAAACGGTCGAGACGGAAGGCGCCCAGAGCGACGATTCCGCGTACAGTTCCTTCTACACCTACGACGATGCCGACCGCGTCGTGAGCACGACCTACCCGGCGGCCGATGCCGCGGGTGGGCTCGTCAACGATCTGCTTCACACCGTGTATGCACCGGACGGTCAGATCGCGGGCATCTACCGCGAGGCAGCCGACGGACAGCTTCAGCTCTACGCCAGCGCCGGTTACGACATTCTCGGACAGCTCACCTACCTCTACTACGGCAACGATCGAATCGATCTGTCGAAATTCCGCGGAACGGACGACAGCTCTCATCTCGAGTGTAGCCGCACCACGTCGGATGTGTCTGCGCTGCCGGACGAAGCTTGCGCGGATGACCCAGCTAGTGACGTGCGGGCGGTCCGCTACGCGGGACGAGACCTCACCGGAAGGATCACGACAATCGACGACCTCCTCTATGGCAATGGCGTCGCGCATACCGGGCACCAATCGGTGAGCTACGACACGCTCGGCCGACTCGCGGTCGTTGGCTACACCCCGACGGTGTCCGACACCTTCCAATACGACACGCTCGGTCGGCTGACCCGACGTGACGCGACGACCTATGTGTATGGCGACACTTCGACGCCCTACGCGGTGACGCGATTGGAGGTTGGCGCTCAAATACGCACGATCGGCTACGACCCAAACGGCAATCGCATCGCGAAAGCCGATGCCGACTACGAGTACACGCCGGGCGGGGCACTTGCCGCGGCGGAGGAAGCTGGAGACCTGGTCCAAGAGAGCGCCTACGGCCCTGAAGGGCTCCGCGTCGCTCGCTACGACTCGGGCACGATCACCCACTACTACGACGGTCGATTCGAGATCGAAGGCGACACTCTCGTACGGCACTTCTATCTCGGCGATCGACGAATCGCCTCAGACCGAGTGAGCGCGCCGGGGGGCCTCGATCTCTCATCGGAAGCGCGAAGGCGAGGGATCTCGGGCAGCAGGCGCGAGCGCTCAGCAGCCGCGGCCGACAGCACCGTCTACTACCACGTCGACCACCTCGGATCGCCCCAAGCGATCACCGACTCCGACGGCGCGCTCGTTGAGCTGATCCGCTACGGTGCGCTCGGCGAAGTGCGCGGAGTATTCGAGAAATCGGGTAGCACGATCGTCTCAAAGAGCGATACCTCTACGAATCTCGGCTTCAGCGGGCACGAGCCCGACGACGCAACCGGGCTCGTCTACTTCGGCGCACGTCACCTCGATCCGGAAGACGGCTACTTCTTGACGGCCGATCCCGCAAGACAGTTCGCCAGCCCCTACGTGCACGCAGGCTACGACCCGGTCAACGTCCGCGATCCGGACGGGCGCTTCGGTCAGCTCGCGGCACTCGGTGCCGCACTGGCGATTGGCTCCGCGTTCCCTCATTTCGTCGCCGCAGCGGCCGACGGCGACTTCAACGCCGCAAGCAGGATCGGGATCTGGACCACCGTCGGCGCGATGGGCTTCAGCGATCCCACCGGTCAGGTCGTGCAGGTCGCCGCGAAGAGCGCCAGCGCCGCCACGAATCCGATGGTGGGTCAATTCATCCGACTCGCGTACGCCGGAGGGCGCGTCACGCGCGATGTGGTCACTGGCGACGTGTCGGGCGCGGTGTTAGACGTCGTTGGGCTCGCGCTCGGGGTCGCGGCCGGTGGCGAGGGAGCGGGCGGCGGGTCGGAGGTTGACGGCACCGTTGCGTCCGCGGATCACGAGCTCTATCTGGGTGCGAGGTTCACAGAGAGCGACGCACAAGGCGGAAAGGTTGGTATCGGGCATTCGTATGTCGGGCTCAGGACACCCGACGGGACGATCGAAACCTACGGGTTCTACCCTCGCGCCGGCGCCGAATTCCAAGGTCTCAAAGCGCTTGCGAACGTGCCGGGACAAGTCGTGCCCGATAGAGACTTCCGCTATCTTCAGAGCGCGCTCGCTGGCGATAGTGGACATTCAGTCGTGCAGTATTCGATAACGAGAAGCCAGTATCTGGGCGCACTCGATGTTGTCACGTCGTACCAGAGCCAGCCTTACAACGCCGTGCTTTGTAACTGTACGAGTTTTGCCGTCGACGTGGCGAATGGCGCGGGCGTTCAAGCCCCGTTCGCCGGCATAGTAAGTCGTCCAGCGGTGTTCGAGCCCGCGCTGCGCCGCATTGGAGCCAGTACCCGATGAAGCGAAAAGGAATCACCGGAATGTTTCTCCTCTTCGCGTCCACGGGGATACTGTCGCTACCGGGCAGTATCGGCGCACGCGACAAGATTGCGGATCGCGGGCCGACAAGGATCACAATGAACAGCGACGCCCCGGACGTAACGGAGACTCCGGAATACTTCGACATCGTGTTCTCAGAGGAACCCGAGGCTCGTTTTTTCCTGCACGGTACGACACGTGCAATCGCGGTCTCACAGCCCGGGAAGAAGACGGTCGCGCCTTCGATCGATCAGGTTCGTTACGTCAGGTTCGCTGAGACAGAGGGCGAACTCATCCTAGAGTGGCAGGTCGCCGATGGCGCAACGGAGAAAGCAACGTTTCCGGGCATGAATAGAGCCGTATGGGAACGGCTAAAGCGCTTCGTCGCGATGAAGCTCGGATCAACGCTCGAGTTGCGCGACTAGCCTGAGTTCACCTGGCTGCGGCTGACATCGAACACTGATCGGGGCATCTCGAAGTCTCTGATCTTCGACCGAGCATCGACGCCGAAGGTGGGGGCACAATACAGCGAGGTCGAGAGTGCCACACCGTGCGCGATGGACCGGCCGACCCGAGAACGTTTGCGCACTTTCGCGACACGCAGTTTCGGATCGAAGCCTGCGCTAGCGGAAGAGTAACAGGGCCTGGGCTTCAGTCTGTTCTTCGCTGCAGGAGCATCAATGGGAGAGAAGCTCATATACGTTGCTGCTATCATCCTCCTGGTACCGTTTACGTGTATCGGCGATGACCCGCCCATGAGAACAGAAGGAGCAATCTCCGAGATTCAACGGCAGATCGCGATCGGAATGCCTCGTGTCGAAGTGGAAGAAAAGGTCGCCAAGATTCCTCATGTCTATTCCGTGTACACTCCGCAAGAGCATATTTTGCCGCTGAACGAGAGGGTGTTCGCAGGAACTGCGCTGAGTGGGCGTCTAACGGTATCGACACCGTTGGAGATCAGCGGACTTGAGAAGGCATCAGGGCACATCGTGATTGAATTCGACGAGCAGGATCGCGTAGTCAATCTCCGAGTCGGAGGTTTCGGCTTCAAGAAAGAACCATAGCCCCGAAGTGCTGCGGCGCCGCGGTCGGCGAGATGAAGCGAGCCGGGCTCGTCGCCGCAGCGGCGGACGGTGACTTCAACGCCGCAAGCAGAATCGCGATCTGGACGACCACGACGTCGGCAACGTCGTCGCGAGCACTAGCGTCAAGGTGCCCATGTCTTTTGAGAAGGCGATCGCGGGGACCCAGAGTTTCGCTGACAACGTGACCGCCATGCACATTCGTTACAACCCTCTGGGCGTCAACAGCAACACAATCGCTCACTCCCTGCCGGTCCACCTTGGCGGGCCTCGCGCTCAGCCTCCGGTGTGGGCGCCGGGAAGCGCGCGGCCCATCCAGTGAAGGTGACAGCAATGCAGACCTTGGTCATGATCGCTGTGTTGGTTCTGTCGACCACTATCGCGGCGTTCTCGGGTGAAGGACATATGTCGACAACTGAAGAAGCCGTGAGAAAAATCACGTCGGAGATGGTCGTGGGTATGAAGCGCGAGGAGGTCGAGGACAAGCTCTCGCGTCTTGGCGTGATCTACTCCTACGTTTCCCGGGAATACCTCAAGTCCATCAACCAGGACACGTTCGCGGGAACGCCACTCAATGGCCGCTTTGACGTGCTGACACCGTTCGAGACGGAAGGTGGTCGAAAGAGTGAAGCCACCATCCATATCGAGCTCGATATGCAGGAGCGCGTTGCCAGCGTTCGAGTCGAAGGTTTCGGCATGCGTTGACAGCTACACCGGAGGAAGCCGAGTTTGCTTTCGGCGGAGTGTTGAGCGGCGAGAGTAAGCGATGTCACTCGCGGAGAAAGTGGCAAGTATAGCCGCCAGGATTGTTCACGAGATAGTCTTGGTGGTAGCCCTCGGCGAGCGTGAACGGGCCTGCCTGAACGATTTCCGTCACGACAGGCTGCTTCCACTTGCCGCTCGCGTTCACGCGGGCGGTCACTTCTTCC
>Ga0247727_10004198_pt1 | contig 30816 bp, 27 predicted proteins | sample WisWelCaveWW1625_FD_202498 | JGI IMG/M metagenome (GOLD analysis project Ga0247727, IMG submission 202498) | Biofilm microbial communities from Wishing Well Cave, Virginia, United States - WW16-25 | ecosystem: Environmental > Aquatic > Deep subsurface > Groundwater > Cave microbial mat | place... | reverse complement strand
CGGCTTGCTCATTGAGGGTCTTCAAAACGGCTTTCGGCGCATGGCCCAGCGAGGCGACGGCGATGCCGGCGGCGAAATCGATATATTTTTTGCCGTCGGTGTCCCAGGCATAGACGCCTTCACCATGGCTCATAACCACAGGCTGCGGCGTGTAGGTGCTGATCAGGACTTTTTCGCTTTCGGCGATGATGTCTTTTGCGTTCCGGGTCATATTTTTAAGCTCTCTTGCCTTGTCTTTCGATGACTTTCTGCGCTTCGACCTCGTTGGCGTAGCTGGCGCGCTCCGATTCATGGAACAGCATCGTGCCGGGGCCGACGGATTCATAAATTTCTTTTTTCAGCGCGTCTTCGCGCAGGCCGGAAATGAGGTGGATGCGCCGTACGCCGCTTTCAAGAGCAGCTAAACAGTTTTCCAGCTTCACTTTCATGCCGCCGGTGGCAATTCCCTTTTTGATCAAGTCGGGAATGTCCTGCGCCATGATGATGTCGGCAGCTTTGCCGTCGATCTGCACGCCATCGACGTCTGACAGGAAGATCAGCTTGTTCGCTTTCGTGCCGATCGCCATTTGCGTGGCGATGGTGTCGGCGTTGATGTTCAGGATCTGGCCTTCAGATGTGAGCCCGACGCAGGAACAGGCGACAAAGTTCGCGTTGCGCAGTAGGCGTGCGAGCGGGCGGCTTTCAACCGATTTCACATCGCCGACCAGACCGTAATCGACAGGCTTTTTCGGGCGCAGTTCGATTTTCATCCAGTCATGCGGGATTGCGTTCAGCGAAATGCCTTCGACATTCTTGCGCGCCATGGCGGAAGCAATATTAAGCGACAATGTGCCGCCGACGACTTCCTGGATGACTTCGAGCGTCGCGGAGTCGGTGACGCGGCGGCCTTCGACTTTTTTAACCTCGATGCCGAGCTGGGCGAGTTTTTCATCGACCAAACGGCCATGACCGTAGATCAGCAGGATTTTTACGCCGTGCAGCGTCAGGTCGCGGATATTGTCGATGAGATTGTCGAGGAGTTTTTGATCCTCAATAATTCTCCCGCCCGCTTTCACGACGAACAGGCTGTCTTTGAACTTGCTCTCGTAGAAGGCGTCGATGAAGAAATTGGGTTTTTTTCTGGCCATGATGATACCTATGGATAGACGGGGCTGAGATTGATCAGGCCTTCCGTCTCTTTCAGTCCGAACATTAAATTCATATTCTGCACGGCGCTGCCGCCCGCGCCTTTCACGATATTGTCCAGCACGCCCTGTGCCATCACCTTGCCGTCGGTGCCGAGGGTAAAATTGAGGTCGGCGAAATTCGAGCCGACGATGTTTGCCAGCGCGATTTCTTCCTGCAGCCGGACGAACGGCGCAGATTTATAGATTTTTTTAACGGCGGCGTTCACATCCACTTTTTTCTTCAGCGTGATGAAGCCCTGCGCAAAAATACCGCGCGTGAACGGACCGGAGGTCGGCACGAAATTCAGCTGCTTTTCCGTGATGCCGCCCGCCCGGATGATTTCAGGGATGTGCCGGTGCTTGTTGATGTTGTAGCTTTTCATGTTGTGGTTGCGCACAGGATGGTGCGTGCCGTCGCCCGGGGTTTTTCCGGCGCCACTCGACCCCGTGACGGCGAAAATGTCGGCGTGCTTGATATTGTCCTTGAAGGGCAGGAGCAGGAGTTGCGAAATCAGCGCGAAACAGCCCGGATTGGCGACACTTTTCGCTTTTTTGATCGCCGCGGCGTTGCCAAGCTCGGGCAGGCCGTAGACGACTTTTTTCAGAAGCGCCGGGTATTTGTGTTCTTCGTAATATTTTTTGTACGTGGCGGCGTCATCCAGCCGGAAATCGGCGGAGAGATCGATGAGTTTCGTCTTGCCGTGCAATTCGGCGACGACATCCTGCGCGGTTTTGTGCGGCAGGCAGAGAAACACCACGTCGCTGTCTTTCGCGACTTTCTCATGCGCGGTATTCGTCACGTTCAGTTGCGTGTGTGCGAGATGCGGGTAGATTTTCCCGATCGGCTCGTTGTTGTACTGGCGCGAGGTGAGGTATTTGATTTCGACATGCGGGTGCGCGAACAAAAGCCGCAGCAGCTCCAGCCCCGTATAGCCCGTGATGCCTATAATCGATGCCTTGATCATACCGCCCACCGTGCAATGACAAGGTCCAGCCAGTCGTTGCGCGGGCTGAACGCGTTATAGGTCATGAGGCCGGTCGCCTCGCGGATGATTTCCTTGCCGACTTCGTTGTCCGTCACGGGGCCGCTGAGGATGTCGAGCGGCAGGCCGATGCGTGCGCATTCTTCAGCGAGTTTGATCGCGCCAACCGGATCGCGCGCGCAGCCGATATGCAGCCGCACGTTTTTCTGGATCTGTTTGTCCATCAGGATCGGCATGACGCCGTAACGGCCCAGGATTCCGTCGCCAAATTCAACGATAATGGCGTCGGGTTGCGAGGCGGTGAAATAGTTAAGTGCGCCCTTGGCAACTTTGACCATTGTTTCCGCTGAAACGTTGGCGGTCGAGGGAATGCCGCAATCGACGAAGGAGACGGATTCATAAACGCCGTAATCTTCCATCTTATATTGGTCGCGCATGGCGCCGACGCCCGTGACCTTGGCACCCGCCAGCTTCATGCCGATGCGGTGAAGCGTTTTGATGACTTCGGAGGCCACGGTGGTTTTGCCGGAATCCATCGAGGAGCCGGTGGTGATGATGAGCGGGATATCGTTCGTCAGGTCGTTGGCTTGTTCGAATTTTTTCGCGTGGCCGATATTGAGAAGTTTGCCCTCGCGTGCGATGCCGCCGAGGACTCTTATTCTGAGGGGCTCGCCCACTTCTTGCACGTTGGCAGACGTGCACACGCCCGCGATACCGCCGAAATTCAACAGGTGAATGACATCGTCGGCCTTCAGCGTTTTCGGCAGGTGACCCGCGAAACCTTTCAGCGCGGCGCGCTCGCCCAATGCAACGGCAAGGATGTCGTCTTTTTTCAGCTTGGACATACGACCGGTGGGCAGCTCCAACTCGTTATAGATGGATTTGTCCTGCAGCACCTGGACGGCCAGAACCGTGCCCATTTCTGTGCTGACTTTACGCGTGATGTCTTCCTGGTAACCGAGGTTCAGGTTCTTGGTCACGGAGCTGATTTTATCGAGTTCTACTTTTTTCATTTTCGTCTTCTTTAAAGTCTGATTCATGCAATGTATTTCAAGGCGTTGCAAGGCCAATTAAGGCCTGAACGGGCTTCAAAACGAACAATTTAATCTTGTGTATTTTTGGGGTAGAAAATGACAAGGAAAAACGCCCGCTTTGAAGGTCTAGCGGGGGCGTCGGCGGTTGAAGATTTGCATGCCTGTGTTTGTCATGAGGCTATGAATGCGGCAAAAGGCCGTTTTTGTCAAACTTTTTATGGCTAAAGATTCGTTTTGCGGGGGTCGAAGGCGTCGCGGACGGCCTCGCCGATGAAGGTCAAAAGCGTCAGCATCAGGGCCAGCGAGACAAAGGCGGCAATGCCCAGCCAGGGTGCCTGGAGGTTGTTCTTGCCCTGGGCCAGCAATTCACCGAGGGAGGGCGAGCCGGGCGGCAGGCCAAGGCCGAGGAAATCCAGCGAAGTCAGGGCGGTGATGGAGCCGGTGAGGATGAAGGGCATATAGGTCAGCGTTGCCACCATGGCGTTTGGCAGCACATGGCGCCACATGATGACGCGGTTGGAGACGCCCAGCGCGTTGGCGGCGCGGACATAGTCAAAATTGCGGGTGCGCAGGAATTCCGCCCGCACGACATCCACCAGACTCACCCACGAAAACAGCAGCAGGATGGCCAGCAGCGTCCAGAAGCCCGGCACGAACATGGCCGAGAAGATGATGAGGATATAAAGCGACGGCATGGAGGCCCAGACCTCGATGACGCGCTGCATCGCCATGTCGAGGCGCCCGCCGTAATAGCCCTGCACCGCGCCTGCCGCGACGCCGATGATCGAGCTGATGAAGGTGAGGGTCAGGCCGAACAGCACCGAAAGCCGGAAGCCGTAAATCACGCGGGCGGCGACGTCACGGCCCTGGTCGTCGGTGCCGAAAAGATTATCGCGCGTCGGCGGGCTGGGCGCGGGCTGCGGCAATTCGTAATTGATGGTGTCGAAGGAATAGCGGATCGGCGGCCACGCCATCCAGCCCTTGGCCTTGATAAGCTCCTTCACGAACGGGTCGCGGTAATCGGCCTCGGTCTCGAACTCGCCGCCGAAAATTGTCTCCGGGTAGGATTTCAGGATGGGCATATAATAATGGCCATCGAATTTGACCAGCAGCGGCTTGTCATTGGCGATGAAATTCGCCGACAGCGCGATGATGAACAGCAGCATGAAAAACCACAGGCTCCAGTAGCCGCGCGAATTGGCGCGGAACTGGGCAAGGCGGCGTTTGGTGAGGGGGGAGAAGGTCATTCAACCTCCTGTCACCCCCGCGCAGGCGGGGGTCTGGCAAGGAAGGAGAAAGAGCCGGATGCCCGCCTCAAAAAGATTTTCTTGGGCGGGCATGACAATATTTTTCGTCATTGCGAGGAGGCCGTCAGGCCGACGCGGCAATCCATTTTTTCTGGATTGCTTCGCTTCGCTCGCAATGACGGAAGTCCTGATCATACCGCCCTCGCTTCGAAATCGATGCGCGGATCAACGAGGACATAGACGACATCGCGCACGAGTGTCATCAGAAGGCCAATCAGCGCGAACATATAGAGCGTGCCGAGGACAACCGGGTAATCACGGTTGATGATGCTTTCATAGCCGAGCAGGCCCAGACCATCGAGCGAGAAAATAACCTCGATGAGCAACGCGCCCGTGAAGAAAATATGGATGAAGGCGGCGGGGAAGCCAGCGATGACGATGAGCATCGCGTTGCGGAACACATGGCCGTACAGAACCTGTCCTTCGGACAGGCCCTTGGCGCGCGCGGTCAGGACATATTGCTTGTTGATTTCATCGAGGAAGGAATTTTTGGTCAGTAGTGTAAGCGAGGCGAAGCTGTGAATGACCATGGCGAGGATGGGCAGCGTCATGTGCCACGCATAATCAAGCGCGAGCTGGAAAAAATTCATTTCCTTCCAGTTTTCGGACACGAGACCGCGCAGCGGGAACCAGTCGAAATAGCGCCCGCCTGCAAAAACGACGATCAGGAGGATGGCGAACATGAACGAGGGAATTGCATAGCCGAAGAAGATGACGGCGGAGGTCCAGAAATCGAACGCGGTGCCGTCGCGCACGGCTTTTTTAATGCCGAGCGGGATGGAGATGAGATAGATAATCAGCGTCGACCACAGGCCGAGCGAAATCGACACCGGCATTTTTTCCAGCACGAGGCTGACCACGCTGGTGTCGCGGTAATAGCTTTCGCCCAAATCAAACCGGGCGTAATTTTTCAGCATGATCCAGAAGCGCTCATGGGCGGGCTTGTCAAAGCCGTAGAGTTTTTCCAGTTCCTTGATGAATTCAGGATCGAGGCCCTGCGCCCCGCGATATTTCGAGGACTGGCCGATGGCGCTTTGCATGGAACCCGCCGCCATGTCGCCCGCGCCGCCGGTGAAGCGCGATGTGGCGTCGGAGCCGTGGCCCTGAAGCTGCGCGATCATGCGCTCGACGGGGCCGCCGGGGACGAATTGGACGATGACGAAACTGATCAGCAGGATGCCGAGCAGGGTGGGGATCATCAGCAGGAGGCGGCGGAAGATGTATGAGGCCATGTGCATTATATTGTCATTGCGAGCAAAGCGAAGCAATCCAGATTCGGGCCAAATTCTGGATTGCCGCGTCGGCCTTTCAGGCCTCCTCGCAATGACGGGCTAAGGCTTGATATTCCATCCCTCAATCGTCCATTTCACACCGGAATGTTTAAAAATCGCCAGCGCGCCGGTGGCCAGTTTCGGGTTATGGACGGCCCGGAAGGTCTCGAAATCGCCGGTGACGTAGGGGGCGAAGCGGGCGATGCCGTTGGAGGTGACGACCAGCACGGTTTCATTGTCGTCATAGGCGCTGGCCTGGTCGGCGAAATCCAGCCAGTTGCGGATGATCTGGTTGGCGTCGGCGTTCCATCCCGGGGGGGCGACATTGTTTTCATCCCAGTTTTTCAACGCCGGGGCGCCGATGCGGGCGATGATTTCGTCCCTGGTTTTATTTTCGTCGGGGCCGTAATCGATTTCATTGAACAAATCGAGCGTGAAGACAGGGTTGCTGACGCCGGATTCCTTGACCGCGATTGTCGCCGTCTCCTGCGCGCGCTTGAGGCCTGAGGCGTAAACGGCGTCGGGGATGAGGCGGTTGTCCTTGATGTAGCGACCGATGGCCTTGGCCTGGTCGCGTCCGGAATCAACAAGCGGCAGATCCGTGCGTGCGCCGACATAGGTGACGGTGTCGCCGGGATTGAAGGTGTTTCCGTGACGGGCGATGATGAGGGTGGTCATGCGTTTTGCACACGTTGCAGATCTTCGGGAGAGTCGATGCCGGAATGGACGGACTCCTCGACCTGCACCGTCTGGATGATCACGCCGTTTTCGAGGAGGCGGAGCTGTTCCAGCCCTTCGAGTTTTTCGTAGCGGCTTTGCGGCCAGGAGCAGAATTTCTCCAGCACGGACAATTTATAGCCGTACAGGCCGATATGCTGGAACACCGGGGATTTGCCGGGTTTGTCGCGCATTTTCTTTTCCTCGCGCAGCGACGGCAGGACGGTCTTGGAGAACCACACGGCGCGCCCGTCCTCGGCCATGGCGACGGTGGTGCCGCTGAGCGGCGTTGTCTTTTTCGCCTCGCGCAGGCGATCGAGATCGGCCCAGGACAATTGGTGAACGGGGGTGACGACGTCGAGCGCCGGATTTTTTTCAAATTCGGAAATGATCTTGGTGATGGTTTCGGGCGCGGTGAAGGGTGCGTCGCCCTGAAGATTGATGACGATGTCAAATTCGCGGCCCGATTGGCGCACGGCTTCCAGCACGCGGTCGGAACCGGTGGGGCAGTCGGGCGAGGTCAGGATGCAGGGCACGCCAATTTGTGCGCAGTGATCCATGATGCGCTGGTCTTCTGTTGTCACGAAAACGGAAACATCAGGAAAGTTTTTCGCGGCGGATTTCGCAACGTCCACCACCAGCGACAGCATCGTGCGCCCCTTGATTTTCGCCAGCGGCTTGCCGGGAAAGCGCGTGGAGCCGTAACGGGCGGGGATGACGATGGCTGTTTTCATTTCGGTTTTTCCCACCACGTGTCGGTGATGCCCGGCGTCAGGCCCGAGAGATGCTCCGGGCGCTGGAGTTTTGCCCAGCGGGCCAGGCGCCAGTAATCGATGTGCCAGTGCGGGATGGCGTAGTAATTCCATTGCAGCACGCGGTCGAGGGCGTGCGTGTAGGCCACGAGGTCCTCGCGTGATTTGGCCTTGATGAGGTCTTCGACGATTTCATCAATGACGGGGTCCTTGATGCCCATGTAATTGCGCGAGCCGGGAATGTCGGCCTTGCTTGAGGACCAGAAATCGCGCTGTTCATTGCCCGGCGAGTCCGACTGGCCGATGGACATCACCGTCATGTCGAAATCAAATTCATTCATGCGGTTTTGATATTGGGCGGTATCGACGACGCGGAAACTCGCCTTGATGCCGAGTTTTTCCATGTTGCCGATGAAGGGCAGAACCCAGCGCTCGAACTGCGGATTTGAATCGATGATTTCAAATTGCAGCTTCACGCCGTCTTTCACGTGCACGCCGTCCGCGCCCATCACCCAGCCGGCCTCATCGAGGATTTTCTTGGCTTTGGCGAGGCCTGTGCGGTTGTTGCCCGATCCGTCGGATTTCGGCGGGTTGTATTCTTCGGTGAAAACCTGCACGGGAACTTTGCCGCGGTATTTATCAAGAATTTCCAGTTCGCGGCCCTGTGGTAAACCCGAAGAAGCGAGTTCGGAGTTCGAGAAATAGCTGCGCGAGCGTTTATAGGAACCGAAAGCGAATTGTTTATTCGACCATTCGAAATCGAACGCATAGGCGAGGGCCTCGCGCACTTTCGGGTCCTTGAAGACGTCGCGGCGCACATTATAGATGAAGCCCTGCATCCCGGCGGGGCGCTGGTGGTTGATTTCTTCCTTGATGATGCGGCCATCCTGGATCTGCGGTGTGTTGTAGCTTTCGGCCCAGAGTTTCGCCGTGTTTTCATCGCGGACGTCATATTCCCTGGCGAGGAAAGCTTCGAGCGCGACGTCGCTGTCGCGGTAGTAATCGTAATTGATGCGGTCGAAATTGAATTTTCCTGTGTTGATGGGCAGGTCCTTGCCCCAGTAATCGGGCACGCGGATATATTCGATGGAACGCCCGGCGGCGACCGCGCCGACTTTATAAGGGCCGGAGCCGAGCGGCGGCACCAGTGAGCTTTGGCCGAACTCTTTGTCCTGCCAGTAATGTTTCGGCAGAATTGAAATCTGGCTGATGATCAGCGGCAGTTCCGCGTTCTCGCCGCCGTTGAAAACGAATTTCACGCGGGTGGGAGATTCCGTAATCACTTCTTTGACGTCGCCATAATAGGCTTTGAAGAACGGCGCGCCTTTTTCCATGAATGTGTTAAAGCTCCAGATGACGTCATCGGCGGTGATGGGCTTTCCGTCATGCCATTTCGCGTTGGTGCGGAGATTGAACGTGATGGAACTGTTGTCTTTCGGCAGTTCAACGGTTTCGCACAGCAGGCAGTACATCGAGAAGGGCTCGTCGGTGGATTGATCCATCAGCGAGTCGTAAATCAGGCTCTGGCCCAGATAGAGCTGGCCGGCGGCGGGCGTGCCCTTGATGATAAAAGGGTTCAGCGAGTCGAACGTGCCGAGCGCGTGGAGTTTCAATGTGCCGCCCTTGGGCGCATCGGGATTCACATACTCGAAATGTTTGAAGTCCGGGCCGTATTTCGGCGTGCCGTGCATGGTAAGCGCGTGGACGGGGGTGGTTGTTTCTTGGGCGAGCGCTGGTGTTGTAAAAAGCGCGGCAAGAACAAATAAAAAGAGTCTCATTCTATATTCCTTCTTAAATATCTTACGCAGCGCGGCGTTTGCGGTAGGCCGCTTCTAAATCGGGGCGACCGAACAAATGGCCCTGGCCGTAGGCAAAGTCAAAATCCAACAGCTCCAGCAAATCATTCTCGGTTTCGACTTTTTCAACAATGACGCTGACGCCGTTGCTTTCCAGTCTGCGCTTTTGTTTCTGCAGGTCGGCGCGGCCGCGGTCGCTGCGCGTGTAGGGCAGCAGGGTTTTGGCGGCAATTTTTACAAAACGCACATGGTATTTCTGGAGTTCCGCGATATCAAATTCCATGACTTCGACATGGTCCAGCGAGACGGAACAGCCAAGCTTGCCGAGGCCGCGCAGCAATTCGCGCGAGGCGGGCTGCAGGGTTTTATATTGCGCATGCACCATTTCAAAAATCAGGCGCGGGGCGAGAGGGCGGTTTTCGGCAATGAAGCCCACGAGGCGCTTCAGGAAAACGGTGTTCGCCAGCGTTGACGCGCTGATATTGATGAAAAGCGGCGCGGCGCGTTCGACATGGGAAGAGGCGCGGATGGTTTTCAGGCATTCCGTCAAAATCATGTTGTCGATTTCGCCGGTGAGTTGGCCCTCCTGCGCGAGGTGCATATAACGGCGCGCCGGGAGATACATGCCGGGCCGCGCACGCACCCGCGCATACATTTCATAGAAACGCACGCGCCGCTGCGGCAGGCGGACGATGGGTTGGACAAAAATATCAATGTTGCGCGCGCGCACGGCATGCGTGATGAGTTCGCGCACGACCATATCGCTCAAGTCGCTGTAATCTTCATCCGGCGCGCCGCGCGGCGCCATGGGTTGCGGCGCGGGTTTCTGGCCGGGGCGCGTGGCGCTGGGCATGGCGGGATTGTTCGCAGGGCGGCGGCCCTTGAATTGCTGGGGCAGGGCTTCGTCAATCAGCGCGGTGCGCCCGGCGGCGGGGCGGGCAGGGGCATGGCTTTCGAGATTGCCGAGGCGTTCATCCTGGTCGCCGACGCGGCGGTGCATGTCGGCGATTTGCTGGCGCAGATTCAAAAGGTCCTGGCGTGTGCCGGTGATTTTCTGTTCCAGGCTGCGGTGATTGTCGGACAGGCCCTTCATGCGGAAGGTCAGACCATTCTCCCAGAAGCGGCGGCGCTTGATGTCGGCCATGACAAACCCGGCGGCGACAAAAAATCCGGCGCCGAGCAGGGCGGCCTCGAAAGAAACAAACGCCAGAGACGCAACGACAACAGCAGCCGTGAGGACAGCAAGCGTCGTCTGCACTCTGTTTTGCGGTTGCTGGTTCTTCTTTTGATTCCGGGCGGCCATTGCGGCTTATGTTCCCCTGTTTTTTTGTTTTTCGTTTTGTTTCTTTTGGACGCCGACAGCCTGCGAGATGTTTGTGAACCCATCTTTCTTGAGCAGCGCCAGCAATTCCTGATTTATGGAATTTGCCACGGCCGGGCCTTTGAACACAAGAGAAGTATAAAGCTGGACCAGAGATGCCCCCGCTTTTATTTTCTCGTAAGCATCTGATCCGCTTGAAATTCCGCCGACGCCGATGATGGGCAATTTACCGCCCGTCAGCCTGTAGAAATTGCGGATAACGGCGGTGGATTTGTCGCGCACGGGCTTACCGGAGAGGCCGCCTTTTTCGGCGCGGAAATCGTTCGCCAAGGTTTCAGGGCGGTCGAGCGTGGTGTTGGCGAGGATCAGCCCGTCGATTCCGGCCTCAAGAACGGTCTTCGCCAGTTCGGCCTGCTGGTCCTGCGAGAGATCCGGCGCGAGTTTCAGCAGCAGCGGTGGCGGGTGATCGCCGCAGGAGCGTTTTCTTTCTTCCAGAACGGCGCCCAGCAATTCCAATAAAGGTTCGCGCGATTGCAGGTCGCGCAGGCCCGGCGTGTTGGGCGAGGAGATGTTGATGGTGATGTAATCGGCCATGGGGCCCAGCATTTTAATCAGCGCGGTGTAATCCTTGGCCGGTTCTGTCTGCGCTTTGTTCATGCCGATATTGATGCCGACGACTCCAACGGGGCGGCTTTTGCCATCGAGAAATTTTTCAAGATTTGATTTGAATGCGTTCATGCCTTGATTGGGGAATCCGAGGCGGTTGATGACGGCTTCGTTCGCAGGGTCGCGGAACACACGCGGCTTGGGATTTCCTTCCTGCGGTTTGGGTGTGACCGTCCCGGCTTCGACGAATCCGAAGCCGAGATTAAAAGCCGGGCCGATGATCTCGGCGTTTTTGTCGAAGCCCGCGGACAGGCCGACGGGATTGGGGAATTTCAGGCCCCAGAGTTTGACCTCGAGGGCGGGATCGATCACGGGTTTGCAGGGGGGAACTAGGCCGGATTTCAACGCCTTGAGCGTCATGTGGTGAGCCTGTTCAGCATCAACCTTGAAAATCAATGGACGGAAGAGATCATAAAGACCGGGCATGATCCTGTTTTTAGGTCATTTTTCTCATATGGTCCAGCCCGGCCTTCATATATTTCCACCCCGTAACAAAGGTGATGGCGGCGGCGGCGACCAGGGCCCAATGACCGATCAAAAGCCCGTAAGGGACATAAGGTCCGACAATAAGGATGCCGGTGGCGACCATCTGCGAGACGGTTTTCCATTTGGCTAAACGGGTAACAGGCAGGGCGACGTTCTTTTGACCCAGATATTCGCGCAGGCCCGAGATCAAAAACTCGCGCGCGAAGATGACGATGGCGGGGATCAGCCACACACCATAAATACGTCCGACCCCGGCGAAGATCAGCAGCAGAGAGCCGACGAAAATTTTATCAGAAATCGGATCAAGAAATGTCCCGAAGGCCGTGGTCTGGTTCAGTTTTCTGGCCAGCCAGCCATCGAGATAATCGGTGATGCAAGCGATGGCGTAAAGCGCGAATGCCCACCACATGGCCGTCACGCCCCAGGTGCCTTCCATCAGGAACAGGAAGATTATGACGGGCAACATCAGGATGCGGGAAACGGTGAGAATATTGGGTAGGTTCAGCATGGCCTTGTTATAGCAGGAAAACTTCACAAACCAAATATGCTGTTTCTTCTTAAACACTGAGAAACTTTATATTGACATAATTTCAGATAATCGTTAAGAGAGAAAAACGAAATTATTACAGAAAAGGTGTTCTATGAGCAAATCTTTGAAATTTTGGAAAAATGTTGGGCTTAATCAGATATTTAAGGCTCCGGCTGAAGAGCAACTAGGGACAATTGAACTTCAAGAAGTTCCTAGAGAACAGCAAGTTCAAATTCACCCTGCGCTCAAGGGAACTACTGATGAAAGACAAATTGAAAATGCTGCCTTAGGCGAACCATTTTTGGTTATGGAAGCAGATGGAAGCGTAGGAATAATGATAGCGGTTCCTGCTTCGCGCTTGCGGGACAGAGCCAAAGATCCTAAATATGCAGAGCCTTGCGGGATTTCTGACGAGAAACTCCCCCCTGAAGTCGTAGAGAAAATTGCAAAAGCAGATGAAGAGTATTATAACAGGCTCATAGGTGAGCAGCGCGGTGTTTATCTGCGAGAGGGTGACCCAAGATTGCCTATTCGGCAGCCCTAAGTGTTTGCGGCTTTTTTCTTCTTCTCTTTATCCGCTTCCGGATCGCGCAGAACATAGCCGCGGCCCCAGACGGTTTCGATATAGTTATCGCCGCCGGCGGCATCCGCCAGTTTTTTGCGCAGCTTGCATATAAAGACGTCGATGATCTTCACTTCCGGTTCGTCCATGCCGCCATACAGGTGGTTCAGGAACATTTCCTTGGTCAGCGTCGAGCCTTTGCGCAGCGACAACAGTTCGATAATGCCGTACTCCTTGCCGGTCAGGTGCAGGGGCTTTCCCTCGACTTGCACCGTGCGGGTGTCAAGGTTCACGGCGACCTTGCCTGTCTGGATCATGGATTGCGAATGGCCCTGCGAACGGCGGACGATGGCCTGGATACGGGCGACCAGTTCGCGCTTGTCGAAGGGTTTGGTCAGGTAATCGTCGGCGCCGTAACCGAGGCCTTTGATTTTATTATCGAGTTCGGTGAGGCCCGAGAGAATGAGAATCGGCGTTTCGACTTTTGCATCTCTTAAAGATTTCAGAACGTCATAGCCGTCCATGTCAGGCAGCATCAGGTCAAGAATGATAATGTCGTAGTCGTAAATCTTCCCGATTTCGAGACCGTCTTCGCCAAGGTCGGCGAGATCCACGATATATCCTTCGGATTTCAGCATCAGCTCGATGCTCTTCGCGGTGGATGTATCGTCTTCGACCAAAAGAACGCGCATATGAATTGCCCCTTATAATTTGATTGTGAAACTTCTGTTCAATTTTGTTCTTATTATTAATCTTTATTAATTTTAACAAATTTAACGAAGGTTAACAAATTGTTTTGTTTTTTTTATACGCGGGAGAAAAAGGAAAGCGAAATAAGCCTGATTTTATCAATATATACCTAATTTAGGTATTAAAATGATGTTTTTATTCAATCTGTGAAATCAGGGAGGAAAATGGCGATTTTCGGCACAACCGATTCTTGCGCCATTTTTTCTTTGCACGTGGTTTGCGCTGTACTGCACGAAAAAATTCACGAATGAAATGCAAAACTGTTAAATTGAGATATGGACCGTCTCGCCGAACAAGCCCTTGCCGCCATTTCCGTTCTTCCGCAGGAGGAGGTTTATGGGCGTGTAACGAAAATCCTGGGGCTTCTCGTCGAGATTGCCGGGTTCGGCGCCAATCTTTCCATCGGCGCGATGGTTCACCTCAAGCCGCACGACAAGGCCGACATCCCGTGCGAGGTTGTCGGCTTTCGCGACGGTCATGCGCTGCTGATGCCGTTCGGCACGCTGGAAGGCGTGGGGCTCGGATGCCGCGCCGTCATTCAAAATCATGCGCCTTTGATTATGCCGCACGACAAATGGCTGGGCCGCGTCATCAACGGCATGGCGCAGCCGATCGATGGTCTGGGTTCGCTGCCGCAGGGCGGGCACCCGGTGCCGTTGCGCAACAAGCCGCCACTGCCGCATTCAAGACAGCGGCTCGGCAAGCAGCTGGATCTCGGCGTGCGACCGATGAATACTTTTTTGTCGATGGCGGGCGGCCAGCGTATGGGAATTTTCTCCGGCTCGGGCGTCGGCAAATCCGTTTTGCTGTCGATGATGGCGCGCTACACAAGCGCCGATGTTTCCGTGATCGGGCTGGTCGGCGAGCGCGGTCGCGAGGTGCAGGAATTTCTCGAAGACGACCTGGGACCACAGGGCCTGGCGCGTTCGGTTGTCGTTGTCGCGACGGGCGATGAACCGGCTTTGATGCGGCGGCAGGCGGCGTACACGACGCTGGCGGTGGCGGAATATTTCCGCGACCAGGGCAAGCAGGTTCTCTGCCTGATCGATTCCGTCACGCGTTTCGCGATGGCGCAGCGCGAGATTGGATTGTCCGCAGGCGAGCCGCCGACATCGAAAGGTTACCCGCCCACCACGTTCGGTGAATTGTCGAGATTGCTGGAGCGCGCAGGGCCGGGAGCGCCGGGGCAGGGTTCGATTACGGGGTTGTTCTCGGTTCTTGTCGAAGGCGACGATCACAACGAGCCGATTTCCGACGCCGTACGCGGGATTGTCGACGGTCACGTGGTGATGGACCGCGAGATTGCCGACCGCGGGCGCTACCCGGCGATCAATGTTTTGAAATCGATTTCACGTGCAATGCCTGGTGTCTTGACGCCGCAGCAGAACGCCATCATCCGCAAGGCCAAGCAGGTGATTACGGTGTATGAGGATATGGCGGAGCTGATCCGCCTCGGCGCGTACCGCAAGGGCAGCGACAAGGCCGTGGACGAGGCGCTGATTCTTTATCCGTTGCTGGAAGAGTTTTTAAGGCAGGACAAGGATGATTCCACGGGCATCGAGGATTCTTTCAAGCGTCTCGCACAGATTTTAGGCATGCCGTATGGGTAAGGTTTTTTATTGTCATGCCCGCGCAGGCGGGCATCCGGTCTTTTTTCTTTTGCCAGACCCCGCCTTCGCGGGGGTGACAGGTGGTGGGGTATATGGCTGATTTGAATCCCCTCATCCGCGTGCGCCGCCACACCGTCGAGCAGAAGCAGAAATTCCTGGCCGAGCTTTACCGGCAGGCCGATATGCTGCAGGGCCAGAAAACGACGCTGCAAAAGCAAATGAAAGAAGAGCGCGAGGCGCTGGACCGGATGAATTCCGTCGAAATGCTCACCGCCTTTTCGAATTACGCCGAAGCGGTGAAGGGGCGTATTGCCGACATCGACGAGGCGATGAAAAAGCTTGAGGTGCGCATTGATCTGGCGCGCGAGGACATGCGCGAGGCCTTCGCAGAACTCAAGAAAATCGAGATTACACAGGAGAGGCGTGAAGCCGAGGAATTCCGTGTGATTGAGAAGAAGCAGGCGGAATTGCTGGATGAGACAGCGCTTGACGGTTTCCGCAGGCGCATGGCTGAAGAATAATCAAATGGATACGCCGAGATTTCTTTTCTCGGGGGTGATCGTCACCCATTGTTCCGGCTTGTTCTGGAAGGAAAGCTCTCCCGTGATGCTGGTTTCGTCCAGTGCGCCCGCATAGAGCTTGCGCATGTCCTGCTGCACGTGCTGGCTGAAGGGCTGCTGCGTGCGCACGATCAGGTCGAGGCGTTTGGCGCGGAACAGGCCGTCAAGCTGCACTTTTCCCATCACATCGAGGCTTAGGTCGAAAACGAAGCGGGTCTGCTTGCCTTCGGAATCTTTTTTGTCGTTCTGGGAATCGTTTTTGTAATAGAGCGTAATTTTATGCATGTGATTGTCCATCATCATCGGCACCGACATGCCGCGCCAGTCCTGCGAGACGGGTTCGGAAGAAAGTTTGTTCAGCGAAGAGCTTTCCTGCGAGAGGCGCGCGAGAAGCCCGGATTTTCCGCCGCGCTGCAGGGCGTCGATGGCGCGGCTGCCCAGCCATTGCGACAGATCGCCGCCGCGTACCGCGGCAATGAAAAACAGGGCGCTGGGCGCAATCTGCGCCGGGTTGTTTGGCGAGGGCGTGATGTTGGCCATGGCCCGCGCGGCCTGCGGCAGGAGTTGCGCCAGCGCCTGGAAAATCTCGTCCATCAGCGGCCACGGCTCGGGCGTCAGGAATGACACCGGCAGCGGCGCGAAATTGACCGTGGCTGTGATCGGTGTGGCAACGCCGGCGAGCGCCTGCTGCGGCACCAGCGAGATCTGCGTTCCCGGCAAAAGCGACGCATCGGGCATGTGCATGATGAAGAACAATTCCTCGCCGGTGGTTGGCGAAATCATGCCGATGACCGGGAGGTTCTGCGGCGTCATGCCGACGACCATGGCGGGAATTTCCCCGGCCTTGTGATTCTGCAGGATCAGCGGTTTCTCTATATTTTTTAAAATCGCTTCCGGTTGAATGGTCGGCGAGGGCGGAATTTTCGGTGTGACGATGGCGGGCGAAATGCTGGCCTCCATCATCGCGATTTCTGCGCGCAGCGGCGCGGCGATAATCGGCGTCAGCTGGATATCCGGGAAAATCTGCGGCACCGACGCGATCTGCATCGTCATGGGATTAAAGGGCTGCACGAGGCCCGGAATTGTTTCCGCCTGCGGTGCAAGCAGGGGATGGGTTGGTGCTGCGCCGATGGGATGTATCTCGGGATTTAGAATGGTAACAGCGGACGATGGCAAGGGCATACCCGGGAATGTGTTCTGAAGCGGCGTCGCCAGCGGCGGCGGGATATTGGAGGGCGGCATCACAGGCACGGGCGTTCCAGGGGGCGCAACCGGCGGCGCAATTGTTGATGTGCCGGGAGGCGCGATGATATTGGCGATTTCGCGAAGCAAATCACTTTCGGCGTTTTGCGCCGTGATGTTGGCGGCGGCCTCGGCGATGTCAGTCAAATTCGAGGCAATGATTTCGGTGGGCGGCGTGTATTGGTTGGCCTGTTCCGGCGGCACGGGTTGCAGGCGCACGATTTGCCCTTCCGCGACGGTGGTGGGCGCGGGAGGTGGTGCCGGTTGCTGGGGCCGCACTTCGATATTCACGGGAGTCTGCGTGGTGCGCGGCGGCGGGGCGGGGGTTTGCGTGTCCTGCGTAATCCTTGCTGTCTGCGGCGGACGGCCGGGCGGGATTTCGATTTCAACACGGTCACCCTCGCGGATATTCAGTTCACGCGCATTGACGCTGACCTCGATATCGCCTTTTTCTGTGCGGATCTGCAGCGTGCCGTCGCGGTTGTCGCGGATGACCTGACCCTTGATTTCAACGGTGCGTTTAGTGTCGGCGAGTTCAACCGGGAGTTTTGTCAGCAGCACATTGGGCTGCGACGGCGGCTTTGCAGGCGCTGTTGAAGATGCCGGGGGTTGGCCGGGGACTTGCTGTGGCGGAATTTTCGTCGGTCCGGTGGTCATCGGAATATTAAATCATGAATTTATTGTCATTGCGAGGAGGCTGAAAGCCGACGAAGCAATCCAGAAAACCCCATACTCCCAAGACTGGATTGCTTCGCTAACGCTCGCAATGACGATTTGATGAATTAAGCTAAGCGGTGGCGCGCATGCTGTCTTCCAGCACTTTCCAGAGATTACGCGCGATTTTCTCGACATCCTCGGCCGCGTCGGAGTTCGGCGAGCGGATCAGGATCGGCGTCTGGTTGCGGATGCTTTCCTTGACCTTGGAATCCTGACGCACCATGCCGGCCAGCGGCGGGGTGAGGCGCAGGAAATTCTCGCAGGCCTTGAGAAGTGTTTTGTAAGTCTTTTCGCCCTCGACGACGCTGGGCGCCATGTTGACGACGATGGAAACGGTTTTCGACATGCCCGCCGCATTGCCGAGCTTGATGAAGGCATAAGCGTCGGTGAGGGAAGTCGGCTCATCCGTGGTGATGAGGACGGTGCGCGTGGCAGAAGCCGATAACATGCGCACGGTGCGGTCAACGCCCGCGCCAAGGTCGCAGATGACGACATCATACTGGCTGGAAACATCGATGAGCTGGTCGCGCAGCAGGGTGAGGCGCTGCGAGGGGAGCGCGGAAAGCGAGGCTTGGCCCGAGCGCCCGGCGATGATATCAAATCCGCCCTCTTCAAAAGGCTGGACGACTTTATCAATCGAAAGGCGACCGCGAATGACATCATTCAAATCGCGCTTGGGCATGAGGCCCAATTGAACGTCGACATTTGCCAATCCTAAATCGCCATCGAACAGCAGGACCTTCTTGCCCATCCGGGCCAGCGCATGGGCGAGGGTGATGGAAAACCATGTCTTGCCGACGCCGCCCTTGCCGCTGGCGACCGCGATAATGTTTTTGCCGCGCCGGAACGAGGGCCCGCCGGTCTGCGGGTCGAGAATGTCGTGGTTTTCCTGCGTATCGATGCTCATTGCCTGCTTCCTGCTTTCTTATACCCTGTTTTGGCCTGGTATGCACCGGGCATTAAAAGGGCGGCCAGAGATTTCGGGTCCAGACTGAACAGGCCGTCCGCCACTTTGGGCGTGTTGCTGGCGTCTGCAAAACTCATGCCGCCGTAATGGGCTGCGGATAAAACACCGCCTAAACGGCGGGCAATGTCGATGCGCGTGGCGATAAGGGAGTTCACGCCGATAGCGCTGAACACCCGGGCCATTTCGCCGGATTCATCGGCGTCCGTCCCGGCGGGCAGCACGAGATAGGGCTCGATGTCGGCGGCGCCAATGAGGCGCGCGGCGTTTTTGACATCGGCGGTGTCGAAGGGATTGAAACCGGCAGTGTCGATGATGATCTGGTCGAAGCCGCTGAGATTTTGCAGCAGGGTTGAAAGCTCCTGCGGGTTGGCGGCCTTGCGCAGGTCGATGCGAAGAAGTTTCGTGAAGGCGGCGAGTTGCTCAACGCCACCGGCGCGGACCGTATCGGCGGAAATCACGCCGACGCGCAGACCGTTCATCACACCGCGGGCGGCGGCTTTTGCCACCGCGAGCGTTTTGCCGGAGCCCGGCGGGCCGACCATCATGATCGGGCGCTTGTAGGCTTTCTGCGGCAGCGGGCGGAAATTATAAAGATGCTCGATGGCGGCGATGAGGGCGATGGAAGGCTGTTCAAGCCCGACCACTGTGGCGCAGGACAGGATATGGTCCATGACTTCTTCGGGCACGGAATGGCGGAGCATGACCTCGGTCAGTTCCTCGGCGATGGCCGATTCCTCTTCCTCCTCGTCATATTGCAGCCAGTCATCGGCATTGGCCGGTCCGGTCTTGCTGATTTCGAAGGCGGGCGGCGAATAAGTGGGGTCGATGGCGGCCGTGACACGCACCGCTTTGCCGCCTTTTTCTTCGCGGGTGGCGACTATGATGGCGTCTTCGCCGAGCGTATCGCGTACCATCTGCATGGCCTCTGTCATTGTTTTGGCATAGAAAGTTTTTAGCCGCATGGGAGGAACTCTACTCGAATCAGCCTCAATTATAGATTTTCCGGAACCACTGTTCCAGAGCAATTTTATTATATTTTACAGGAAAATGGGGATGAAAGGGGAATGTTTCAAGGCTTTAAATCTGCCCCAGCGTCCGTATCCGCGCTTTCGGGTGGATTTCATTCTGCGACATGATGACCGTCTGCGGGCGGAAGCGCTCGATGACCGACCGCACATAGGGGCGGATGCCGGGCGAGGTCAGCAGCACGGGGATTTCGCCCTCGGCGGACAATCTTTCATAGGTCATGCGTACAGCACCGATAAATTCCTGCAGGCGCGAGGGCGGCATGGCGAGTTGTTTTTCTTCGCCGGCGCCGACGAGGCTTTCCGCGAAGGATTGCTCCCATTCCGGCGAAAGCGTGACGAGCGGCAGCACGCCGCTGGCGTTGGAATAGGAATCACAGAGCTGGCGGGCAAGACGTGAGCGGACATGTTCGGTAATGTGTGCAGTATTCTTGGTGTAGGCGGCGGCTTCGGCGATACCCTCCAATATGGCGGGCATGTCGCGCACCGAAACGCGTTCGGACAGCAGGCGCTGCAAAATCCGCTGCAGACTGCCGACGGAAATCTGGGCGGGGACGACATCGGCGACGAGCTTTTGATATTCCTGCGCCATTTCGTTCAGGAGCTTTTGCGTCTCGGCATAGTTCAGGAGATCGGGCATGTTGTCCTTGATGATCTCGGTGATGTGCGTGGTGATGACGGTGGGCGCATCGACGACGGTGTAGCCTTTGAAATGCGCTTCCTCGCGGTATCTTTCGTCGATCCACATGGCAGGCAGGCCAAACGTTGGTTCTGTCGTGCTTTCACCGGGCAGGGAGATCGGCGATCCGGTCGGGTCCATGCACATCAGCATGCCGGGGCGGACTTCGCCGCGCCCGGCCTCGATTTCCTTGATGCGCACAGTATAGGTGCTGGCGGGGAGCTGGAGATTGTCCTGGATGCGCACGGCGGGAAGGACATAGCCCATATCTTCCGCAAGCTGGCGGCGCAGGCCCTTGATCTGGTCGGTGAGTTTGTTGCCGCCTTCGCCCTGCACGAGCGGGAGAAGGCCATAGCCGAGCTCTAACCGGATCGTGTCCATCGCCAGCGCCTTGGCGATGGGTTCCTCGGCAGGTTTCGCGAGGGGCTTGGCGGTTTTTTCCTCGACGACTTTCTGCGCGGCGAGATTGTCGCGCTTGAAGGACATATAGGCGAGGCCGCCGAAAACAGCGCCGAGCGTGACGAACGGCGCCATCGGAATGCCGGGCACAAGGCCAAGCGCCACCATCAGGCCCGAGGACATCGCCATCGCGCGCGGGTACTTGCTGAACTGGTCGAAGAGGGCCTGGTCGGCGGAGCCTTCGATGCCCGCCTTTGAAACCAGCAGACCGGCGGAGACGGAAACGATCAGCGCGGGGATCTGGGTGACAAGCCCGTCGCCGATAGTGAGAAGCGTATAATTTTTTGCCGCGTCAGCCAGCGACATGTCGCGCGAGACGACGCCAATGATGATGCCGCCGATGATGTTGACGAAAACGATGAGCAATCCGGCAATGGCATCGCCGCGCACGAATTTCGCCGCGCCGTCCATGGCGCCGAAGAAGCTGCTTTCCTGCTCCAGTTTTTTGCGGCGTGATTTGGCTTCGTCCTCGGTGATGAGGCCAGCGGAAAGGTCGGCGTCGATGGCCATCTGCTTGCCGGGCATGGCGTCCAGAGTGAAGCGGGCTGCCACTTCCGCGATACGCCCCGAACCCTTGGTGATAACGACAAAGTTGACGATGACAAGGATCGCAAAGACGATCGAGCCGATCACGTAATCGCCGCCGACGATGAATCCGCCGAAGGCTTCGATCACATGCCCGGCGGCGTCGGTTCCTTCATGGCCGTTTTCTAAAATCAGTCGCGTCGAGGCAACGTTGAGCGAAAGGCGCAAGGAGGTCGCAACCAGAAGCACCGTCGGGAAGGTCGAAAAATCAAGCGGCATCTGGATGAACAAAACCGTCATCAGGATTAGCACGGACAGGGCGACGGAAATCGACAGGCCGAAATCGAGGAGGATGGTCGGCATCGGGATCAGCATGAAGAGAATAATGCAGACGATCGCGAGGGCGAAGATCACGTCGCCGCGGAAGAACGAGGACAAATTCGGCATGTTGGACACAGCAGGGGGTCCGCCCGGACGGGCGGCGACGGGAGAAGTGGTTGCTGGCAGTCGTGAACCGGTTGCTTCGGCCATGGAAATCTATGAAGTAGAACGAGGAAAGGTATGAAAAATAAACCCGTTGTTATTGTATCCGGACAGGGCCGGACATGCAAACGAGGGGTATTTAGCTGCCCGTGGGCGGTTTTGCGGCTGTAGTGGCGACCACGGGAGCCGGGGCGGCAGGCTCTTTTTTCAGGTTATTCAGCAGTTCGGCGCTGTGGACGGCGGCGGTCGCCAGGCCCTCGGCCAGCGAGCCGTCATTGTCGGTTACGTCCATTTTCGTGAGCGTCTCGTTGGCCTTTTCTTTCAGTGAATCGGTGATCCGGGAGGGATTGATTTTCCACGTGGCGGCCATGTCGCGACCGAGGCGGGCATAATTTTCAAGGAACTGGCGGTATTCCATTTTCTCGCTGAAATAGGAATCGATGTTGGGAATGTTCTGCTGGCCGAAAACCATTTTCATTGCGCCGACAAGTTGCGGGTCGACGATTTCCTGGCCCATGATGCGTGGATCGGTTCCCTTGATCGCGGGCATCAGTTTGAAAACACTGAGCAGCGTTTCCGGTTTTGTGCTGGAACCCAGGAGCGTGCCGAGCGCCGATGTCACAGATACGTTGGAGGCGTCGTTGAACGCTGTCACGCCGGGAATGATCCCGGCGGCGTATTTGCGCAGGAATGCAATGAAGCCGACGCTGATCGACATTGCGAGGCTGTCATCCTGAAGGTCGAACCATCCTAGGATGGTTTTGGCGTAATCGTGCACGGCTTTCGGAACCACCGTGATTTTATCGCCCTGCATGCAGGCGAGGAACGCCAGCGGGCTGTCCTGGATTTCCGGGGCTTTGCCGCCCCATTTGCGGATCAGGTGACCGCCTTGCGTCGCCATCGGAATGGCCATTGTCGCGGCCCAATCCTTTACGCCGTCAGGCAGGATTTTCAGCATAATGCTGGTGATCAGGCTTTGTTGTTCTTTGGCTTCTTCGGTTTTCTTTTTTTCCGCTTGAGCGGCGGCGTTGGGTGCAGGTGCAGCGGGCGCAGCAGCAGGTGCGGGCGCGGCTGGCGCAACTGCCATTACGGGCAGCGTTGTTGCTGCGGGAGTCTGATCGGTTTTCGGTGTCTCAGGTTTTGTCACGCCGGAGGCAAAATCGGTGGCGAGATCCAGTGTCGACGCCGCGCCCTGCCTGATGAAGGCCAGCATTGCATCACGGTTTTTCTGGTCCTTCACGGCATCTGTGACGGTCGTGCGAAAACGTCCCCAGGAGAGGCCGAGATTGATTTCTTTATTGGAATTACCGGAGTCCGAACCGCCTGAGCCGTCGGGCATAACACACCTTTATATGAACACCATTACCGTTATATTTTTTTGTTTTTTATTGAGATTTAAGTGTACCGGAAATTCAGGTACATCGCATTAAAAAGATAAAATTTATTGATATTTCAATATCTTAGTCGCCAACAGCAGAGGCGGGGACTTTGACGCCTTCGTCTTTGTACTGATTCAGCTTGTTGCGCAGGGTGCGGATGGAAATGCCGAGGATATTGGCGGCATGGGTGCGGTTGCCGAGGCAGTATTCCAGCGTGTTGATGATGAGATCGCGCTCGACAGCGGCAACCGAGCGGCCAATGAGGGATTCGACGGTGCCGGGATTCTGAACGGGTTTCGCTTCGGCGCTTCCGGCTGCGGCGGGTGCAGAGGCAACGACAGACAGGTGGCCGGGCGTGTCGATGTGGATGGCGTCGGCCTCGATTTCATCTTCCATCGAAACAAGGATCGCGCGGTGCATGGTGTTTTCCAGCTCGCGGATATTGCCGCGCCAGCCATAGGCTTTCATTTTCTGCATCGCGCTGGCGGAAAGTTTTTTCTTGTCGACGGCATTTGCGTCGGCGTATTTGTCGGCAAAAAACTGCGCCAGCGCCGGAAGATCGGACGGGCGTTCGCGCAAGGACGGCAGGCGGATATTGACGACATTGAGGCGGAAATAAAGATCTTCGCGAAAGCCGCCGGACTTCACGAAGGCTTCGAGATCACGGTTCGACGTGGCGATGATACGGACATTGACCTTGACGGCATCGTTCGAGCCGACGCGGGTGATTTCTTTTTCCTGCAACACGCGCAGCAGCTTGGCCTGCAGGTTCTGGGCCATTTCGCTGACTTCATCCAGCAGCAATGTGCCGTCCTGCGCCTCTTCGAATTTACCGATGCGGCGGCCTGTGGCGCCGGTGAAGGCGCCTTTCTCATGGCCGAACAATTCGGACTCAAGCAGGTTCTCGGGAATGGCGGCGCAGTTCACCGCGATGAACGGGCCGTTGGCGCGTTTCGATTTGCGATGGATGTATTGCGACATCACTTCCTTACCGGTGCCGGATTCGCCGGTGATCAAAACAGTGGCTTCGCTGGGCGCGATTTTATCCGCGAGCTTCACAACATCTTTCATCACGGCGTCACCCGCGATCATGGTGTTGTTGTCCTCGGTGACGGCGGCGAGCAGCGCGCCGATCAGTTCGGCGTCGGGCGGCAGGGGAATGTATTCCTTCGCGCCCTGCTGGATGGCCTTCACGGCGGAGCGGGCATCGTTGTTGATGCCGCAGGCGATAACGGGGATATGGATGCGCTCGGTTTTCAGGCGCTCGACGAATTCACCGATTTTTTGCTTCACGTCGATCATGACGAGATCGGCGCCTTTGCCGTTCAGCAGCGCACCGATGGCCTGGTCCGTATCCTCGCAATGGACGACCTTAGCGCCCTTCTGGAGAGCGATTTTCCCTGCCTGCGATATGTAGCCTTCAAGCTGGCCGATGATCATTAAACGCATAGTATTGATATAGCAGCGCTTTGAGGGAGTTCAAAGCGGAAAAACCCGCCGGGTGGGGCGGGTTTTTCCGGTAAACGACTATTCGCTCTTAGCGGCGGTTATTATCGCGTGTCTCGTCGTTCATGCCGAGAATGACGCTTTCAGGTGCCGTTTCAAGACGAACGAACTGGCCGTCTCTTACGATGATCACCTGGTCATTCAGGATCTTGTAGGCACCGCTCGGTGCGTACGAACGAGAGCCATCCGCAGATACTTTGAAGACGGAAGAGCCATCAACCTGCAACTGCTCACCCTCGCCCGTTCTGAACGAATTGGTGTTGCCGCGAAGCTGGCGGAAATCCGGCTCCGACGAGACATCGATGCGGTACTCACCTTCAGCGGTGGCTTGCTTGCTGGTGTAACGGATTTGCTGGTCCGGATTGTTGTAGGTGGTTTTGGCGAGGGCAGCGCCCGGAATAATCAGGGCTGCAGCGCCGGCAATAAGGGCAAGATGTTTCATGTGTAGTCTCCTTGTTTCAAGCCGCGCGGGTTAAAAGGGGGCACGGATTCAATTCCTGTAACCAACCAAGGAGTCATGAAAAAGGTTCCCGTGAGGGTTGTGGGTGCAAGAAAGACAATGAAAAGGAGTGTTTTAGGCGCGGTCGGATTTGACGATTTCGGTCATGGTCACGCCGAGCTTGTCCTCGACCACCACGACTTCGCCGCGGGCGACCAGCCTGTTATTGACATAAATATCTATGGCTTCACCGACCTTGCGGTCGAGTTCCACCACGGCGCCCCGTCCGAGTTTCAGGAGCTGGTTGACCTGCATGGTCGATTTGCCGAGTACGGCGGAGATCTGAACGGGGATGTCGTAGATGGCGTTGACATCGCTGGCCATTGGCTCGCCGATCTCAAATTCATCGGCATCATTATTCTTCTTCAGGCGCGCATCGTCGTCGATTTCGCCCAAATTCATACCGGCTTTTGGCTCATCTGCTGGTGTCATACGGCTTCTCCCTCGGGATTGGTTCCCTTATCTCTATCATGGCCTTTTGAGGCTTTCTTCGCAAGAACCTGTTCAATAGAGGTGCGGATTTCATCCGCAAGCATCTGCGGGTTCCTTATGGCGCCGCCATCATTCCAGGCCAGGCGGCAGGTGCCGGGCGGCAGGGTTTCATCGCCTTTGACCGTGAATTTCAGCTCAAAGCCCGATTCCTTGAGCTTATTAAGGTGGGCTTCGATGGAGGAGACGACATCGGGCGTGACTACAACGGCAATATGGCTCTGGCCTTCCTGTTTTTTCATGATGGCGGACAGGGTTTCTTTCAACTCCTCGAATCCGGCGTGTTGATTATAAAGCGGGAAGAGGCGTTCAAAGATCGCCAGCGAAAGCTTCAGCACTTCCTGTTCGAAGAGTTTTTCGCGCAGGCCCTCGGCGGCGCTCATCTCGACCAGTTGCTTCTGGATCTGGGCAAGGATTTGCGAGGTGACTTTAAGCTGCGAGCCTTCGGCTTCTTTCAGGCCAAGCTGGCGGCCCTCGGCGATGGATTTTTGCTTCGCGGCTTCGAGTTCCTGCTCGTTGAATGTCGGCGGCAGTGCTTCCTCGACATAGCCTTCGTCGAAGATGTTCTCAGTGAAGAAGTATTTTTCTTTGCCGTGTATCGCTTTGCCGGTCATCAATAGATCATCTGATCTTCTTCAGTTCCGGTGGAGATGACGATCTCTCCGCGGGACTCAAGATCTTTGGCGACGTTAACAATATATTGCTGTGCTTCCTCGACATCCTTCAGGCGGACGGGGCCCATGGACGCCATGTCTTCTTTCATGATCTTCGAGGCGCGCTCCGACATGTTGTTGAAGAACAGGTCGCGCAGCGTTTCGGCGGCGCCTTTCAGGGCCACAGGCATCTTGTCCTTGTCGACGGCGCGGATGAGGGTCTGAATGGCGGATGTTTCCAGTTTCGCCAGGTCTTCGAAGGTGAACATAAGCGAGCGGATTTTCTCGGCCGCGTCGGGCGCCGATTTTTCCAGCTGTTCCATGAAGCGGCCTTCGACGACGCGTTCCATGTGGTTGAAGATCTCGGCGATCATCTCGTGGCTGTCGCGGCGCTGGGTTTTTGCCAGGTTGGTCATGAATTCGGTGCGGAGGGTCTTCTCGACTTCTTCCAGGATTTCCTTCTGCACGGCTTCCATGCGGAGCATGCGGTGAATGACTTCCAGCGCGAAATTTTCCGGCATCATGGCCAGAACGCGCGCAGCGTGGTCGGAGGACACTTTTGAAAGAACGACGGCAACCGTCTGCGGATACTCTTTCTGCAGGAATGTGGAGAGGATTTCCTCGTTCACGTTGCCGAGTTTTTCCCACATGTTCCGACCGGCGGGGCCGCGGATCTCTTCCATGATGTTGTCGATGCGGTCCTTACCAATACCGGCCTTGTTGAGCATGCGCTCGGTGCTGTCCTGCGTACCGATCAGGGCGTTGGTGGAGGACATCTGCTCGGCAAAATCGACGAACAGGCGTTCGACCACCGACGGGCTGACTTTACCCAGCGTTGCCATGGTCTGCGAGATTTCCATGATCTCGTCATCGTCCATATGTTCAAAAATTTTGGCGGTCTGGTCTTCACCCAGCGACAGCATCAGGATGGCCGCCTTTTCGGGGCCTGTCAGTGTGCGGTAATCCTCGCGAATGCGTATGGCCATAGTCGATTATGCTCCCGGTTCCTGCGTCATCCAGCTCCGCAGAACTGCGACGGTTTCATTCGGATAATTCTGAACGATTTCTTCAACTTTCTTGACGGAGGAGGCTTTCACCTTTCCCTCCACGCCCTGCATGTTGATCAGGCTTTCTTCCGCCGCCGCGCGATCCGGGCTCGCAAAATCTGTTTCGCTCGGGCCGGTGAGGGCAGGGTTCATCGGGCGCACGCCAAGAAGATCGGCCTCTAAGCTCGTGTCGATTTCAGGCGCTTCGGAAACCAGCAGGCGGTTGACCATCGGCTGCAGAACCAGCATCACCACGAGGATGATCATGATGGCGACAGTGACGATTTCCGCGACATCCAGCAGCTTGTTCTTGTCGAAGCCGAACAGCATGCGGTCGTCTGTGTAATCGCCCTGGTCCGTGTCGACGGAAGCGAATTGCATGTTGACGATTTCAATCGTGTCGCCGCGGTCCGCGTTAAACCCGACGGCGCTTTTGACGAGCGCGGTGATCTGGTCCAGTTCAGCCTGCGGGCGTGGTTCGTAAACCATTTCCGGCTTGGCGTCTTTGTCTTCTTTTTCCTTGGCTGCAGCATCTTCGCCGGCTGGCGCTTCGGCAGGTTTGTAGCGGCCATCAACCAGAACAGCGACGGAAAGCTTGTTGATCTCGCCCACTTCGCGCACGGTGCTGCGGATGGTCTTGCCGATTTCGTAGTTGGTGACTTCCTCGGTGCGGTTGCTTTCCGCACTCGGGCCGCCGCCAAGAAGATCGGCGCTGGCGCCGGGCAGGTTGTTTTCAACGCTGACGTCGCTGCCGCCGGCTTCCTGTTCGCTGCTGATTTCGGAGGTGATCTGCGAGGAGCGGACGACCTGTTGTTCGGGATCGAAGAGTTCCTCGTTGGTGCTGATGCGGTCGAAATTGATTTCGGCGGTGACGGTGGCGCGCACATTGCCATGACCGACAATGCGCCCGACCTGGTCTTCGACTTTTGCCGTCAGGTTGGCTTCGTAATTGCGGCGCATTTCCTCGGTCTTCATCGTCATCAGGTTGATTTCCTCTTCGCCGCCTTGTGCGAGGAGGGTGCCGTTATTGTCGATGATGGAAACGTTGGAGGCCTTCAGGCCGGGAACGGCCGAAGCGATGAGCGATTGAATGGCGGCGATCTGCTTGCCTTCGATCGAGGCGCCGGGGCGCACGCCGAGAAAGACGCTGGCGCTGGAGGGGCGTGATTCACGGCTGAACAATTCACGCTGCGGCAGGACGATGTGAACACGGGCATTATGCACGCCCTGGACCGAACTGATCGTGCGGGCAAGTTCGCCCTCGAGCGCGCGGACCTGGTTGATGTTCTGGACGAAGTTTGTCGTTCCGAACCCTGAATCCTTGTCGAAAATCTCGTAGCCCATCGAGCCGCCATTAGGCAGGCCGACTTCGGCGAGCAGCAAACGCGCGCGACCGATTTCTTTTTCAGCGACCATGACGCGGGTGCCGTCGGCGGAAACGTCAAAGGGGATCTGGCTGGATTGCAACTTGCCGGCCATGGCGCTGGAATCGACCGGGGAGAGATCGGAGTAGAGGACTTTCATGTCCGGGGTGGAGACCCGCAGCGACACGAACACGAAAAAGAGCAACAGGCCGACCAGGATGGCGCCCATGACACCGAGCCGGGAAGGGCCCAGTTGTCTCATTGTATCGACGAAGTTGCTCACCGAATTCTGCCTTTCATCCCTGCCGTTGGCCAGAAACCCCATAGAGGATAGGGGAGCCGTCGGGCGGTTCATAAGTTTCTTATGTTATTATGCGAATTTTATGCCAGTTTACGCAGCGAGATCACGATGGGCTGCCGACGCGGACCCCCGCAGAACCAGCACTCCAAAACCATTATAGTATGTTTTTTAACTATTTTCCATGTCGCTGTGGATAAATCCCCAGCATTATTTTACGTATTTTCAGGGACTTTGCCGGCGTTGCTCGGTTCTGGGTAGTAATACGGGAAGTTAATGACACAATATACTCGGCCATGATTTTATAACCCGCAGACAGGGCTTTTTTACTTGGTGATTACTTTATTAATTAAAAGTAAATATTCAAGAACAGATATTTAGAAACATGAGTTCCCCAAGTAAAGCGACTCGGTTACTATGGCCCTTGTTAACCTCTTATTTGTTGATTTTCTTGACTTTTGCACCTGTCCGCGCTATGATGATAATAGGGTAATGTGTCTGGATTCTGCGTGTGATTCGCGCAAGGGATAATCGGATTCGGACAAGGTTTAGGGACCAACTATGATTGAAGCTGTAAATTCAGTCGTCGCCAATGCATCGGTTCTCCGCGGTCAAGCGGAACAGGCCAGCGTTGCGCGTGCAGCCGCAAATCCCGAACGCGTGCAGGAAGTCATCCAGGCGCCGTATGTCAGCCCGTATATTTCGATGGACCTGAATTACAACAAGGCCGTGTTGCAAATTCGTGATGGCGATACGGGCGATGTTCTCAAGCAATTCCCGTCCGAAGCCGCGCTTGAACTGCGCAGCCGCCAGCTGGCCGCTAAATCTTCAGCGCCCGCTTTCAGAATTCCCGAGCCCGAGATTGATCTGCCGGACGTTTCGGTTGCCCCCGCGCCGACACCGGCTCCCGCTGCTCCTGCCGTAAACGCGCAGGCGCAAGTCGCCGCTGCCGCCCTCGCCAGCACGGCGGCCCAGGCCGCTGCCGCCCTCGCCAGCACGGCCCAGGCCGCTGCTGCCGTCAGCGCACCGCCCACCAGCGGCAACGTGGTTGTGACAGCCTAACGTTCAGGTACCATACGAAAGACAAAGGACGTCAGGTGTGACGTCCTTTTTTATTGTCTGCTATTTGTCATCCTGAGAGAGCGAAGCGAACCGAAGGATCTAAGATCCTTCGACTGCGCGTTCTAGCGAACGCTTCGCTCAGGATGACACAAGAGTGTCATTTCTTGGGCTGTTCGGCGGGCGGGGCCGGGGGCTTGGTCATCAGGCCCGCGGCGATTTCACGGTTGATGTTGATGAGCACATCAAGCTTTTCCTTTTTCGGATCCGACATGATGTCGATCTCGCGCTTGAAGATAAAATTCGCAAGATTGACAATGTTGGAGCGCAGATCGTTCGGGCGGTTGCCTTCCGGGTTTTCAACGGCGGTGTCATAGAACATCAGCCAGATATTCCGGTTGTATTTCAAAGTCGCCTCGATCACTTCGAGATTGGAATTGTCCCAGTCACTCTGCAGGTCCTTGAACATCTGCGCGGCTTTCAGCAGGACACGCGCCTCGGTCTCGCGCTGGTCCGGCGTGTGCTGCTGGGCGTGGCTGCCATAGGCGCTTGCGGCGTGCGCGTAAGGATTATTTGTTGGTTTTTTGGAGGACATTTTCAACCAGTTCCCGTTCGTGTTGTATCAGTTCTTTTGCGATTTTCAGCGCCTTGTAATAGGTGCCGTTCATGATGTGGTCGTTGATCTGCATAAAGAAAAAAGACGATGTCGGCGAGGCATGCTGGATTTCATCGACCATGCCGAAATATTTTTTGTGATAGATGCCGGGGTCGCGCGCCAGGTACATGCACTGGATCAGGAAATAAATCCGCTTGCAGGGCGTATCGGCGTTTTCCTCCTGCATGACATCTTTTTCGCGGATGATCGGGGCGTCGCCAGCGATATGCAGGCGCGAACGCGTGCTGTCATTGGTGATGA
>Ga0247727_10004197_pt1 | contig 30824 bp, 32 predicted proteins | sample WisWelCaveWW1625_FD_202498 | JGI IMG/M metagenome (GOLD analysis project Ga0247727, IMG submission 202498) | Biofilm microbial communities from Wishing Well Cave, Virginia, United States - WW16-25 | ecosystem: Environmental > Aquatic > Deep subsurface > Groundwater > Cave microbial mat | place... | reverse complement strand
CTCCACAGGGTCGCTGGGGAGATCGCCCTGCCAGTCGAAATTGACGAGCGCCCTGGAGATGAACCCGTCGGCGTCGGCGCGCTTCTGCTCGCCCGAGCCTTGCGAGTAGGCCGACCAGCCGTAGATGCGCGCCGCCCCGCCGCCGCCCGCTGCCAGCAACTCGTTCGCGAACGTCCTGAGCAGCGCGGACTTGCCCGCCCCGCCGAGCGCATGCAGGACGACGGCGTTGACCTTCTTGGGCGGCCGGCTCGCCCATGCGTCCCGCAGCATCGCCAGCTCGGCGTCGCGGCCGATCAGCTTATCCGGCGCGCCCGGGATGTCGCCGAACACCGGCGGCGCGACCAGCGAGGTGACGGTGTGCGCCGTGCCGGTCTCGACGACCTCAAAGGTCGGCGCGGCGACGCGGCGGCGGATCTCCGCGACGATTGCCTCGAGCTGGGCCCCGCGCTTCCTGGGATCGGCCCAGCCGTCGAAGGGCATGAAGTTCTGCTCGCGGAACAACCTTGGGACCGCGGCGCCGTCGGTTTTCAGCGCCATCAGGCGGTCGAGCCCGCGTGCCTGGCTCATCTCGTCGCCCACCTCGTCGGGTGCTTCCGCCGCCCGCTTGGACCACAGCGCCACCACGAGCTTGCAATTTTTGATCCGGTCGGCAAGCTGTGGCCGCCACGCGCCGCTCACCAGCTTGGTGTCCCACCACACGGAGAGCTTGCACACGCCTGCAGCGCCTCGATCAGAATATCGCGCACGTCAACGTCGAGGTGCTTGTAGCTGACGAACACATCGTATGACTTGGCCCGGAAATCGTCGGCAATATGGGTGGTCATGGGGTCGAAGTCCCGGCTTGAAACAAATGCAACGAGCGAAGATTAACATCACTGCGCTGCAATGAAGGCGCGGCGATGGTTGGCGGTCTGCCTCGGGTCGATTTCGACCGTGCCCCCGTACGCTTTCCGGCAGCAAGGATCCGAAAGCGGACGGCCCCCACCCTCAGGCCCCGGGCCGCGACCAGCGGTCTTCGAAGGGATAGATGTTGTCCTGCTTGGGGATGCCGGTCAGCTCGCGCACCTTCGACAGGATGCGATCGTAGCGCGCGTAGGCCCGCGCCACCCCGAACAGACGGATATTGCGTCCGCTCTCGAGGCGGATGATGGCACCGTACGAAAACGCCCCGCTGACCGGGTCCTGCGTTCCGTCGAGGCCGACGGAGGCAATGTCCCGCAGTGCAATCACCTCCCTGCTGCGGCGCAGCGGCGTGGTCTTGAAAATCGTCATCTCGCGCCGCTCGCGATTGAAGACGATCTCCATGATCCACCGAAATGACAGCGATTTGGACGCGGTGGCGAGGATGACAAACCGACCTTCGATGTAGAGGCCCATGCCCGGCTCGCTGAGCACCCCGGTGTCGTCCTGGGAAGGCGCCCGCGCGGCGTTCGGGCTGCCCTTGGCAATCCCGGTCGCCGTGCACAGGGCATCGATCAGCTTGTCAAGCTGCGGATAGGTCTCGTGCGCATGGCTCAACCGCCGCGCGGTGCCGTCGCGCAGTTGCAGCTCGACCACGTTGCTCTCGGTGGCTGCAAGGGCGTCCACCTCGGCAAAGGCATAGCGCTGCAGCCTACGGCCCCACATCGAGTGCGTCTCGACGGAGACGTGCCCCGCCGGCCGGTCAAATCGCGTGCGAAAGCTCTTTGCGCAGAATGGCAACACCGCCGCGGCCGCGCCCAGGACGGTCGCCGCCACCGCAAGATGGGGCCCGGCACCGAACGCCCGCTCCAGCAAGACGACCGCGGCGATGAACGCGACAAACGTCAGGCAGAGAATGCCGAAGCGCGGGGCCGGGCTCGACAGCGTTGCGTCCTGGTTGCCGATGTCGGCACGCACGTCCGAAACCCAGGGCATGGCGATGCCTCCGCCAGGGGGCAGGTTTCAGGTTTCAGGGGTCAGACGGGCGGTGGCCCCTGATCCCTAATCTCAGCCCAACGCCGCCTTCACCGCCGCCCTGATTCCCTCCAGCGTAATCGGCTTGGCGACCACGCGCGACACCCGCGATTTCAGGTGCTCGGCGCGATCGAGCTCGTCGGCAAAGCCCGACATCAGGATCACCCGCAGCCGCGGCTGCACGGCAAGGCTTTTCTCCGCCAGCGCGATGCCGTCGACTGCCGGCATCTGGACATCCGAAATAAGCAGATCGAAGCCGCCGGACGATGCCTGTAGCTGCTCCAATGCCTCGGCCCCATCCTGGGTCGATGTCACGATATGACCGTCGACCGCCAGCGCGCGCTGGACGAGGGCGCGGGTGGCGGCGTCGTCGTCGGCCAGAAGGATGCGTGCCATCTTGCTCCCCTTCGCAACTAGCCCGTGTATGCACACCCGTCGCTCCGCACATGGAAGCGCAGGCATAGTATTACCATGAATTCTTTGCGCTGCTCGCGCGTCGTGGACGGACCCGGCTAATGGGCGCGCATTGGGTGCCGTTGGGCGCAACTGCCGGGGCACGGCCGGGCGTCGCTAATGGACTGACGCCCTGGGGCTCGCTCCCATCAGTCCGCCACAATCCTGACAATTGATCGCACTTTCCCCGAGCAGTGATAATGGGCTATGGAGCCCACGAGTTCCGGGGGGGAAAGAGCGTCAAGTGGTTAGGCTGAACGGCATCGGTTTGAGGTACAGCCGCGGCAACGAGGTGCTGCATGACGTGACATTTCACTTGCGTCCGGGCTCGTTCCATTTCCTTACCGGCCCGTCGGGCTCGGGGAAGACTTCGCTGTTGCGGCTCCTCTTTATGTCCATTCAGCCGACACGCGGCTCGATCTACGTGCTCGGCCAAGACATCGGCCGCGTGACGCCATCGAGGCGCGCCCAGCTGCGGCGGCGCATCGGCATCGTGTTCCAGGACTTCCGCCTGCTCGACCACATGACGACGTGGGAGAACGTCGCCATGCCGCTGCGGGTGAGCGGCAAGCGCATATCGGACTACAAGGAAGACGTCACCGACCTGCTGCAGTGGGTGGGTCTCGGCGATCGCATGCACTCCGCACCCTCCGTACTTTCGGGCGGCGAGAAGCAGCGCGCCGCCATTGCCCGCGCCGTCATCAACAAGCCGGAGCTGCTGCTTGCTGACGAGCCGACCGGCAACGTCGATCCGCAAATGGCGCGCCGCCTGCTGCGCCTGTTCATCGAGCTCAACCGCCTCGGCACTTCGGTCATGATCGCCACACACGATCACCAACTCATGCGTCAAACGAAGGCGCCCCGCCTGGAGCTGCACGACGGACATGTCCGGATCGTTTGACAAGCCGACCGGGCGGCTCGCCACGCAGCCCCCTCGCACGCGGCCGGAGGTCGGCCCCTACCAAGGCACGCGCACGCAGCCTACCAGCGGCAGCCGCACGGGGTTGACATCGCGGTCCGACGCCGGCGGGAGCGAACCTCGCGCCCGGCGCTCGGCACGCAGTGCCACGATCGCCCCGGTCGTTCCGGCGGGCTCGGTGACGGGACGATCGCTCACGCTCGTCATCACCATCATGTGCTTTCTCGCCTCGCTCACGGCCGGCGCCGTCTACATGATGAACCAGTCCGCCTCCGACTGGCTGCGCGGCATGGCCAGTGAGGTCACCGTGCAGCTCGAGGCCAAGGAGCGCACCGATGTCGACAAGCTGGTGGCCGAGGTCACCGGCTTCCTGTCGCGCCAGCCGGGTGTCGCAAAGGTGCGGGCGCTCAGCATTGCCGATGCGGCACAGCTGCTCGAGCCTTGGCTCGGGCACACCGAGGCGCTGAGCGCCCTGCCGGTTCCGCGCCTCATCGCGGTCGAGCTCGATCGTACCTCCCCGCCCGATTTCGATGTGCTGCGCGCAGCGCTCGCCAACAATTTTCCCGGCGCCACGATCGACGATCACCGCCGCTGGCAGCAGCAGATCCGGACCATTACGCGCTCCTTCGCTCTCGGCGGCCTGGCCATCCTCCTGCTGGTCGGCGCCGCCACCACAGCCATCATTGTCTCCGCCACCAAGAGCGCGATGGCCTCGAACCGCGATATCGTCGAGGTGCTGCACTTCGTCGGCGCCACGGACCGCTTCATCGCCCGCGAGTTCGAGCGGCATTTTCTGCGGCTCGGCGTGAGGGCCGGCGTGGTCGGGGCCCTGTGGGCGATCCTGGTGTTCCTCGCCATGCCGGCCGTGATGGAACTGTTGGGCGGCGGCACGGTCACGGTTGCGGAGCTGCGGCGGCTGATCGGCGTCGCCAGCCTCGATCTGCCCGGCTATTTCCTGCTTGGGATCGTGGTGCTGGTCATTGCCGCCCTGTGCATGCTGACCTCGCGGATCGGCGTCTATCGCATATTGAATAGTCAGCATTAACCCTGCGCCCTGGTCGCCGGTGATACGGAGATTGAGGTCGCAACACGGCGCAAATCCGCTAAGGTGGCTTGGGACGACGATGCCCATCTCGGGGAGAGGGTGCGCAGAGGTGTCGTGGCACGACCGGCTAGATGGATCGGCGCAGCGGTGAGCGCAGTGCTGCTCGCGCTAACCGCGGGCTTTGTCGTGTTCGCTCGCACCGTTGCGGGCTATGCGCCCGACCCGCCCGCGCAGCGCGCAGACGCCATAGTCGTGCTGACCGGCGGGGAGCTGAGGCTGCTCGCTGGCGCCAGGCTGCTCAAGGAAGGTCGCGGCGCCAGGCTGCTCATCTCCGGCGTCAACCCGCAGACGAGCCATGACGACCTCAAGCGCATCGGTCGCTTGCCTGAGCGGCTGTTTGCCTCCCGTGTCGACGTCGACTATGCCGCCCACACGACCATCGGTAACGCCCACGAGACCAAGGCATGGGCGAAGGCCAAGGGGTTTACCAGACTGATCGTTGTGACCTCCAGCTACCACATGCCGCGCAGCCTTACAGAGCTCGGCCGCGTCATGCCTGGTGTTGTTCTCGTTCCCTACCCGGTCGTCCCGAGCAAGCTGCACGCCAAGCGCTGGTGGACGGACGCCTTCACGGCCCGCGTCCTGCTAGCGGAATATGTCAAGTTGCTTCCCTCTGCCGCGCGCTACGGCGTGGTATGGCTGTTGCGGTGGGAGACGAGCGCGATTGCCGGCAAAGCGCCCGCCGCGCCTGGGTGAGGCGTTCCCATGCTGCTGCTTCGGTCCGTTGCCTTTCTCCTCGTGTTCTACGTGAACACGGCGGTCTTCCTGGTGCTTGGCAGCTGGCTGCTGCTGGCGCCGCGCCGCTGGGCCATGGCGGGCTTGCGGCTGCATGGTCTCGCCAGCCTGTGGTGGCTGAAGCTGATCTGTGGCACGCGCCTGGACGTGCGCGGGCGCGATAAGCTGCCGGAAGGCGCGTGCCTCATCGCCTCCAAGCATCAGTCGGCCTGGGACACGTTCGCGCTGATCCCGGTGTTGCGCGATCCCGCCATGGTGATGAAGGCGGAGCTGGGCCTGATCCCGCTCTATGGCTGGTTCAGCCACAAGTTCCAGCACATCTTCGTTAAGCGCGACCGGGGGCCGAGCGCGCTCAAGGCCATGATCCGCGATGCCCGCGACCGCGCGGCGCAGGGGCGCGAGATCGTCATCTTCCCGGAGGGCACCCGGCGCGCGCCGGGAGCGGAGCCCGACTACAAGCCGGGCTTTGTCGCGCTCTATGAGGGCCTGGAGCTGCCGTGCGTGCCGCTGGCGCTCAACTCGGGGTTGTTCTGGCCGCGCCGCAGCTTCATGCGCTATCCCGGCACCATCGTCGTCGAGATCCTCGATCCCATTCCCTCCGGCCTGCCACGTGCGCAGGCCCGCACGCTGATCCAGGAGCGCATCGAGAGCGCATGTGCGCGCCTGATCGCCGAGGCCCGCGCCGCGCCCAACCCGCCGCCGTTCGTCATCCCGGCGCCGCGCGCAAGCGAAGCGCGCGAGCGGGACCAGAGCCTGCCCCGGACCTGATCCTGGACCTGATCCGGGGCCGGGACCCATGCACCTTGATGCTTGCTCTCGCTCGAAACTGCGGGCGACGATGCTCCCTCGTCTCGCCCTCCTCTCGCATTCGCGCCGTACCGAGAGAAAAATCCCTGTGTTTGCAAATCCTTGGGGGTGGCTCGCAGCATGCGCGACCGTGCGGCTGCGCAGGTTCACACGCCCGCACATCGCGTCACGTCTCCGCGAGCCCACTTAAACTTTTCGCCCCGCGTTCGTATCTCCGCACTGCCCGGCGATCACCGCCGCGCAAGAAGACTACAAGATGTGAGGAGATGATCATGAAGACCCTTATCGCCACCGCTTTCGTCGCCCTTAGCCTGCTCTCGACCGCCGCTCAGGCCGCCTCCTACAACGGCTACCCCGAGTGGGCACAGCGCGCCTTCGAGGTCGCCATCCACTAACCAGCACCGATTGGTGTGTGGCGTTAGCGTCGACCCCGGCCCTCGAAAGCCGGGGTCCTCGTTTTGCGCCTCGCGCTTGTTGGGGCCGCGCCTGCGCGGCCCGGCAGTTGAGAACGCGCCCCTCCCCACCCACGAACGTTATCCCCGCGAAGGCGCGCGAAGGCGGGGATCCAGGACACCGGGCCGCGTGCTCGCGGTCCGCTGCGGAGCGCGTTTCGCCTGCGGCAGGCGGTAATGAGGGCACCGTCCTGAAACAGCTTGGAAGCGTGGACAAAAACCACCTCGGCCAACCCTTCGATTGGGCCGCTTCCGGCGTAAAACTGCCGTTCCCCGACCAAGCGACGGGGGAAGAGTGCCAGCAACCGAACAACAAGCGACAGGATTATCAGGACACTGGTGCTATTGTGGCCGCAGCTGCTGTGGGCGGCAGGCCGCATCCACTCGCTCGCCCGAGAGCGCCACCAGGAGAGACATCCGAGTAGCAGGCTTTGGCAGAGCTTAGGCGCAGCACCCGGCTCGATCGGACGCTTTATTTTTGGTAGAATCAACTTTATTCCTAGCGCGCACCCCAGAAATAAAATGAATGGGACCAGGAATTGATTCGGAGCTCTTGCGTCGGCAATTATATTGCACCATACATGGTGTCTCCGCACCAAGCAACAATAGGTAACATCAATGCACACCATCCAGACAATACCAAAGGCGCAAGTCACTGCGAGCGCGCCGCCTAATCGTCACCTGCCAGAGCCCTCAACGCCCCCCGCAATTTCGGCAAGTCAGGAACAGTCGACCAGGTCTATTGACGTCAATGCCGACGGCAGCGTCCTCGACCCAGACGATAATATTTTCGATCTGCGAATTATGCGAAAATGTTTCTCCAGCTACCCGGACTCATTTGTGTAAGCAGGGGGCTGTCATGCAAGAGGAAGAACGCATTGTTGCAAGATTGACGGATGGGTCTACGGAGCAGGTTTGGGCAGTCCTCGATCCCGACCAGCATTCATTCTGCTTCCTCCGCGACTTCGTTCTGGAGTTGATCATCAAAAAGCGCGGCTTTATACATGACAAACTTGGGATCGAGTCCTTGAGCTTTGAACCGCCCTACTGAAGCATGAGGACATGCCAAACCATGATTGAACAAGCTAGGTGGGCCCCGAAGGCCAGCAAGCATGCCCCGACCCCTATCAAACGCTTTGAGAAAACGGATTGTCCGCGCCGTGGAGAGCGGGCTCTCGTGTAGCGCGGCGGCCAAGAAGTACGGCGTCAGCATCAGCGCTGCCGTGAAGCTGGTGCAGCAATGGGGGGGCACGGGGCATTATGAAGCGAAACCGATGGGCGGGTACCGGGGCCACAAGCTCACGAACCATGCCGCCTTGGTCGAGCGGTTGGTCAAGGACCGGGCCGACATCACGCTGCGGGAAATGACAGAGCGGCTCGGGGCCATTCGAATCAAGGTCGGCAAGTCCTCCCTGGCCCGGTTCCTGAACTATCTAGGCTACAGCTATAAGAAGCATGGCTTGCGCCAGCGAGCAAGACCGCGCGGACGCCAAGGCAGTTCGGCGCTATGAGCGCTGCCCCGAGGGTCGATCCTTCCTAAGCTGTTACACTTCACCTTCTCGCTGCCGCGCGTGGCGTCCGGGCGGCCTGACCGCTCTGGGGTGCTGGCCAGCCCATTGGACGGCGAGACGTTCGTGCTCATGCGACGCAAGCGGTCGTTCTCTACGATCATTTTTTCGGCGCGTTTCCTTCGCCGCCAGGCCATCTCGCCCACTAGGCTATTCCACTTGATCGGGAAGCCCTGTAGACTGTTGTTGGGTTTGGGGACGTCGCAACATCTCCCAGGGGTCGATGCGCCCATGAACGAGAGCCAGCGCTTGGCTTTGGTGGCGATTGTGGAATATCGCCTAATCCTGCTTCGAAAGAAGGGTGACCCGGAGGCAACTCAAAAGGACATCGCCATTGAGGCAGGTCTCTGCAAAGTAGTCGATCGCGAGCGGGAAGTCCTACTGAAAAAACCGCTTACGGACAAAAAAGTGCGCGCCAGGGCCGCGACTGCGATCCTTCACAATTTCCTTGCCACGGCCGCGGTACAAGGCAGTCCCGAGTTGAAGGCGCATTTCAACAGACTCATTCAAGAGCTTCCCGATTTCCGCAGTCAAGCTCCGCGTCATATACAGGTCGCAATCAATTCGGTTTACCCTGAGCTTGACATTGAGGGCATCGGGGATATCCGGACGCCCTCCGATCAAGCTGTGGTATCGAGTGAGTTTTCATGGCATCATGTTGTTTCTTCCATCCGGCACAAAGACCAAAAGCTCCTCGAGCAGCTGGGGAAGTACTATGCTGGGGTCTGGGATGTTGTCCGGTATACGGCCCGTCAAGAGGACGGGCCTGATCCATGGGTTGTCCGAGCAGCACTGGAAATTGGCCCTATTGACGCTGAGAAAGGGGGCGAAGAGCCTTGGTTCACGATCCATTACCGGCCTAGCGGTATGCGCTCGCCGGATTTTCTTACGACGACCGGAACAATATTGCTTATCAATGGGGGCCTAGACTTTCAGCTTACAGGGTATGAGAGTGTTGCGAAGGCGCCTCTGTACGTGATCGTGCGGTTTGACGGTGAGAAAGTGGGAAACTTTCAAGGGCTCTTGCTGCGCAGACACACACAAGGCCGTATGTTTGCGTCGCGCGTTTCGTTTGTTCGATCGAAGGCGGCAAGCATGGGGGACCTTACGGACGCTATCGGAGTTTACCGGGAGTCGAAGCTCAGAGGCCTATTTTCCGGAGATATTACTGACTTGGATGCTTGTCTCGATGAAGCCGTCAACACGACGCGGAATAACGGAAAAGGCGTTCTACTCCTGTAGTCCGGCACGCGACCGGATTGCAGGATTACGGGGCAGTATATGGGGTCGCACCGCCGCCGACCCCGTTTGGAAGCGCTGAGATGGCTAGAACCTCGTCAATGACCGGATGGTCGCGTAGCAATGCTATACCGATCTCGAACCTGCTCGGCTGGCTCCAATCGGCATTATAATTTAGAGACGCAGTAGTGCGCGCTCCACCGCGCTTCAAGCAGCGGGCAAGCGCGTTGTTGTGGCTGGGATCGTAGGGCCAAAGCGGCGTGCGCGCGTGTATAGCCCGTAGCTGCGGGCTCCAGCTTGCGACCTGCTTGCGGACGGCCGGTTTGAAGCCCATCAGCAGGGCCTTATCCGGGAGGGTCGCCTGGCCATGCGATTCTGGGCAGGCGACCGGCTGATGGTCGTTAGCAAGCGCCAGAAAGATGCGGATAGCCACCGACAGAGAGTGCATCTCCTGCCCCGCGAGACGAGGGCCATAGGAGGAGCGGTAGCGCAGGTGCTGGAACCCATCAATGATAGCAGCGGAATAATCACCAGGCACATAGAGGATGTGACTGATCGCATCGCGGCAAGGGGGCGCCTTAGCAAGAGTTTTGTCTTGCGACACGATAGTCAGAGTATGCCCGCTTACGTTTCCAAACAGCGCCTTCATTGCCAGCGCCGATGGCACGCTGTGTGCATCGGCTTCATCAAAATCACGCAGATAGACCTCAGTCACCCAGCTCGCGGCCATGTCGACTACCCATGCGGTTGCATGCTTGGCGGTATCGCGCAGTGACTCTTGCCATGGTTGCATCAGGCAACACAAGACCGTTCCGTTGCCAGGGACAAGATGTATTCTTTATTGCAATTTACTTGTCCCCCTACTTCGGGTAGGTTGCTTGGATGGGACTGGGCGCATGGTGCCCAATTCGATCCAAGGCCGCGCGCTAGGAGCTACGCTCATGAGGAGTTTCAATGGCAACTAAGGGCAAGAGGGGCAAGAATGGTACAAGCTCACCATCGCATGGCCGGTCGCAGCCCTGGTCTGAGCTCTCACGACGTGGAGATAGGTCTTCGCCTATTGCCAAGGCGACCCAGGAGATGTTCATTGGCTTCTTGGAGAAGCAGCAGGAACAGCTAGCGAAGTTCGACGCAAATAACGACGAGGAATTCGTGATGGCGGTGAAGATTCTTCTCCGCACAGGGACATCGCAGAGGCTGATTGCAGCCAGGATCGGCGTGAACCCCGCAACGATATCACGTTGGGCACAGGGCCAGAAGTTGCCAACACGGCCGCTGCTGCGCAAGGCCTATCTCAGCGAGATGCAAGTCGCTATGGGCAGCCTGATACCATAGGCCTCCCTCTTCCAAGCGTAACGCCCGCCCGGTCATTCGAACCGGGCTTTTTTATTGTTCATTAATCAATGGCAATGAGTCTGTCCATAGTGCATGGGATCATGCATATTGCATAAGGCAACGTCGTTGAAGGAATGCCCCCATGACCACGATTGTCGAGCTTGCCAGGAAGCTGACGCAGCTTTTGGCGGAGCACCCCCTATCGTTCGCCGCGGTTGCGTTTGCGACGGTAATCACAATGAGTATCATCATTTGTCGCCGCCGGTCGGCGGGCCCCGGCCTATCGTGGCTGAAACAGTTTCTTGGCTGGATCGCCCGTGTTCTGGCCGCAGCCGTTTTCAGGACTGCTGTCGTCGTGTTGTCTGCCGTGTGGCTGACCATTGCGACCGTCATGGGCTGGATTAACATCGAGCGGATAGCGGAGTGGATTATGCGGAATATCTGGCTGATATTTTAGCGATGTCAGCGCCAGCGTCGGTGCTTGTGGTGCTTCTTGGTGAGGCCTCGGGCGCTGGTCTGGCGCAGGTGCGGAGTTTAGCCCAACTTAGCCGCCCGGCCAGCGCCGTCCCCGACCTTGTAACGGCTGTCTCAGCCAGGCCCAGGCTCGCGCGCATACCCGCAGTTGCCACCGGGCACCACGGTAGATGAGGGTCAAGTATCACCGGCGGTTGTTCGTCCGTTGTCAGGGCAGAGCGGTAGGGTCGCTCTTGACAGATCAGAACAAATAGCGAACACTGCGTTTGACAGCAACCGGCACCAAGGGCGGCTGGCTTATCGCCCCAAGAGCCCTATGTAATTCGAGATCCCCGCTTCAGGTCCCCCGCGTGCACGCTCCGCCACCCGCCCTGCCCAGGATCTCCCAGCAGATCTGGGACTCCAAATACCGCCTGAAAGCGGCGGACGGCTCCCGCGTGGATCGCACCCTCGCCGATACCTGGGAGAGGGTTGCCAGCGCCGTGGCCGCCGCCGAGCCGGCGGAGGACCGTGCGCGCTGGGCAAAATCGTTTACCGAGGCAATGGCCGATCTCGCCTTCCTGCCGGCCGGCCGCATTCTGGCCGGCGCCGGCTCGGGCCGGGCCGTCACGCTCTTCAACTGCTTCGTGATGGGCCGCATCGAGGACGACCTGTCCTCGATCTTCGCCAACGTCAAGGAAGCCGCCCTCACCATGCAGCAGGGCGGCGGCATCGGCCACGACTTCTCCACGCTGCGCCCGAGGGGCGCGGCGGTGAAAAGCATCGGCGCCGACGCCTCGGGCCCGGTCAGCTTCATGGACGTGTGGGACGCCATGTGCCGCACCATCATGTCGGCCGGCGCGCGGCGCGGCGCCATGATGGCGACCTTGCGCTGCGACCACCCCGACATCGAGGCCTTCATCGATGCCAAGGCGGACCCGGCGCGGCTGCGCAACTTCAACCTGTCGGTGCTGGTGACGGACGCCTTCATCAAGGCGGTGCGCAACGGCGAGCCGTGGAACCTGGTGTTCGAGGGCAAGGTCTATCGCACGGTCGACGCGCGGGCGCTGTGGGACCGCATGATGCGCGCCACCTACGACTATGCCGAGCCCGGCGTGGTCTTCATCGATCGCATTAATGCGCAGAACAACCTCGCCTACTGCGAGACGATCAGCGCCACCAACCCCTGCGGCGAGCAACCCCTGCCGCCGCACGGTGCCTGCCTGCTGGGCTCGATCAACCTTGCCCGCCTGGTCGACAAGCCGTTCACCGCCGAGGCGGGTCTCGACGAGGCGCGGCTGGAGGCGCTCGCCGCCACGGCGGTGCGCTTTCTCGACAACGCTGTCGATATCTCCAACTATCCGCTCGCCGCCCAGCGCAGCGAGGCGATGGCCAAACGCCGCATTGGCCTCGGCGTCACCGGGCTCGCCGACGCGCTGATCCTCTGCGGCGTGCGCTACGGCAGCCCGCAGTCGTTCGCACTGGCCAGGCGCTGGATGGCGGCAATCGAGCGCGCCGCCTACATGGCCAGCACCGAGCTGGCGCGCGAGAAGGGCGCCTTCCCGCTCTACGACGCCGACCGCTACCTCGCCGCACCCAATGTGCAGCGCCTGCCGGAGCCTGTGCGGGCCGCCATCGCGCAACACGGCATCCGCAACGGCCTTCTCACCTCGATCGCCCCCACCGGCACCATCTCGCTGCTGGCCGGCAACGTCTCTAGCGGCATGGAGCCGATATTCGACTTCCGCTACGAGCGCCGCGTGCTCGAGCGCGACGGCACCTCGCGCACCGAGAGCGTCGAGGACTACGCGCACGCCCACTACCGCGAGAAGTTTGGGCCCGCGCCGCCGCTCGGCGAGGCATTCGTGACCGCCGAGGAGCTCAGCCCCCGCGCCCATCTGGAAATGCAGGCCGCCGTGCAGGCCCACGTCGACAGCTCCATCTCCAAGACCGTCAACTGTCCGGCCGATCTGAGCTTCGAGGCCTTCAAGGATGTCTATCTGGAAGCCTACGACCTGGGCCTCAAGGGCTGCACCACCTATCGCCCCAATGCCGTGACCGGCGCGGTGCTGAGCCGTTCGGCACCGGACAAGGTTTCAGCCCCGGACTTGATCCGGGGCAGCGATCGGGGTTCAGGAACCCCCGAGCCCCGCCCCCTGAACACTAAAGCCTCCGTTGTCTACATGGCCCAGCCGCTGGAACGGGAGACCGTGCTCGAGGGCCTCACCTACAAGCTGCGCTGGCCCGGCAGCGACCATGCCTTGTACATCACCATCAACGATATAGAGCGCGATGGCAGGCGCCGCCCGTTCGAGGTGTTCATCAATTCCAAGAACCTCGAGCACTATGCCTGGACGGTGGCGCTGACGCGCATGATTAGCGCCATCTTCCGCCGCGGCGGCGACGTCACGTTCGTGGTCGAGGAGCTGAAGGCGATTTTCGATCCGCAGGGCGGGCAGTGGATGGCCGGCCGCTATGTACCGAGCCTCATCGCCGCCATCGGCGAGGTGATCGAGGGCCACATGATCCGGACGGGCTTCCTCGGCCTCCCGGCCGGCCGGGAGGCCGAGGAGGAGCGGCTGGCGTTGGCTCACGGCGAGCCGCGCCCGCAGATGCCGCAGCCGGGAGCCGGCGGACGCATCTGCCCACGCTGCAGCTCTCGCTCGCTCCATCGCCGGGAGGGCTGCTGGGTGTGCGACGCCTGCGGATATTCCAGGTGCAATTGACCGCCGGACATTGGCACTGCCGCGTGCCGAGTTAACCACTGGCTCTTTTGTTTCACGTGAAACAGCTCGACCGAGATATCGACCTCTCCGGAGGGGGCATCGTCGGCGTTCTGGCCGGCTCGACCCCGCGACTGAGACAATTCGCGCCGGCTATCGATCCGAGCACGGTCCGGCAATGCCTTGAAAAGACAGACGCCCAGCCATATTTCGGCTGGAAATCACCGATATGAACCGGATTGAAATAACGTCCCGTAGCTTCGCAGTCATGGCCCCCCGCATCGTCAAACTAGCCCGCTCCCAGACGGTCGCCCCAGCGCCAGTTCCGCTTGGTCTGCCGCAGCAGGCGTCGGCGCGCGGGCACGCGTGGCGTGGCGCTTCGGGCAGGGGCTATGCGCACAGTGTCTACAGCCTGATCGAGTGCCCGCCCCTGCCGGTGGCCAGCTACATCTTGGTCCAGCGCAATCGGCACGGCCAACGCACGGCCCTGCGTGTCGGTCTCGGCAAGAGCGAAGCTCCGACCTTCAATTTGGCGCAGATACGCCAGCGCGGGGCCCAGCTCGGCGCCAATGAAGTGCACGTGCACTTCCAGGCCGCCTCGACGAACGAGCGCCGGCTTGTCGCCTGCGACCTGCGTGCGGGCCTGTTCGGCACATTGGGCGCCGAACCTGTTGGCGCCGGTGTCAGCTCAATGCACCCCAAGGCATGATCTGCCCCGCATCGGCCAGCCCGGCTAGCCGTTGAGCAGCGCGAGTGCCTCCTCGTGCACGCGCCTATCGCCAGTTGCGAGAATCCGGCCGCCGTGCAGGGCGGTTTTGTTGTCCCAAGTGGTGATTTGACCGCCGGCGGCCTCGATAATGGGGATCAGCGCAACCACGTCGTGCGGCTTCAAGCCTGCCTCGACCACCACGTCGACGAAACCGGCGGCCAACAGGCAGTAGCCGTAACAGTCGCCGCCGTAGCGCGTCATGCGCGCGCGTTTTTTCACGCGGGCGAAGCCGGCGGCTTCCGGCCGCGACCCGAATAGATCGGGATGCGTGCTGGTCAGCACCGCCTCCGCCAAACCGGGACACTTCCGCGCCTTCAGCCTGCGCGTCCCGCCGTCGGGCCCGCGCAGGCGCGCCTGACCTTCCGCAGCCCAGAACCGCTCGCGTGTGAAGGGCTGGTCCATGAGCCCGAGCACCGGCACACCGTCCTCGATGAGGCCGATCAGGGTGCCCCACAAGGGGCTGCCCATGATGAAGGCACGCGTGCCGTCGATCGGGTCGACGACCCACTGGTAGGGGCTTGCCCCTGCCTGAGGCGCGAATTCTTCGCCGATGATGCCGTGGTCGGGAAACTGCCTGGCGATCGCGGCCCGGATCGCCCGTTCGGCAGCCCGGTCGGCCACGGTGACCGGGTCGTACCCCGCACCGGAGCCGGCTTTGTTCGTCACCGCCAGCGGCCGCCTGAAATGGGGGAGAATTGCAGCGCCCGCAAGGTCGGCCAAGCCGTGGGCGAAGGCGACATAGCTCAGCAAGGATCGGCGCGAGCGCGTCACAGTAAGACCTCGAGCTCAGTCACCGGCGCGACGCGCCACGTGATGCTTGAATGCAGCCCGGAGAACCCTCGTTGCGAGGCCAAGGTCAAGCTATCCCTGAGGTTTTCATGCACGAAAGGCACTTCTGTTGCGACTGCGCAACACAGCTGTTGGAAATTGCTCACGCCCGAGCAAAATTGTTCATGCCCGAGCGCCCTGCTATTGCACCGCACACCGAATAAGCCCATATGCAGCCTTGCGACATGTCGGCCTTTCCCGCCGGTGTCGTAGCCCACCTTGGGCGTTTCCTCCCTAGACTTGGGCCGTTCTTCGCGAGCGGCCCCTTCTTTATTTGTCACTGGGCTGCAAGGTAGGTCAGTGGTTCTGACCTATGCGGCGGCCGGGCTTCTGCATTGCAACAGACACTTCTTGCAATTTGTGCGCCGCACATCTAGATTATAGGACACGAGGCTGGCGACTTGGTCGCTGGTTTCGTTGCCCTCCTTGGGCGTTTCCTCCCTAGACTTGGGCCGTTCGGTTCACCGAGCGGCCCCTTTTCTTTTCTCGGTCCCAAGATGCCATGAAGGCGCTGACCGGCAGCTGGCGCCAAATGCTTCTATTGCAATGCAGCAAAGAGAAGCGTCCAGCGGGGACTGCCCTATTCGGCTGCGGCGCGCCGCTCGAGCAGGAGCGGCAACACCTCAAACACTCTTGCGGCCATGTCCGAGAGTGTGCGGACCAGGGCGGGAAAGTGCTTGTTCTTCGAGAGGCTGGCTTCGTCGAGATAGAGCGCCCGGTTGATCTCGAGTTGCAGCGTGTGCACGCCCTGCGCCGGGCAGCCATAATGCTCCGTAATGAAGCCGCCCGCGTAAGGGCGATTGACCTGCACCTCGAAGCCCGCGCGCTGCAGTATCTCACGGATGAACCGGGTTAGCCTGGCGTCACAGGACGCGCCAAACCGGTCGCCCAACACAAAATGCGGCCGCCCACCCGCCGGCTGGCCCATCGATGCCGACGGCATGGAGTGGCAGTCGATCAGGATCGCCGTGCCAAAGCGCTTGCGCGTCGCCTCCAGCAACTCGGCGAGCGCGCGGTGAAACGGCCCGTATAGCCGCTCAATGCGTTCGAAGGCGGTACCGATCGGGAGCCGTTCACGATAGATCTCTTCGGTGTCTGCAACGATGCGGGCAATCGTGCCGAGTCCGCCGACGACCCTTGCCGATTGCGTGTTCGCAAACGCCGGCAGCCGCTCCAGAAACAGTTCAGGATCAAGCTCATAGGGCTCACGATTGACATCCAGATAGGCACGCGGGAAGCGTGCGGCAATCAACGGCGCGCCCAGGCCGACGACAGGTAGGAATAGCTCGTCGACATAGCAATCCTCCGACTTGCGGAGCGTAAGGGGGTCAAGACGGGACGCCTCGAGAAACGCCCTGGGGTAGATGCGCCCGGAGTGCGGAGAGCAGAATACGACGGGGGCCAATTGCTCGGCGGGCTTGAGCAGAGTGTACGGGGGCGTGAGCTCGGCCAGGATCGAGGCCCGTTCGTTGTCTGTCATATGAGCGATAGGGGCTTCCCTGCGATTCCGTTCCGCACGCGCGACGCCAACTGGTGCAGCCCTACTCTGCCAAGCGGCTCACGCCCTGTCCATGCGTCGAGAGAACCATACCGTGGACGGCGCGCAAGCTACAAATCTGGCGGGCCCGGTTTCAATTGCCCGTTTACCAAATTGGCGCCAGATTTGCCTGGCAACGCGGCTCAACGAGCTGCATCTAGCGGCGCCGAGCCGCCCGCCGCTGTCGAACCGGGCACGCGAAACCATGACCGCCAAGCCATCACGCCTGCCAACACGGCGCATCCTGTTGGCGGAAGACGACGACTCGATGCGTGCGTTTATCGAGCGGGCGCTCGTCAAGGCGGGCTACGAGGTGATCAGCTTCGCCAACGGCAAGGAGGCGTACGAGCGGCTGAAGCGGGAGCCGTTCACCCTGCTGCTGACCGACATCGTGATGCCGCAGATGGACGGCATCGAGCTGGCGCGGCTTGCCAGCGAGCTCGAGCCCGATCTCAAGATCATGTTCATCACCGGCTTTGCCGCGGTCACGCTCAATACCAGCACCAAGGCCGTACGGGATGCTCAGGTCCTCTCCAAACCGTTCCATCTCAAGGACCTGGTCAGGGAAATCGATCGGCTGCTCGGCGTGAGCGCGTAGATCAGCGGGCGGACAAGGGGTCAGACCCTGCGGGTCTGACCGGTCTGACCCAATTCGCGCAGGTCGCTTTCGGGAGTAAACGGTCGACAGAGAGATTCGACTGCCGATTGCCTACTGCCTACTGTCGGAGGGTCAGACCCGCAGGGTCTGGCCCCTTCTCTTGCCACCCTGCCAGAATGCCGATATAGGCACCTTGCTTCCGAACGCGGGAAATAACCGCGCCATGGGCGCGTAGCTCAGCGGTAGAGCACTACCTTGACATGGTAGGGGTCACAGGTTCGATCCCTGTCGCGCCCACCATCGGTTTCACTAGCACAATCAATGGTATTTGCCGCCGGCGCGCTCGCCGCCTTGTTGGCACGACGGATAACGTGTGCCAGTTTTGCGCCATCGGAACGCCTGAGTCGGTCGGCAACAGTGCCGATTGTGGTCATGGCGATGGGAAGCCCGCATAGGATCCACTCGCCTTCCCTCCTGTAGGCAGACAGAGCCTTGTGGGTCTCGGCGACCGTGCAAGGATTGGTCAGCCAGCAATCTCACGGCGCAATTGTTGGGGTCGGCGCATCCGATCGCTACCGCATCGCGGACAATCTGGTATCGGGAACGTCACGGGTGGCGTATCGGATGGCGGTGCGGGGCGCCAACAGCACGTGGCGAACAACTACTGAGGCACATGCCAGCGGATGTCGAGATGGGTGATCCCAGCTTTCCAGTCGTGCAGCCACATCTCGTTGAGCGCGACGAGCAAGTCAGTCCCCGCGGGGATGTCTTGCGGTGGTTCGTCCCGGTGCAGAATGGTCGGCTGGTAGCCGTTCCGCTCTAGTAGATCGATGATCAAGCTGCCGCGTATGCCGGTTTGAACGATGGACGCTGCGTCGGAATATTCGAGATAGACGATGGGCCGGTGTGAGGCGAGCAGGCGCTGCGCGCCCTGTAGCACCGGATACTCATAGCCGTCCGTATCGATCTTGAGTATTTCGATCCGCTCCCCGTCTGCAAACAAAGCGTCGAGTGGTACGGTGAAGGCGATTTCGGTATCGCGTAGGGTGTCGGCGCGTTGCGAGCACAGTAATTGTAGCGTGCCGGGCCGGAGCGCCACCGGAAACCCGTCGAACCTCGCGCCACCGCCGACCGGGTACACGATGATGTTGTCCAGCCCATTGTGCCTCGCATTGGCTATCAGCAGCCGGCAGTTGCGCTGCGAGATATCGAGGCAATAGACCTTGCCGCCCCGCGGCATGGCGCGGGCGACGGGGAGGGCAATCAGACCGATGTTGCAGCCGACGTCCACAACCCGGCGCGCATGTGCGGCATCCTTGAGTAGTGGGGCAAGGACGTGCGCTTCGTAGGGCACAGCCGTTGCATAGTATTGGGCGAAATCTCCGCGCAACGCCCAGAAGTGCAGCCCGTCGATTTCGGTCCTGACGAGATCTAGCTCGTCGATACGTGGCACGGTTGCGAGCATCACGGGGCCTCCGTCGTTAGCGACCAGCTTTTGCACGCAACACCGCGGCGTCAATGGCACGCCGCACCCATCCACAGGAAAGCAGTCATGACGCAAGCCATGCCCGCCGTTCTGTGGGCCAAGGCAAAGGCGGCCGAAAGCCTAGGGGCAGCACCGGTGCCAGATTTGTGCCGCGGTTGGTATTCGAAACACGTTCCCAACATGCTCGTGCACAAGAGTTGTTGGAAGTCTGTTATTTTGGGGGCATACTGCGTTTGTTGCCAGCCTTGACATGGTAGGGGTCACAGGTTCGATCCCTGTCGCGCCCACCATTTCCTGCCCGCCCTTCGGGCCGCCACGTCGGTGCGCGAACAAGGGGAAGGGCTGCTCACCTCGCTTTGTTTGATCTTGACACGCCGGAGCCATGCGAAGCTGCCGGGCGGTCTGAGGGAGGAGGCGAATGGCGAGGACATTTCCTGTAGTGCTTGCGGCACTGCTCTGCGTCGGCCAGTTGGCACCGGCCGCGGCTCAGTCTTCCCCGGGTATGGCGGAGTTGATCGACGAATTCGTGGTGGGCAACCGCATACTGGCCGATCAGGGTGTGATCGCCGACGGCTTCGGGCATTTGAGCGTGCGCTCGCCCGCCGACCCGGGCAGGTTCTTCATGTCCCGCGCCCGCGCGGCCGGCCTGGTCACGGCCGACGACGTCATGGAGTTCGATCTCGCCGGCAAGGCGGTGGATGAGCGCGGCCGCCGTATGTTCAGCGAGCGCTTTATTCATGCCGAAATCTACAAGGCGCGGCCCGAGGTGAACGCGGTGGTGCACAGCCACGCCCCGGCGCTGCTGCCGTTCGGCGTCACCGGCACGCCGCTGCGGCCGGTCTCGCACATGGCCGGTTTCCTCATCCGCGCCGCGCCGGTGTTCGAGATCCGCGACGCCGGTGGCGATGCGACCGACATGCTGGTGCGCACGCCCGAGTTCGGCGCGGCGCTGGCCAAGACGCTCGGGCGGGCACCCATCGTCCTCATGCGTGGCCACGGCTTCAATACCGTGGGCACCTCGATCAGGCAGGCGGTGGCGCGCGCCATCTATGCCGAGATCAACGCGCGCATCTTGACTGAGGCGCTCAAGATGGGCAGCGTCGTCTATCTCAACGAGAGCGAGGCGGCGAACATCGCCAAGACCAACGATGCATCGATCGGCCGGTCGTGGGAGATCTGGAAGGTCAGGGCGCTCGCCAACACTCCGAAGTTCTGACGGCGGGCCATGGCAAAACTCGAGCTATCCGTTGCAGTCGGCGACTACGACCGCACACGCCCGCTGATCGACGGTGGCGTCCAGATCGACGGCGTCCGGTCGATCGTCATGAAGCTGAGCCCGGAGGAAATCTTCTTCCGCGCCTTCCGGCATGCCGAATTCGACATTTGCGAGCTGTCGCTGTCGAGCTCCGCCGTGAAGACGGCCGGCGGCGATTGCCCCTACGTGGGCGTTCCGGCATTCGTTTCGCGCGCCTTCCGCCATACCTCGATCTACGTGCGCAAGGACCGCATCAGGCGGCCGGAAGATCTGAAGGGCAGCAAGGTCGGCGTCGGTGAATACCAGCTCACCGCCAACGTCTGGGCCCGCGCTCTGCTCGCCGACGATCACGGCGTCGCCCCTTCGGACGTCGTCTGGGTGCGCGGGGGGCTTGAAGAGCCGGGCCGGCCGGAGAAGATCGCCGTCGAGCTGCCGCCGGCCATCCGGCTGGAGGCCGCGCCCGCCGGCGAAACCTTGAGCAGGATGCTGGCAGCCGGCCAGATCGACGGCATCATCTCGCCGCGCGTGCCCTCATGTCACGAGGACGGCCGGTCGAATGTCGGCTGGCTGTTCGACGATCCCACAGCCGCAGCGCGGGACTACTTCAAGCGCACCGGCATCTTCCCGATCATGCATCTTGTCGGCGTGCGCAGGCCGCTGTCCGAGCGGCACCCCTGGCTGCCGGCTGCCGTGCTGAAGGCATTCATGCAGGCAAAAGCGATGGCGGTGGCACAACTCGCCGATACGTCGGCGGCGAAGGTGATGCTGCCGTTCGTCGAGGAGCAGCTCAAGGGTGCGCGCGATCTGATGGGCGAGGACTACTGGTCCTACGGCCTGGCAGCCAACACGAATGCGCTCGGCACGTTCTTGCGCCATCATCACATCCAGGGCCTGTCCTCGCGTCTCATGGCGCCACACGAGCTGTTTCATCCAGCGACGCACGAGACGGTGAAGGTGTGAAATACCTCCACTGTTACGCCGGTCGCGAGTGGTGTTGCCAGAAATAGCGGTACAGCCCCAGCGCCCACTCCAGCTTCCCAACCGGAGCGCCTGTCAAGCTCGGGTATGGTCGCATCCCAGGTGCCCACCTGGCAGGTCGCGAGCGTCAGCCTGTCCAGACCGTCTGGGACCGGCCACGGTCGCGGGCAAAGCGGCTCAGCCCTGCGTTCAGCGCCACCGCCACCACGAATATGACGATAATCAAGGCATACATGGCCGGCATGTCGAAACGCGAATAGCTGTCGATCACCATGAAGCCGAGCCCGCGATTGGAGAGCTTGGTCTCGGCAAGCAGCACGCCGATGATAGCCACGCCGAGGCCGAGCCGGATGCTGTTCACCACCGGCTCGCGCACGGCAGGCAGATAGATTTTCAGCGCCATCTGCACGGCACTCGCGCGGAAGCTGCGGCCGACCCGGATCAGCACCTGGTCGATCTGGCGGATGCCGGCCGCCACGCCGAGGGCAACGGGGAAGAAGCACGACACCGCCCCCATTGCCACCTTCGAGCCAGGCCCGGTGCCGAACCACATGATCATGATCGGGAAGAAGATGATCTTGGGGGTCGGCCCGAGATAGTAGAGGTAGGGCTCGAAGGCGCGCCCCAGAAACCGGCTGGCGCCCAGCAGCAAGCCGGCGAGCAGGCCGGCGGCGCCGCCGATGGCAAGGGCCGTCGCTACCTCGCCGGCCGTGGTCTGGAGGTTGGCATAGAATGCAGCTGTGGCGAGCATTTCGGCGAGCCCGCGTGCGATCGCCGCGAGCTTGGGCACGACGCCCTCGAACAGCAGGCCAGAGCGCGCCAGGCCTTCCCACAGCACCAACACGCCGCCGGCGATCGCAACCCGCGTCGCCAGCACCCGGCGGGCGAAGGCGGGCGCACTCCGCTGCCGCTCCCCGGCTATTGTACTGGTCGCAGCCATCGTTCCAACCGCTCGAGGCCGGCGAAAAACAGCACGCTGACAAGAATGACGAAGCCAATGGTGGCGTACATGGCCGGGAGGTCGTAGCGCTCCGCCAGGTCGTTGATGAGCTGGCCGAGGCCGCCGAAGTTGATCAGGAACTCGACGCCGACCACGTTGATGAGCCCGAAGATCAGGCCGAGCCGCATGCCGGTGAAGATGCTGGGCAGCGCCGAGGGAAGCAGGATCTTCCAGAACTGCTGGGCCCGCGACAGCTTGAAGCTGCGGCCCATGTTGATAAGGACGGGCCGCGTCGCCCGCAGGCCCTCGAGGGTCTTGAGGACCACCGGGGCAAGTCCCGCGGCAAAGCCGATGGCGATGATGGTGAGCGCGTTGCGGCCGAAGATCACGAGGAACAGTGGATAGATCAGGACGAGCGGGGCGGCGGCCAGGGCCCCGACCCAGCTTTCCACTGCCGCGCAAATGATCTGCGCCCTGTAGAGGAAGACCCCGAGCGGGATCGCAATCGCGGCCAGCAGCAAGCCTACCGCAGCAGCTTCGCCGGCGGTTGTCAGGAAGCGGCCGAGCACGTCCTCCTCGGCGATGATGCGAGGAGAGGCCAGCAGCACCTGACTCGGCAGCGGCACGATGTAACGGTTGATGGCGCCAATGTGGATGAGGATTTCGACGGCGGCAAAGGCAATAGCCAGGCTCGCAATGCCGACCAGAGCAGGCGAGCGCCAAAACGGGTTTGACCGCTCCCCCACTATGCCCTCGCATCCCGCAGCGCGTGAATCTCGTCGTGACGCATGCCGCGGCTCGCCTCCTCGCGCAGGTCGCCCCAGATCTCGGCCACGTAGCGGCCGAAGGCGTCGCTGGAGACGATCTCGGAGGTGCGCGGGCGCGGCAAGGCAATCTCGACCACGCGCATGATGCGTCCGGGCCGGTAGCTCATCACCAGGATGCGGTCGGAGAGCTGCACCGCCTCGGTGATGTTGTGGGTGATCAGCAGGATGGTCTGGCCGAGCTCCTGCTGGATCTGCAGCACTTTGTCGCCCAGGAGCAGCCGCGTCTGCTCGTCGAGCGAGGCGAACGGCTCGTCCATCAGCAGCATCTTGGGCCGGAAGCCCAGCGCGCGGGCGATCGACACGCGCTGGCGCATGCCGCCCGACAGCTCGGACGGGTAGCGCCGCTCGAAGCCGTCGAGGCCCACGAGCTTCACGAAGTGCATGGCAATCTCCAGGCGCTCGCTTCGGCGCATGCCCTGGATCTCCAGCGGGAAGGCCACGTTGTCGAGCACCGTGCGCCAGGGAAGGGTGGATTCCTCCTGGAACACCATGCCGATCGCGGCGTGCGGCCCGGACACCGCCTCGCCGTCGACCATGACGCGGCCCTGCGACGCCGGGGTGAGCCCGCCGATGATGTTGAAGACCGTCGACTTGCCGCAGCCGGAGGGCCCGATGAGGGAGACAAGCTCGCCCTTGGCCACCGCGAACGAGACGCCGTCGACCGCGATCACGACGCCTTCAGGCGTCTCGAAGCTCTTGCCGAGGCCCTCGACCAGCAGCAGCGGGCGGGTGCCGGCCGGGAGCGGCGCTTGCGTTTCTTTCCCTGCAATGGCCGGCACGGACATGGCCCCCCGGTTCGCCGCTTCAATTCGAACGCGCGACTGCTGCGGCCATGGCGGGTGTGTAGCCCGGCTCAACGCGGACGTCGACGACGGCGACGGCCCCTGCATCGACAGCGGCGATTGCGGCCTCGAGGGCGGCGATCAGGTCCTTGCCGTTCGCTATAGGGCCGAACCCCTGCGCGCCCTGCGCGCGCGCCAGGCCGGCGATGTCGATGTCGGGATCGGCGATGCGCTGGCCGATCCACTTGTTCTCGACCGGCCGCCCGCGCAGGCGGGCCATGCGCTCCTGGTGCACCTCGTCGTTGTAGAAAGAGCGGTTGTTGGCCACGACGATGAGGAGCGGGATGCGGTAGCGCGCGGCTGTCCACACCGCGGTGGCGCCCATGACAAAATCGCCGTCGCCACAGATGCCGATTGGAAGCCGGTCACGGCCGCGCAAGGCGAGCGCGGCCCCCACCGAGATGCCGGGGCCCGAGCCGATGCCGGCGCCACCCTCCGAGCCCAGGTAGTCGAGCGGATGGCGGAAGGGCCAGAAGGCTCCATCCCAGGAGAGGGGAAGGTGGGTCAGCGAGACTTCGCGGCCCGCAACCGTGTGCCGCAGCCCGTGGGCCAAATGGGCGACGTTGAGGGGTCCGGACGGGACAAGACTGGTGGCAAAAGGCCGAGGCCTTGCCGGCCGGGGGTCCGATCGATTCCCGCCAAGCGTATCGACTAGCGCCGCCACAGCGACATCGGGCTCCGCTGCAAGCAAGACGTCGACCGGCGGGAGCGCCTGGCTGTCCATGCTCCAGCCGCTGTGCGGGCGATGCTCCAGGGTGGCCTGGATGATCGTGGCGGAAGAGGTGCCGGATCCGAAGGCAGCCTTCAGCGTGCCGGCCAGGTCGACCCAGTCGAGGCTGAGCAGGACATCCGCTTTTTGTAGGGCCGCGGTCGCTTCCGCGTCGGGCCAAACCGCAGGCGCACCGGCATGCAAAGGATGGTCGGTGGGGAAGGCCGCGGCAAGTTTGAGATCGCTGATGACGCGGGCTCCAAGCGCCTCCGCCAGCGCAATCCGTTGCTGCCACGCCTCGAGCGAGCGCGACACCCGGCCCGCCAGAATGATCGGCCGTTTGGCGCGGGCAAGCGTTTCGGCGGCGCGGCGGAGGAGGTCGGGATCCGGTGCGGCCCGCACCGCTGGAGCGAGGCGGGCAGCTTCCAGCGGTGGCAACGGCGCTGCGATCGGCGCCTCCTGCATGCCAGCGTCGAGATTGACATAGACCGGCCCCTGCGGCGCCGTTTCTGCTACCCACTTGGCGCGCACGATCGACTCGCGCGCGGCCGCCGGCGAAGCCGGCTGATCGTCCCATTTGGTGTACCCGCGCACCAGCGCACCCTGATCGCGAGCGGTATGGATCCAGTCGATCCAGGGGCGCCGCCTTTCGGGGTCGACTGGCCCCGTGGCGCCGATCAGCAGCACCGGCATGCGGTCGCACCAGGCGTTGAAGACCGCCATGGTCGCGTGCATGAGTCCGACATTGGAATGCACCGCGGCCGCTATGGCTCGGCCCGTCACCTTGGCCCAGCCGTGGGCAATCGCAACGGCGTGCTCCTCGTGCAGGCAGAGCAGCATGGCGGGGCGCTCGTTGCCGAGGTAGTTGACGAGGCTGTCGTGCAGGCCGCGGAAGCTGGCACCCGGATTGAGCGCGATGAAGGGGATGTCGACGGCTCGCAGGGCATCGGCCACCGCGTCGCTGCCGAAACGAGCCTCGTTGGCCAGCAGCCCTATCGGCCGATCGGGCGTGGGCGCGTTACGCGGCTCTTCCGTTTCCATTTCCCTCGACCTGTCGGCCATGCGAGGCCTATCAGGGACACCAGACCACGCGGTTCCGAATAGGCCATGGTGCTGGCCAGGGCGCAAGTGGCCGCCAGCATCTGGCTTGGCGGGGTGTCTCGTGTAGAATGCCGCGATCCGCGGTGTGAGCGGCTGATGGGGAGGATACAAGATGGCTAGACACGGTCCATCGCGGTGGTTTGTTGTTTGCGCCTTTTCGGTCCTGCCAACCGCTGCTCTTGCCCAGGAGTGGCCAACGAAGCAGCCCATCAAGGCAGTCGTTCCGTTCAGTGCGGGCAGCGCCACGGACGTGATAGCGCGCAGCGTGTTCGATCAGGTCTCCAAGCAAATCGGACAAACAATAGTCATCGAAAACCGCGTGGGTGCCGGAGGGACCATCGGGGCCAACGCTGTCGCCAAGGCCGAGCCGGACGGATACACGCTGCTCGTCAATTCCTCCTCGCACACGGTTACGCCCTCGACCTACTCGAAACTGCCTTATGATGCGGTCAAGGACTTCGCCGCCATCGTGCCGCTTGCGAACCTGCCGAGCGTCCTCGTTGCATCGCCGGCCCGGCAGTACAAATCGGTGCAAGGGCTGGTCGATGCAGCGAAGAAAAATCCCGGCACCCTCAACTATGCCTCCGCTGGGGCCGGCAGTGCCGCCCACCTCACGGCAGAGCGGTTCAAATTGAGCGCCGGCATCCAGGCACAGCACGTCGCCTTCAAAGGAGCACCCGAGGCCCTGACGGAAATCATTGCCGACCGCATCGATTTCTATTTTTGCCCGATCCTGCCCGCCTTGTCCTTGATAAGAGAGGGGAAACTGTCGGCGCTGGCAGTCAGCGGCTTGCGGCGAGCCTCGGCCCTTCCAGATGTGCCAACCACTGTGGAGGCGGGCTTCCCGAATTCGGAATACGAATTCTGGATCGGCGCCTTCGCGCCGCGCCAGACGCCCAAAACAATTGTCGATCGGCTGTATGCCGAGATGAGCAAGGCACTCGCCGATCCCGCCGTTGCCGAGAAGCTCACCAAGTTCGGCGCCGACCAGATGAAGCTGCCACCTCCAGAGTTCGAGGCGCTGATCGTGCGCGAAATCGCGTCGAACGCCGTTCTGGTGAAGGCGGCAGGGGTCAAGGCGAACTGATCACCAAGGAGATCGTGAGTGGCAGAGATTGTTGCCGCATATGGCGTGCCGCATACGCCGTTTTTTCCGTGGATAGTACAGCGCGATGGGCCAGAGTCGCCGACTGCCCTGCTATTCAAAAAGGCGCGTGACTCGTTTGAGGCGGCACGGCCCGATGTTGTCATCATCTTCGACACCGATCACCTCAACACGTTCTTCCTCGACAACCTGCCCGTGTTTGCGATCGGAGTGACCGAGGTCTTCAAGGGCCCGAACGACGAGCCGCGCGCTGTTCCACCTTACACGATCGAATCGCTGCCGCGGCTTGCGGCGCATCTGCGCGAGCGCGGCGTTCGGGCCGGTTTTGATGTTGCCCTCGTACAGGACTTCGAGGTCGATCACTCGGTGATCGTGCCGCTGCACTTCATGACGCCGGATATGCGGTTACCGGTCATCCCGGTGTTCATAAACGGGCACATTCCGCCTCTGCCGTCGGCGCAGCGTTGCTTCGACCTAGGTGCCGTGCTGAAGGGCGCGATCGAACAATGGCCAGAGCCGCTTAGGGTTGCGGTTATCGGCACGGGTAGCTTCTCCCTGGAGGTCTGGGGCCCGCGCATCGATCCCGGCAAGTCGGACGGCGTGCCCGACCCGGATTGGGTGCAAGAGGTGTGCCGGGGTATCGGCGCGTCACAAATCGAGCGCTTGATTTCGGCCGCAACGGAAGCGCGGATGCTGCAGGCCGGCAATGTCGGTGGCGAACTTCTCAATTGGCTGGCAATGCTGGCATTTGTCGGCGCGCGCAAGCCGGATTTCCTGGATACCCAGTTGGAGAACGGCCACGCCTACGCCGGCTGGTGTTGGAGGTAAGCATGTCGGTCTTGGCGCTCAATCGTCTCTGCCGTGAGGTGCTCCGTGATCGCGCCTTTCGCGAACGGATGAAGTCGGACCCCGCTGCCGCGGTCGCCCAACTCGACCTCACCGCCGAGGAACGGCAGGCGCTGCTCGCCGGCGACGTGGCGAAACTCTACCGGATGGGCGTGAACGTCTTTCTTATGGGATACCTTTGCCGGTTCGAGGTCTGCGGTCTAACGCTGCCAGTTTACTCGGAGCGCATCAGGTCTGCCGGCCATTGAGGCTCCGAGGCCTTTCAACTGCCTCCGACGCCAGCATACAAAGACAGTTCGCATTTCAAGCAGGACGCCCTATGCTGACGGCCAACGACAAGCCCACGTGGGAGGTGCCTGATGGACCGCATCTGGCTCGAGAACTATCCGCCGGGAGTGCCCGCCGACATCGATCCGGCGCAATACCCCTCGTTGGTGGCCCTGTTCGAGGAAAGCTTCGCAAAATATAGAAATGCGGACGCCTATGCGTGCATGGACAAGCGGCTGACCTACGGCCAGCTCGACGAGATGTCCCAAGCGCTGGGCGCCTGGCTGCAAAGCAAAGGGCTCGCGCGCGGCGACCGGGTCGCCATCATGATGCCGAACGTGCTGCAGTATCCGGTGTGCTTCGCCGGCATCCTGCGCGCCGGCTATGTCGTGGTGAATGTCAACCCGCTGTATACGCCGCGCGAGCTCGAGCATCAGCTCAAGGACTCGGGCGCCAAAGCCATCATCATCATCGAGAATTTCGCCAAGACGCTGGAGCAGGTGCTGGCCAAGACATCGGTGCAGCACATCGTCGTTTCCAGCATGGGCGATCTGCTGGGCTTTCCCAAGGGCGCGATCGTCAACCTTGTCGTGCGCAAGGTGAAGAAAATGGTTCCGGCGTTCTCGCTGCCGGGTGCAACCAAGTTCAACGATGCGATCGCCGTCGGGCGGCGCATGACGCTCAACCGGCCGGACATCAAGCACGACGACGTCGCCTTCCTGCAGTACACAGGCGGCACCACGGGCGTGTCAAAAGGCGCAACGCTTCTGCATCGCAACGTCGTGGCCAACGTGTTGCAGAACGAGGCGTGGCTGCAGCCGGCGCTCAAAAAGGGCAAGCAGGTAGATCACCTGACGATCGTGACGGCGCTGCCGCTCTACCACATCTTCGCCCTGACGGCATGCGGCCTGCTCGGCATGCGGGTCGGGGCCATGTGCCTGCTCATTCCCAACCCGCGCGACATCCCCGGCTTCATCAAGGAGCTGGCGAAGTACGAGTTCCACATGCTTCCCGCCGTGAACACGCTCTACAACGGGCTGCTCAACAACCCCGAGTTCGCCAAGCTCGATTTCAGCGGGCTGAAGGCGGCCAACGGTGGCGGCATGGCGGTGCAGCGGGCCGTAGCGGAACGGTTCTTCAAGCTCACCAACTGCCCGATCATCGAAGGCTACGGCCTGTCAGAAACCTCGCCGACACTCACCTGCAACCGCGCCGACAACAACGAGTACACAGGCACCATCGGCCTGCCCGTGCCGTCGACCGAGATCTCGATCCGCGATGATGACGGCAAGGAAGTGCCGCTTGGCCAGCCAGGCGAAATTTGCGGCCGCGGCCCTCAGGTGATGCCCGGCTATTGGCAGCGGCCCGACGAGACCGCCAAGGTCATGACCGCCGACGGCTTCTTCAGGACCGGCGATATCGGCGTGATGGATGCGTCGGGCCAGGTGAAGATCGTGGATCGCAAAAAGGATATGGTCCTGGTCTCCGGCTTCAATGTGTATCCAAACGAAGTCGAGGACGTGGTCGCGAGCCATCCGGGCGTGCTCGAATGCGCCGTGGTCGGCGTGCCCGACGCGGCCTCCGGAGAAGCTGTGGTGCTGATCGTGGCCAGGAAGGATCCGGCGCTGAGCGAGCAAATGCTCATGAAGTTCTGCGCCGAGCAGCTCACCGGCTACAAGCGGCCAAAGCACATCATCTTCCAGCAGGAGCTGCCGAAGACCAATGTCGGCAAGGTCCTGCGGCGGGAGCTGCGCGATGTCGCCTTGAGGGCCGTAAGGCAGGCGGCATAGCGGCATAGACCTCCGCGAGCGGCTTCACTCTACGCCGCCAACAGCCCCACCGGTTCGGATCGGTGGACCTCTGGGTCCGGCCAGCGATGCAGCAATCGCGGCAAGCCGGACTTCGAAGAGCGGTAGAACCGCGTGCGGTATTCGACGGGGAGGGCGCCGGCAAACTCGAGAACATAGTGCTGGCGATCGCGCTCGCCGCAGCAATGCGGCGTGCGCCGGCCTTCCCCTGGCGAGTGCGTGTGGAATTCCTGGCAATACGGGCAGAGCACTGCCCACATGCGGCCGAGTCCGAGGCCACGCATCTTCGGGCTGTCTGGCAGCGACCATGCCGGAACCGGAAGGCAATGCGCCCTGCCGCCCCACTCCAGCAGCTCCTTCAAGCGCGCGACCCGTTGTTTCCACGCCGCAACCCGGCGGTGGCGGCGCGCAAGAGCGCTTTGCAACCGCAGTTCGCGCCACACCTCGAAGGCACGACGCTCGAGCGCCAGGGCGGCCCAAAAGCAGACGACGCCGATCCGGATGAGAATGTGTCTTAGAGGGCGTGGGAGTTCCTCATTCCGCGATGCCTCGAAAGCCCTCGCAGAATAACTCCAGGCCATTTTCCCCCGCATAGCAAACCGATTTCTTTCTCCCCCGAAGTTCCCGCCCACAAAGTTGATCCGCAATGGTTAATGGATTGTTAAATAGCCGGAACGAATTTAAGGAACAAAGATATCATGTGCTGGTGCAAAGTAGCGGCTCTCGCACAACACTCGAATTCGAAGGCCCGTCATACCAAATCCGCCCGATCGGTTCGCGGGGGGAGGTACCGCTCGCCAGAGTGCCGTTTCCCGTGACGCGGCGGCGGCCTTCTTTTGGGGTCTGCGGGCTTCCAGGTAGGAGGGGTGCACCCCCAGGTCCACGCGAAAAAAATGCCCGCCCCGCGTAATAAACCGAGGTCGGACGGGGTTAAGGTTAGCGCCTCGATGCGCCGCCTCTGTTTCCCGCGTGCTGCAGGAAGCATTCAGCCGGACGTCGTATCAGCCGTACCAACTTGCAGACCTTGTGACCGGATCCCCTAGATCACCTCCGGGTGATAGTTGAGTCGATCGCGGAGGAGATCGAGGATGCGGCATACGCAGCTCACGCAAGCGCGCCGCGCACCGGCGCGTGCTCGCGGCCGCGATGCGCAGAGATTGGATCGAAGTGGGCTGGCACACGGGCGGGTCGGCGCAAGTCCTTG
>Ga0247727_10004196_pt1 | contig 30831 bp, 28 predicted proteins | sample WisWelCaveWW1625_FD_202498 | JGI IMG/M metagenome (GOLD analysis project Ga0247727, IMG submission 202498) | Biofilm microbial communities from Wishing Well Cave, Virginia, United States - WW16-25 | ecosystem: Environmental > Aquatic > Deep subsurface > Groundwater > Cave microbial mat | place... | reverse complement strand
CCACCGTGTTGGTTTCCATATATGGCTTGTAGGGCTTGCCGTGAAAATTCGCGTGCTCGGAGGCGGATTTGAATTTGAAATAATACGTGCCCGTGCCGCGACCGGTCGCGCCGCCGATGGGAAGATAACATCTGAAGCGATCCGAAGGATAAGGTTGATCGCCGTTGTTGATCTTCGTGGCGTTCATGTTTTCGATCCAACCTTCCACCGAGGAATTGACCTCCGCCTTGCCGCCGTCGCGATGATTGTAAATCATGTCCGCCGTGACTTTGAGGCCATAGGTGTTGAATGCGGCGACGAGATCATTCACATCCGTGCGCGTGCCGAAGCGCGTTGGGCCTCCGCCGAACTCGCCGAGATCGAAGAGGTCTTTCGGATCATAGCCGTTGCTCGTTTGCCCAAAACTCGCGCGCGAAAGAGGAGGCAGCCACACATACGTGAAGCCCGCGTTCGCAATCTCCTGCGCTTTGTTCTTGAGTGTATCGGCCCACACGTGCCCATTCGCGGTGCCGGGATAATCCCAATACCAGCCTTGCAGCATAAAATCTTGCGCGTGCGCGGAAGGAATGACGCACAGCAGCACGAGCAACAGCAAAAGCGTTTTCAACTTTTTCATGAACGGCTCCATGGTTTGAGGTGACGGCTCACAGCGACAAGGATTCAACTCAAGCGCAATTTGATATTCAAAAATCGGTAACTAGGCGAACCCCTCACCGTGTCATTCAGGAGGAATCTTTTTAAGCACTGGGCAGCATCTCCAGCACGTAAAAAGTTTCCTTCTGAATGACATGCAAGGAAGAAGAAGTGTAACCTAGATTTCGCTCTGAGTAATAATGGCTTTCATGCCTTTAATTCGCAATTGCGCGATCGACAATTTTTGACGGCAAATCGTTTTTTGCATCACTTCAGGATTGCTCGCGCACGGCGGGGGAAAAGTGGCGGTAGGTAAGGATTCTCTTTCAAAAAAGCAAGAGGCGGGATTTTTGAGGGAAGGTTTTGCAAGAGCGTTGTGATCAGCCGGGCTTCGCAGAATAAAATTCCGAAAGTTTTTGAACTACACACGGATCAAAAACACACTCGGAAAAAGCTTTTCAGAATGCGTTTTTGATCCGTGCGCAGCCCGTCTGGGCTGCGGATTTCAGCTTGTTTGAAAATCTGCCGTAGAGTCTTACGTGTCAAAAGAACGCAAAAAATTTTACTGCGCCGGCCAAGCCGTTGCAGGAGCGTTTTCTGTCTTTACGGCTTCTCCGCTACGGCTTTGAACGCGCTCAAGTATTTCAGCATGCCGGCTTTCACGGTAGCAGCCGTGTCTTTATCGAGCGGCGCGTCGAGGTTGTCGCTGTATTGATCGATGATTGTCACGAGGCTGCCCCGCCTTTCGGCTCGACTTTGAATTTCACCTGGCAAACGTAGCTGCCGTCATTGGGCATGTGCGCCACGCGCAGCTCTTTGTTTTTTTCGATGAACAACACCACGGATTTGCCCGCGTTGTTCCATTCATCCACGAAGCTCACGGTTTGCCCGACTGCGGCTAAAGGCTTCACTTCGGTTGCGCCCTTCCAGCCCGGATACCAACTTTTGAGTTTGTTGATCTCGGTGAGCGCGGACCAGGCTTGCGCCGGAGGAGCTTTTACTTCGACCGCGCCGTTCGAAATGCGCGATTGAAAATTTAAAGTTTTTTTGCGCAGAAGCAAGCTGCAAAATCTGCCGGCAAGCAAAACTATTGCTTTTTCGCTCGGAGTTTCACTTGTTATGGCGCAATGCGGTGGGAGGAAGATTCTTTTTGGCTCGGTCTCGTGCGATGAAACATTTGCGCCCAGTATATAGTATGCAAAAAAAACCCGCGCTCAATTTCACTCTCACAGAGGTTATCATGAAAACCAAAAAATCTTTCGTGTCCGTTCGTTTTTGTGTCCCGAAAATCTTTGCTTTTTTTTGCACTGATTTGACTCTTTAGATATTAAGGGCTTGGAGTTGGTACTCAAAACAATACTCAAATAAAGCTTTTAATGGTTTTGCCCAAAATCGTTTTGCCTTTTTTGAAAAATTAGCAGCATTGGGCCTCTTGCCCGCAGTCAGGATGACTGCGCTACATTTCTGCAGTCGTTTTGCTCACCGCAATTTTTCTTCAAACAACTTGAAGATCCTCGCATACTCGTCCCGCCACGAGCTGGCTTCTTTGAACGCGTGATCTTCCACCGGGTACAGCGCCGCTTCCCAATTATCTTTTTGCAATTCGATCAAACGCTGCACCAGACGCACCGTGTCTTGAAAATGCACGTTGACATCCACCATGCCGTGGCAAATGAGCAACGCGCCTTTTAAGCCTCCGGCAAAATAAATCGGCGAGCTGCGGCGATATGCGAGCGTGTCGGCTTGTGGAATGTTTAAAATGTTGGAAGTATAGCCGTGATTGTAATGCGCCCAGTCCGTCACCGGACGCAGCGCGGCGCCGGCGGCAAAGACCTCCGGCGCGGTGAACATCGCCATCAGCGTGATGAACCCGCCATAGCTGCCGCCATAAACGCCCATGCGCTTGCGATCGAGGCCATGATTTTCGGCCAGGAATTTTGCGCCATCAACCACGTCTTCCAAATCTTTTCCGCCCATGTGGCGATAAATCGCCGTGCGCCAGTCGCGGCCATAACCGGCGCTGGCGCGATAGTCGGGATCGAGCACGGTGTAGCCGCGATCAACCAGCAGGTTGTGAAACAGATATTCGCGGAAATAATACGACCAGCCGTTATGCGCGTTTTGCAAATAGCCCGCACCGTGCACGAAAACCACGGCCGCGCCGTTGGATTTTTCCGGGCGATACAAACGCGCGTGCACGGCCTTGCCGTCGCGCGCCGTATACGTAATAAATTCCGGCGCACGCCAGGGATATTTTTTAAATTCTTCGCCGATCGAATGCGTCACGCGTTGCGCACTTGCGCCGGGTTTGTTGGGCTGCAAATAAATCTCCCACGGCTCGTTCGCTTTCGAATGTCGAATCGCAAGCGTGGTTTCATCGGGCGAAAGCGTAATTTCATTCTCCCCTGTCAAGCTCGTCAAGCGCGTGCACGCACCGCCCTGAATCGGCATGGTATAAAAATGGTATTCGCCGGGATTGCCTTCGTTGCCGGTGAAATACCAACGGTTCTTATGGCGTGAAATAAACGGCGAAGAGATTTCAAAACCGCCGCGGGTCAATGCTGCCTTAGCGCGCGTCTTCACGTTGATCGTGTATAAATGCGAATAACCGCTCGCTTCGGAGCAGAACCAAATGCTTTCATGATCTGGCATCCAGCCCACCTCGCCGGCGCTGCCCCAGCCGCCGATGCCCGGCCCGCCGATCCACGTTTCGTCATGTTGATGCTCGAGCGCTTGCAGTTTTCCCGAGGGCAAATCGAGCAACGCCAGCCAGCGGTCTTTATTGTCCAGCGACAGCACCACGACGAAAGCGCGCCGGCCATCGTCGCTCCAAAACGGCCCGTGCCAAATCACTTCGCGCGCCAAATTTTTTTTCATGGCGCCGGTTTTGCCATTGCCGGAAGAATCAAGCGGAATTTTGACCGTGTCTTTTTTCGCCGCCGGCGTGGAAAATTCTCTGGGCGTAAAAATATCCGGCAGGCTATCGGCCGAGACATATAACACCGTATCCGCCGCCGTGTCCCAATAACCGAGGCGATAAGTCGAAAGCGGCTCGCCTGCTTTTGCGCGCGTGGCAATGTCTTCGGTAAATCCGGCTGCGGTGACGTAATTCGGCACTTGCGCGGTGCGGGTGCCGGCGGGACGGCGTTGCAGGCGAAAAGTAACGAATTTCCCCTCCGGAGAAAGCTGCGGGTTGTGGATGGTGTCTTCGCCAAGATAGATGGTTTTCGGTCTTTTCAATGCGAGAATTTTGTTGGTGGAGGCCGCGCTTTCGCGCTCATTTTTACGATCGCGCAAAACTTCCATCAAACGCAATTCTTCTTCCGCAAGATATTTTTGCGCTTCAGTCGCCGTTTTCTTTGCGGGTTTTGCGCCGGAGCGGAAATCGGTTAATTGGGACAACTCGCCGTGCGCTATTTTCCACGAGAACAAATTGTTCTCGCGCACGAAGATCACGGCTTCTTCCTCAAAAGAAAAGCGTGGTTGGCTTTCGTTTTCCAAAGTATTGGTCAGGGCCAGGCTTTTTCCGGTGTTTAAATCCAGCAGAAAAATATCGCCGTCGCGTTCGAAAACTTTTTTAGTCAAACGGCGATTGTATTTGCCGCCGGGCGGAGGCAGATCTTTTTGCGCCGCCCAGGAAACTTTGGCCGGCTTGCCGCCCTCGCGGCCGGTTTGATATAAAGAATCGGCGGCACGTGCTTCCGGATTCCATTCGAAATACAGCGTGCGGCTGTCTTCCGACCAATACGGATTTTGGGGAAATGAACCCAGCCATTTGGGATCGCGCATGATCATGGCCACGGAAAGCTCGAGTTGGCTTTGCGCGGCGAGCGGGTGGCAGAGGAGAAAAATAAAACAGAGGAATGAAAATGTGCACGGCCGGCACGCGCGTTTTTTCATAACCTTCCTTCGGTTGGTTCCAGGACAAATAATTTTAGGCAAAAATGTGGGAAAAATTCCTTTGCTCCGGGATGCTGATTAAATAAATTGTTCAGTAGGCTGTCATGCCCGAGGCTGTAATCGGGCATCCATTAGCTTTAAAAAACTGGATTCCCGCTAAAAGACGCGGGAATGACTATTTCGAATTGAAATGGGAAAATTATTTAATCGACGCTCCTTAAAATCGCCATTTCATATAAAAGATGCAAGAACTTGGCAACCAACGTTCGCCATCGTGCGTCTTAAATAGGGGCCAAGTTTGGTTCTATGTTGTTCTGTGAATACGCCCCCGACCTGTCATTCTGCAAGGATCAGACTGTGTGAAAACGCTCGGATTTGTCATTGCGAGCGGAGCGAAGCAATCTCTCATTCCAATACGGGCACGCGCCGGGATTGCTTCGCTGCGCTCGCAATGACGTTTTCACACAGTCTGAATCTTTTTGAGCACCGGGAAAGCTATTCATACGAGTTCGCGTAAGCCGGCGGCAAGAAAAGTGCTTTCCCTTGCGCGCGTGATTGATTACCTTTGCGCAGAGTCGATCAAGTCCTGTCATCCTGTAAGGAACTTTTTGAGCGCGAGCACAATACTCAATGCGCAAAAAGATCCTTACAGGATGACATTGAGAAGTTGCTCCACGGAACTCTCGATCGCAAGAACGGCGCTGATACGGCACTCAAAGACCGCAGGATTTATTGATGACCAAGAAATTCGGCAAGGTTCTCGTCATTGACGATGATGAAGACGTGCTGCACGCGGCGCGTTTGTTTTTGAAGCAGCATTTTGCCGCGGTGCATACGGAAAAAAATCCGGAAATGCTGCCGGCGGCGCTGAAGAATGAAGCCTACGACGTCATTTTGTTGGATATGAATTTCACGCGCGACGTGAGCAGCGGCAGCGAAGGGTTTTATTGGCTGAATCAAATCTTGACGCTTGCGCCCGCGGCCGTGGTGGTGATGATTACGGCTTTTGGCGACGTGGAAATGGCGGTGCAGGCCATCAAAGCGGGCGCGACCGATTTCGTGCTCAAACCGTGGCAAAACGAAAAATTGCTGGCCACGCTTTCCGCCGCCATGAATTTGCGCGAGTCGCGCGTTGAAGTCAGCCATTTGAAAATGCAGCAACAGCAGCTCAGCGCCGATCTCGATCAGCAATTTCAAGATTTCGTGGGTGCGAGCGCGGCGATGCAGAATATTTTTGCCACGATCAAAAAAGTCGCGCAGACCGACGCCAACGTTTTGATCTTGGGCGAAAACGGCACGGGCAAAGAATTGGTCGCGCGCGAGCTGCACCGGCAATCGCCGCGCGGCAAAGAAGTTTTCATCAGCGTGGACATTGGCGCGTTGAGCGAAACGCTGTTTGAAAGCGAGCTTTTCGGCCATGTGAAAGGCGCGTTCACGGACGCCAAGGAAGATCGCGCCGGCCGTTTTGAAATCGCTTCGGGCGGCAGTTTGTTTCTCGATGAAATCGGCAATCTCTCCACGCCGTTGCAAGCCAAGTTGCTCGCCGCGTTGCAAAACCGCCAAATCGTCCGCCTCGGCTCCAACCAATCGCGCCCCATCGACATTCGTTTGATTTGCGCCACCAACACGCCGATTCACGATCTGGTGGCGCAGAAAAAATTCCGCCAGGATTTGTTGTATCGCATCAATACCGTTGAAATCAAACTCCCGCCGCTGCACGAGCGCGTCGAAGACATTCCGCTGCTGGTCGATCACTTTTTGCGTTTGTACTCGAAAAAATATCAAAAGCCCTTGAAGCGGTTGAATGCGGCCACGTTCAAAAAGCTGGAGAAATATGCCTGGCCCGGCAACATCCGCGAGCTGCAGCACGCCATCGAGCGCGCGATCATTCTCGGCGAAGAGCAAGTGCTGCATCCGGGAGATTTTCTGCTGTTGCCGGCGGAAAGCAAAGAAGAAGGACTGGTGTTCGACAATTACAATCTGGAGCAAGTGGAAAAGGCGGTGATTCGCCGCACCATCAGCAAGCACGGCGGCAACATCAGCCAGGCTGCGCGCGAATTGGGCTTGACGCGCACTTCGCTCTATCGCCGGTTGGAGAAGTATGGTTTATAAACGCTTTCGCCTGCAAGTGGTCGGCCGGGTTTTGCTGCTGGTCGCGGTGCTTTTTCTGCTTTTTTATCTCCTCTATGAAACCTCCTTGCACGCGACCATCGTGATCGTGGCGGGCCTGTGCCTGTATCAAATTTATTCTCTGCTCAATTACGTAGAAAAGACCAATCGCGACCTTAGCCGGTTTTTCGACGCGATTAAACACAGCGATTTTTCGCAAAGCTTCACCGGCGCGGGCTTGGGCTCCGCTTTCGATCAATTAAAAACCGCATTCAGTGACGTCATCGCGAAATTTCAGCAGGCGCGCGCGGAAAAAGAGGAGCATTATCGCTACTTGCAAACCGTGGTGCAGCACGTCGGCATCGGCTTGATTTCATTCCAACCGAACGGCGAAATTGAATTGATGAACAACTCGGCGCGGCGCCTGTTGCGCGCGCCCACCGCCAAAAACATTCATGCGCTCGAATCGTTCAGCAAGCCGCTGGTGGAAAAACTGCTGCGCTTGCGTTCCGGGGAAAGGGCGCTGGTCAAAGTCGACGATCGCAACGATATTTTGCAATTGGCGCTGCACGCCACCGAACACAAAATGCGCGAGCAGAGGTACACTTTGGTGTCTTTGCAAAACATTCAAAGCGAATTGGAAGAGAAGGAACTGGAGGCGTGGCAAAAACTGATTCGCGTACTCACCCATGAAATCATGAACTCGGTCACGCCCATCGCTTCGCTGGCTTCCACCATCAATGATTTGTTGCTGGCGAACGGCAAACCCTCGCCCGCCGGGTTGGAAAGCGAAACGTTGAGCGATGTGCGCGGGGCGGTGCAAACCATTCAAAAACGCAGCGAGGGTTTGCTGCATTTCGTCGACGCGTATCGCAATCTCACCCGCATTCCCCAACCCAATTTCAAGATTTTTCCGGTGCGCGAGTTATTGCAGAGCGTGCAGCAATTGATGCGCGCGCAAGTCGCGACGAATGCCGTCAATTTGCGTCTGGCGATTACGCCCGAAAGCCTGGAAGTCACTGCCGATCCCGAATTAGTCGAACAAGTGCTCATCAATCTTCTGCTGAATGCCATTCAAGCGGTCGAGCACCGGCCTCACGCCAAGATCGAATTGCGCGCGCGGATGGATGACCGTGGCCGCGTGCTGCTGCAGATCGCAGACAATGGGCCGGGCATTTTGCCGGAAGTCATGGACAAAATTTTCATTCCTTTCTTCACCACCAAATCAGGCGGCTCGGGCATCGGGCTCAGCCTCTCCCGCCAAATCATGCGCCTGCATCGCGGCACCATCAGCGTGCTTTCCCAGCCCGACACCGAAACGGTTTTTACGTTGAGGTTTTGAAGCAGAGGTTTTGAAGTTTTGGCATGGCGACGGGATTGCTTCGGCGAAAAGAGGCCTCGCAATGACGGCGGAAGACCGGCAGAAGACCGTCACCGCGCGCACGTGAGCTGCCGTCCGCCGTCGACGCTGAGTGTGACGCCCGTAATCCAACTCGAGCGCTCGGAAGCAAGATAAAGAATGGCCTCCGCCACGTCTTCGGGCCGGCCCACTCGACCCAACGGATGCGTGGTTTTGCTGTGCTCCAAAAAGGCGGCGTATTTCGTTTCATCCATGCCGCTGCGGCGATGCAAGTTCGTCACCACCACTCCCGGGTTGACGGCATTGACGCGCACTCCGGAAGAGGCCAATTCCAACGCGGCGCAGCGCGTGAGTTGATCGAGGCCGGCTTTGCTGACGCAATACGCCAGCACATTGGGAAACGCACGCATGCCGGTGACGCTGGAAACATTGACAATGTTGCCGCGCGATTTTTCCAGATAAGGCGCCGCCAGCTGCATGAGATAAAAAGCCGCATTCAAATTCACGCACATCATCTCGTCCCACGCGGCAGGCGTGGTGTTTTTGATCGTGCCATTGCCGATGATGCCGGCCGCGTTGACCAAAATATCGATGCCGCCAAAATGCTCGACGGCCTTCTGCACCGCCTGGCCGCAATCTTCTATCCGGGTGACGTTCGCCGGCACGGCCAGCGCCGGTCTTCCGGTTTCATGCACTTCTGCGACAATCGCCTGCAACGCTTTGTCGTCTCTTCCCAAGAACGCCAGCTCGGCTCCCTCTTTGGCAAAAAGCCGCGCCGTGGCTTTGCCGATGCCGCTGGAAGCGCCGGTGATGACAGCAATTTTATTTTCCAGTAACATTTCAGCCCTCGTTTCAGGTGGCACTGTCATTCTGAAAGAATCTTTTTCAGCACGGGGAATACTTCGCATTTGGACATTTTACTAAAGGCTTAAAAAGATTCTTCCAGAATGACATGATGACTTCAGGCGGCTAAATTCTTATCTCTATTTTATTCTGAGTTTGTGTACCTTATGGCAAGTTACCAAAATTTGCCCGAAGAAGCAAGGTGAGCAAAATCGTTTTACAACTTTCTCACGAGCCATGACGCCACAAAATCATTTCGTGCTGCGCCGCCTCTGCGCAACGCTGGTGCTCTTTTTCGCACTCGCGCTGTATGACGCGGTCATCGGCGGCGCGATTGCCGCACTGCTGAAAAGCGACGGCTTTACTGCGCTCGATCAACGCATCAACAACGTGCATCAATTGGGGTATGGCTTGTTGGCGACGGGCGCGTTGCTTTGGTATTACTTGCGCGTGCGCCATCTGCTTCCCGTTCTCGCTCTTGCCGTTCTCTTTGCCGGATTGGTCGAAGACACTTTGTTTTATGTTTTAATTTCCGTCTGCAATCCCCTCATCAAAACAATTACCGGCGGCGCGAGGTATCACTCCGCCGGAGGCGAATGGATGCCGCAGGAAGTTTCAGGCTGGATGGGCTGGATCGGGCGAATGGCGGCCGGCCAAAACCTGGCGCTGGCGCGCAGCGAGGTTTTCGCAGTGAACGGGATTGCGATCGGGTTGGCGATAATCTTGTTGCTGCGTTACGCGCGGGCGATGAAGCCGGGTTCCGGCTCGTGAAAGCCGGGACCCGGCGCGCGCATCACTGGGCGGGCTGTAAAAACGGCAAGAAGCGCAAATCGGTTTGCGCGAAATCTTCGTGGACGGAATAAAGGTAAACGTCCTGGGGAAAATAGCGGCGATACACCAAATCGGAAAACCGCACGGCATCATCATGATAGGGGTCGAGGCCGTGCCGTTGAAAATAATCTTCCAAAATTCGATGGGCCTCGGCCCAATTCGAGCCGGCTTCGAGCCGCGCCAGCAAGTGGCGATAGTTCGCGGCGTTCCCTTTGAAAAGTTTTTTGATGAAGCGTTTTTGTTGCTCTTGCGAAATCATGCCGGCCAGGCCGGACACTTCTTCCTCGCTGTTGCCGGCGCGCGCGGGCGCCTCGACGGCGAAATTTTGATCCGTTTGAATTTTTCGCTGCAACATGAAGATCTCCTTTCTTTGTCAAGCCCAAACCAATTCCATGACATCCTTGTACAAAGAAAGCAGTCACTTCTGACCCTGAAGTGCACTGTCGTAAAGTGCGTCATTGCACGCAAGAGAATTCATCCGTAGTGGAAGTGCAAATACGGCTCTCGTGCCCGGGCAATCGGCGGCTGCCCTCAACAAGTCTGGCAAAATCGAATGGTGATAAAATACTGTTAGAGTCGCTAGGGGAGGTGATCGGTATTCGCGCAATGAAAGAATACCCCATTCATTCCTCGTCGATCACTTGCACCGGAGAGGGCGCCCGTTTGATCAAATCGGTCACAGCCGAACCAAACAAAAAACGTGAGAGCCGGGAACGTTTGCGCCGGGTTACGATGATGAGGCCAAGGTTTTCCTGCGCCACCAATTTCAGCGCTTCCTCGACGAAAGGTCCTTGCCGGGAAAACGTGCGCACCGGAATGCCTTTGGCCTGCGCCGCTTCTTCGACTTCGCGCAATTTGGTTTGCGCTTGTTCCGCATATTCCTGGCGCAAGGCGGCAATCAACTGTTCCGAGGGCCGGTTACCGATCCAACCCTCTTCCGTGAGTTTGCGCGTCACGGCCTCGAGTATTTCCTGATCCAGCACGAACAACACCAGCAATTCTGCCCCGCGGCCGGCGGCAATTTGCAAAGCCAATTCGATACAGCGCGGAGAACGGCGCAGAAACGAAAGCAACAACATGATCTTGGGCATTGCTTCTCATCTCGTTTGTTTTCGCATCAGTCTGTGATATTTCCCCGCTTCAGACTCATGAAGCCATAATTTAAAAACATGCGAGATTAAAACAAGCGCCGTGTGACCGTTGGAAGCCGGCTCTCAATGAACCATCTGTTTCAAACCGGAACCATGATCTTTTTAATGAAACAGAGACGAAGGAAAATTACTCGCACAATTTCCGCTTTGCGTAAAGCCGGAATGGAAAAAAATTAACGCAAAAATAATAAGCCTTCCGCGTGCGCGGAAGGCTTTTTTTTGTATGAAGAAACAAACACCGTCATATTTGAAGCGCGGGCTTACAGATCGAACGCCAGGAAGAAACTCCGGTCACGGCGGGCGACTTGCAGCAAAATCGAATTGCCGCGTTTCATGGGTTTGAGGGCTTGATTGAATTGCGCCAGGGTTTCCACACGTTTGCGATTTACCGAACGAATCAAATCGCCCTCGCGCAGGCCTTCGCGAAAGGCCGTGCTGTTCTGATCAACGTCGACCACCACCACGCCGCCGGCATCGGGATCAATGTCATATTGCCCGGACGATTCACGATCCAAAGAGGAGACCGAAAAGCCCAACATATCTTCGAGGCCTTCGGAGCGTCCTTCCTGTTCGCCAGCGCGCGCTTGTTGCTCGTCCCGCGGCAGCAGTTCGCCCAGCTTCACGGCGATTTCTTGCGTTTTACCGTTGCGCAAAACTTCCAATTGCGCGGTCGTGTTCGGAGCGAGGGCGGCCACGTCGTTGCGCAATTGGCGATGATCTGCGATTTTCTTGCCATTCAATTTGCGAATGACGTCGCCCTGTTGCAAACCGGCCCGTGCCGCCGGCGTGCCTTTCACCACTTCACCCACCAACGCGCCGTCGGTGTCGGGCAAGTCCATCGATTTGGCCAAATTTTCATCGAGGCTTTGAATGTTGACGCCGAGAAAGCCGCGCACGACTTTGCCGTGCTTGATCAATGCTTCCATGACGGTGCGCGCCATGTTGATGGGCACGGCGAAGCCGATACCCTGAAAACCGCCGCTGCGCGTCGCAATCGCAGTGTTGATGCCGACCAATTCGCCGTCGAGATTCACCAGCGCGCCGCCGGAATTGCCGGGATTGATAGCGGCATCGGTTTGGATGAAATCCTCATATTCGGCAAGCCCGACTTGCGAGCGGCCTTTGGCGCTAACAATGCCTTGCGTAACCGTCGAAGCCAATTCTTCGCCCAGCGGGCTGCCGACCGCCAGCACCCATTCGCCGACGCGCAGTTGATCGCTGTTGCCGGTTTTGAGCGCGGGCAAATCTTTCGCCTCGACTTTGATCACCGCAAGATCCGTGCGCGGATCCGTGCCGACGACTTTGGCCGGCAGCGTGCGGCGGTTGCCCATCATACGAATGTAAATGCTGTCCGCCTGCGCCACCACATGATTGTTGGTGAGAATGTAGCCATCAGGCCGCACAATCACGCCGGAACCCAGGCCCTGCTGCCGCAGGAAATCATCGGATTGACGGCGCCGGGGGTCGCGCCGGGGCGAACCAAATTCATCGCCGAAAAATTCGCGAAACGGATCACTGAAAAAGAAAAAAGGATTTTGCGTGGGCCGCACGCGCGTGACCTTTTCCGTAAATACGGTCACCACCGCGGGGTTGGCCACTTCCGCGATTTCCACAAACGCGTCGTTCAAATCACGCAAAGAATTGATGGCGCGATCGGCCGCCGGTTTCACGGCCGCTTGCGCTTCCGTGCCGGCCGGCGAGCTGAATACGCGCGGCTGCGAGTGCTCGTTGAATTGCGAAAAAACCAGCGCGCCGGCGCTGATGCCGATCAACAAAAAGATCATGCGGGAATATTTTTTCGTGAAACGCATATGCCATTTCTCCTGAATATGCTCGCACTCCTTTGACGGAATCGAGCCGGTTACGGATTACAGTGTTTTTTACAAGTGTTCGCTCAAGACTAGGACTGTTATTTGTAATGATTTGGTTTAAACGTTGCAAGGAAAATTTTGTTGCGGGAAAAGCGGGGAGAGTCCGTCATTGCGAGCCGGTGATCGTGCGCAAGACCTCGACCAATTGCTCGCGGCAAGGGTCGCAGAGTGCACAATGCTTTTCCACTTCGCGACGTTCGATTTCGGCCAAGTCATCCGCAACGAACATGGTGATCGTTTCCGGCGCGCAACAGGACCGTTCTTCTTTCTGGGGCGCTTGCCATGAAGAAGACGCACCTGCGTTTGAGTTTGTGGTTTGAAGTGAGGGCATGGGGATTTGTGTTTAAGTTCGTCTTTTGTCCCGGTTGTGAAAACGCAAGTGCCGCGCTAATTTTTCGCGGGTGCGATACACGAGCTGTTCGATGGCGTGAGGCGAGCTCATTTTCAAACCCAGAACCTTGATCATGTCATCCGGAGAAAAGCCGTAAAAGAAAAATATTTTAAAAATGAGCATGTTGCGATACTTCTTGCGGCCGCGCAGGATTTGAGCGAGTCCGGCCTCGACATCCTGCAACAAAGCGATATAATCTTCGCCGGCGCCGGGGTGGTGGGGAAGAATCATTGCGGCATCATCACCGGTTTCGTTCAGGAAAGATTCCAGCGGCAGCTTGAAACGTCCGGGTTGCGGCAGCATTTTCAGTGCGACACTGGCAGCGATTTTGCGCAAATAGGCTTGCGCGCTTTCTTCCTGGTCGCCGCGAAAATCATGCAATGCGCGCCGGCGGTTTTCCAACAAGCGCAAATGAAAACGCTGCAGCACATCGGGAAAAAGATAGTGATACCGCCCGGCCGGAGGATGACCCAAAATGCGATAAATCGCGCCATGGACCCCGGCGCGATAACGCCGCAGAAACTCTTGCCACGCCCTTTCGTCGTTGGGTTCAACGGTGCAGCGCGCGAACAAGTCGCGCGGAGAAATCTCGCGCAAAAACACCCCGGCCGCGAGCAGCATAAATAGCATCATTGCAAAGATGCTCTCTTCGCCTTCGGGTGATACTCGAGTCGCCGCCAACCAGGCGCACGCGCCGTACTTGCCAAACATTTTTCGCTCTTAAAATATTCTTGCATTTGAACATGGAGATGGCTAACCTTTAAACAATAAGTTTGCGGTGGTTTCGTCTTCATCGAAACGGCAACTGAAACAGTGCACATTTTATCGGAGCTTCATCGCATTGTCACAAATCGGTGTCTGGCAACTTATTGCTGCGAGCAGTCTCTTCAGCAAAACCATTCTCTTTCTGCTGCTGCTTTTCTCCGTCGCCTGCTGGGCCATCACCCTGAACAAACATTGGCAATTGCGCGCCTGCCTGGATTCTTACATGCGCGCGATCAACATTTTGCGGCCCTCAGCCGATCTGCAAACGCTGTACAATAAGATCGTCAAAGAAAGCGGCGGCCCGGCCGGCAGAATTTTTGAAGAGGGTTATTTGACTTTGATGGCACATTTGGAAACTCTTGTGCCCGGCAAAACGCGCCCGCACGAAGCCGGGCTGCTTATGTCCAACCACACGGTGGAGCGCGACCTGCAATTACGCTTGCAGACTGCGATGGAAAACGAAATCTCGCATCTCAGCGGCGGCCAAGGTTTTTTGAGCACCACGACCACCATCAGCCCGTTCCTGGGTTTGTTGGGCACGGTGTGGGGCGTGATGTATACTTTTTTGAGCATCAGCCAGACCGGCAGCGCCGAGCTGGCCGTGGTCGCGCCCGGCATCGCGGAAGCGCTGATTACCACGATCGCAGGCCTGCTCGTGGCCATTCCTGCGCTCATGTGCAACAATTATATTTCCACGCGGCTGGCGCGCCTCGAAGATCATTTGTCGCGATTGCAAACCGAATTGAATATTTATTTCACCAATAGCTGGTTCCGTGAGAAAGCAAAGATCGAAGCTCGTGTCGGATATCAACGTGACGCCGCTCGTTGACGTCATTTTGGTGTTGTTGATCATTTTCATCATTACGGCGCCGATTATGCGCTCGGGCGCGAAAGTGGATTTGCCGCGCGCGGCCGTGCGCCGGCCGCAATCGCAACGCGCGGTGATGATCACGGTCGATCGCAACGGCCAGGCATTTTTGAATAGCGATCGCGTGGCGCTCTCCGAGATCGGCGCCCGAGTGAATGCCGCGCTGCAACGCACGCCCGGCGTGCCGGTTTTGATTGAAGGCGACAACCGCGCGGAATATGGCAAGATTGTGACGGTGATGGACGTGATCCGGCAAGCCGGCGTTGAGAATGTCGGATTGGTTTTGGAATCGACTGCCGTACCCGCAAGGCCATAATGATGCTGCGCGCCTCTGAAAAAGCTTTCGCCGTTTCCGCGATCAGCCACGCGCTGTTGCTGCTGTGTGTTTTTCAATTGAGCCAATGGCGGCCGGTGCAGCGCGGCTATCCGCGCACCATCACGGCCGTGCTCATGCCCAAAGGCGGCGGGCAACCGAAAACCTCTTTTTCCACTCCGCCCGCAGGCGCAACGGTTGCTTCACTGCAAACCCCGGCGCCCGAAACGAAGAAAGTCGAACCCAAGAAAAATGAGCCATTGCCGGCGGTTGTCAAAGAACGCGTGGAAAAGAAAACCTCTCCTGCCCTGGCCAACAAGAAGGCGCCGGCAACTTCGACGGACAAAAATTCAAGCAAAAAAAAATCAGAAACCACGGCGCCTGCCAGCGGCTCAAGTTCAGCGCCACAAACCGACGGCGGGAAAAGCGGCCCCGGCAGCGGAGTGGGCGGCGTAGCCCGCGTCGACGGTCCCACATTTCCATTTCCGCATTATCTCGCGCTGCTGCAATTTCGCATCGAGAATCAATGGCAGCCGCCCTATCTCGGGACGGGACAATTTTTGGCCACGGTACATTTCGTGATTGCCAAAAGCGGCGGCATCGTTTCCGCGAAGATCGAGCAATCTTCCGGTAATTTTGCTTTCGATCAAGCCTCTTTGCGCGCGGTGCACAGCGCCAATCCGTTGCCGGCTCTGCCCGAAGGCGCGAGCATGGAAACTCTGGGTGTTCATTTTGATTTTGTCGCGAATTGGTAGCAGCTACAACAAATAGCTGGGAATGGCTGTCTAAGTTTTTGTAACCTGTCATGCTGTAAGCATTTTAAAATAGCGTTTTTAGTTTGTGTGCAGAGATACCTCTTTTCATGTCATTCTGGAAGAATCTTTTTGAGCATCATAATGACCCTTTGAAACTAAGCTTTTGTCAAGCCCTTGAAAAGATTCCTCCTGACAATATTGGGGGGTGAAGCTACTCATTCATTTCGAAACCGCTACAAGCACCAAGAATATGCTCGATGCTTAAAAAGTTCCTTGCAGGATGACAGACATGGATGGTAATGACGGGCATTACTACTCAATCGATATTTATTTCATGATCGGATGGTTCACCTTCAGGATGCGAATCTTCAAACAAGTAAGACACTATATTCCGCTGGCGCTTCTCCTTATAACCCAGGCGGCTTTGAGTCAAAGTGAAGTCCGTTTGCGTGTGGAAACCAATGCCTTCGCGCGCATTCCGGTGGAATTGAAAAATTGTACACCGCGCCAGCAGGCCGGCGTCATGGAAGCCGGCCGTGTGCTCGATATTTTGGATAACGATTTGTGGATGTCGAGTGTCATCGCTTCTTATCGCACGGACGAACAACTGGCCGGGCAAAATTCGCCGTGGCTGGAACTCGCTGCGCGCGGCAGCAATGAGGCTTTCCGCCTCACGGTGCAGCCGGAGATCGAGGTTGACAACGACAATTTCACGTTGACGGCGCAACTGCGCGACGGCCGTTCGCAGCTCGTGCTCGCGGACAAAAGTTATCGCGGCTGCCGCAACAATTTTCGTTTGCTGGTGCATACGCTCGCCGATGACATCGTCAACATTCTCACCGGCCAGAAAGGCATCGCGCAAAGCCGCATCGTGTTCACGGCGCAAACACAGAAGGCCAAAGAGTTATTTGTGATGGATTATGACGGCACGAATCCGCAGCAGCTCACCCAAAACGGCAGCTTGAACCTCACTCCGGCCTGGTCCACCGACGGCCGCTCCGTCGCATTTACGACGTATCAATTCGGACATCCGGATCTTTATTTTGTGGATGCGGTCTCGGGCAAACCGTCTTTTCATTTAAAGCAAACCGGCTTGCAATCTGCGCCGGCCTGGTCGCCGGACGGCAAACGCGTCGCGGTGGCTTCCACGCACGAAGGCAACGCTGAAATTTATGTGATGAATGCCGGCAGCGCGAAACTGCAGCGCATTACGATTCATCCGTCCACGGATACTTCGCCGAGCTGGTCGCCCACGGGGCGCGAGCTGGTGTTTACTTCCGATCGCCTGGGCTCGCCGCAGTTGTTTATCATGGACGCCGAAGGCGGCAACGTGCGACGCTTGACCTACACCGGCAATTACAACGATTCGCCCTCGTGGTCGCCGCAAGGAGATAAAATCGTTTATGTTTCGCGCGTAGAAGGCCGTTTTCAAATCATGACGACCGACGTCACCGGCGAAAACGCCGTGCCACTGACGAACTCTGCCAGCAATGAAGATCCTTGTTGGTCGCCCGACGGTTATCGCATTGCCTTCAGCTCCACACGCGAAGGCGGTTGGGACATTTACAGCATGGAATGGAACGGCGAAAACGTGCGCCGGTTGACGCATCGCGGCAATTGCACCAGCCCGGCGTGGTCTGCCAACGTCCGGCCCAAAGAATTTTTCAATTGCCCGTGAGAAGTTCCGCGGGTAACTTACGCCGCCGCGTTTAGTTCGAGATTCATCACGAATCCAAACGCTGTCGTTGTGATGCATTATTAATCGTACCCGTCCATCAAATATTGAAACTTTTCACAGAAAGATTAAACGGAGGCTAACATGATTCGCTTTTTTTCGTCCTCGTTGCGAGGGATGATTTTAACCGGAATGCTGACGGGCTCGTGGCTTTTGTTTTCCGGCTGTCCCAAGAAAGCCACCAATGTTGAGCCGCAAGTCGAGGAGCAGCCGCGTTACAGCGCCGAGCCTGCGCCGGCGCCGCCGGAAGAACCCAAGCCGATCGTGCGCGAAGAAGCTGCTGCTGCTCTCGCGCCGCTGGTGTTCGAGAATGTGACTTTCGATTATGATCGAGCCGAGCTTACTTCCACGGCGCGCGACATTCTCGCCCAACACGCGCAACTTTTGGGTGATAATGACGGCGTCAAAATTTTGATCGAAGGCCATTGCGACGAACGCGGCACCATCGAATACAATCTCGCACTGGGCGAGCGCCGCGCCGACGCAGTGATGCGCTATTTGTCTTCGTTGGGAGTGGAGCGCTCGCGCTTGACGACCATCAGCTACGGCAAGGAAAGGCCTTTGGATTACGGGCATATGGAAAATGCCTGGTCGAAAAATCGCCGCGCAGAATTTAAAATCGCCAATCGCTGAGGGAAATATGCCAAGGCTACTCCTGGGAATTGTGCTGCTGGTGGGGGCGCTCGCCAACGGCTGTTTGACGCCACAGCAAGCGCGCAAGAGGGATAATGAAAACGCCGCCCTGCACAGTCAAATTGATTCATTGCGCTTCGAAGTCGAGCGTGTGCGCGCCGCACTGGCCAAGACCGAGCTGCCGGCGCTGCAAGCCAAAGAAAGCGTGCGGCGCACCAGCGCCGATGTGGAATTGCGCATGAATCAATTCGCCGAGCAAATACGCGTGTTGAGCGACCGCGTCGATGACCTCGACAATCGCCTCACCAATTTGCCTAACAAGCTGCGCGTGGCTGCAGAAAGAATCGCGGCCGCGCCGCCGCCGTCTTCATCTACCAATGAACCGGCCACAAAAGAAACGCCGGCCCAGGATCAGCCGGCGGTGGAAAAAAACAGCAATGCTTCAGACCGTGCCAGCGGCATGGAAATCAGCAAATTGTATGACACCGCTTATCAAGATTTGGCGCGCGGGCAATACGATTTGGCGCGCGAAGGTTTTGCCGAGTTTCTGCGCCGCTTTCCACAAAACACGCTGGCAGACAATGCCCAATATTGGGTGGGTGAAAGTTATTATTCGCAGCAACAATACGCGCGCGCCGCGGCCGAGTTTGCCGCCGTTTTGAAAAATTATCCCGCCGGCGACAAAATGCCGGCGGCCATGCTCAAGCGCGCGTTTGCGTTGATTTCTCTATCCAAACGTTCCGAAGCGCGCGCGCTGCTCGAACAGTTGTCAAAAAAATATCCCACGACTCAAGAAGCAGAGCTGGCGCGCGCACGATTGAAGGACTTGTAATAACGGAAATTTAGCGCAGGCCTCTGGTCTGCGCTCTATCATTTTCGGGTTAAATTTTTTTAAGCATCAAGATCAGTCTTGATGCTTAGGAATGCCGATTAAATAACTTGCTCATTTGATCTGTCATGCCCGAGCGTTTTAATCGGGCATCCACACGGCGTACAATGGATTCCCGCTTAAAGACTGCGGGAATGACAGCCCGGCGCAAATGGGAAAGTTATTTAATCGACGCGCCTTAAAAAGTTCTTTACAAGATGACTGCGAGAGGGGGTGCTTGACGAACGAGCTTTCATTAAAAGAGAGGCGCAGGATGACAAACTCGTTCCTCACGATCCTCGTCATTCAACGCCTCACTTCTTCCTTCTCCAACGCCGCAGCAAAGCCACGGGCAAGAGAAAGAACACGAGATTGAGTGGAATTTCCACCGCATATTTAGCGGAAGAATTTAGGCCTTCAATCGCCATGGCGTTCTGTCCGCAGCAGCCGCCGCCGTCGCCGGGATCCGGCTCGCTCGTGATTTTGAATGAATACGTCGGACTGAGCGTGCGGTTGCCGCCGTCGTCAACTGCGAGCACGCTATAATTAATCGTCGTGTTCAGCGCCTGACCGGGAATGCCGGCGGAATAAATGTCGTTGGTCCCGGCCGCCATATTCAGCGTATCGGCCGCGCCGCCGTTCAGCGCGTAGATTAAGCGCACGCGGCTGACGCTGCCGTCATCGACTACAGAAGTCGTCACCGGATACGGCCCGCCGGTATTCGGCGTGTTGCTCCAATCCGTGGTCAGGGCGATGAAAGGATTCGTTCCCATGGCATTGAACACGTTGAGCCTGCCGCCGGTGGCCATGCGTCCGATAAATTCCGATTTGCGGTCCACCCCGCCCAGTACGCGCACCATCACTTGCAGCGGTTGCAAGCCGGGATATTTTGCCCACACCAAAGCGCACGCGCCGGCAACATGCGGCGTGGCCATGCTGGTGCCGCTGAGATATTGATAACGCCCCAGGGGCCGCGTGCTATAAATGCTCGAGCCGGGCGCGGACAAATCCACGGTGCGCCGGCCATAATTCGAAAAACTGGAAAGCCCGTCATTGCGATCGTTGCTCGCGACGGAAACGACGTTGGCGACGTCGTAATTGGAGGGATAATTCGGCGAGCTGTCGGTATTCAAGCCGTCATTTCCGGCTGCGGCAATGAACAACGCGCCGCGATCGTGGGCATATTGAATCGCGTCTTGCAAAGCCTGCGAAGCGCCGCCTCCGCCCCAACTGTTGCTCAACACTTTCGCGCCGTTGTCCGCGGCATAAATAATCGCGCTCGCCGCATCTGCCGTGGAACCGGAGCCGTCGCTGCCCAAAAATTTCAGCGCCATCAGCTTCACTTTCCAATTCACTCCCACCACGCCCTTTCCGTTGTTGCCCACCGCTCCGATGACGCCGGCGCAATGCGTGCCGTGACCTTGATCGTCAAACGGTTCCTTGTCGCGATTGATAAAATCCCAGCCGCGAAAATCGTCGACATAACCGTTGCCGTCATCATCGACATTATTGTTCTCTTTGCCGCCGCCGCTTTCGCCGGGATTGCGCCAAATGTTGGCTTGCAAATCTTCGTGATCGTAATCGATGCCGGTATCAATCACGCTGACGATCACATTCTCGCTGCCGGTCGTCATTTCCCAAGCTTCGGGCGCGTCGATGTCATTATCATTCGCTTGATGCAGGTTCCAGAGGTCGCTGAAATATTCGTCATTCGGAAAGACCGGCGGCGTTTCCAACGCATACAAACGGTAATTCGGCTCGGCATAATCCACTTCCGGATCCGCGTTGCACGCAGCCAGCACTTGCTCGAGATTACTGCCCCCTGCGATTCTGCCGCTGATAAACGGAACGTTCGGCCGCGTGACAATGTTGGTCACGCCGGCTTGCGCCAAACGCGCCGTATTGGCGGCCACATCCCGGCTGGCTTTGTATCGCACCACGATTTCTCCCGGCACGGTGAGCGGCTTGTTGCGAATCTTGACTTGTGCGGGCGCTGGCGCAACTGCGCTCAACAAAATCGCAATACCCAACAACCGGCTTGCGGTTTTCATGAAATAATCCTCCTTGAGTTGGACAGGATGGAGAGAGATGGGAAATGTAATACGTAAGAATAATGCGTAAGTAAGAATAATGCGCAAGCGCGTGCTTGAAAAAATTTATAGCTGCCGTCATTGCGAGCCGGCTTTATCGGCGAAGCAATCTCCGTTTGTGAAGTTCTTGCATAACGACGGGATTGCTTCGGCGAGAAGAGGCCTCGCAATGACGGCAGAAGATTGTCTCGCTCAAAATCAAGCAATCGGGTTGACCAGTTCGCCGAATCCGGTGATGGAAGTCACCATGACCTCGCCGGGTTGCAGCGGCCCCACGCCCTCGGGCGTGCCGGTGGCAATGATATCCCCGGGTTGCAGCGTGCAAAAACGTGAAACGTAGCTGATCAATTCCTTCACCGGAAAAACCATATCCGCCGTAGAGCCTTGTTGTTTGATTTTCGCATTGAGTGTGAGCTTCACTTCCAAAGCCTGGGGATCGGCCACGCAGCCGGCCGGAATGAGATAAGGCCCCAGCGGGCAAAACGTATCAAAATTCTTGGCGCGAAACCAAGGCAAGCCCGCGGCCGCATCTTTTTTTTGCAATTCGCGCGCGGTGACGTCATTGAGAATCGTATAGCCCGCGACATATTCCATGGCTTCGGAGGGCGGAATATTCGCGCCGGCTTTGCCGATCACCACGGCCAATTCGGCTTCGTGATCGATGCGGCCGGCCGCGCGCGGAAGCTTGATCGTCTCTTCGTGTGCGATCAAAGCCGAAGGAGATTTGCCGAAAAAGATCGGCTCTTGCGGCAAGGGGTTTTTCAGCTCGCTGGCGTGGCCGCGATAATTCCGGCCGAGGCACAAAATTTTTTGCGGCCGCGCGAGAGGCAATTGAAATTTCGGCGGGTCGATCAAAATCAAATCTTGCAGCGGGCGAAATTGTTTCAACGTGGTGAAGACTTCATCGAAAGATTCGGCATGGAACAAATCCAGCTCCACCATCACCTGCAAAAAGGCCAAAGCCGGCGCCTGCTGGTTGAGCTTGATTTGTTTGAACATTTCCCACGCGCGCGTGAAATGATAGCGCGCGGCGGGCGAGGTAGAATTCTCGCTCCATTCCACGCCGATTTGAGGTTGCTGCTTTTGATTGAGGAAGGCAAACGCGCGGGTCAAAGGAAATCCTTTCTTCTGAGCATTTTTCAATTTTTACGCGCAGATGGTAGCAACAAACGCAGCAAAAGGCAAGGGAAAAGTCGGGAAGAGAGATCTAACGCGCTACAATTCCCTCGCCACCGGATACAACCGCCACTGCTCGTCGAAGTAGGGCGTGCGTTGATAGAGCCATTGCAGTTTTTCTTGCGGGCTTTTTGCCAAAGTGGAATCGGATTGTATGCGTTGCTCAAACTCCGTTTTGAGCCGCGCCTCGGCGGCGAGCATGCGCTCGGCCATGGGCTGCATGACGTACTCTTCCACGTATTCCGTCGGCGTTAAAATTTCCAAAAAGAACCCCCATTGAAAAAAAGAATCCGGCGAGTTCGGTTCGAGCAACAGCACCGCCAAAGTTCCCAACGGCTGATCTGTGGAAATGCGCATCGAGCCTGCGGGAAATTTTTGGCGGCGGCGTTCGAGCACGGGATTGCCGGCCACGGTTACATGCCCTTCAAAAGGCTGATCTGCCAGCTTCGCATCGTGAATGCGATACATTTCTACTTCGAGCTCTCGCGGTTCAGAGCTTCGCTCCATTTGAATACCGTGTTTGGCGAGACGATCAATAACTTCGGTCCACACGGGTGGAATCCAATACGCTTTAGGCCGGCGCACGCTGCTGGCAGCTTCATTCATCCACACTAACGGAACTTGAATTGTCTCCGGCTTGCCGGTCCATTGCACGTAATCGCTGTTGGTTACCGGAGAAGAAAGCACGCGCGCTTCCACGCTGCGCAGCGCCATCATCTCTGGCGGGCGTTGCGGCACACGCCAGGTCAAGGGCACTTCTTGCAAACGGCGATTACGATCTTCCGCAATCGCGGCCCGGAGTTTCATTCCTTCCTGTGCTAAAACCCGCAGAGCCGCTTCCAATAAAACATACGTGCCCAGCACGCGCTGCTTGTAGGGTTTGAGCGAATGGTTTTCAATTAAAACGGCGGGCAAATGCCGGGCGTTGCCATAAGCATCGGAGAAGCGCGGCCCCGCCGTGAATCGAATCAGGCCTTGTTGATAATCCCTGCCATTCACCGGAAAAATCAGCGGACCGGGAATGTGGCCTGCAGCTTTTAAATCGCGCTCCAGCGCCGGCGACATCACTTCATCCATCCAAACGGAAATCGTGGGCGAATAAGCATGCTTGCCGGGGTAGCCATAAGTGATGTCGTATTGATAATCCGAGCCGTCGGTGACGTGCAGGTCGAAATAAAGATCGGGATTCCATTCGGTGAGCGCGCGAATCACGGCCTGCATTTCGGGCGCATCCATTTTGGCGTAATCGCGATTGAGGTTGAGATTGCGCGCGGTGGTGCGAAAACCGGCTTCCTGCGGGCCGCGTTGATTCACGCGCGTGTAAGCGGAAAAGCGCTCGTGGCCATCGACGTTGAAAATCGGAATAAAAAGGAAATTGACTTTTTCCAAAAGATCGCGTTTCTTGCTGCGCACGGTGAGATCGCGCAGCAGCATCATGCCCGCATCTTTGCCGTCGATTTCTCCGGCGTGAATGCCGGCCTGCGCCAGAAAAATCGGCTTGCCGGTCGCGCGCAGAGCCGCCGGCGTGAAAGCTTGTTGTTGGGAAGCGATCACCATCCATAAATCGCGGCCCTCCGGGCTTTTGCCGAGTGCAACCATTTCCAGCTCGGGCGCGGCTGCCGCCAGTTTGTGCAGCCACTGCATCGTTTCTTCATAGCGCGGCGTGCGGTCGAAATTGCTGTGCTCGACCGGCGTGATCCACGGATCATTTTTTGTTGCGATCAGCGCTTCGCTTTTGCCGCGCCATTTTAATTCCGGAGGAAGGTGTTGCTGGTTTTGACCGGTGAGTGGAGAAGATAAACCCATGAGCAAAATAAAAAGGCAATGGAATTTTCGACTCTGCCAGACGATGCGAAACCGGTGCATAAATTTTTCTCCGTCTTATTGTTCACAAGATATGGGAAGAGTTTAGCCGCCTGAACTCATCATGTCATTCTGGAAGAGTCTTTTTAAGCATTTAGTAAAATGTCCAAAAGCGGAGTATTCCCCGTGCTGAAACAGATTCTTCCAAATGACCGTACTAGGGAATTCAACTTCAAAAGGCTAAATTCATACAATGGCGCAGCAATATGTCCCTCCGGTTTTATAATTGCAATTGAATTGTGACCGATATGATCCAACTCCAAAAAATAACCCTGCGCGAGATTCATTTGCCTTTGCGCGAGCCGTTTGAAATTTCTTCCGGCGTGGTGTCGGAGCGCCGCATTCTGCTCTTACAACTGCGTGAGGCCGAGGGCTACGTCAGTTGGGCGGAATGTGTGGCCGACGAACAGCCGAATTATTCGCCGGAGACGATTGATACCGCGTGGCATGCGATTAAAGAATGGATCGCGCCGCGCGTGCTGGGCAAAACTTTTGCTCATCCCGCCGGGGTGCATGCGCTTCTGGAAAAAAATTTTCGCGGCCACAATATGGCCAAAGCTGCGGTGGAAATGGGCATGTGGGAGCTGGCCGCGCGCAAGCAAAATTTATCCTTATCAAAATTTCTCGGCGGCACGCGCACGAGCATTGCCACAGGAATTTCTTTGGGCATTCAAAAAAGTCCTGAAATGCTGGCGGAAAAAGCCAGAGCTTGCCTCGCGCAAGGCTATCGCAAAATCAAAGTCAAGATCAAACCGGGCACGGATGTCGAAAATGTGCGCGCCGTGCGCGAGGCGCTGGGTCCGGATGCGCCGATGATGGCCGACGCCAATAATGCTTACACCTTGCAAGACATTGGTACGCTGAAACGATTGGATGATTTTAGTCTCATCATGATCGAACAGCCGCTGGCTTGGGATGATATTATTCGCCACGCCACTTTGCAACAGCAGCTCAAAACGCCGATCTGTCTCGATGAATCCATCACCAGTTTGGAAAAAGCAGAAGATATGGCGGCGTTGGACAGCGGCAAAATTATCAACATTAAACCGGGCCGGGTGGGCGGGTTTGCTGCGGCATTGGCGATTCACGATTTTTGTGCGAAAAATAATATACCGGTGTGGTGCGGCGGTATGCTGGAAAGCGGCATCGGTCGCGCGTACAATGTTGCACTTGCCTCTCTGCCAAATTTTCTTTTGCCCGGCGATCTTTCGCCCAGCGCACGTTATTGGGAACGCGATATCATCACGCCGGAATGGACCATGGATCAGCACGGCATGGTCACAGTGCCGCAGGAGCAACCGGGCATGGGCGTGCAAGTGAATCTCGATCGTATTGATAATTTGACCGTGCGTTGTGAAACAATCCCGGCCAAATAAGCTGCGGTGATGCCATTGCTAGCTTCTCTGCAACAAAACAGTTTAATCACCAACAGATAGATTAAGACCAATGGATAAAAGCTGCCAGCAGATGAAAGCTCAAAGCAAGACTATTTTGGGCAAAATAATTCAAGACCTTTGGCAAACAATGAATGGTTTTGCCCGTAATCGTTTTGCATTTTTTTTATCCGTTGGCCGCTTTCATCCGTTGGAGATTTTTTGAGTCCAAAATGGTTTGCCGATTACCTGCGTCATCCTTTGGCAGCGAGCATTCCTTGAATCTTTCTGAAAAAATTCTCTCTCTTTTTTCTCCCATGCTGCAAAATCGTTTGCTGGCTTTGCGCCGCGATTTGCATCAGCATCCGGAATTATCTTTTCAAGAAAAGCGAACGTCTGCAAAACTGTATGAAGAATTGGAAAGCTTGCAGCCCGCGCAGCTCGCGCGTGTCGCTGAAACCGGAATCATCGCGTGCATTCGTGGACGCAACCCGCATGCGCCGGTGGTCGCGATTCGCGGCGATATCGATGCGTTGCCGATTCAAGAAGAAACCGGCTTGCCCTGGGCTTCCGTGCATGCGGGCGTCATGCATGCCTGCGGCCATGATGTGCATGCGGCGTGGGCGATTGGCGCGGCGCATTTGTTAAAAGAAAATCCGGCGGTGGGCGACGTGCTGATCGTTTTACAACCCGCAGAAGAAATCGGCCAAGGTGCGCAAGCGCTTCTCCAAAGCGGTGTGCTGGAAGATGTGCGTGCGATTTTCGGCGCGCATGTTGATCGGCGTTTTGCGGTGGGGGAAATTGTTGCCGAGGCGGGACCGCTCGCGGCCTCGGCTGATACTTTTTCAATTGAATTGATTGGCAACGGTGCGCATGGTGCGAGACCGCACGAGTCTTCGGATCCTGTCGTCGGCGCGGGCGCATTGATTGGCGCGTTGCAAACCATTGTGTCGCGGCGCTTGAATCCGGCGCATGCCGGCGTGGTTTCCATCGGCAGCGTGCATGCAGGCACGGCTTCGAATATTATTCCTGAGCGTGCGCAACTCACCGGCACTTTGCGCGCGACGCGGCCCGAGGTTCGTCGCTTGTTGCAAACCGAAATGCAAACTATTTCTGAAGCCGTCGCCTGCGCATATGGCTTGCAGGCCGTAACTAACATTGAAGCAGGAACGCCGCCGCTGGTAAATCTCGAAGCGCCGGTACGCTGGGCGCAGCAAGCCGTGCGCAATATCTTGAGTGAAAAAGCTCTCGTGCCTCTCGGTTTTCTCAATCTCGCCGGTGAAGATTTTGCTTTCTATCTCGAAAAAATGGCCGGCTGTTTTTTGCGCATCGGTGCACGCGAACCTGGCGGCGAAGCCACGCCGGCGCATGCACCGCGTTTTTATCCTGCTGAAGAAAGCATTTTTATCGGCGCAGCAGTGCTGGCGGGAACCGCGCGAGTGGCTTCGGCAGCGCTTTCACATGAAACCTAGTTATTCAATGTCCTCAAGTTAGGCGCGCATGGGATACCATCAATGGCAAACGAGATTGATTTCCGCGAAGCAATACTTAACACCTGGAAGACGACCAATCGGACTACCGTCTTTCTTATCGAACATATTCCGGCAGATTTGTGGAATGAAAAAGTTCCTGGTTCACCACGCCGAACCATCGGAATGATCGCGAGCCACATTCATAATAGCCGATGTATGTGGATCAAAATGATCGGGAAAGGACAAGCCGCCAAAGTGCCGGCTCGAGTTGATCTTTACCGCGCCAGTCGCAATGAGGTCATCGGTGCATTGAGTCGAAGCAGTCAGGCGATGCTAAAGCTCTTCAAAATCAGCATTGACAAGGGTGGCAAGCTACCGTCCAGGCCGGTGTGGTTGAATTTTCCAAACGACGCTGTGCATTTTCTTGCTTATTTTGTTGCTCACGAAGGTCATCATCGCGGACAAATCATCTTGTTGGCACGTCAACTTAATCATCGGTTTTCAACCGAGGTGACCAATGGCGTGTGGCAGTGGACAAAGCGACTCAAGGAAGCGAGATAGCGGATGATTAAACTAGAAAAATTTCTTGTAAAATGGTGTCGTAAGATTGGATCAGTCATCAAAAACAGCGATTGTATAATTCACGTTTTGTGCTATATTTAAAGATACAGAAAAAGAATCTCTATTTACAAATATGAAGGTGGTTCATGCGAATTAACAAGTTGGACTGGGACGACTATCGCATTGAGCATGTTGCGGAGCATGGTGTAGAACCCGAAGAAGTATGGGAAGTATGTGAAGACTCGTTACATTTGGCTCGCCGTCAAGGGCGTAATCGTTATCGGCTTTATGGACAGACTAGGGAAGGTCGCTACTTGTTTATCGTTTTGGAACACGTTGAAGGCACAATTTTCAAGCCGATCACGGCTCGTGATATGAACGAAGGTGAAAAACAAAACTTCAGGAGATTACGAAAATGAATGAGTTGCAAGTGCCGGAATTTAAGACTTACGAAGAAGAAGCCTCTTTTTGGGACAATCTGGATACTGCTCCTTTCATGGAAGATGACGGGGAGTGGTTTCGCTTCGAAACGCCTAACAAGCGCGCGATTCGCGTCGCGATTCTACCTAATGTTGCCGAAGAACTTATGCAGCGCGCGCGCGCTCAAGGCGTATCGGTTGAAACACTGGTAAACGCCCTTTTGATTGAGCGTATCCATGAATCGGCTGTCGCAGATTAACTCATCCGCGCGTTGTTTCATCCGTATTAGGCGCGCATAGGATGCCATCAATGGCAAGCGAGATTGATTTCCGCGAAGCAATACTTAACACCTGGAAGACGACCAATCGGGCTACAATCTTTCTCATCGAACATATTCCGGCAGATTTGTGGAATGAAAAAGTTCCTGGTTGAATTTTCCAAATGACGTCGTTCATTTTCTTGCTTATTTTGTTGCTCACGAAGGCCATCATCGCGGACAAATCATCTTGTTGGCGCGTCAACATTTCCACTCGAATTTTTCCATGTGCCGTTCGAGCTCATTCATTTCTCTAACGATTTCATCAAGCGTTATTTCCATGGCAAAACCTCATCACCAATGTTGTTCAGGTTTGATTTTCTTCGTTTTAAAAATAAGAAAATTCCTTTAGAGTGTCAATGATTTCTTCCGGTGCGAGGGTTTCTAAACGAATGCAAAATTAAATGACGCTGCTTTGGCTGTAGTTAAATGCGATTGAAAATTTATTTTCAGCGGCCGAATTCAAGTTAGCGCCAAATTCCCAATAACAAATTTTCCCTCAGATTGAAGGATGGACAATTCATCCACCATTTTAAATTCAATTAAGGAGGCATGTATGCGACGGCTAAAGCTGGTGCTCTTTGCTGGAATGTTCCTTCTCCTAGGTCTATGGCTCCTGGGTCTATGGGCCGGTTTCGCCTGGACGCAGGGGTCGGCTCCATACACCGAGGCCAATGTTTGGGACCTGACCTTCGTCCGGACGAAGGCCGGCCTGGACGACGACTACCTTAGGTCTCTGGCCAAGACTTGGCGAGCCAACATGGAGGAGGCGAAGAAGCAGGGGCTCATCCTCTCCTACAAGATCCTTTCCGCAGCCCCGGCAGACCGTGACGACTGGAATCTGTTGCTCATGGTCGAGTACAAGAATATGGCAGCACTCGACGGGCGGACGGAGAAGTTCGACGCGATCGCCGCCAAGATCGTGGGCACGGAGGAACAGCAACGGGAGATCGCGATCAAGCGCTTCGACGTGCGCGAGATCTTAGGCGGCAAGCTGGCACGCGAGCTCATCCTCAAGTAGCGCCGCGCCACTAGAACTCTCTGAACACCGACGGCCTTCGGCGCGCCGAAGGCCGTCTTGGTTTCCGGCGATCGATGCCGCTTCGCCAGCGACAGGTGCTCGCGCGGTGAGTCGGCGCATGGGTTCAGGACGACGATTGGAGCGGATGTGCCGAGACCTGAAACGATGGCTTCTCGGTAGGAAATAAAAATATACTTCATGACTTTCGGCTAAACCAATTTTTTATTGCATTTAGATGAGACTATCGTGTAAAACCATTTATTTTAAAGGGTGAAATTGCATCAGTATCATCTAAATGCAAATAAATTTCAATTTGGCCGAAAGTCATGTACTTGCAAAAATAAAATTCGGTGGCAATTGCAAACTATGCGCTAGCAACAAAATTAAGCGGACGCGACTACACGCGGTTTTCGATTCTGAGTGCTTCGGCACACCGCTTATTTTGAGCGTTAGCCGCCGCAGCAACGATGTCGATAAGTTACCAATCAACACCGCACTTAGCTTCGAGATACAGGAGGCTGAATGAGACCCATTGCGGCAGTCTGGCAGCGGCTGCCGATCATGCTGCGGGCTGTCGTCGTTGGATCATTGGTCGTCGGTATGGGCACGGTACCACGGTCGGTTCTCATGAGCGTCAACTTCAAACTGTGGCCCGCGATTCCCTGGTCGGTGCCCGTGATGGCCCTCTATCTGTGGTTCTACTGGCAATACGTGGGCGGAAAGGGTTGGCCTCAAACTACGGCTGAGTGGCGGCGGACGAATCTTCGAGCCCGCTCACTCACGGGTCGCGTGTGGCGGTCGGCGCTTTTGGCGGGTGGCCTCGGGTGGGCTGGTCTGCTCGCTCTCCGAATTTTCAGCGACACATTCTTTAGATTGCCCCAAGACCAACTGCCCGATTTATCCGCTTACCCATTCGCTACCATCCTATCGCACTTTCTTATGATTTCGGTGGTGGCGGGTTTTGCCGAGGAAGCCGGATTCCGAGGGTATATGCAGTGGCCTATTGAACAACGCCACGGCCCGCTGGTTGCCATCGCGGTGGTCGGTTTGGTCTTTTGGCTCGCTCATTTTGCTAATTACATCGGTCGCGAGTGGCTCTTCGTGTGCTACCTGCCATTCTACCTGGCCGGGGCGACTATATTTGGCGTTCTTGCTTACTTTACGGGCTCCATCCTGCCGGGAGTTGTGCTCCACACAGCCGCAAATGTGGTAGGATTAAGCCTGATTTGGGGCTGGGATTCGCTAATGTCCCTGAGCGGCATTTCGCGATATACGCTTCTGTTGATAACAGGCCCGGCGGGGATTCTTTTTGCCGTTTCAGCCATCCGGGCTTATCGACGGCTTGCGACAGTTGTACGTTCCGAGCAGGCAAATGCCATATGAGTAACTGTTCTTTCGCGTAAACGAAAACAGCTTAGGATGAATTATCGGCCAAGCCGGTGTAGACGGAGACGGGCAGTCCGAGGTATCGCAGAATTCGCTGCAACAATTCAGATAAAGGAGTAACATACCA
>Ga0247727_10004195_pt1 | contig 30840 bp, 25 predicted proteins | sample WisWelCaveWW1625_FD_202498 | JGI IMG/M metagenome (GOLD analysis project Ga0247727, IMG submission 202498) | Biofilm microbial communities from Wishing Well Cave, Virginia, United States - WW16-25 | ecosystem: Environmental > Aquatic > Deep subsurface > Groundwater > Cave microbial mat | place... | reverse complement strand
CTTCCAACTCTTGCCGTTGCGGTCGCGTAAGATCCAATCCAGCTGCTTGTTTCGCCATGCCCAACAAGTTATCCTGTCGGGTAGTTCTTGTAAAGCTAATTACGAGGCGTCACACTAGGCTATCTCACGCCGCTCGAGTTCGAACTGCACTGGGCAGAGGCAGGTGATGACATCCGACTGCTTTATCGGTAACCTCCTGCTCGACGGGTGAGGCCACTCAGTGCGGGCTCTGCTGGCGAGCATCCCGTGACCCGACGGCAGCACCCGCCCTTGACCGGCTCGGCCCTGCTGCCGTTGGGGATCAAAACGCGACCGAATCTCTCGCCCTGCACCGGCCGAGCAGGCGAGCGGTTGAACTAACCTCGGCCCAAAAGGTGTCCAGAAAAAGGGAACCACTACACAGTTCAAGGACTGTGGGCCGAGTTGCTTGTGATTGCTCAATCAAACGCACCTGCCGAGTTGATCCGAGCATGGCACGCGACGCCCGAGGATCGCTACGATTTCAACTCAGGCAGCCAGCGCATTGAAGTTAAGAGTTCATCAAGCCGCACCCGTCAGCATCGTTTTGCGCTTGAACAGTTGCATCCACCTGTTGGGACGAGCTTGCTGATCGCTTCCGTCTTTGTTGAACGGGCGGGAGGCGGAGTGAGCGTGATGAACTTGGTAGACGAAATTCGCAGTCACATTCGCGGTCAAACGGAGTTGTTATTACGCTTGGAAAGCACCGTGGCGGCAACTCTCGGTGACAACTGGCGTGCCGCTCTCGATGAAAGGTTCGATCGCCAACTTGGGCAAGGCTCATTGCGATTCTACGAATCAGCCGCGATTCCATCCGTCGACCCCGAGTTGCCTGATGGCGTAAGCGATGTTGCATTTAAGTCCGATCTGAGTGAGGTCGAATCTGTGGAGCGAGATGTATTCAGACAGATGGGAGGTTTATTCGCAGCCGCGTTGTGTTAACCCGCTGCGTCCAACATAGTTCCGTCGCCCCTATCCTCCGCCCCGGTATCGTTACACTCGGCCGCTGTATTCTCCATCCGCACAAGCGAACGCAAAAGCGGCCTCCACCGCAAAGCGCAGCCACCGCCGAATCCGCCGCCCGCGCCGTAAGCACAAAGGGCCGGGTCGCGCCCGCGGCGCGGCCTTGTGTTGTTATGCGAGCATCGAAACCTGTGCAACGCCTCGTTCGCCTGCCATGCGGAAATAACCATCTACGCTTAACACCAGTTCGCAATTCTCTTCCACGAATGAGGCCAGGATGAGCGAGTCCACAGTCGGCAAACCGAGGCCGTGCCGATAGCCGGCGGCGCGGTCCGCAACGGCCTCGCTCACCGCGACGAAACGCGCATGACGAGTTCGTCCGCGCCGGCGAGCACTCCCTGCCAGTGTAAGAGCGCGGAAGGCTCTTGCTCGATGACACCGAGAAGGAAGCCTGTGTCACCGCCGATTCTCATCGCTCGTCGGCGCGGCCTTGTTCAATCTCCGGTCAGATCTCCTGCAGCGTTTTGCTGCTGCGCAACTTGGCGCACAGGCGTTCGATCTCAGCGGCGGCCGTCGGCGCGCTGCTCGGCACCACGGTAACGCGAACGCGCGCGCCCTCGGGAAGTGACGGACCGTTGGCGAGCATGATCGCACCATCCCGCACCACACCGTCAACCACGGAGGTGTCAGTTGCCATAGAAGTCACCGCGTTCATTATGGCACGCTGGAGATTTACTCTCGCCGGCTCAGCGCGCCTCCACCAACCGCGGCTCGGGCTGGCCCAAGTACTTCGGTTGCGGTTTGGTCACATTGACCTGGAGCCAGGCCACGGCGGTGGACAGGCGCTCGCGGAGCCACCAGCGGCGACGGGCGTTGTAGACATGCCGGTCCGCGATGACGCCGTCCGCGTCGAGCCCGAGTCCCCGCGCGGTGTAGAGTGCGCGCGGCAAGTGATACTGCTGCGTGACGAGCAACGCCGACTTGACGCCGAAAATGGCGCGCGCGCGGTAGCAACTGTCGTAGGTGCGAAAGCCTGCATAGTCGAGCGCGATGTCACGTTCGGGTACGCCGAGCTTCACGGCGAACCGTTTCATTACGGTCGGTTCGTCGTACTTGCGACGGCTGTTGTCACCGGTCAGCAGCAGCTTCTGCACTTTGCCGGCGCGATATAACTCGACCGCGGTACGCACGCGGTCGGCCAGCACTGCACTCGGCTCACCGTTGGCCATCGCCCTGGCGCCGAAGACGATTGCCACCGGCCGCGCCGGCGCTTCGGCCACAGTGAAGAGGCGACCTTGCGCCGCATTGGCAACGTGGTGGTTGATAGCGCTGAGCAGGCCGAGTCCAATCAGCACGCTCGCCGCGCCGACGCGGGCCAGTCGACGATAACGATGGATTGGTCTCATGGGTCGAGCCTCCGAAAGAACTGCACTTCACGGGCAAACTCGGCAAAGCCCGCGCGGACGAACAGTCGCTGGCTGGCCTCGTTGGTGGCGAGCGTTTCAATACGCGCGTAGCGCAGACCGCGTTCACGAAACTGCGCCAGCGCTGCGTCGATCATCGCACGCCCCACGCCGATGCGCCGATGCGCTGCCTCCACCGCGAGCACGGGAATCCCGCCGGTGCTGCGGGCCGCGTTGCACTCGGTCATGACAAAACCGACGAGCTGTCCGTTCAATTCGGCGACGAGGGTCGTGCCCTCCGACGCCAGCCGCTCCGTGATTCCGGACCGAACGAGTTCCGTCGGCTCCAGCGCTTCGAGTTCACCGAACCGCGCAACCAGCGCAGCCGTGAAGGAGTTGCTGCGGAACGCTTCGGCGGCCAGCGCAAGGATGGCGGCGTGGTCGGCGGGGCGCGCGGAACGGAGGAGCAATTCGCCCGACATGCGCTGAAGTGTGGCGCGCTCGAAATTTCCTCGCGGGAGTGTTGCGCCCTCGCATTGTCGAATCATTCAGCGACCATAAGGAGACACCCAACCATGAAACAACCCTTCGTTCGCAATGCGCTGCTGTTGCTGGGATCCCTACTGCTTTCGACGCTCGGCGTCGCGCAGCAAGCCAAGGCGCCGTCGCCGCCGGAAGGCACGATTCCCGAAGCGTGGACCAAGAATCTAAAGTGGCGGTGTGTCGGGCCAGCGACCATGGGCGGACGCATCACCGCGCTCGCCGTGTATGAGGCCGACCCGACCACATATTGGGTGGGCACCGGCGGTGGCGGGTTGCTAAAGACGACGAACCGCGGCACCACCTTCGAGCATCAGTTCGATCGTGAAGCAACTACTTCGATCGGCGCGGTGGCAGTCGCGCCGAGCGACAAGAACCTCGTCTGGGTCGGCACCGGCGAAGCCAACCCGCGCAACTCGGTCTCGTGGGGCGACGGGGTCTACAAGTCCACCGACGGCGGCAAGTCGTGGAAGCACATGGGCTTGCGGCAGTCGTTTCAGATCGGCCAGATCGTGATCCATCCGAAGAATCCCGATGTGGTGTACGTGGGCGCGCTCGGGCGCTTGTGGGGCCACAACCCCGAGCGTGGTCTGTTCAAGACGACCGACGGCGGCAAGACCTGGCAGAAGTCGCTTTTCGTGGACGACAAGACCGGCGTCATCGACCTCATCATGAAGCCCGACGATCCCGAGACGCTGATTGCCGGCCTGTGGGAGCGGCAACGCGACGGCTTCGACACGCATCGCGGTGAGCCGCCGTTGCAGGACGGCTACGACGCGTACGACCCGATCAAGAAGTGGGGGCCGGGCGGCGGGTTGTACAAATCCACCGACGGCGGCAAGAGCTGGAAGCGGCTGACCAACGGACTTCCGAGCAGCCCGCTGGGGCGCATCGGGCTCGATTGGTACCGCAAGAATCCCAACGTCGTGTTCGCCATTCTCGATTGCCAGAACATCGGCAAAGGCACGCCGGCGCAGCGGATCATCATGGGAGTCATCGGCACCGATGTCGGCGACGACAAAGGTGCGAAGCTCAGCGAAGTCACTGCCAATGCGCCGGCGGCAAAGGCGGGGCTGAAGGCCGGCGATGTCATCACGGCCGTGGATGGCAAACCCCTCAAGACCTATGCCGAGCTGACGGCGCTCATCCCCACCAAAAAGGCGGGCGACAAGCTGAAGGTCACGTTCACGCGCGACGGCAAGAGCCAGGAAGCCACCGTCACGCTGGAAGGCCGTCCGCTGCAAGAGGCACAACGGCCGACCTTGCCGCAGGTGCTAGGCGCCGTCGCGCAAGACGAAGAGGGCGGCGGTGTGCGCGTGGCCCGCATCCTGGGCGAAGGGTCGAACCTGGGCGAGGGCGATATCATCAAGCAGGCGGGCGACAAGGCCGTCACCAACTCCCAGCAGTTACTCGAGGCGCTGGTCGGCACGCGTCCCGGCGGGCGGATGCAACTTACGGTCGTCCGCGACGGCAAAGACAAGGAAGTCGAGTGGCGGCGGCCGGCGGCCAACGTCAGTGGCCCGGGTGGCTCGTCGCCCGCGCGGCCGTACTCGTTCATGTACGGCGGCCAGCAGCCGAACGTGCAGGATCAGCAAGGACCGAACGCGCACGAATACGGCGGCGTGTATCGCAGCGACGACGCCGGCGAGAGCTGGAAGCGCATCAACAGCCTCAACCCGCGGCCGATGTACTTCAGCGTTGTGCGGGTGGACCCGAGCGACGACAAGAACCTGTACGTGCTGGGTGTGTCGATGTATCGCAGCAAAGACGGCGGCAAGAGCTTCACCGGCGACGCCAGCAGCCGCGTCCATTCCGACCAGCACGCGCTGTGGATCGATCCGCACGATGGCCGTCACATGGTGGTCGGCACCGACGGCGGCTTTTACGAGACGCACGATCGGTGCGAAACCTGGGATCATCACAACCACTACGCGATTGCGCAGTTCTACCACGTCGCGGTCGACACCCGCACGCCGTATCGCGTCATGGGCGGTTTGCAGGATAACGGCTCGTGGAGCGGCCCGAGCCGTTCGCTCAGCGGCGCCGGTCCCATCAACGAAGATTGGTGGTCGGTGGCAGGGGGCGACGGCTTTGTCATGCGCGTCGATCCGAACAATCCCGACCTGGTCTACTACGAAAGCCAGGACGGCAACATCGGCCGGCGCAACCTGCGCACCGGCGAGGCCGGCTCGATTCGCCCGCGGCCCGTGCCCGGCCTGCGCTTTCGTTACAATTGGAACACGCCGTTCATCCTGAGTGCGCACAATCCCGGCATTGTTTACTCGGCCGGCAACTACGTGTTCCGTTCGGTCAAGCGCGGCGACGAAATGCGGGGCATCTCGCCCGAAATCGCGCGCACCGGTCGTGGCACCGCGTTCGCGCTGGCAGAGTCGCCGCGCAATCAAGAGCTGCTGTGGGTTGGCACCGACGACGGCAATTTGTGGATTACGCGCGATGGCGGCGTGAAGTGGGTCAACGTTGCCGACAAAGTCGGGTTGAAGAAACCGTTGTGGGTGTCGAGCATCGAGGCCTCCAGGTTCGTGGAAGGCCGCGCTTACGTCGCCTTCGACGGCCATCGCACCGACGACGACGACCCGTACGCGTTTGTCACCGAAGACTTCGGACAGACCTGGCGCTCCCTGCGGGCGAATCTGCCGTACGGTTCGACCAGGGTGCTGCGGGAGGACGTGAAGAACCCGAACCTGCTGCTGGTGGGCACCGAGTTCGCCGCTTTTGCTTCGGTCAATCGCGGCGCCTCCTGGACCAAACTCAACAGCAACCTGCCAAGCGTGGCCGTGCATGAGTTCGCCATCCACCCGACCGCCGGCGAAGTCGCCGTCGCCACCCACGGACGCAGCGTGTGGATTCTGGATCTGCTACCGCTGCGCAGCATGACGACCGAGTCACTGGCGGGTGGCGCCTTCCTGTACGAGCCCAACGTGGCCGTCCGCTGGCGGCGCGAGCCCGGCCGCGCTTCGATTTATGGCAACGGCCATCGGCGCTACATTGGCGACAACCCTCCGACCGGCGCGCAAATCTGCTACTCCTTGTGCGTGAAAGCGAAAGAGTCGACCCTGCGCGTGTACGATGTCGAAGGCCAGTTGGTCCGCGACCTCACTGCTAACACCGAGCCCGGGCTCCATGTCGCGACCTGGGACCTTTCGCGCGGCGCCAATCGTCCGCTGGGTGGTGGCCCCGGCGGCGGTGGCGGTGGCGGTTTCTTCGGCGGACCGCTCGTACCCGCGGGACGCTATCGTGTGGTGCTGACGGTTGACGGAACGGAGTACTCGCAAGTCATCCGCGTCGAGGACGATCCGACGCTGCGCGAGTAGCTGGCTCGGGCGGCGTGCCGCCAAACCTCAGAAATAGCGTCGGCGTCACGATCTGGCTTAGTGCCGTTGACGTGATGAGTCCGCCCAAGATAACCACTGCCAGCGGTTGCAGTATCTCCTTGCCCGTCTGCCCCTTCCCCAGCGCGAGCGGCAGCATGCCGAGCGCGGCGACGAGAGCGGTCATGAGCACGGGGCGCAGTCTTTCGAGCGTGCCGCGGACGATCATGGTTTCGCCGAACGGCTCGCCCTCTTCGCGCATCAGGTGCTGGTAGTGGGAGATCATCATGATGCCGTTGCGCGTTGCGATGCCAAGCAAGGTGATGAAGCCGACGAGTGAGGCGACGCTCAGCGTGCCGCCGGTGAGCCAGAGCGCGAACACGCCGCCGACGAACGCCAGCTGCAGGTTGACCATCACTTGCAGTGCGGCGTTGTGCGACTTGAGCGCGACGAACAACAACATGCCGATGCCGAGCATGACGACGACGCTGAGCAGCGCGATCTGCTTCGTCGCTTGCTGCTGGCTCTCGAACTGCCCGCCGTATTGAACAAAGTAGCCCTGCGGCCACTCGGCTTGTTTCTGTAATCCACGAATGCGCGCCTGAATGTCCTCAATGACGCCATTCAGGTCGCGGCCTGCGGTGTTGCACTGCACGACGATGCGACGCAGCACGTTCTCGCGGTTGATGGTGTTGGGACCCCGTGCCTCACTGACCGTTGCCAGTTGCGACAAGGGGACGCGGGCGCCGACCGGCGTGTCGATCAACGCCTCGGCAATCGTCTCCGGTTGCGAACGCGCGTCGCTGGCGAACCGCACCATCACGTCGAAGCTGCGCTGCTGATCGAGCACCTGCGTGGTAACGTGACCATTGAGTGCGGTCTCCAGCAACTCGGCTGCGTCGGCCACGCGCAGTCCGTAGCGCGCGCAAGCTTCGCGGTCGAGCGCGATTCTCAGTTGGGGAATCTCCACTTGCTGCTCGACGGAGAGGTCGACGACGCCGGGCACTTCCGCCATTTCCGAGCGGACTCGTTCGCCGAGCACGCGCAGCATCTCGAGGTCGTTGCCGAAGATTTTCACCGCAACCTGCGAGCGGATGCCGCTGAGCAGGTGGTCGAGGCGATGCGAAATCGGCTGGCCCACGTCATACACGACACCAGGGAGGCGATCGAGCCGTTTGCGAATGTCAGCGATAATGACTTCGCGTGGACGAAGCTGTTGGGGTTGCTGTTTCCCTTTGCCGTCGCGCGCATGTTTCGACTCCGCGGTCCACAACGCGACGTCAATCTCCGACGAGTTCACACCTTCGGCGTGCTCGTCGAGTTCCGCGCGTCCGGTGCGGCGCGCGGTGGACTTTACCTCGGGAAGTTGCAGCAGTGAGCGCTCGATCATGGCGCCGACGCGGTTCGATTCCGCGAGGCTCGTGCCGGGCGCGGTCACCGCCTGGATCACCAGCGTGCCTTCGTTGAACGGAGGCAGGAACTCGCGCCCGAGTCGCGTGGTCAGCAGACCCGCAATGACCGTAAGCGCCAGCGCGAGGCTGATCACGGGATAGGGCCGCTTCATCACGACGCGCAGTGATGCCACCTGCGCGTTCTTCAGCACACGCACCAGCGCGCTGTCCTCCTCGCCGCCGCGAATGTTGGGCAGCAGGTAGGAGCAGAGCGCCGGCACGACGGTGAGCGACACGACCAGTGACGCCAGCAGCGAGATAATGTACGCAATGCCGAGCGGCTGAAACATGCGGCCCTCCATGCCACCGAGCGCGAACAACGGCAGAAAGGAGAGAACAATGATGAGGGTGGCAAACACGATCGAGCTGCGCACTTCAGAGGAGGCTTTGAAGACCACCGTCAACGCGGGCTCCGGGCTGGGCTGGCGCCGGTTCTCGATCAGTCGCCGGTAGACGTTCTCCACGTCGATGATGGCATCGTCGACGATGACGCCGATCGCAATCGCGAGGCCGCCGAGCGTCATCGTATTGACAGACAGCCCGAACCAACGAAACATAAGGCCGGTGAGGACGATGGACAGCGGTATCGCCGTGAGTGAGATCATCGTGGTTCGCAGGTTCCACAGAAATAGAAACAGCACAATAGCGACGAGCCCCGCGCCGTCGCGCAAGGCTTCCTTTACGTTGCCGATGGCCGCTTCGATGAAGTGCGACTGACGGAAGATGTCGCGGTGAATGGTAACCTCGGCAGGCAGCGACGTGGTTATCTCGTCGAGCGCGCGGTCGATGCGGCCCATCAGCGCAATCGTGTCCGCGTTGGGCTGCTTCTGAATTGTCATGAGGACGGCAGGCTGGGCGTTGACGCTGGCGTCCCCGCGCTTGGCCTCCGCGCCCTCCGCAACCTCGGCTACGCTGCGCACGAACACCGGTGTGCCATGGCGACTGGTGACGACGGAGTTTGCCAGATCGTCGGCGGTGCGCGCGCGTGCGACGTTGCGCACGAGGCGCTCGCCGCCGCCGGTCTCCAGAAAACCGCCGGCCGTGCTCGCGTTGGCGTCGCGCGTCGCCTCCGTCAACTGCGTGAGCGACACGCCGAATTGATTGAGGCGCGCCGGCGTGGTGAGCACCTGAAACTGTTTCCGCCCGCCGCCGATGACGCTGACCTGCGCGATGCCCGGCACCGATAGCAAACGCTGGCGCACGGTCCAGTCGGCCAGCGTGCGCAGCTCCAGCGGCTGGAAGAGACCGGTGCTCGTCAGGCCAATGAGCATCACTTCGCCCATCACCGACGACACGGGCGCGATGACGGACACGGTCTCCGCCGGCAGGCGTTGCTTCGCGAGCTGCAGCTTTTCCGCGACGATCTGGCGCGCATCGCGAATCGCCGTCGCCCATTCGAACTCGACGTGGATAATGGAGAACCCAATGGCCGATGACGAGCGCACGCGCTGCACGCCGGTCGCGCCGTTCATCAGGCTCTCGATCGGCAGCGTGACCAGAGACTCCACTTCCTCCGGTGCCAAGCCGTGGGCTTCGGTGAGAATAGTGACCATCGGTCGGTTCAAGTCGGGGAAGACATCGACCGCCAACCCCGCCACGACCAACGACCCGTAGCCGAGCAAGAGCGCCGCGACGGCGAGAATGAGCAGGCGTTGCTTGAGTGAGAAAGCGATGATTTGATTAAGCATGATCGTGTCTCCTCTAATGCTCGTGCGTGTGCGCCGTGGTGCTGCCGCCACCGCTGGTGATCTGGGTCTTGACGGCGGCCTGCACGAGCCCGAGTCCTTTCGTCGCGACCTTCTCGCCGGCGGCGGGGCCCTTGATGAGCGCTTGCCTCTCATCGCTTGCCAGTACGATAACGAGGTGCCGCTCCCAGCCCTGATTATCCGGCCACTCGATGTACACGCACTTGCCGGTCGGCTCATCGGCGACGGCCTCGCGCGGGACGATGAGCCCCGCGCGCGCGGCGCCGATGACGATTTCGGCTTTGACGAACATTCCGGGCTTGAGCGAGGCCTCGCCGGCAATCTCCGCGCGCACGGTCACGGTCCGGTTCTGCGCGTCAACACTGCTACCGACGTGAATGACCTTGGCCTCCTTCGTCCACTGCGGCGCCGAGGGGTTGAACACGCGCAAGCTCTGTCCGAGGCTGACTTTCGTAACGTCCTTCTCGTACAGGTCGAGCTCGATCCAGAGACGCGAAGTGTCGAGCACGGTGAAGACCGTCGTCGTCGCGTCAACGGTCTGGCCGATCTGCGCGAGGCGTTCGCTCACCACGCCCGCAATCGGCGACACGAGCGGAATGCCGACGGCGCCGTTCGCCGACGGACTTACCTTGATCAGATGAAGAGCGTTTACCGCGGCTTGCAGCTCGATCTTCGCCCGCGCGACTGCGGCCGCTTTCTCGTACACGGCGCGCTGCCCGAGCAAGTTCTGCTTTGCGAGGTCGGTCTCGCGCGCCAGCATCGCATCAAGCGCGGCGAGGCGATTCTCCATCTGCGTCAGCGCCGCTTTCTTTTGCGACGATTGCGCCAGTTGCAGTCGGCGGCGCGATTGTTCCAGCGCGGCCTGCTTCTCTTGCGCGTCGCGCGCGGCTTTGTTCAACTCAGCTTCAGCGGATTCCGTCTCGCGCGTCGCGTAAATCTTCTGGTCGAAGACCTTCAGCTCGCGCTGCAACGCTTGCTGCGCAATCTCGGCCCTCGCTTTCGCGCGCGCAACCGTCGCCTTCGCTTCCGCGTGTGCCGCGCGCGCGACTTCGACCTCGCGCTGCGTGGCGGTGCCGAGTTGCTGCAACCGCTCGGCGCGCTTCGCGTTGCTCTCCGATGCAATCAGGGTCGATTCGCCGGTGATGAGCACGGCGCGCGCCTCGGCCATTTCGCGCTGCGCGTCTTCGAGCGGTTTGTACTGCACCGTGCCCGCCGCGACCAGCGCTCGGCGTCGCGCCAGCTCTGCCTGCGCCAGCTTGCGCGCCGCCTCGGCGCGACCCAGTGCCGATTCCGCCGACTTCACTTCGGCTTCCGCGGTCGAAGCTTCCTGCTCGTGCGCGACGCGCATGGTCGCCAGCTCGCTGGCCACCTGCGCTCGCTCGCGTTGCACTTCGTCCACTGGTTTTTGCGTGAACATGCCAGCGCCCGCGATCTTCTGCGTGTTGCGCAGCTCTGCTTCGGCCAGCGCGTCTCTGGATTTCGCCTCCTGGTATGCCGCCTGCGCCTTGCCGACGTCGACGCTGTCGATGAGGCCGAGCGTTTCACCAGCGCGCACGCGCTGCCCCACAGTTGCGAGCAAGCGCGCGACGCGACCCGGCATCATGCTCCCCACTTTCGCCACGCGATTCGCGTCGGGCGCGACGCGACCGTTGACGACGAGCGTCTCGCTGATGCTGCCCTCCCGAATCGGCGCCGTCTCTATCGCCCCGTCAGCAACGTCGTTCAGCTTGTAGAGCATCACCTGCTCGCCCGTGGGAGGCGACTTCGGTGGCTCAGTGGATTGGCGGTTCGATGGTCCCGACTTCGGAGCAACGCCGCGCGCGTTCCAGGCAATCATCACGCCCGCGCCCAACGCGATTCCGACCAGACAGTAGATGAGTGGATTGAGTTTGTTCATTGGTTTGCCTCTTCGTTTACGAACGCGGCAGTTGCCTGCCGAGTGCGCGGTTCAGTTCCGCGAGCGCTGTGTGGTAGTCGGCCAGCGCGCGCGTTTTTTCGATCTGCGTCGCCGCCAGCGTGCGCTGCGCGTCGATCACTTCGATAAACGTGGTGCCGCCCTGCGCGTAGCTGAGCCGCAGGGTCCTGGCCAGCGATTCGGCGTTGGGCACGATGCGCTGCGTGTACGACTCTGCGACCGCACGTGCAGCGATGAGGCGGCGGGCTGCGATCGCAATCTCCGCCCCGGCCTCGAGTTGCGCCCGGTCGACCAGCGCGGCTTGCACGGCGGCATTCGCCCTTGCCGTCTTCGTCTGTCCGCGAATGCCGCCCCAAGCGAACAGCGGCAGCGACACGCCAAAGCCCACCTGGGTCCCCGCGCCGCCGAGGCGGTCGCCGAAGCGCGCTTGCACGACGAAGTCGGGCAATGCCGACCTCTGCGTCAACTTCACGTCGGACTGGCGCGCCGCCGCGAGGGCGCGCGCCGCGCGCAAGTCGGGTCGCGACTCCAGCGCCGCTGTGCGAGGGCTCGCGAGGTCGGGCGGGCTCCCGGCTTCGAGCGTGAGTGCCTCCGCCGGTTCCACCGGCGTAGTCGCCTCGCGGCCGAGCTGCGCGTTGAGCGCGGTTGCCTTCACCGCTACCAGCACCGTGGCTTCGGTAAGCGTCTGTCGCGCGCGGTCCAGCTCGATCTCCACACGCGTGACGTGAACTTTCGGGGCATCGCCTAACTCGAAGCGTTGCTGCGTCAGCGTGCGCAACGTCTCCATCAGTTGCGCGGAGTGTTCGACCGACGCGCGGCGCGCGATGGCTTCCTGCAATGCAACGTAGGCAATCGTTACGTCGTGCGTCACGGCGAGGGTTGTCGTTTGCAGGTCGAACTCCGCCGCGCTCAACTCCGACCGTGCCGACCGCGCGCGCAGGTCGCGCTTGCCGACCACCTCCAACGTCTGGCTGAGAACGAGCGGATTGTCATTGAACGTGCCGAACGGCACCGCCTGCAACGCCAGCGCGCTCGGAGCCTTCGCGCTGAGCACCTGCCCCTGATGCGCCGCGACGCGGTGCCGGGCGACGCTGAGGCGAGGGTTGTGCTTCAGCGAGTAATCAATGGCGTCGCGAAGTGAGAGCCCAGCCGGTGCGGCGTCATCGGCTCGCGCCGTCGAACGAATGAGTAACAGAAACATCAACGAAATGAAAATGGAGGTCCTTGGCATGTATTCTCCTGTGAATGGAAGCGGGTACGACTCGCGTCAAGAAGCAATAGCGAGGCGAACAGGAGACGCGTAAACGCGCAAGGCGCGCTTACGCCATGCGAGGAGGAGAACGTGGGGAACCGCGAGTGTAGAACGAGTCGTCGGGAAGTGGTGGACCGCGGTCCGAAGGAATCCGCTCGGTCAGCCCTTCACGAAGGGTATCTGGCGTGGCTTTGAGGGGGAGGCCACTGCGCGAGGTGTCGCCCGCGTTCGGTATGCGATTGACGGGGACGATCAACGTTGTGAGGTCGTAGCTCGTTCTGACCGAAAAGACCGTCGGCACCTCGTGGTGATGACGGTGATCGTGCGCGACCGAACTGCGCGCCCCTTCGTGATGGTGGACACCGTGTTCTGCGTGCCGATGGTGATGCGCGTGTGTGATGAACTCCGCGACCCGCAGCGGTGCCGGCGCCTGACACGTCGCGAACACCAGTGCCGCGATTGTCACCATCGAAATTCGGAATCGGTCCCCTGCGGGTTTCATCGGTTCAGGTAGCATGGCTCACACTTGCATGCACGGTTCTGCATGTACGGTCACGCCGCAATCCGAGCCGCGAACGTCAGAGAGCGGCTAGTGTAACGTTTCGGGTAGCCGCTCTCTGACGTTCGGGGCTCGGATTGCCACGCTACTTGTCCTTAATCTCCGCGCTCTTCCGGTAGTTGTCGCCCAGCAGGTGTTCGGCGAAATACTCGAACATCATCTGCGTGAAGTAGGGTTGCATGTCGGCGAAGCCGTGGGCCTTGCCGGGCAGCATCATGAAGTCGAACCGCTTGTTGGCTTTGATGAGCGCGTTGACCAGCCGCATCGTGCCGGCGTGGTGAACGTTATTGTCGATCTCGCCGTGAACGAGTAGCAACTTGCCTTTGAGGTTCGCGGCCAGTTCGTGGTTGGCGGGTACTTTGATCTCAAACTTCGTCTCGTACTCAATTGTTTCTTTCTTCTCTTCCTTCTTCTCGTCGGTCTTCTGTTGTTGTTGCTGCGTCTGACCGGCCTGCCCGGGCGGCTTGGTCTCGTCCTTTTTTTCGGTCGTGCTGGTCGTCGTCCCGGTTGTCACCGCCTTTTTCACCGGCACCTTTACTTCCTTCAGGCCGTGATGCTGTTCGCTCCAGTTGGCATTGTAGACGTTGTTGTCGTGGTTGCCCGCCGCCGACACTCCGACTTTGAAAAACTCGTTGTACGGCGGATTGAGCAGCGCGGCCGCGGTCATGAAGCCGCCGCCGGAATGGCCGTAGATGCCGACGCGGTCCAGGTTGATCCACGGATACCGCGCGGCGAGTTGCTCGATGCCAGCCTTTTTGTCGGCCAGGCCGTAGTCGCGCAGGTTGAAGTAACCATAACTGTGATAGGCGTTGCTACGCTGCGGGCTCCCGCCCCGATTGCCGATCTGGATGACGATGAAGCCGAGTTGCGCAAGGCGCTGCGCGGTCGCCACCGCGGAGAACGTGTAGCTGACGCTTTCGGTCTGCGGGCCGGGGTAGACGTTGGCGATGATCGGGTACTGCTTGGCCGGATCGAAATCGAACGGTTTGTACAGGTTGCCGAAGATATCGGTCACGCCGTCGGCAGCCTTGACCTTGAACGTCTCCGGCAATTTCCAGCCCGCTTCGTGCAGGCGGCGCAGATCCTGTTCTTCTAGCTGCATGACGATGTTGCCCTTGTCGTCGCGCAACAGCGACTTGGGCGCGCCATCGACGCGCGAGCAGTTGTCGACGGCGTACTTGCGCGTCGATGATAGCGTCGTGTTGTGCGTGGCGTCGCCGGGGTCGAGCAGTGTCAGGCCCGAGCCGTCGAGATTCACGCGATAGGTGTGCGCATAATACGGGTTCTCGCCTTGCTCGCGCCCGACCGCCCGGAACCAGAGCTGCCTCTTCTCGGCGTCGAGGTTGACGATGCTCTCCGCCCGGAACGGGCCGCTGGTGATGGCGTGCTTCAGCTTGCCATCGTGGGAATAAAGGTAGTACTGGCCCCATCCCGAGCGTTCGCTCCACCAGATCAGGTCGCCGTCGTCCTTCAGGTAGCGCGGCGCCTGCACTTCGAGGAACGCGTTCTCGACCGACTCCGAAAACAGAATCGAGCACTTGTTCGCGGTGAAGTCGTATTCGCAAAAGTCGAGGTTGCGCTGCAGGCGATCGCGGCGCACGAAGCGCAGCCGGTCGCTGCCGCCATACCAGGCAAGGTTGAAGAGTCGCTGATCTTTCCACTTCTCGACCTTCAGCCGGTCGAAGCCAATCGCAACCCGCCGATAAACCCATAATTCGGTTTGCGCCACGTCGGGCTCGCCGGGCATCGCGTATTTGTAGCTCTGCAGCGTGGGGCGCGGCTCGGCCAATGTGTTGACGAGGTACAGCTCCTTCACTTTGCGCGAGTCGCTGCGAGTAATGTAGAACGCCTGCGAATCAGCCGACCACGTCACACTCGCCCGCAGCCGCTGACCGGGACGGTCGGCCTCGCCCTGTTGATTCAACTGTTGAAGCTGCTGTTGCTGTTGCTCCTGCAATCTCTGGCGCTCCTCGTCGGTCAGTTGTTGCTGCTGCTGTTGCTGCTGTTGTTGCTGCTGGAAGAACTGCCCGCCCAAGCCCGCAAAGCCCGCGAACGAGTAGTAGCGTTCACCGTCGTCGCTGAGCTGAATCAGGTTTTTTTCGTCGGCCACGTCCACCAGGTACAGGTTGTGGTTCATGGCGAAGACGTACGATTTGCGGTCGGGCGCGAACGTGCGGTAGTCACCTGGAGTGGTGGCCGGCGGCGCGGCCTGCCCGCCTTGTTGCTGCTGATTGCGCTGCTGCCGCAACTGCTCGACGCGCTCCTGCAACAGACGCTGCTGCTCGGTTGTGAGTTGCCGCGTGCCGGTGCCGGTGCCGCCGGGAGGTGGCGTGGCGGTCGGGACCACGGGCGCGGGCGCGGGGCCGAGGTCCTTCAGCGTCTCCTTCTCAAGGTTGTATTCGAAGCGCTTGTTCTCGACCACGAACGTGAACGCGGTGCCCTCGCGATTGAAGGTCAGGGTTGTCATCGGCAGGTTGTTGACATCGAACGGCTTCTTCACCGACTCCGAAAGCAGCGCGGCCATTCTGGCGGAATCAAACAGCGGCTGCTTCGACCGCTTCTCGCAATCCACCAGGGTGAACCGCAAGCCTGTGCTGTCGCGCCAGCGGTACCAGAATCGGTCGGTGTTGTTGATCCAGTTGGGTGTCACGGCCGAATCGTAAACGAACTGCCGCAGATACTCCGGCGTGAACTTCTCGGCCAGTTTCCAGTTACCGCGATTGCCCGCGCGCTCCTGCGCCGGCGCAAGCCCCAGGCAGACCAAGACTAGAAGCGGCGCGCAACGCCGCAAAGTGAAGAATGCCATGCAACAACCTCCAGCGAAACTGGCTGATTGTTCTCGGCAGTCGACTGGATTCCTCGTGGTTCCATGAGTACTCCGAACCGATTGCTGTTCTCAATCGTCGAAACCAACGCACCGAGCGTGGTGTAGGGTGTAACGTTCCCGGCTGGAGTGAATGGATGAAACTGCGTTTTTTGTTGATGCCCGGTTTGTTGTTGGCAGCGGTTCAATTGATGGCCTCGCCCGACGCGCCCGTGCGCCAGGCGCCCCGCTTACTGCGTGCGGTGGAGCACGGCGTCGGGCGGCTCGTGCCCGACGTGGCGCTGACCGATTTGAACGGCAAGTCCGTACGGCTCAGCGATTTCAAAGCGAAGCGTGCACTGGTGATTGCCTTAACCAGCCCGAGCTGTCCGTTGTCGCAGAAGTTCGCGCCGACTCTGGCGAAGCTGGAAGACGAGTGGCGCGCGCGCGGCGTGGCGTTCATGTTCGTCAATCCGGTTGCCGCCGATGCCGCCCTCGATTGCAAAGCCGCCGCGAAGGCGCACGGCTTCGATGGCCCCGTGATCCGCGATCTGAACGGCGCGCTGGCCAGGACGCTCGGCGCCCTGACCACCACCGATGCGTTCGTGCTCGACGCCGCGCGCACCCTGGTCTATCGCGGCGCGGTGGACGACCAGTACGGGCTGGGCTACTCGCAGGACGCCCCGCGCCATCGCTATCTGACCGATGCCCTCACCGCGACGCTGGCGAGTAAGTCGCCGCCGACGGCGGCGACCTGGGCACCGGGCTGCGAACTCGACCTGAAGGCCGCGAAGCCGGTGGCTTCACCGACGAAGGCGACGTATCACGGACGGATCGCGCGCCTGGTCCAGAGCCAGTGCGTCGAGTGCCACCGTGCGGGCGGCGTCGCGCCGTTCAGCCTGGAGACGCGTGACGATCTGGTCGCGCGCGCCGGCGCCATCCGACGCGTCATCGAGCAGGGCACGATGCCGCCGTGGTTCGCCGCGCCTCCGCAGGCGGGCGAGCCGTCGCCGTGGGTGAACGACCGCTCGCTGGTCGCCGCCGACAAAGCCGAGTTGCTCGCGTGGCTGGGCAGTGACCGCGCGACCGGCGAGGCACGCGAAGCGCCGCTGCCGCGCAAGTGGCCGACCGAGTGGGCCCTCGGCACTCCCGACGCGGTGCTGCAGATTCCGAAGCCGCTGGCGGTGAAGGCGACCGGCACCATGCCATATCAGCGTGCGGTGATCGAAACGAACTTCGCGGAAGCGAAGTGGGTGCAGGCGATGGAGGTGCAGCCGACAGCGAAAGCGGTGGTCCATCACGTGCTGGTATTCGTCATGAAGCCGGGGGCGGGTCGCGGACGCGAGCGCCTGGAAGAGGGCGAGGGCTTCTTCGCCGCCTACGTTCCCGGCAATAGCCACAATATCTACCGCGACGGCTTGGCCAAGCCCTTGCCCGCCGGCGCGAGCTTGCTGTTTCAGATTCATTACACGCCCAACGGTACGGCAACGGAAGATCAAACGCGCATCGGCCTGGTGTTCGCCAAGCAACCGCCCGAGCATGTCGTGCGCACTATCGGCATCGGCCAGTTCGCGCTGCGCATTCCGCCCGGCGCCGACAACCATCCCGAAGTCGGCAAGTTGCCGGTCGTGTTCGATGCCACGATTCTCTCGTTCATGCCGCACATGCACGTGCGCGGCAAGGCGTTCCGCTACGAACTGATCCAGCCGAACGGCACGCGCCGCACGTTGCTCGAGGTGCCGCGCTACGACTTCAACTGGCAACTCGCCTACCGCCTGGCCGAACCAATTTCGGTGCCACGCGGCAGCCGCCTCGAAGCCACCGGCTGGTTCGACAACAGCGCGAAGAACCCGGCGAATCCCGATCCGACCAAAACGGTGCGCTGGGGACCGCAAACCTACGAGGAAATGCTGTTGGGGTACCTCGAATACTTCGTCAACAACGAGAGGCCGCGAGCAGAAGCTGACGAATGATCATCGCATGAAGCGTCGTTATCTGGTCGTTTCGCTGTGTACCCTTCCCGCCCAGTGCGCGGAGTCGACTGCGGTTTTGCATTCGGAGTTCATCTACGAAACTGCGCCATTCCCGGAGTGCCACGCCTCGACCATCGCGGAGACCAAGCGCGGCCCGGTAGCCGCTTGGTTTGGTGGCCAGTACGAGAAACACCCCGAGGTCGGCATCTGGGTCGCGCGCCACGTCGCCGGAAAATGGACACCGCCAGTCGAAGTCGCCAACGGGGTCCAATCGCCGACCTTGCGCCATCCGTGTTGGAATCCCGTGCTGTTCCAGCCGACCGACGGGCCGCTGCTGTTGTTTTACAAAGTCGGTCCCAGCCCCAGCACCTGGTGGGGGATGCTGGTGACCTCACGCGATTGCGGCGCGACGTGGTCCCAGCCAACTCGCTTGCCCGACGGAATCGTCGGGCCGATCAAGAACAAACCCGTCCAGCTCCCGAACGGCGATTTGCTCTGCCCGACCAGTTCCGAACACGAGGGTTGGCGCGTGCATTTCGAACGCAGCTCCGACCTCGGTCACACTTGGTGGCGCACGCCGCCGATCAACGACGGCAAGGAGATCGGCGCCATTCAACCGAGCATTCTCTTCCATGCCGACGGACGATTGCAGGCGTTGGGCCGCAGCCGTCAGGGTCGAATCTGGCAGGCATGGTCGAACGATGGCGGTAAGATCTGGGAGCCGATGACGCTGACGGAACTGCCGAATCCGAATGCGGGCACCGACGCCGTAACGCTACGCAACGGTCGCCATCTACTGGTCTACAACCCGACCGCGCGCGGGCGCACGCCGCTCAGCGTGGCGGTGTCGCGCGACGGCCAACGCTGGCAGAACGCGCTGACGCTGGAATCCGAACCCGGCGAGTACAGCTATCCCGCCGTCATCGAGACCCGCGATGGCAGAGTACATATCACCTACACCTGGAAGCGGAGGCGCGTGCGCCATGTCGTCCTGGACCCGAAGCGGCTGCGCGCTCAGAAGTGACCGGCAACTTCCCTTTCGGCTTGCAACCGGGTAGGCTCTACGCTATCCAATCTGAACGAAAACCACTGGAGGTCAAACAATGCAAGAAGAACTCACACGGCGGTCGTTCCTCGGAGCTGGAACGAAAGTGGCGGCGGGCTCGGCGCTCGCCGGCGGATTGCTGGCCCAGCCGCAAAAGGCAGTTGCGCAGAACGACAAGATCGTCGTCGGCCTCATCGGCTGCGGCGGCATGGGGCGCGCGAACCTGCGGCAATTCATGAAGAATCCCGACGTGCAAGTCGCGGCGCTCTGCGATGTCGACACCACGCACCTCGACGGCGCGCTGACGGACGTCGAGAAGGCCGGCAACCAGAAGAAGCCGGACACGTACAAGGACTTTCGCGCGCTCATCGACCGCAAGGATATCAACGCGGTCATCGTCGGCACGCCCGACCACTGGCACGCGCTGCCGACGATTTACGCGTGCCAGGCCGGCAAAGAGGTTTACTGCGAGAAGCCGCTCGGCTTCAGCGTCGGTGAGTGTCGGGCGATGCTGAACGCCGCGCGCAAGTACAATCGCGTCGTGCAGACCGGCAACTGGCAGCGCAGCAGCCAGCACATGATGGATGCAGTGGACCTGGTGAAGAGCGGGAAGCTCGGCAAGATTTCGGTGACGCGCGCCTGGATGGTGCGCAACATGCCGGGCATCGGCAATCCGCCGGACGGCAATCCTCCCCCCGAGTTGGATTACGAAATGTGGCTCGGACCGGCGCCGAAGCAGCCGTACAACCCAAACCGCAGCCACTATAACTTCCGCTGGTTCTATGATTACGCCGGCGCGCTGATGACCGACTGGGGGATCCATCTGAATGACGTGGTGCTGTGGGCCATGGGCACGCCGCAGCCGATTGCCGTGACCGCAGTCGGCGGCAAATTCGTGCTGGACAACGACAATCGCGATACCCCCGACACCCTGATCGCCACCTTCCAGTTCCCCAATTTCGTGCACCAGTGGGAGCATCGCGAAGGGAACGGCCGGCCGATGGATGGGGGACCGCAGGGACACGGCATCGAGTTTATCGGCACCAACGGCACGCTCATCGTCGATCGCGGCGGCTGGAAGGTCTTCGCAGAAACTGAGGGCAAGGAGAAGACGCCGCGCATCGCCGAGCAGTCAGTGCCCGCCAAAGGTGGGCTGCCCGAGCACATCCGCGACTTCCTGGACTGCATCAAGTCGCGCCAGCAGTGTCGCGCCGACTTTGAAATCTCGGCGAACACGACCAGCATCTGCCACCTCGGAAACGTGGCGTACCTCGCCGGCAAGAAGATCTTCTGGGATCCCGCCACGCAAAAGCTCGTCAACGCCCCGATGAACGGCGGCAGCCGCCCGAGCGACGATCGCGCGGCGAACCAGATTGCGCTGGTCGAACGCGAATATCGCCGGCCGTGGAGCATCGATCGCTCGCTGATGCGGGTCGCGTCGGCTTCGTAACGACGTATCTCTCACGCCAGAGGCGCGGAGACGAACGGAGGCGCAACCCTTATGAAAGTGAGACTGATCCTTGATCCGCAGGCCGAAGGTGGATACACCATCTATTGCCCGGCATTTTCCGGATGTGTTTCTCAGGGGGAATCGAAAAAGGAAGCGGTGGAGAACTTCAGGGATGCGCTGGAGGCGTGGCTTGAAGTGAAGACAAGCATCACTCGAGCGCGCGCGCGCCGCGAGGTGGTTGAGGTCACCGTGTAATGGCGAAGGTCCCTCGCAACATTTCAGGGCGGGAGGCCGTGAAGGCATTTGAACGCGCAGGCTTCACATTCAAACGTCGCTCGAAGAAGGGACACCTCATTCTCGCTCGTGGCGAAACGGTTCTTTCTGTGCCTGAATCACCGGACGTTGAAGAGGAACTCTCAGCCAACTGATCAGCGACGCCGGATTGACGGTTGAAGAATTCGTCGGACATCTTTAGTTAGGAGGTTGATAGTTCTACGATGCGACTAACGATTTGGATAGCGTGTGCTTGGTTCCTGGGTGCGAGTCTTTCCCGTGCCGCCGACAACGATTTCAAGCCGCTCTTCAACGGCAAGGACTTCACCAACTGGCATCTCGTCGGCGCCGCCCCGGGCGCGCCGGCGCCGTGGGTCATCAAAGAAGGCGGAGTGTACGCCTGCCAGCCGGGGACGCGCGGGTGGTTGTCGAGTGACAAGGAATACGAGAACTTCCATTTGAAGTTCGAGTTCAAGATTTCCCCCAAAGGCAACAATGGCGTCTGGATTCGTTGCCCGGAGACGGGGCATCAATCGCGGCTGGGCTACGAGTTTCAGATTTACGACGACGGCCGGCCTCCGCACAAAGGCTCGACCGCCAGTGTCTACGACTGCATCCCGCCCAGCAAGGCGGCATGGAAGCCGGCGGGCGAATGGAACTCGGCGGAAGTCATCGCAAACAAGTCGCGCGTGACTCACATCCTGAACGGCGAGAAAGTCATCGACGTGGACTTCGACGACCCGGAAGTGAATGCCAAACTCGACGACGACCACAAGCTCAGCAAGCGACAACGCAAAGGGCACATTGGGCTTTCCAATCACAACAACGCCTGCGAGTTCCGCAATTTCTTCATCAAGGAGTTGTAGCGCAACGTGGCGATTTGCCCGGCCTGCGGAGAAGAGTTTCACTGCGGCGCGCAGGAGCCGTCGTGTTGGTGCGCCGAGGTGACGGTAAGCGAATACGCCCGCGCGGCCTTGCGCGCGCGGTACGTCAGTTGCCTGTGCGCGGTTTGCCTGTCATCAATCTCGAAAGAGAGGAACCCCAATGAACCCATCCCCCTCACGCCGTGAATTCCTCACCGCCGGCGCCGCCGGTGTCGTCGCGGCGACGTTCGGCTCGGCGGCGCACGCCATCGAGCCGATCATCCGCAACGGTAAGTCGCAGATGCGCGTGAGCCTCGCGGCCTACTCGTTCCGCCAGTTCCTGCCGGAGTCGCGCCGGCCGAAACCGAAGGCGACGATGACGCTCGAAGACTTCATCGACAAATGCGCGGCCTACGGCTGCGACGCCACCGAGCTCACGTCGTACTACTGGCCCACCGAGATCACCGACGAGTACATCTACAAGCTGAAGCGGAAAGCGTTTACGCTCGGCCTCGACGTCAGCAGCACGTCGGTGGGCAACAACTTCTGCTTCCCCAAAGGCCCGCAACGCGACGAGAACCTCGCACTGACGAAAAAGTGGTGCGACCTCGCGCAGAAGTTGGGCGCGCCGGTTATTCGCATTTTCGCCGGCGGCGCGCCGCAAGGGACGACTCGCGAGCAGGCGCGCGCCTGGTGCCTGGAGTGCATCGAAGAGTGCTGCGACTACGCCGGCAAGCGCGGCGTGTTACTCGGACTGGAGAACCACGGCGGCATCGTCAACGGCGTCGATGAATTGCTCGATCTCGTCAAGGCCGTCAACTCGCCCTGGTTCGGCGTCAATCTCGACACCGGGAATTTCCGCAGCGACGACCCGTATCGCGACCTCGCGAAAGCCGCGCCTTACGCCGTGACCGTGCAGGTAAAGACGGAAGTCACGACCAACGGCAAGAAGGAAGAGGCCGACCTGAAGCGCAAGATCGACCTTCTGCGCAAAGCGAACTATCGGGGTTACGTGGTCCTCGAATACGAAGCGGCCGAGGATCCGTTGGTCGCGGTGCCGAAATACCTCAACGAATTGAAGAAGCTAGTCGCCGCATGACGCGCGCCGTTGTAGCCGCAGGCTTCACGCCTGCGGGCCGTAAAGCACCGAAACCGCAAGACCGGCAATCAAAGGAGAACCCATGACCCGTCGCATTTTCTCGCTCGCTTTCGTCGCAATCGTTGGCTTCGTCCTGGCAACGTTCGCCCAGGACAAGAAGTACGAAGTCGAAGTCCAGAAGGACGTCCCCTACGCGACGGCGCACGAGCGGCAGAAGCTCGATCTCTACCTGCCGAAGGGCGCGAGTGGCTTGCGACCCGGCGTCGTGCTCGTCCACGGCGGCGGATGGCGCAGCGGCGACAAGCAAGGCTACGGCTTTCTCGGCCTGCAGCTCGCGGCGCGCGGATATGTGGCCATCGCCTGCAACTACCGTCTCGCGCCGACAGACACGCATCCCGCGCAGCTCGACGACGTGCAGCGCGCGGTGCGTTGGTTCCGTCACAACGCGAAGAAGCACAACGTCGACCCCAACCGCTTCGGCGCGCACGGCGGCTCGGCGGGCGGGCACCTTGTGCTGTTTCTCGGTAGCCGCGACACGCGCGACAAGGGTAGCGATGAGTTGAGCGATTACAGCAGCCGCGTGCAGTTCGTTGTCGACTTCTTCGGCCCCAGCGACTTCGTCACCGACCCGCTCAGCCCGAACGGCTCGCCCATTGTCGAGTCGTTCATCGGCAAAAAACGCGAGGAAGCGCCCGACGCCTACCGCGACGCCTCGCCGCTCTACTTCATCACGAAGAGCAGCGCGCCGACGCTCATCATTCACGGCACCGAAGATGCGCTGGTGCCGATGTCGCAGAGCGAGCGCGCCGAAGCCGCGCTCAAGAAGGCCGGCGTAGCGGTAACGCTGATGAAGCTGGAAGGCCAAGCCCACGGCTTCCGCGGCGAAGCGCAAGAACAGGCGATCAAGGCGAGCATCGAGTTCTTCGACAAGCACTTGAAGCCGTAACGCTACAGATCCACCATCGTAAACGTTCTCGCCTTGAAGTCGAAGGTGAAGATGGTGTGTTCGAGGAAGGACATGCCGAGCAGGCCGTCGATCTCGACACTAACCTCCGAGGGAAGGTCGTGGACGCAGATGCGAACGTTGGGCACTTCAATCTCTTGCACGCGGACGAGCGGCGCGGTGAACATGGGCGAAGGCACTACACCGTTCGCCCCAATCAGTGGTATCGTTCTTTCCGGGCGGTCGAGGTCGAACCCAATGTCAGAAGCTGCCTCGCGGCCGATGGTCACGTAATCGGCCCCGGTGTCCAGGAGCAGGCGAAGGAATCGCGTTCCCGCGGGACCTACAATGTCCGTCCAGAGCGTCACTGAGCGCGCCAGCGGAATCTGCATCAAAGACACAACGCGACGTCGGACGGAATCTCCTGACCCGCATAGAAGACCGCGATGTGCTCGGGGCGGCGATGCACTGCCCGGTGAACTTCCGCACTGGTCTTTCCGCGCGCCAGCAGTTCGCCCTCCACGGGTTCCCAGTTCTCGATCTTGGTCACTCGCACGGCCAGCCATTCGTTCGGGTACTTCTGTTTGAGCTCTTCAAACGTTTCAATCATTGCGCCCTCACCCGCCGTTAGTGTATCATCACCTGCGCACGCTCTCAATGAAATCACAGAACCGCACCGCCCTCTCCTCCGCTCCCTGGCACCACGGCGTCACGCGCTACGCGTGGATGGTGCTGGCCATCGCGTGCGCGAAGGCGCAACTTTGCTACCCGCAAGCGTAAAGCCTGCGGCTACAACAAACCGGACGCGGTTCGCGAGGATGTGCGGCTACAAAGACGTAACTCACCTGTAGGAGGTTACCACCATGAATCGTATTTCTCGTTCTCTTCGTTTGCTGCTAACCGGATTGGTTGGCCTCGTGCTCGGCGCGTCTTGGCCGGGCCGCGAAAGTCGATGGTTGCCGCGCGCGCGTGCCGGCGTTGCCGCGCCGGTCGCCGACGGCAAGCTGCGCATCATTGCCTTCGGCGCGCACCCCGACGACTGCGAAATCCAGGTCGGCGGCACCGGCGCGCTGTTGGCGGCGCAAGGCCATCACGTGAAGTTCGTGTCGGTGACGAATGGCGACATCGGTCACTGGCGCGAGGCCGGCGGGCCGCTGGCGCTGCGCCGTAAGGCGGAAGTCGTTAAGGCCGACGCGCTGCTCGGCGTCACCACTGAAGTGCTCGACCTGCACGACGGCGAACTGCTGCCGACACTGGAGAACCGCCGTACCATCACCCGGCTCATCCGCGAGTGGAAGGCCGACCTCGTGCTGAGCCATCGATCGAACGACTATCATCCCGACCACCGCAACACCGGGCTGCTGCTGCAGGACTCGGCATTCATGGTGACGGTGCCGTTCTTCGTGCCCGACGCGCCGTACCTGCGACGCAACCCGGTGTTTCTGTTCTACACCGACCGCTTCCAGAAGCCGAACCTGTCTCAGGCGGACATCGTGGTCGATATCGGCTCCGTGGTCGAGAAGAAAATCGACGCGCTGAGTGTGATGGAGTCGCAGTTTCTCGAGGGCGGCGCCAACGGCGGTCCGGAGTTGATACCGTCAGACCCCGCGCGATTGGCCGAGCGCAAGAAGCAGGTGCGCGACGGCTTCGCCAATCGCGCACGCGGGGTGGCCAACCGCTTCCGCGCGCAGCTTGTCGACTGGTACGGCAAGGAGCGCGGCGACAAGGTCGCCTTCGCGGAGGCGTTCGAAGTCAGCGAATACGGACGCGTGCCGACGAAGGACGAGTTGAAGAAGTTGTTCGCGTTTTGACTTACATCAAGATTCCTCGCTACGCTCGGAATGACAGGTGATGGTCATCCAGAGCGAAGCGAAGGATCTGGCTGCAAGGAAGTGTGATTTACGGACTCTTCTTTGCGCTGGAAGGCAGGGCAAACTCTGAATCGCTGATCTCCACGTCCTGCTCGAAGGTAGTCGCCTGAAGAAAATAAATCCGAGAACCGATCTTGGCGATTGTTTTCATCGTGATGTCTGGATTGTCCGCCAACTTCCAGACTTTGCCGTAGTTATCCGCAACGTTCGCTTCGTATACATCACACCAGTGCCCAGCAACTTTCTCGCGCTCGGGGAGTTTACGGAGAAAGTGTTGAACAGAGGTCGGAATCGGAAACATGACCGGCGGCTTGAACAGTACTTTGAAGTCAACAGGCAGTGGATATTCTTCGGCTTTGCCATCCTCGCTGACATAAGTGACGGTCAGCTTTTCAAGGTCTTCCTGCCAGATTGTGCCTCCGACTTCATTCCTTGACTTCATCGGAGTCTGGACGAACTTATGAACGCTCGAATGACCCTTTTTCAAGTGGATCGTTTTGTTGGGAATGCCCGGGAAGTTGTAGGATACATCGAAATCTGTCTGAGCACCCGGATTCTCTGCGTCAACGACGAAGAAAACGTAACTGCCTCGCATCCCTTTGCTGAGTCCGGCGGTGGTTTGTGCGCTCGCCAACGCGGTAGCAACGACGATGGTGGTGACGACCAGAGCGAACTTTTTTTTCATGATACCGGTTCCCCTTCCGAAGAATGTGCGGCCCGCTTAGGCCAACTTCTCAGGTAGCTTAGCAGCCATGGCTCTCGAAGCAGGACCACGCGCTCGCCCTCCCAAGCGCGATGGCGTAGAACCCACGCCAGAACAACCCAGTAGGCTGCGCCAGTAATCGCCTCGTGAGAAACTGACCGTGGAACGCCGTTCACGTGCAGCAGAGTATCCAGTTGAAGCCTGACGATGTTGACGACAAACACAACGACGAACAATCGCGCCAATTGGCCGGCGTTCTTCATCAGCGAAACGCGCCAACCCCACAGCAACGGAATCGCTCCGAAATAAGCATCCATCATCGTGCAACGCGGAACAAATCTAAGGTACTCACTCTGAACCAGAATTGTGTCAGTTGTCACCGCGAACGCGTCTAAGCCAAGCAGGGACGAGAGCCAGAGTATTATCCGACTCGTCGCATGGCGCAGCGGCACCCAACTGAATTGCGTGAACAGATTGACGAAAAGCGGCACCAGGCAGACACGCAAGAGGAGACCCAGGTTGACAGCTACGGTCAGCCGCCCCTGGGCCTCACGAACTTGCGTGCAACGAGCTGTTGGCGTAGCGCACACTCACGGTTTCTTCTTCGCGCTGGAAGGTAACGCAAATTCTGAATCGCTGATCTCAACGTCTCGCTCGAACTTGATCGCCTGAAGCACCATGATGGAGGAGCCAATCTTTACGATTGCTTTCATCGTGACCTCGGGATTGTCCGACAATTTCCATACTTTGCCGTAGTTATCCGCAACGTTCGCTTCGTATACGTCACACCAGTGCCCTGCAACTTTCTCCCGATCGCGCTGTTTGTCCAGGTGAACAGAGGTCGGAATCGGAAACATGATCGGTGACTTGGACGGCGTCTTGGTGTCAGCAGGCAGTGGGTATTCCTCGGTTTTGCCATCCTCGCTGACAAAAGTGACGACCCGCTTTTCACAGTCCACCTGAAAGATGGTGCCCCCGAATTCACTCCTTGACTTTATCGGCGTCTGGACGAACTTAAGATCGCACGCATGTCCCGCTTTCAAGGAGAACGTTTTTGGAGGAAGACCGATGAACTCGTACGCAATATTAAAGTTTGCTTGTGTACCCGGCTTCTCTGCGTCGATGTTAAAGAAAACGAAACCACCTCTCATCCCTTTACTGGGCGGAGCGCTGCTTTGTGTGCTCGCCAACGCAGTGGCTACGACGATGGTGGTGATGACCAGAGTGAATGATTTCATGATACCGGTTCCCCTTCCGAAGAATGTGCGGCCCGCTTAGGCCAACTTCTCAGGTAGCTTAGCAGCCATGGCTCTCGAAGCAGGACCACGCGCTCGCCCTCCCAAGCGCGATGGCGTAGTACCCAGGCCAGCACAACCCAGTAGGCTACGCCCGTTATTGCCTCGTGAGAAACTGGCCTCGGAACACCGTGCGCGTGTAGAAAAGTGTCGACTTGAAGCCGGACGATGTTGACGACAAACACAACGACGAACAATCGCGCCAATTGGCCGGCGTTCTTCATCAGCGAAACGTGCCAACCCCACAGCAACGGAATCGCTCCGAAATAAGCATCCATCATTGTGCAACGTGCCACAAATATGTAGCAAACATTTTCAACCATGATGGTGTCGGCCGAAACCGCGGCCACGTGCAACCCCAGCAGTGACGAGAGCCAGAGTATTATCCGACTCGTCGCATGGCGTAACGGCATCCAACTGAATTGCTTGAACAGGTTGACGAACAGCGGCACCAGGCAGACACGCAAGAGGAGGCCCAGGTTGACAGCTACGGTCGGCCTCACCCGGGCCTCACGAACCATTGCGTGCAACGAGCTGTTATCGGTTGTCACTACACGCTGCGCGTCCACTTACGCAACCTGCAGAGACGATTGACGCCGACTTGCGTCAGCGCGGCAGTCAGGAAACCCAGCAAATGGAACAGGGTAAGACCACCCTGTTGGTGACTGGCAGTATAGGTATTCTCTCCAGTCCTGGGATTATAGGTTCAAGTGAAGGTGGTCTGAGATCGTGCTCGTGCCCAAGCTTCGGGTCCAACGGTTGCTTCTGCCGTCGCGGTCAAATTGGCACTGACTTCTGTGCCTTGTTCGACAAGTGCGACCACGTTATCGAGCGGAGCCGTACCTGGGTCTACCCAGTCTGCGGCGTCGAGCGCGTCGTTAGTGGATATGTAGTTGGAAAGTTCGGCCAGAGAAGCCGCTTCCGCTACAAAGGCGTTCGTGACAGCGTCGTACACATAGAACTTATGCACGACCGGGTCCATCGAAACGATTCTCCCGGCATCGATGGCCGGGAAAGTGGCGCCGCTGCTTGGAGTAGATGCCCATAACAGGGCTTCGTACAGCACTGCCTCCTGTGTCAGGACGAAAGAATCGACAAGCAGGCTGTTGTCAGCGTAATTGGGATCTGTTGACGCGATCGCGGCGCCCACACGCACCTTGAGAAGGTCGTGAAAAGAGTGTTTGAAGTTGTCGAGCGCAGCCACCTGATCTGCATTGCCAGACGCACTCAGCCGATTGCTCCAGCGATCGAATAACATCGAGGTCGTGACGGTGAGTGGGTCGTTCAGCGTCACTGTACCCGTTTGCGCGGCAGCGGGCTTCGTAGCCACGGGCAGGGCAAGCGAGGCGAAAACAAACGCGAGCAAAATCAGACGAAATCGCTTGCGAAGCAGGTCGTGAACAGTTTGCTGAACAGAATCAGCGAACGAATGAAGTGTGTGTGTGTGTACACTTGAGGACTCCTTCGGGTTTTGGACTTGTGGACAAGCTGGCTGGCACATTTCCGAAGCGACGAGCGTTTCTGCATAGGCAACTCCCTCCACGTGAATGTTTATCATTATTGCATGACGGATGGGCGGTTGTCAAGCTTTTTTTTGCGAACCCGCTGTCGAACTGCTGGCGTAGTGTCCGCGAGGATGCGGCGCAGCGAAGACGTAACTCCACGCAGGAGGAACGTCATGATTCGCATTTCCTGTTCGCCCTCGAAACTGCTGCTCGCCGGATTCCTCGGCGTAATTCTCGGTGCGCTGCTGCGCGATGATTCGTTGCGACTGCTGCCCCACGCGCACGCCCAAGAAGCCCGCGCCACTCGACATGCTTCGCCGCGAGTCGCTGCGCCGACCACCGACGGCAAGCTGCGCATCATCGCCTTCGGCGCGCATCCCGACGACTGCGAAATCCAGGTGGGCGGCGCCGGCGCGTTGTTCGCCGCGCAAGGGCATCACGTCAAATTCGTGTCGGTGACGAATGGCGACATCGGCCACTGGCGTGAGGCCGGCGGGCCGCTGGCGCTGCGCCGCAAAGCGGAAGTGGTCAAGGCCGACGCGATGTTGGGCGTCGCGGCGGAGGTGCTCGACCTGCACGACGGCGAGTTGCTTCCAACGCTGGAGAATCGCCGCACCATCACGCGCCTCATTCGTGAATGGAAGGCCGATATCGTGCTCAGCCCGCGGTCGAACGACTATCATCCTGACCACCGCAACACCGGGCTACTGCTGCAGGATTCGGCGTTCATGGTCACCGTGCCGTTCTTCGTTCCCGATGTGCCGTACCTGCGGCGGAATCCGGTCTTCCTTTCATACACCGATCGTTTTCAGAAGCCGAACGTGTCGCAGGCCGATGTCGTCGTCGACATTGGCGCCGTCGTCGAGAAGAAGATCGACGCGCTGAGCGTGATGGAGTCGCAGTTTCTCGAGGGCGGGGCTAACGGCGGGCCGGAGTTGATTCCCTCCGACCCGGCGAAGTTGGCCGCCCGCAAGCAGCAGGTGCGCGACAGCTTTGCCAACCGCTCGCGCGGCGTGGCCAATCGCTTCCGCGCGCAACTGGTCGACTGGTACGGCAAAGAGCGTGGCGACAAAGTCGGCTATGCCGAGGCGTTCGAGGTCAGCGAATACGGCCGCGTGCCGACGAAGGATGAGTTAAGAAAGCTGTTCGCGTTTTAGCGAAGGCCACCCGCCGCCGAACTCTTTCCACTTACGGCGCCAGCCAGCCAGATATTGCGGTAGCGGACTTTGTTGCCGTGATCCTGCAGGCTTAGGCGCTGCGGCTGATCGTTGGTGGGCAGTTGGACGATTTCGACGTCGTTGTGAATCTTCACGCCGTTCCAGAACACCGTCACGCGTGCCCTCTGCTTCACCGCGCCGTTCTCAAACTTCGCAGCCGTGAAGTGGATGTCGAAAGAGTTCCATTGCTCGGGTGGCTTCACCGCTTTGTCGAAGTCGTCGGGATCCTTCTGGCCATAGATGGCACCACAGCCGCCGGACTTGTAGGTTGGATTCATGTAGGAGTCGAGCACCTGAATCTCAAACAGGTCGCCCTGCGGGAAGATGCCGCTATTGGCGCGGCTCTGCTCTTTCGCACCTGGCATCAGCGGCAACCAGAACTCCACGTGCAAATGGAAGTCACCGCCGATCGCTTCCTTCAGCGTGTTGCTGCCGGCGAACACTTCCATCGCGTCGTCGACTAACTTCCACCGCGGGTTGGTCCAGCCGGACAGCTCCTTTCCGTCGAAGAGCAGCTTGGCGCCAGCGGGCGGCGGGACCGGTTTGGCCTGGTCGGCCCGAGTCACGGTCAACAACCCGACGGCGATCAGTCCGAACAGGCAGACGGGCGAAGGGCGCATGGTATTCTCCCTCACGGGCATGATGGCAGTCATGCTTGAGACAG
>Ga0247727_10004194_pt1 | contig 30842 bp, 27 predicted proteins | sample WisWelCaveWW1625_FD_202498 | JGI IMG/M metagenome (GOLD analysis project Ga0247727, IMG submission 202498) | Biofilm microbial communities from Wishing Well Cave, Virginia, United States - WW16-25 | ecosystem: Environmental > Aquatic > Deep subsurface > Groundwater > Cave microbial mat | place... | reverse complement strand
GGAACAGCGGGCGCAGGTCGGCCGCGCTCAGGCGCGACCCCGGCAGCTCGACGGCGAGCGCCGACGGCTCCCCGCCCGGCGCGCCGAGATGCGCCGTCGCCGCGACGCGGCTCGCGCCCAGACCCGCCGACATCTCGATGGTCGTCCCCCCGCCGAGCCCCCAGCCCTCGACGCCGGCATCGATCGGCCCGATCACCGCCTCGGACCGCACGCCGGGCACGACGGCATCGTCGTAGACCAGCACGCGGCCGCCGCGGATCTCGGCGCGCGCCACGGCGAGCGCCGGAGCCGCCGCGGGACGCGCCGCCGCCGGACCCGCCGCGCCCGCCTTTTCGATCGCCGCGGCGCGCTCGACGAGGTCGTCGAAATTCCACCTCCCCCGGCGATCGCGGATCAGGGTCACGGTCGGCTGGTCGAGGACGATCGCGCTGAACTCGAGGCGCCCGCGCAGGAGCGGCAGCGGTCGCAAGCGCACCGCCAGGCTCCTGAACCGCGCGGCGTCGCGGCCCGGGTAGCGCGGGCCCTCGCCGATCGTCACGGGTGTGATGGTCACCGCCGGCACCGGGAGCACGCGGAGGGCGATCGTCCCGAGGGTCACCTCGCGCCCGGTGAGCTGGCGCAGCTGGGCGGTGACGATCGGCGCGAACCGCTGGACGTCGATCAGCAGCGGCAGGAGAAGCGCCGCGGCGGCGAGCAGCGCCACGACGACGCCGAGCCCCGCGACCAGCCACCGGAGAGCGCGCCGGAGAGCCATGGCTCAGGATACCTGTTTGGCCCTGGTCTTGTCGCGCAGCGTCCGGGCGAGCCGGCGGGTGCGCGAGAAGCCGACGAACGACGGCCAGCGCGCGATGCGCAGCGCGTGCCGGATGTCATCGAGGCGCTCGGTCGCGGCCTCCTCGCCGCGGCGCACGCATTCCTCGACCGCCGAGAAGTCGGCCCAATGCACCTGCCCCACGTCGGGCTCGATCAGGATATCCGCCAGGCGCCCCTGCATCAGGCGCAGCGCCTCGGCGCGGATGGCGGCGGCGCGCACCATGATGTTCAGACCGTTCCCCCGCTCGGTGAGCGGCTCGAGCTCCCGCGACACGTCCACTGCGATCACCAGGTCGGCCCCCTGGTTCAGGGCCGGGACCACCGGGACCTGCGCGACCCAGCCGCCGTCGATCAGCATCCGGCCGTCGATCGACACCGGCGGGAGGAGCCCGGGGACCGCGCTGCTGGCGCTCACCGCGTGCCGCAGCCGGCCGCGGCTCAGGACCACCGGGGCGCCGCTCAGCATGTCGGCGCAGACCGCGTGGTACGGGATCGCGGTTTCCTCGATGCTCACGTCGTCGAGCAGGGCGTTGATGTTGTGCTCGAAATACTCGGCCGAGACCCAGGAGGTCTTGGCCATCGAGAACGAATAGAAGATGCCCTTTTTGAACAGCGTGACGACGCGGCTCATGACGCCCTTCCGGGCCTCGCGGCTCTCTTTGAGGAAGTCGAACCGCGCCCGCTTGAAGGCGCGGCTGAAGATGAACTCGCGGAACCGCTTCTCGGTGCCGCCGGCGTCGCGCGTGGTCGCGTAGACGCCGCCGACGAGGGCCCCGACCGAGGTGCCGACGATCAGGTCGATCGGAACGCGGTTGGCCTCGAGGACCTTGATGACCCCGAGATGGGCGAGTCCCCGGGCCGCCCCGCCACCCAGGGCCAGCCCCACCTTCAAGCCTTGACGCATGCGCGGCTCCGTCCTCCGGGACGCGCCGGCGGCGTGCGCCGGCCCTGCGGCCAATATAGATGCTGCCGGGCGGGCGGCCACCCGCGCCGCCACCGATTCCCCGGCCGGCGAAAACCCCGGCCACGGCGCGAAACCCGGCTCCGGGGTCCGGTTACAAGGACGGTATCCGGGCGTGGCGGCACTCGCGGTTGAGCGGGCACTCCGCGCAGCGGGGCCGGCGCGGGCGGCATGTGCGGCGCCCCAGCGTTATCAGATTGACATGGACCTCGAAGTACCGTCGCACCGGCACGAGGATCGCGAGCCGCCGGTGGGCGCCGGCGGCGTCGGCGGCCGATGGGATCCAGCCGAGGCGGCGGGCGACCCTCAGGATGTGGGTGTCGACCGGGAAGGCCGGCCGGCGGCACCCGAACAGCAGGACGCAGCAGGCGGTCTTCTCGCCGACGCCGCGGAACCGCCGCAGCCACGCGAGCGCTTCGGGCACCGGCAGGCGCTTCAGGAATCCGAGATCGAACGACCCGCGCTCGCGCTCGATCCGCCGCAGGGTGTCCCGGATCACGCGACTCTTGAGGCGCGCCAGTCCGCCGGGACGGATCGCCGCCTCGATCGTCCGGCGCGGCGCCCGCGCCACGGCATCCCAGGTCGGAAAACGGCGGCGCAGGGCGGCGAACGCCCGACCGCTGTTGGTGTCGCTGGTGTTCTGCGACAGGATCGTGAGAATCAGCTCGTCAATCGGCGACAGGGCGCGTCCGGGCCGCGGGCGGCCGAAGGCGGCCCGCAGCCGGTCGGCGTCGCGCGCCACCCGCCCCTCGAGGGCGGCGTCTTCACCCAGGCCGGCTCGCATGCGCATCGTGGTCCCGCTCCGCCGGCCCCGGCCCCGGCCCCAGCCCCGGCCCCGGCCCCGCGCCACCGCGGCGCCGCCGGGTCACCGGCGCCGCCGCCCCGCCGGCGACGCGGCCGGGGAGCCCGGCGGCGGATTCTACCTTTGACCGGCGGGCCGCGCCCGTCGTACAAGGGCCCCATGCAGGTCGCCACCGCCCCGTCCATCGCGCACCGCTGGCCGCGCGACGCCCGCGCGGCGATGCGCCTGCAAGCGCGCCTCGCCGGGCGCCTGTCGATCGGCGGCGGGCCGCGGCGCGTCCACCTCGTGGCCGGCGCCGATGTCGCGTTCGCCGCGGGCGGCGAGGTCCTGGTCGCGGCGGTCGTCCTCCTCCGGTATCCCGGCATGGAAATCGTCGAGAGCGTGGCGGTGCGCCATCGCGTCACCTTTCCGTATGTCCCGGGACTCCTCAGCTTCAGGGAGTCCCCGGCGATCGTCGCCGCCTGGCGGCGGCTGCGCCGCCGGCCCGACCTGCTGCTGTGCGACGGCCAGGGGATCGCCCACCCGCGCGGTCTCGGGCTGGCAGCGCATCTCGGGCTCCTGCTCGGCGTCCCGGCCATCGGCTGCGCCAAGAGCCGGCTGTGCGGCGCGCACGACGAGCCCGGCCCGCGGCGCGGCGACCGCGCGGCGCTCGTCCTGAACGGCCGCGTCGTCGGCGCGGTGCTGCGGACACGCGACCGGGTCCGTCCGTTGTACGTCTCGCCGGGCCATCTGCTCGGCGTCGCGTCGGCGGTGCGCTGGGTTCTCGCCTGCGGGGGCGGCTTCCGCCTGCCCGAGCCGACGCGCCGCGCCGACATGCTCGTCGGCCGCCTCGCCCGCGGCCTGGAAGCGGCCGCCGCCGGCATTGCTATTTCCACCGCCCCCGCCTAGAATCGCGCCCGGGACGAGCCGATGCGCCGACGCGTGGAGTCTTCGCAGGGCGTGGCGTGGCGCGGGTTCGCGCTGGCGGCGGGATTCCTCATCGGAGGCCGGATCGCGGGCTTCGCAGCAACGGAGGACGCGGCCGGCGATCGGTTCGCCGGCATGCGGCAGCGGATGGTCGAGGAGCAGATCGAGCGCCGCGGGGTGCGCGATCCACGGGTGCTCGAGGCGATGCGCACCGTCCCCCGCCACCTGTTCGTGCCCGCCGGGTTGCGTGACCGCGCCTATGACGACGCGCCGCTGCCGATCGGCGACGGACAGACGATCTCGCAGCCGTACATCGTCGCCTTCATGACCGAGGCGGCGCGCCTCAAGCCCGGCGACCGCGTCCTCGAGGTCGGGACCGGATCGGGGTACCAGGCGGCGGTGCTGGCGGCGGTCGGAGCCGAGGTCATGAGCATCGAGATTCTCCCCGGCCTCGCCGAACGGGCGCGGCAGGCGCTGGCGGCGGCCGGGTTCGCGAAGGTCAAGGTGCGGACCGGCGACGGCTTCCGGGGCTGGCCGGAGGCGGCGCCTTTCGACGCCGTCGTGGTAACGGCGGCGCCGGACGAGGTGCCGCCCCCGCTCCTCGGCCAGTTGAAGGTCGGGGGGCGTCTCGTCATCCCGGTGGGGACCGGGACCCAGGAGTTGATCCGCGTGACACGCACGGCGAAGGGATATGAACGCGAGTCCCTGCTGCCGGTGCGCTTCGTGCCCATGACCGGCGAGGCCCGCGGGCCGCGCCACTGACCGGCCGGTCCCCCGTCCGGACGATCCACCACAGAGGGAACGCATGGCCAAGGTGATCACACCGCGCAGCGAGGACTATTCACGCTGGTACACGGACGTCGTGCTGCAGTCGCAGATGGCGGACTACTCGCCCGTCAAGGGGTGCATGGTCATCCGCCCGCTCGGCTACGCCGTCTGGGAGGCGATGCAGCGCGAGCTCGACGCCCGCTTCCGCGCCACCGGGCACCAGAACGCCTACTTCCCCCTGTTTATCCCGGAGTCGTTCCTGCACCGCGAGGCCAGACATGTCGAAGGGTTCGCCCCGGAGTGCGCCGTGGTCACGCACGGCGGCGGCAAGAAGCTCGAGGAGCCGCTGGTCGTCCGGCCGACGTCCGAGACGATCATCTACGAGATGTACTCGAAGTGGATCCGCTCGTACCGCGATCTGCCGGTGCTGATCAACCAGTGGGCCAACGTCGTCCGCTGGGAGATGCGCACGCGCCTGTTCCTGCGCACCACCGAGTTCCTGTGGCAGGAGGGGCACACCGCGCACGCCACCGAGACCGAGGCCGAGGAGGAGGTGCTCCGTATCCTCGAGATCTACCGCTCGTTCGCCGAGGACTGCATGGCGATCCCGGTGTACACCGGACGCAAGACCGAGAGCGAGAAGTTCGCCGGGGCGCTCCGGACCTACTGCATCGAGGGTCTCATGCAGGACGGCAAGGCGCTGCAGGCCGGCACGTCGCACAACCTCGGGCAGAACTTCGCGAAGGCGTTCGACGTCAAGTACCAGACCGCGGCCGGCGACTGGGAGTTCTGCTGGCAGACGTCGTGGGGCGTCTCCACCCGCCTCATCGGGGCGCTCGTCATGGCGCACGGCGACGACAACGGCGCCAGCTTCCCGCCGCGCCTGGCGCCGGTGCAGGTCGTCATCGTGCCGATCTGGAAGAGCGACGAGCAGAAGGCGCGCATCTCCGAGGTGGCGCGCCGGGCCGAGGCCGACCTGTCGAAGTCGTTCCGGGTCAAGGCCGACCTGCGCGACGAGATATCTCCCGGCTGGAAATTCAACGAGTGGGAATTGAAGGGGGTGCCGCTGCGGCTCGAGGTCGGCCCGCGCGACCTCGAGGCGGGGCAGTTCACCGCCGTCCGCCGGCTCGACCGGCGCAAGACGCCGGTGCCGTTCGCCGACGTCGCCGCTCAGGTCGGCGGCCTGCTCGATGGCATCCAGACGGACATGGTCGAATCGCGGCGCGCCTTCCTGCACGCCAACACCCGCGAGGCCGGCGACTACGCCGCCTTCCAGAAGGCCCTCGACGAGGTCGGCGGCATGTTCCGGGCGCACTGGTGCGGCGACCCGGCCTGCGAGGAGCAGATCAAGAACGAAACGAAGGCCACCATCCGCTGCATCCCGCTCGAGGGGAACCGGGGGGAGGGACGCTGCCTGCGCTGCGGCGGCGCCTCGCGCGAGTGGGTCTACTTCGCCCGCGCCTACTGACGGTCGCGCTGTTCGCCGGCATCGTGGCCGGGGCGCGCGCGGCCGGGGAGCCCGAAACCGTCGCGCCCACGGCCGGGGCGCCCTCGCCGGTCGCCGTCCGCTTCGTCGAGCCGGCGCCGCCGGCGCTGCTGCAGGGGCCGACGCGCATCGTCATCGAGGCGTCGACCGGCGCCGATGCGCGCATCGTCAGCGTGACCCTGTACGCCGATGATCGGGTCCTGACCATCTTCGAGAAGCCGCCCTACGCGGTCACCTGGGACGCGGGCCCGGTGTTCGGCGGGCGCCGCCTGCGCGCCGTCGCGATCGACTCGCTGGGCCGCGCGGCCGAGGCGGTCCTGCTGGCGCGCCGCATCCCGATAGGCCAGGTCGAGGAGGTGCGCCTGGTCAACGTCTACGCGGCGGTGCGCGACGGGCGCGGCCGGCCGGCGCTCGATCTCGGGCGCGACGATTTCGCCGTCCTCGAGGACGGCGTCCCCCAGGCGCTGACCCACTTCAGCGCCGCGCGCGCACCGATCACCATCGCCCTCCTGATCGACGCCAGCAACAGCATGCGGCTCGGCGACCGGATCGCGCACGCGCGCAGGGGCGCCGAGGACTTCGTCGACGCGGTCGAGACGGCTGATCGCCTGCTGGTGCTCTGGTTCGACGACACCCTGCACGGAGACGCCGCCCCGGTCGCCGACCGCGGCGCCGCGAAGGATCGCATCCGCGGCATCGCCCCGGGCGGCGGCACGGCGCTCTACGACGCCCTGTTCGCCGTCGCCACGCGGCTGCGCGCCCTCGACGGCCGGCGCGCCATCGTCCTGCTCTCCGACGGCCGTGACCAGGCGCTGACCGAGAACGAGCCCGGCAGCCTGCATCTCTTCGAGGAGGCGCTCGAGACCGCGCACCGCTCCGAGGCGGCGATCTACGCCATCGGCCTGGGCCGCCACCTCGATCGGGAGACCGACCTGACCGGGTCGCGCAGCGTGCGCGACATCCTCGAGACCTTCGCCCGGCAGACGGGGGGCCGCGCCTGGTTCCCGGAACGCGCCGGTGATCTGGGCGAGGTCTACAAGCGCATCGCCGAGGATCTGCGGCAGCAGTACACCCTCGGCTACGTGTCGACCAACGCGGCTCGCGACGGCCGCTGGCGCCGGATCGCGGTGCAGGTGGCGCGCCCGGGCCTGGTCGTGGAGGCGCGCGCCGGCTACTACGCGCCGGGGCCGGGCGCGCCGTGAGGCGCCGAAGCCGAGGCCGCGGCGGCCGCCGCGCCCGAGGCGCGCCGGATGAGCATGAGATTGCGCGCGTAGACCAGGAGACCGGCGGCCTGTCCCAGCGTGAACACCAGGTCGTGGCGGTAGAAGCAGGCGTACAGGAACAGGATCGACCCGCCCGCCAGGCTGAAGTGCCAGAAGGCGTGCGGCACGGTGCTGCGGCCGCTGCGTTCGGATGCGACCCACTGGACGGCGAACCGCGCCGTGAAGAAGAGCTGCCCGAGGAGGCCGAAGACCACCCAGGCGTCGATATCGAGAAGTTTCTCAAGCATCGTCCTTCACCTCGTAGCGCAGCATCCTCTTCTTCATCCAGCGGACCGCCAGCAGGTCCACGAACGACGGCACCAGCCGGTTCGAGATGCCGTACTTGGAGCGGCCGTGGCCGCGCGGCCGGTGCCCCACCGGGACCTCGCGCACGCGGAACCCTTCCATCTTCAGGAGGGTGGGCAGGAAGCGGTGCATCCCGCGGTACAGTTTCAGGCGCGCCACCGCCTCGCGCCGGTAGGCCTTGAGCGAGCAGCCGGTGTCGGTGATCGTCTCGTCGCTCAGGCGGTTGCGCACGTAGTTGGCGACGCGCGACGACACCCGGCGCACCAGGCTGTCGCGCCGCACGCGCCGCACGCCGACGACCGCGTCCCACCCCTCCATCCCGCGGATCAGCAGCGGGATGTCGGCGGGGTCGTTCTGCAGATCCGCATCGAGCGTGACCACGACCCGGCCGCGCGCCCGCCGGAAGCCGGCATCCATCGCGGCGGTCTGCCCGGCGTTGCGCGCCAGGCGGACGATCCGCAGCTCGGGATGATCGCCGCGCAGGGCCGCGAGCGCGTCGGCGCTCCCGTCGGTGCTGCCGTCGTCGACCATCAGGACCTCGTACCGGTAGCCTTTGCCGCGCAGGCTCGCGCCGATCTCGGCGAGGAGCGGCGCGAGATTGTCGCGCTCGTTGTAGACCGGGATGACGAGCGACAGATCCAGATCGTCCCGGGCGCCGGTCAATTGAAGATCCAGAATCGGCGCAGGAGCCGCATGCGGCGGTGCCGGCGTGACTCTTTTTTTGATAAGCCGCCCGGGAGCAGGAAGGACTTCCATTTCAGGAGCGCCGAATGATCGACGCGGCGCATGAGCGGGAAAACGAGACGCGCCCCGATCGATCCGGGTTCGAAGCAGACGCTGGCGTTGAAGTCGATGACGCTCGGCCAGCCGTCGGGTGCGACCAGGATGTTGTCGCGCTTGCGCAGATCGAGATGGGCGACCCCGCGGGCGTGGATGCTGTCGACGAGCGCGCCGAGGCGCTCGAGCAGCGGGGCGATCTGCTCGGGCGGGCGCCGCCGCCAGCGGGTGATGGGTTCGCCGTGCATCGGCTCCATCAGCAGGCCGCACGGCGCCACCTCCCCGAGATCGGCGGGCACGCCGCGCAGACCCTGCAGGCGCGCCAGGGCGCGGCGCTCGCGGCGCAGCTGCCGCCGGCCGAACCACCTGACCGGAGCCGACTTGGCCGAGTAGTCCTTCAGGATCGCCTCTCCGGACTGGTGGTTGAGGCGCAGGATGTCGGCCTTGCCCCAGGGTCCGCGCTTGACGACGGTGACGGTGAGGCTCCCCGGAAGGGCCGGAGGGATCGAGGACACGTCCTGCTCCTGTGCTATGCTGCGACGCGCGCGATGCTCCGTCATGGTAGCACAGGCCCCGCGGCCTCCCCGTTGACGCGGGACGCAGTCTCCGGCCTGCCGCGCCGCCGCCTTCACTCCGGCCGCAACCGCACCAAGGCCGTCGTCGATCTGGTGACCATCGACGGCGTCCCCGTCGTCGTCAAGGACGTCGCGCCGCGTCCCTGGCCGGTGCGCGCCTTCCTCGGTCCGTGGCAGTTGAGCCGCGAGGTCCGCGCCTACCGGAGGCTCGCGGGGCTTGCGGGAATCCCCCGCCTGATCGCGGTCATCGACCGGCGGGCGATCGCGCTCGACCACATCGCCGGGCGGGCGCTCCGCGATCTGCGCCGCGGCGAACTCGAGGCCGCCTTCTTCGATCGGCTCGAGATGCTGGTCGCGGCGATGCACGCCAGAGGCGTCGCCCACGGCGACCTGCATCATGGCGACGTCATCGCGGGCCCCTCCGGGCAGCCGTTCGTCATCGACTTCTCGACGTCGTGGGTGGCGCCCCAGGACGGGAGACGGTGCGGGCCGCTGTTCGAGCAGATGCGCCGCGCCGACCTGCGGGCGGTCGCGAAACTGCGCCTCCGGTTGGGACCGCCGGGGAGCCCCCAGCCGCCGCCGCGCCCGGGGCTCTTCCGCCTCGGCGCGGCGCTGCGGCGCTTTTTCGCGGGGCGCGGCTGACCCGCTGCCTTCTCCGCCGCGCGGCGCCGCGCGCCGCACGGCGGCACGCCGCACCGCGCGGCACTCCCCGGCGCTTTACACCCCACGGCGAGTCTGCTAGCCTCGCGCAAAACCACGGGAGAGAGCCGGCAATGAAGGGCGTCATCCTCGCGGGGGGGCTGGGCACGCGCCTGTTCCCGCTGACCAAGATCACCAACAAGCACCTCCTGCCGATCTACGACCGGCCGATGATCCACTATCCCCTCAAGGCGATGTCGGACGCCGGCATCCGCGACATCCTGATCGTCACCGGCGGGAACCACGCCGGCGAGTTCCTGCGCCTGCTCGGCAACGGCAGGGAGTACGGTCTCGACGAGATCGCCTACGCCTACCAGGAGGGCGAGGGCGGCATCGCCGACGCCCTGGCGCTGGCGCGGCCGTTCGCCAAGGGCGACCGCATCGTCGTCATGCTCGGTGACAACGTCATCGAGGGCGACATCCGCCGGCAGGTGGCGGCGTTCGCGGCGCAGCCGAAGGGGGCGCGCATCCTGCTCAAAAAGGTCGCGGACCCGCAGCGCTTCGGCGTCCCGGTGTTCGACGGCGGCCGCATCGTCTCCATCGAAGAGAAGCCGAAGCAGCCGAAATCGGACTACGCCGTGATCGGCATCTACATGTACGACCCCACGGTGTTCGACGTCATCACGACCCTGAAGCCGTCGGACCGCAACGAGCTCGAAATCACGGACGTGAACAACCACTACATCCGGAAGGGCGAGATGCAGCACGACGTGATCGAGGGATGGTGGACCGACGCCGGCACCTTCGAGTCGCTGTTCCGCGCCAATCAACTCGTGCGCGAGATGATGATCGACCGCCTGACGGCGGGGATGAGGTGAGGCGATGACCCGCGTGCTGGTCACCGGCGGCGCGGGATTCATCGGATCGCACTTCGCCCGCCACGCCCTCGCGCGCCATCCCGACTGGCAGGTCACCGTCCTCGACAAGCTGACCTACGCCGGCAACGTGGCGAACCTCGACGACCTGAAGGGGAACCCGCGCCACCGCTTCGTGCGCGGCGACATCGCCGTGCGCGCCGACGTCGACGCCGCCTGGGGCGACGGCATTGATCTGCTGTTCAACTTCGCCGCCGAGACCCATGTCGACCGCTCGATCGGCGACCCCGAAGGCTTCATCCGCACCGACATTTTCGGCGCGCACACGCTGCTCGAGGCCGCCCGGGATCGCGGCCTCGCGCGTTTCGTGCAGATCTCGACCGACGAGGTGTACGGCAGCGTCGCCGCCGGCTCGAGCCGCGAGGACTCGCCCCTCATGCCGTCAAATCCGTACGCCGCCAGCAAGGCCGGCGCCGATCGCCTCGCCTACTCGTATTTCGTGACCTACGGCGTTCCCGTGCTGATCACGCGGGCGTCGAACAACTTCGGGTCGCACCAGTACCCGGAGAAGATGATGCCGCTGTTCATCACCAACGCCCTCGACGACCAGCCGCTGCCGCTCTACGGCGACGGCCGCAACGTGCGCGACTGGCTGTTCGTCGGCGATCATTGCGAGGCGCTCGACCTGGTCGCGGCGGCGGGTGTCCCGGGCGAGGTCTACAACATCGGCGGCGGCAACGAGCGGCGGAACATCGACGTGACCGGCCGGATCCTCGAGCGGCTCGGGAAGCCGGCGAGCCTCGTGCGCCACGTCGCCGACCGTCCCGGGCACGACCGGCGCTACTCCCTCGATTGCGCCAGGCTGCGCGCCCTCGGCTGGACCCCGCACACCCGCTTCGAGCAGGCGCTCGACGAGACCATCGACTGGTACCGGCACAACCGTTCGTGGTGGGAGCCGATCAAGTCGGGGGAATACCTCGACTACTATCGCCGCCAGTACGCGGGCCGCCCGCCGGCCGCCGGCGCCACGGCCCCGCCGGCCCGGTTACGGACCTAGCGGCTCGGCAGTCATCGCGCGCACCTGGCCGTCGCGCGCCAGGCGAACGGTGAGACGCAGGACGGGGCGCCCCTCGCGGAACGTGTCCCAGTACAGCATCGCCGACTCGAACCCCTCTGCGGTCTGCTCGACCGGGATGCGCGCCACCGCCCCCTCGTCCTCGAGGCCGACGGCGTAGGCGCGCATCGCCTCCTCCCCACTGGCGCGCGCCGCCTCGACCGCCGCGAGACCGCCCTCGGGGAGCACGAGACCCGGCTCGAATCCCTCGAGCCGGAGATAGCAGCCGACCATGGCGCGGGCGCCCTCGGGATCGAGACGCAGCGCCTCGCGCCCCACCGCGGCGTTGATCCGCTTCCGGGTCGTCGCCAGGTCCTCGGCCGGAATGCGGCCGAGGTTGGCGAGGAGCGTCGCCTGCAGCCCCTTCACCAGGACGATCCGCCAGACCTTCTCGCAGCCCCCGGTGCAGACGACATACAGGCGCACCCGCTCGAGCGGCGGGCAGGGGATCGGCTCGACCTCGGCCTCGCCGACCGGGCCGGGGTAGACCGCGGCCCAGGCGGCGACACGCCGCGCCAGCGGCTCGGGCGGCTCGACCCAGCCGCCGAACCAGACCGACCCGACGAGCACGGCGCCGAGAAGCACGCCGAGCAGGAGCCGCGCCGCCGCCTTCACGGCGCGCCGCCGCCCGGCGCCGGCCGCCGCAGCAGGCGGCAGGTCTGCCGTGAAACGCGGCCCGCGTACACCTCGACGACATCCTCCGGCAGTGCGCCACGCACCTGGCGGTGGAGATCCTCGTCGATCAGGAGATCGCGCGGTCCCGCCCGGCGCATCCATGCGATCGCTTCGTCCGCGGTGTCGACCGGCTCGACGGTGCGCCCGCCGTAGAAAACCCAGGCCTCGCGCTTCTCCCGGGTGGCGGCGATCGGGATCTCCGGCCGGTAGAGGGCCCGGGCCCCGAGCGCGAAGCCGCGCAGGTTGAGGTAGCCGTTCGCCCACGGGAAGACCATCTCCGTCGCGACCAGAAGCAGGCCCCCCATCGCCGCCGCCAGCGCCCCCGCCGCCAGCAGGGCGCGCCCGCGCCGCGCCAGCCACGCCGCCGCCACTCCGCCGGCCGCCACCAGGATGGCTGCCGCCGTCGCCGCAACGGCCAGATCCGGATGCCGCCGCGGCACCAGGATGGCGACGCCCGCCGCCGCGGGAACCGCGATCGCGGCGAGCGCGAGGCAGGCGCGGCGCAGGCGCGCCAGCGCAGCGCCCCTCTCTCCTTCGGCGCGGGTGAACAGCCGGGCGACCAGGAGCGCCGCCGCCGGGTAGAGCGGGATGATGTAGACGCCGCGCTTGCCGGTGGAGAACGAGAAGAACATGAGGATCGCCGCCACCCACAGCGACAGGACGATCGCCGCGGCGCGCTCGCGCCGCCGCGCGCCGGCCGCTCCGTCGGCCGTTCCGTCGGCCATCCCATCAGCCGGCTCCCTGCCCAGGGCCGGGGCGACGGCCCACGGCAGCGCGATGCTCCACGGGAAGAAGCCGGCCGGGAAATTCCATAGGTAAAAGTAGGCCGGGTGCCGGACATTCCAGGCGTCGACGTAGCGGTCCACGGTCTCCTTCGTGAGGATGGCGACGGCCCGATCGGAACCGAGGCGGGCGGCGAACGGGCCGAACCAGGCGAGCGTGACGCCGAGATAGAGCGCCACGCCCGACGGCGGCACGAGCCGCGCCGCGGCGCGCCAGCCCGACAGCAGCATCACCGCCGGCGCCGTGGCGATGAGCGGCAGCACCAGCCCGACCGGCCCCTTGGCGAGGGTCGCGAGCCCCATCGCCACCCAGGCGAGCCGCGCCCACCACCGCCCGCCGCCCCCGGCCGCGCGCAGCAGCATCACGATCGCCGCGAGGACGAACAGGTTCAGCGTCATGTCGGTCGACGCCCAGCGCGCCCGCTCGAGGATCTGCACGCCGGTGGCAAAGACGACGGCGCCGGCGAACCCGGTGCGGCGGTCGTACAGGCGCTCCCCCAGGTGGAGGATCAGGAGCATCGCCAGGATGCCGGAGACGACCGACGGCAGCCGTGCCGACCGCTCGTCCACGCCACCTGTGAACGTGGCCGCGGCGTTGATCGCCCAGATGAACAGCGGCGGCTTCTCGACGTAGAGCCGGCCGTTGCGTGACAGGACGACCGGGTCGCCGCTGGCGCGCATCTCCTTCGCGACCAGCCCGAAGCGCGGCTCGTCGGTCGGCCAGAGGTCGTGCCCGCCCAGCCGCCAGCCGAACAGCGCGGCGCCCAGCAGCACGAGGAGCACGGCCGCCCGCGGGCCGCGCAACGGGCCGGCGCCGCCGTTGACAGGGTGTGCCCCCTCCACTAGGATGCCGCCTCCTTCGAAAGGTAGGGCCGTTGCCCGAACGCAGCCAGACCCTCGGACGTGCGCGCCTCGCCGGGGTCTACGTCTTCATCGCCGCGCTCATCGTGATGGCGCGGCCCACCCCGGCGTTGCTCGCGACCGGCGTCGTCCTCGCCGTCCTCGGCGAAGCGGTGCGCGTCTGGGCCGCCGGCCACCTCCACAAGTCGGTGCGGCTGGCCACCGCCGGGCCGTACGCCTGGACCCAGAATCCCCTCTACCTCGGGCGCCTGCTGATCCTGACCGGTCTCGGCGTCGCCGCCCGCAACGAGTGGGGCCTCAACTGGCTGGCGCTGCTCGCCGGGTACGCGATCTTCTTCTTCTATTACATCCCCCGCAAGCTGCGGGTCGAGGGGGCGCGGCTGGAGAAGATCCACGGCGAGGCCTTCGCGCGCTACAGCCGCGGCGTCCCAATTCTCTTTCCGTCACTGCAGCCCTACCCCGGACGCGGCGGCGAACGATGGTCGTTCGGGCAGATGGTCCGGAACCAGGAGCCGTTCGTGATGCTCGGGCTTCTGGTCGCGTTCGCCTTCCTGGCCTGGAAGATCGGGGCCTGACGCCGGCTCGCGGTCTCCCGCCGCGGCCCCGCGTCCGGCCCGGATGCCGGCGGCCGCGCGGATGATCTCGAGCAGCCGGCGGCCGATCACCGGCGCCGCGTAGGTCGCCGCCACGCGCTCCCGGCCGGCCGCCCCGATCCGCGCCGCCGCCTCGCGATCGTCGAGCAGACGGGAGATCGCCGCGACCCATGCCCGGTCGTCGCCGGCGTGCAGCCCGGTCTCCCCGTCGCGCACGATGTCCACGTTGGCGCCGACCGGCGAGCAGACGACGGGGACACCCGCGGCCTGGTACTGCAGGATCTTCAGGCCGCACTTGCCGCGCGCGAACGGACGGTCGTCGATCGGCATCAGCCCGACGTCGAGGTCGAGCAGGTCGCGCGCCTCGGTGGCGGCGCTCCAGGGGCGCCTGTCGACCGGCACGCCCGGCAGATCGATGAAGTCGCTGCACACCTGCACGAGACGCGCGCCGGGGAACCGCGCGCACACCTGGCGCAGCGGCGCGGCGAGGGCCGCGAGGTAGCGCAGGCTCGGGCGGCTGCCGATCCAGCCGATGCGGCGCTCGTCACGCCGCGCCCGGCGCCGGGCCGCGGCCGCCTCGACCGCGTGCGCCGGGAACGGCGCCAGATCGATCCCGGTCGGCAGGACCTCGACGCGCGCCCCGGCGGGGCGCGCCCCGGCGGCGCGCGTCCAGGCGGCCAGGAACTCGTTGCCGGCGATCACCACCCGCGCCCGGCGCGCCGTCGCCAGCAGGCGCGCGCGCCGCGACCGCATCCGCCCCCGGGCGCGTTCCGCGCCGAAGCGCCCCTCCTCGTCCGGGCTCACCTCGAACAGGGCGTCGTCGAAGTCGAAGAGGATCGGCACCGGGCGCGGCAGCAGCGCCACCTTGAAGGGGGCGAACAGCTTCTTCTGGATCAGGACGGCGTCGGCGGCGCGCGCGCGGCGGCGCAGGTCGAGAAGCCCGTACCCCGCCTCGCGCTTGGCGACCAGGAGATCGGGCTCGATGCCGCCGGCGCGCAGGATCGGGAGATGCTGCACGACGCGGAAGCGCGTCGAGGGGTGATCGTCGCCGCCATTGAGCACGCACAGGAGGCGCATGGCGGCGCATCGTGACAGACTCGGGCGGCGGAATCAACGACGAGCGGCACGATGGCCGGCGCCGGCGGCGGGCGCGGCGCGCCCGCGGTTCACGGCCAGACGATCGTGACCCCGGCCGGACCGAACGCGACCTCGACCCGCTGCGCACGCCGCTCGTCGCGCCACGCCCGGCCGCCACGCCGGCTGTCGACGATCATCCGGCCGACCGCGAGACCGTTGAGATAGCCGAAATAGACATCCGGCAGGTAGTGGGCGTCGGAGTGGATCCGCTGCAGCGCCACCAGCCCGACCGCGCCGTACAGACCCCACGTCCCGAACCGCTTCCAGCCGCGCACCGCGCGGCTGTCTTCCGCGTCGATCTGCAAGTGGCGGTCGATGATCGGCGCCAGCATCGAGGCGGCGACCGTCACGTCGCCCGAGACGCTGTGCCCGCCGCCGGTGCCGAACCACTCGATGTCGTCGCCCTGCCGCGGCCGGTCGGTCGCCAGGACGCGCTGCGCGACCCCGGTGATCGCCGACGCGAAGGCGAGGTTCTCGAGCAGGACGACGGCGGTCTCCTTGCGGTACGCCGACCCGCCCACGGCGCCGGCGGCGTAGAACCCGGCGGCCACCAGGAGCGGCGTGGCGGTGCGGCCCATCAACCGGGCGTCGTCGAGGATCTGGCCGGGGGTCTGGTCCTCGTGGTCGCGCGCGAAGTCGCGCACATCGTCGCGCACGGCGTAGAGCGCCCCGCCGACGCCGATCGCCGCGGCCAGCTTGGTCCAGCCGGCGCGGTCGAGATGGGCCGGCCGGCCGAAGAAGTACTTCGCGTCGGCCCCGGTCTGCGCCCAGGTGAGCGGCGCATCCGGCGGCCGGACGGGGCGGATCGCCGGGGCGTCGGCCGCGCCCGCTGCCGGCTCGAGCGCCGCGCCCGGCGCCGGGGCGTCGGTGGTCCCCTGCGCGGCGACACCGGACGACACGGCACACGCGAGCAGCACGGCCGGAACGAACCGGCACGGCCTGCCCCGCGCGACCACGAGCGCCGGGGCCGGGCCCGAACTGGCCCGCGCCCTCACGGCACGGTTCCCGCGCCGGCCGGCGCCGCGCTCCCTGCCTCGACGAGGACGAAAGCCCGGTGCCCGACGCGGCCGCGCTCGACGATGCGCGCGCCGTCGCCGGCGCGCGGCGCCGCCGCCTCCCAGGCCTGCGCCTCGGAGATTACCAACGCCCGCGGCGGATCCGACAGGAACGCCGCCAGCGCCTCGGTCGTCGGCAGGACGGCGAGCGGACGACCGGCATACCAGGCGATGCCCCGGTGCGGGTCGCGGAAGATGCCGACGGGATCGGCGCCGGCCGCGGCGGCGACCCGGCGGCCGAATGCGCGCGGCGACTTGTACGGCTCGATCGCCGGCAGGACCGCGTGCGTCGCCACCAGGGAGCAGAGCGCCGCACCGGCGGCGAACAGTCCGACGGCCCCGCCCGCTCCGGCGCGCCGCCACAGCAAAAGCGGCGCGACGGCGGCGGCGAGCGCGACGGCAGTCAACAGCGCCGCCGGACGCAGCAGCGCCGGCGCCTCGGCCGCCAGGCGCGCCAGGACCCAGACCGCCGCCGCGCCGACCGCCATGAGCCACGCCACGAGCCCCGCCGCGATGGCGCGCGCCGGCGGCGGTGGGATCCAGGGGTACAGACGCACGTCCCACAGGCGGCCGATCAGGATCGCCGCCAGCGGGACAATCGGCAGCAGGTAGACGCCGCGCTTTTCCGCCGACATCGCGAACAGGGCCACGTAGGCGACGAGCAGGGACAGGACGAACGGCGCGCGCTCGTCGCGGTCGCCGGAGCGCCGCGGCCAGGTCTCGGCGATCGCCGCCGGCAGGAGGGCGATCCACGGCAGGAGCGCCAGCGGCAGAGTCGTCAGAAGATGCAGAGGCGGGCGCGCGTGATGGATGCCGTCGGTGATCCGCCGCCCGAACCGCGCCAGCACCTCGCCGGCCGGAAACGGCCCGCCCGTGGCCGCGATCCAGGCGAGCGCCCACGCGACGATCGGCAGCGCCGCGACCGCCGGCCCCCACACGACGCCCAGCCGCCGCAGCGCCGCGCCGCGCCGCGTCGCGGCCGCGAAGACCACGACGCCCGCGATCGGCAGGAGCGCGACCGGCCCCTTGGTGAGCACGCCGAGGCCGATCGCGGCCCAGAAGGCGGCGGCCCACGCCGACGGCGCACGCGCCGCGCCCTCGCGGGCGCAGATCTTCCACGCCGCGAGCGCCGCGAACGTCAGGAACAGGGCGAGGAGCATGTCCGGACGCGCCCAGCGCGCCTCGATCGCGAAATCGAACGTGGTCAGCAGGACGATCGCGGCGAGCAGGCCCGCGCGCCTCCCCCACAGCGCCCGGCCGAGGAAGAAGACGACGACCGCGCACAGGATCGCGGCGGCGTTGGCCGGCAGGCGGACCGTCGCCTCGTCGACCCGGCCGGCGGCGCGCGATGCCGCCGCCGCGAGCCAGTAGTAGAGCGGCGGCTTCTCGAGCCACGGCCGGCCGTCGAGCCGCGGAGCGGCCCACGACTCCCCCGCGACGACCGCGGCGGTGACCGCGGCGGTGCGCGGCTCGTCGGGGTCCCAGAGATCGCGCGACCCGAGGCCGGGGGCCGCCAGCAGCAGGCCCGCCAGGACGACAGCCAGGAGGCAGGCGCGGTCGGAGGCGAACAGCCGGACCGCCGCGCTCAACGGCTGGAGGCCCGGGACCCCCGGGCCTCGTCGCGGAACTGCGACGCGTGCAGCCGCGCATACGACCCGGCGCGCGCCAGGAGCTCGTCGTGGGTCCCGCTCTCGACGATGCGGCCGCGCTCCAGGACGAGGATGACATCGGCCCGGCGCACCGTCGACAGCCGGTGCGCGATCACGAAGACCGTCCGCCCCTGCATGAGGTTCCCGAGCGCCGCCTGCACCTCGCGCTCCGACTCGTTGTCGAGCGCCGAGGTCGCCTCGTCGAGGATCAGGATCGGCGAGTTCTTGAGCAGCGCGCGGGCGATCGACAGCCGCTGGCGTTGACCCTGCGACAGCCTGTGACCGGCCTCGCCCAGCGATGTGTCGTAGCCGTTTGGAAGCGCCTCGATGAAGCCGTGGGCGTGGGCGGCGCGCGCCGCATCGACCACGGCCTGATGGGGCACGTCGGCCCGTCCGTAGGCGATGTTGCGGCGGACGGTGTCGTCGAACAGGATCACCTCCTGCGTGACCAGGCCGATCTGCGCCCGCAGCGACGCGAGGGTGACGTCGCGGACGTCGCGGCCGTCGATGAGGAGCGCCCCGCCGGTGACGTCGTAGAAGCGCGGCAGCAGGTTCACCAGCGTCGACTTGCCGGCGCCGCTGCTGCCGACCAGGGCCACCACCCGGCCGCGCTGCACGGTGAGGTCGAGGCCGTGCAGGACCGGCGCCCCGCCGTACGCGAACGACACGCCGCGGAACTCGATGCGATCCCCGAACGGCGGCAGCGCGATGGCACCCGGCCGCTCGACCACCTGCGCCGGCTGGTCCATGATCTCGAACACCCGGCCGGCCGCCGCCACCGCCTGCTGGACGTCGTTGTTGATCTTCACCAGGTTTCTCAGGGAGGCGAAGATCACGAAAAGGGCCGCCACGAAGGTCACGAACTCGCCCGCCGACAGCCTGCCGGCGGCGATGCGGTGCGCCGCGTAGCCGAACAGCGCGGCGGCGCCGCAGGCGGCCACGAACTCGAGGACCGGCGGCATGATCGACACGATGCGCGCCGCCCGCTTCTCCGACCGCTGCACGCGATCGAGGGCGCGCGTGAAGCGGTCGATCTCGAACTGCTCCATGCCGAACGCCTGGACGATGCGGGTGCCGGTGATGCCTTCTTTCATGACCAGCGACGCGTCGCCCATCTTCTGCATGCTGCCGCGGCTGGCGTCGCGCAGGCGCCGGCCCATCCGCGCGACCGGGTAGACGACTAGCGGCAGGAGGACGAGGCAGAAGCCGGCCAGGCGCCAGTTCAGGTAGAACAGCCACGTCACCTGGCCGAGCGCCACCGCCCCGAGGCGGAACACCTCGGCCAGGTCGCCGGCGACCATGCGCTGCAGGCGGCCGACGTCGCCGAGGATGCGCGAGATCAGGTGGCCGGTCGAGTGCTCCGAGAAGAACGCCGGCGACTGGCGCTGGACCCGGCCATAGAGATCGGCTCGCAGATCTCGAACCACCTGAAGCCCGGCCCAGCGGGTCAGGTAGCCGGTCAGGTAGGCGAACAGCCCCTTGAGGGCGAAGATGGCGATGATCAGGACGGCGACCAGGACGGCGGTGCCGCGCGATCCGTCCCTGAGCCCCGCGAGCCTCCCGGCCAGTCCCGGCGACAGCGCGCCCAGGCTGTCGAGGGCGCCGCGCGCCCGATCGATGAGCTGGAACTTCCCCGCCGTCGCGATCGGCGCCGCCGCGGCACGGGGCAGGACCTCGTCGACGATCGGCTGCACGAGTCCGAGGAGCGCCAGGTAGCAGACCGAGACCAGGATCGCGGCCGCGATGGCCGCGGCCAGCCGGCGCCAGTAGGGCCGGACGTAGCCGACCAGCCGCAGCAGATCCTTCATCGATTCAGCGGGGCGGGATCTCGAGGGCGCTGAAGAAGTAGGCGGTCTCGAACGCCGCCGTCGCCGGCGCGTCGGACCCGTGGACGATGTTCTGCTCGATCGAGGCGGCCAGGTCCCTGCGGATGGTCCCCGGCTCGGCCTTCGCGGGATCGGTGGCGCCCATGATCCGGCGCACCGTGGCGATCGCGTTCTCGCCCTCGACGATCATCGGCACGATCGGACCGGAGGTCATGAACGTCACGAGCGAGGAGAAGAACGGCCGCTCGCGGTGCACGTGATAGAACCCGGACGCCCCCGCGGCGTCGAGGCGGGTCATCCTGAGCGCCACGATCCGCAGCCCGGCCGCCTCGAAACGCCGGATGACCTCGCCGACGGCGTTCTTCCTGACGCCGTCGGGCTTGACGATGGACAGGCTCCTCTCGACCATGCGCTGTTCTCCCCCGGTCCCGCCCCGTTCCTACCCGAGCAGGCGCTTGACGGTCTCGCCGATCTCGGCGGGCGTCTTGAGCACGTGGACGCCGGCCTCCCTGAGCGCCGCCATCTTCTCCGCGGCCGTCCCCCTGCCGCCGGCGATGATGGCGCCGGCGTGCCCCATGCGGCGCCCCGGCGGCGCGGTCTGGCCGGCGACGAAGGCGACGATCGGCTTCTTCACCTCGCGGGCCGCGAAGCGCGCCGCCTCCTCCTCCGCAGTGCCGCCGATCTCGCCGATCATCACGATCGCCCTGGTCTCGGGATCGTCCTTGAACAGCGCCAGGGCGTCGAGGAACGTCGTGCCGATAATCGGGTCGCCGCCGATGCCGATGCAGGTGGTCTGGCCGATGCCGCGGCGCGACAGTTGCGCCACCGCCTCGTAGGTCAGCGTGCCGCTGCGCGACACGACCCCCACGGGGCCCTGCTTGTGGATGTAGCCGGGCATGATGCCGACCTTGCACCTGCCGGGCGAGATGATCCCCGGACAGTTCGGTCCGATGAGGCGGGCGCCGGTGCGCGCCAGGTACGGCCGGACGCGGATCATGTCGGCCGTCGGGATCCCCTCCGTGATGCAGACCACCAGCCGCACGCCGGCGTCCGCGGCCTCCATGATCGCGTCGGCGGCGGCCGGCGGCGGCACGAAGATCAGCGACACGTCGGCGCGCTGGCGCTCGACCGCTTCGCGCACGGTGTTGTACACCGGCGTCCCCTCGTGCTCGGCTCCGCCGCGTCCGGGGGTCACGCCGGCGACGATTTTCGTCCCGTACTCCCGGCACTGGCGCGCGTGAAAGGACCCCTCGCGCCCGGTCAGCCCCTGAACCACTACCCGGCTCTTCTCGTCGACCAGGACGCTCATCGCGCGCCCGCCAGCGCGACCACGCGCTTCGCCGCGTCGAGCATGTCCTCGGCGATGGTGAAGTTGAGACCGGCCTCGGCGATGATCCGGCGTCCCTCGTCGACGTTTGTCCCCTCCAGGCGCACCACCACCGGCACCTTCACCCCGACCTGCTTCACCGCGTCGACCACCCCGCGCGCCAGGACGTCGACCCGCAGGATGCCGCCGAAGATGTTGATCAGGACGGCGCGCACCCCGGCGTCGGCCACGAGGATGCGGAAGGCGGCCGCCACCTGATCGGCGTTCGCGCCGCCGCCGACGTCGAGGAAGTTCGCCGGCGCGCCGCCGACGTGCTTGATGATGTCCATCGTCGCCATCGCCAGCCCGGCGCCGTTGACCATGCAGCCGACGCTGCCGTCCAGCTTGATGTAGTTCAGCGAGTGCGCCGACGCCTCGACCTCGAGCGGGTCCTCCTCGTCCTGATCGCGCAGGTCGCGGATCTCCGGGTGGCGGAACAGGGCGTTGTCGTCGAAGCCCATCTTGGCGTCGAGCGCCAGCACCGTGCCCTGGTCGGAGGTCAGGACCAGCGGGTTGATCTCGACGAGCGCGGCGTCGGTCTCATCGTAGAGGCGGGCGAGGGCGGCCATCAGCTTCACCGCCTGGGTCACCTGGTCGCCCTCGAGCCCCAGGCCGTACGCCAGCTTGCGCGCCTGGAACGGCCGCAGCCCTGTGAGCGGATCGACCGGCTCGACGCGGATCGCCCCGGGATCGCGCGCCGCGACCTCCTCGATCTCCATGCCGCCCTGGCCGCAGGCCATCACGACCGGGACGCCGCGCGCCCGATCGAGCGTCATGCCGAGGTAGAGCTCGCGGCCGATCGCGAGCGTTTCCTCGACCAGCAGGCGCCGCACCTTCCTGCCCTGGGCCCCGGTCTGCGGGGTGACGAGGGTCATGCCGATCATCTGGGCCGCGAGCCGCTCGGCCTCGGCCTGGTCGTTGGCGATCCGGATCCCGCCCCCCTTGCCACGCCCGCCGGCGTGCACCTGCGCCTTGAGCACGACCTTCGTGCCCAGTCGGGCGGCCTGGGCCGCCGCCTCCTTCGGGCTGAAGGCCACGTCGCCCCGCGGCACGGCAATGCCGTAGCGTCTCAGGATTTGCTTCGCCTGGTATTCGTGGATCTTCACGCCGCTCCCGCGAAAGAGGCCTCTATAGCACCCTTCTTCCGATCGTGTCAAACCACTGTTTTGACAGCATTTCGGGGCTGTGCGAGAATCCCGCCGCCCCGTGAACGACCCGATGCCCCGTCGAGCCGCCACCCCCGTCGCCGTGCTGATCGGCGCCCTCCTGGCGGTGGCCGGAACGCCGGCCGCCGGCCGGCAGGATATCCCCGACCCGCCACCAGCCGGGGTCGCGGCCGCACCGCCGGCGGGGGTGGCCGCTCCACCGGTGCAGGGCGCGGCCGTCGCGGCGCCGGATGCGCCGCCGGCGCCCGTGCCGGCGATCACGCCGTCGGCGCTCATGGCGCGCCTCGCGCCGCTCGCCGCCTCCCCGGTCTTCCACCCCCAGGAGACCGGCATCGCCGTGATCGCGCTGCCCGAGGGGCGCATGGTGTTCGAGCGCAACGCCATGCGGCCGCTGCGACCGGCGTCGACGATGAAGATCCTGACCTCCGCGGCGGCGCTGTCGCTGCTGCGGCCCGAATTCGTCCACGAGACGCGCATCTGGGCCGATGGCCCGATCGACGCGGGGGGAATCCTGGCCGGCGATCTCTATGTCGAGGGACGGGGCGCGCCCGATCTGGTCGGCGAGGCGTGGTGGCTCATGGCGCGACGACTCGCGGCGCAGGGACTGCGGCGGGTCGAGGGCAGGTTGATCGGCGACGAGTCCTGGTTCGACATCGCGCGCCGACCGCCGGGCTGGCCGCCGCCGGTCGCCGACTCCTGGTACAACGCGCCGATCGGGGCGCTGTCGTGCAACTTCAACGTCGTCACCGTCCGCGTCGATCCCACTCCCCTCCTCGGCGGGCGTCCCGACCTGACCCTCGAACCGTCGGCATCGTTCTTCCAGGTGCTCAACCGCGCGCGCACCGCCAACCAGCCGACCGACGTCCGGGTCGACCGCGCCTGGGAGAACGGCCGCAACCAGCTCCTCGTCGACGGCGTCATCCGGCGCGGGGGCGGCACCGTGGTCGTGAACCGCGCCGTCGAGGAACCGGCCCTGTACGCCCTGCACACCTTCCGCGAGATCGCCCGCTCCTGCGGCATCGAGATCGCCGGCGGCGTGCAGACCGGCATCGTCCCGTCCGGGGCGCGCGTCCTGCACCGTCACGAGTCGCGGCCGCTCGGAACGCTGGTCCGCGACATGAACAAGAACAGCAACAACTTCATGGCCGAGATGCTGGTCAAGACCCTCGGGGCGCAGTTCGTCGAGGTCCCCGGGACGACGGCCGCGGGCCTGACGATCGTGCGCGCCTGGATGCAGGGGATCGGTCTCGACGATTCGACGGCGGTGCTCGCCGACGGGTCGGGGCTCTCCGACGACGACCGCGTCCCCGCCGCGCTGCTGGCCGGGACGCTGGCGCGCGCGCACGCCGACTTCGAGATCGGACCGGAGCTCGAAGCCTCGCTGCCGATCGGCGGCGCCGACGGCACCCTCGCGGATCGCTTCCCGGCCGACGACGCCCGCCGCCGCGTGCGGGCCAAGACGGGCCGGATCGCCGGGGCGCTGTCGCTCGCCGGCTACGCCGCCAATCGCGACGGCCACGTCTTCGCCTTCGCGATCGTCGCCAACCAGCCGCGCGGCACGCTCGAAGCGGTGCACCAGTCGATCGACGGCCTGGCGGCGGCCCTGGCCTCGAGCGCCGACGCCGACCTCGCCCGCGCCGAAACGGCGCGCCGCCGGGACACGCCGCCGGCGGCGGCGCGGCGCTGAGCCGCGCCGTCACCCCGCGCGCCTACAACGGCAGTTTCTCGACCATCTCGCGCACCGCCGCCGCCGACCTGTCGAGGGCCGCCTTCTCGTCCGGCAGGAGGGTGATCGGGATGACCCTCTCGAGGCCGCCGGCGCCGATTTGCACCGGGACGCCCATGAAGATGTCGCGATAGCCGTACTCGCCCTGCAGGTAGGCCGCGCACGGCAGGATGCGGTGCTCGTCGAGCAGGATCGCCTCGGCCATCTGCACGACCGAGGAGGCCGGCGCGTAGTAGGCGCTCCCCGTCTTGAGCAGATTGACGACCTCGACGCCGCCGTCGCGCGTGCGCTGCACGATGGCGTCGATGCGCTCCTGCGGCATCAGCTCGGTGATCGGGATGCCGGCGACGGTCGAGTAGCGCGGCAGCGGCACCATCGTGTCGCCGTGCCCGCCGAGCACGAAGGCGTGCGTGTTCCCCACCGCCACGCCGAGGGCCTCGGCGATGAAGAAGCGCATGCGCGCCGAGTCGAGCACGCCGGCCATGCCGAGCACGCGCTCGCGCGGGAACCGGCTGACCTTGAGGGCGGTGTGCGCCATGGCGTCGAGCGGGTTGCTGACGACGATCAGGATGGCGTCCGGGCTGTGCCGTGCGACCTGCTCGGTCACCGACTTGACGATGGCGAAGTTCTTCTGCACGAGATCGTCGCGGCTCATGCCCGGCTTGCGCGGCAGCCCCGAGGTGATGACGACGATGTCGGACCCCGCCGTGGCCTCGTAGGCGTTGCTCCCGGTGAGGCGCATGTCGTACCCGTCCACCGGTCCGGCCTCGTTGAGGTCGAGCGCCTTGCCCTGGGGCAGCCCTTCGACGATGTCCACGAGCACGACGTCCGCGAGCCGCCGCATGACGATGCGCTCCGCCGCCGAGGCGCCGACGTTGCCGGCACCGATGATCGAGACCTTCCTGCGCATGAACCCCTCCTCTAGGCCCGGGCCTTGATCCGGGCGATGACCGCGTCCGCGAACTCCGAGCACCGGACGACCTCCGCTCCCTCCATCTGGCGCGCCAGGTCGTAGGTCACACGCCTGGCCGCCAGCGCCCCCTGGACGCCCCGCACGATCGACTCCGCCGCCTCGGTCCAGCCGATGTAGTCGAACATCATGGCCCCGGACAGGATGAGCGAGCAGGGATTCACCTTGTCCTGCCCCGCGTGCGCGGGCGCCGTGCCGTGGGTCGCCTCGAACAGCGCCATCGCGTCGCCGATGTTCGCCCCGGGCGCCAGCCCGAGCCCGCCGACCATGCCGGCCGCGGCGTCGGAGAGGTAGTCGCCGTTGAGGTTGGTGGTGGCGATCACCGCGTACTCGTCCGGGCGCGTCAGGATCTGCTGGAACATCGAGTCGGCGATGCGGTCCTTGATGATCACGCGGCCGGGCGGCGGCCCGCCGCCGAGGGCCGCCGCCTCGTCCTCGGTGATCGTCGCGTCGGCGAACTCGTCGCGCGCCACCTGGTAGCCCCACTCCTTGAACGCCCCCTCGGTGAACTTCATGATGTTGCCTTTGTGCACCAGGGTCACGCTCGGCTTGCGCCGGTCGATCGCGTGCCCGATCGCCTTGCGCACCAGCCGCCGGGACGCCTTCTCGGTCATCGGCTTGATGCCGACGGCGGCGTCCGCCGGCAGCGCGCACCCCATCTCGGCGTTGAGGAACTCGACCACCCGGCGGCAGCGCTCCGATCCGCCGCGCCACTCGATGCCGGTGTACACGTCCTCGGTGTTCTCGCGGAAGATCGTCAGATCGACCAGATCGGGCCGCTTCACCGGCGACGGCACCCCCTCGAACCAGCGGATCGGGCGGATGCAGGCGTACAGGTCGAGCTCCTGCCGCAGGGTGACGTTCAGGCTGCGGAAGCCGCCGCCGATCGGCGTCGTGAGCGGCCCCTTGATCGCGATCCTGTAGGTCCGGATCGCCTCGAGGGTGTCCTGCGGGAGCCACTCGCCGTACCGATCGCGCGCCTTGCCGCCGGCGTAGACCTCGAACCAGCAGACCCGCCGCCGCACCCCGTACACCCGCGCCACCGCCGCGTCGAAGACCCGCTGCGCCGCCGCCCAGATGTCCGGCCCGATGCCGTCGCCCTCGATGTACGGGATGATCGGGTCGCCCGGGACGCGCAGGACCCCGTCCACCGCCTCGATGGCCCGCCCCTCGATCGGGATGTTGAGCTTCTCGAATCTCAACGGCGGACCTCCGGCACCCCGGAGCGCGCGGCCGGCGTGCGGTTCCCGGCGGGTCGGTCGGCCGAGCCGCAGCCTCTATCGGGAGAGGCCGCGGAATGTAGCACACGGTCCCGGGGGGGTCAACGCGCGATGCCCCGCGCCTTCCTCGAATGCGGCATCCTCGCCCATGGCTTCCTGCGCGTTCATTGCGACGCCTGCGAGCACGATCGTCTGGTCGCCTTCTCGTGCAAGGGTTCTGTCCCTCCTGCGGCGGTCGCCGCACGGCCGACACCGCCGCCCGTCTCGTCGACCGGGTCCTTCCCGAGGTCCCTGTCCGCGGGTGGGACCTGACCCTCCCGTTCGCCCTGCGTTACCGCCTCGCCTTCGACGCCCGCCTCGCCTCCGCGGTCCAGCGCCGGAGCGGCACCGGCAGCGCTTCGCCGAGCTCAAGTCCACTAACCTGAAAACGGGCCGGGCCTGGGCGATCAAAGAAAGCCTGCGGGAGCTATCGAAGAAGCCGACCGTCCAGGAAGCGCGCGCTCACTGGAAACCCTGGTACGGGTGGGCTACGCACTCGCGACTCAAGCCGGTCATCGCGGCGGCGCGAACCATCCAGAGGCATCTCCACAACGTGCTGACTTGCTTTGTCCATCGGATCACCAACGCGGTGAGCGAGGGCATCAAGTCGAAGATCCAGACGATCAAGAATCTCGATTGGGCTCCTGGGACAGGACAGGGCGCCTCCAGGCGATCACGCGTCTTGAATCGAGGCGGCGAACGGACTCGTATTACAGAATGCAGACGCCGATGGTTACCGCCCAAGGGGGAGGAGCCAGTCGCCTGACAGGTGCTGCGGTCACGGGCGCCGACGGCTTCGAGCCTTTCCGTGCCGGTGGAGTCGCGACAGTTCGAGCCCTCCGTCACGTTGGCCTGACCGACGATCTCAGAGGTGCCTAGTCACAGCCGATGCCCGGGGATTCGTCCACCGTCGATCCGAAGCCGATCACCGGAGGCAACCTGCAATTGCACTACAGCAGTTGCCCCGCTCCATAGCCGGGCCGGGCGCTCATCGATCGCGTCCGGGGGAGGGCAACCGCCCTCCCCTTTCTTCCGTGTGTCGGGACCGGCCGTGGCAACGGGGCGGTGGAAGCCCGAGGTCGCCCGGACCTTGCGGGCGGAGATGCGGGCGGCGGGCTTCCGGGCCTCGCCGGCCCCGACGGTCCAGCCGTGGCCGGCAGCACGTTCTGACGATCCCGTCCCTGCAGAAAAATGGCGCGCCCCGCGGAGCCCCGCGGGGCGCGCCGGTGTGGCCTCCGGCGAGTCGCGGACTAGGCGGCGCCGGCCGGCGCGCGCCTCCGGCGCCGGTAGAAGAGCACGGCCGACGCCGCGAGCAGGAGGAGCGCCAGGGCGATCAGCCCCAGAGCGCCGAGCGCCGGGATCGGGATGATGGGGCGCAGCTCCTTGGCCGGGATGCAGAGCAGCTTCGCCTGCCCGACAGGGACGTTCAGCTCGTCCCCGAACTGGGTCCTGAGGTTCACGACGTGCGGCGGGTCGCTTCCGACGATGTCGTAGCACTTGAGGTCCGGGTGCTTGACGGTCCCGCCGCCGTTCTTGATCGTTGGAACGCACTTGAACCTGGCCTGCTGAACGGTGACGCCCGGCTCCAGCCCGAACTGGGTCTCGAGGTCGACAACCGCGCCGGGAGGGGGTCCGGCGATCGAGTAGCAGGTGTAGTGCGGGTCCGGCGGCGGCACCCCGGTCAACGGGTCGGGAACGACCGTTTTGAGCGCGACCGCGCAGAGCATCGTGGCCTGCCCGACCCGGAGGTTGCGCTCGACGCCGAACTGGGTCTTGAGATCCACGATACTCCCGGGGGCGTGCCCGGCGATGTCGTAGCACTTGAGGTGCGGCGCCATGAGGTCTCCCCCGCCGTTCTTCAGCGCCGGCGGGCAGACGTACCTGGGCTGGAGGATATCGACGCTTCCCTGAAACCCGAACTCGTTGTCCAGCGACACAGGGTTGCAGACCGGCGCCGGCCCGGCGATCTCGAAGCATTTGTAATGGTTCTTCTTCTCGGCAGGGAGGACGCCGTGCTTGGCCTGGAGGGCCTCCTCCTCCGTGAGGACCTTTTGCTTTATCAAGCCGCTGACCGGATCCTCCGTGAGGCAACTGACTCCGGCGTAGAAATTGCTCGGTATCATGAGATTCGTCTCGACGAGGTAGTCACCGGGAGGATCGTCGAGCGCGCCGCCGGCGTTGCACCAGGGGGAGGGCGCGGAGAGCGTGAAGATGATCGTCGGGCCGGTGATCGGCCCTACAGTCGTCCCGTCCGAGACACGGCTGAAGGTGATCTGCGGGGTGACGGGAAGCACGGAGTCGAAGGTCCCCCCGTGCGGCGAAGAGTGAGTGATGGTCATGGTGCCGGGGGTCTGGTTCGGGTCCCCTTCAGGGATCGACACGATGAGGTTCCATGTCTGGGGCCCGCCCGTGCATGTGACGACGATGGGGGCGACGCTCCGCAGCTCCAGGGCGAGGATCTCGATGGGGATGACCGCCGAAGGAGGCGCGGCGGCGGCATTCCTCCGGACGATAGTGTCGGTCGGGCCGAGGTCGCAGTTCCCCCCGAAGCAGGGAATCCGCTCGCCGCGCAGGTAGACGCGGCCGACGAACCCGGCGTCGCAGTAGGGAAGCAGGAAGCCGGGCGGCAGCGTCAGGTCGTCGTAGGTCGTGGCGGGATCAGTCTCGAAGAAATCGAGCCCCGCCTGGGCGGTCACATTGTGGGCCTGCACGCCGGTGCCGAACGGCGCGGCGAGAAGCCCCACCATCACGAGGGTCGGAAATCTGTATCGCATGACCCTTCCCCCCGCGGGCATGACCCGAGGGCCGACGCCGAACCGGCTGACCGTTGTCATCCGTCTCTCGTGGCCCGGGGGTTTCGCCCGCAAAGACCCCGCGTCGCGGGCGGAACGCGGGATCGCGCTCCGGCCCCGCAGGGAACATGGCTCATAAGCTAGGCAAGAAGCAGGCCATCGGGACGGATCACCACACCTGATTATGAGAATTGGACTTCGTCGCTTGTGCTGCAGCCGGGTGCTGCCCGTCGCCGGCGCAGAACGCGCCCTGGCAACGGTGGGTGCCCGTCCTCGTCCCTGCCGACCCGTTGATCCTGCGTGACTTGCAGGCTCCAGGCCAGGGTGGCGCATTTTGTTCCACCGCATGGCGCGTTTTGATCCAGGGTGCGCTGTCCGGGGGCCGGATCGCCGACGTTCGGGCCTCTTTTTTTGGTCCAGCGACGTCAGCCGCTCAATGAGGTCCGCGACCCGGCACGAATAACCCCGCTCGCCGTTGCACTCAGGAGACGACCTTGACGAACCCCTCGCCGACGGTGATGGTCGAGGGTGACCGGCGGGGCGCGGGAGGACATGACGCGCGACTGTCGACTCCGTGTCGCCGCGTCCCGGCTCAGCGATCCGCGAGACGCCGGCTCACAAGGTCGTCGCCCCAGGCGGTTTGCAGATCCGTCAGGGAGTAACGGGTGACAGTCTCGAACGCGCGGCCGGCGTCGGCGCCGCGACCAATCTCCTCGAGGACCTGGTTCAGGGCGGGCTGTCCGTGGCGCGCCTCGAGGTATTCCACGAACGAGAGCGCCGACGGATAGGTGAAGGCGCTCCCCCACCGGGACGTTGCGCGCGCGTCCCGGTACTCGCGCGCCAGGACGGTTTCGGTCGCGGCGGTGGAGCGTCGCCCCTCGGCCCGCTGCGCCAGGCCTTCGTGCAGCCAGCGGGGCGCTCCGCCGCCGCTCTTGCCGGCGATGAAAGCGTGGGCAAGCTCGTGCGCCAGGACGGCGCGGGTCTCCCTGTCCAGCCGCCGCAGCCCGCCCGCGGGGAGGCGCACCTTGCCGTCGTACAGGCCGGCGACGTCGGCGCCGGCGAGGGTGGCTTCGCGGAAATCCTTCTCGGGGTAGATCACGACCGTGATGGTCCCGGTCGGGAAGTAGTCGAACAGGCGGGCCATCTCGGGGAACTGGCCTTCGAGACAGGCGACGATCTCGGTCTCGAGGTCCGGAGTCGTCGCGCCGCCGTCGTAGGTGATGACGAAGCGCGCCGCCACCCGGTCCTCCCTCGCCTGAGATCGGCCGGATCCAGTCCCTACGGGTCCAAGTTGACGGAAAAGGCCTTACCGGACCTACAATCTCCCCTCTTGAATTTCCCAGCGCGGCCTCGCGGCCGCAACCAAGATCAGACCTGCCTCGGCGTCACGGATCGAGTTCCATGCGCGCATGGAACACTTCCTCGCCAAGCACGCCGACAAGATCCAGGGATCCCTGTCCTGCTTCGACCGCATCCTGTTCCGCGGCTACCTTCCGTTCTTCAGCGGGGCCGCCTTCGCGGCCTTCCTTGACCGCCGCGGCATCCGCAGGCCGGAGTTGAAGAGCTTCCTGCTGCGTCAGGCCGCGCGGCTCAAGGAACACGCCCGCAGCATGGCCGCGCGTGAGGGCCGCCCGTTCCAGTACTTCCAAGGCCGGGTCCGCAAGGAAGACCTCGCCCGCCAGATCGCTGTGCGGGACCGCA
>Ga0247727_10004193_pt1 | contig 30843 bp, 25 predicted proteins | sample WisWelCaveWW1625_FD_202498 | JGI IMG/M metagenome (GOLD analysis project Ga0247727, IMG submission 202498) | Biofilm microbial communities from Wishing Well Cave, Virginia, United States - WW16-25 | ecosystem: Environmental > Aquatic > Deep subsurface > Groundwater > Cave microbial mat | place... | reverse complement strand
AGCCGCCTCGCGCCGCTCGAACCGCAGGCGCTGGCCTATGACAAGCCGCTGTGCGCGTCGCTCGATGGGTTCACGTTGCACGCGGCGACGCGAGCGGGCGCTCTCGACCCGGCGGGGCGGGAGGCGCTGCTGCGCTACGTGCTGCGACCACCTGTCGCGCAGGAGCGCGTGGAGCAGCGTGCGGACGGTCTGGTGCGCATCACGCTGAAGAAGGCCTACACCGACGGGACGATCGCGGTCGACATGGACCCGCTGTCTCTGCTGTGCCGGCTGGCCACCAGCGTGCCGCCACCGCGGTTCCACACCGTGAAGTACGCGGGAGTGCTGGCCCCGGCGAGCCCGTGGAGGGGAAGAGCCGCGTGCTGCGCCTTCAGGTTCTCGGTGAGGAGGACGAGGGCGGCGGGGGGCGCGGCGGGGCAGACGAAGTGGCGTAGCGGCGGGGGCCACAGCGTGGGGAAACCACGTGGCGGGGCGGTCTGCGCACGCCGTGGGGCCGGTGCGACGGAACACTCCCCGGGCGGGGCCGAGCGGACGTGCCGGGTTGCGATCGGGGGGCCGAAGCTAGGGGTTGGCCGCCCGCGACGATGCGGGTTGATCGGCGAACCGCCCTTGTATTACCTAGCGCGGACCTTCGGCAGCAACCAATGCGGGGCTCCGCCCCGGGCCCCCGCGAGTGCCAGCGGCTCTCGACCCGCGTGAGTGAGAGCGCCGGCGGCGCGGGCGCTCTCCACGACCCCACGACCCACCGAGGGTTGCACCGCAGAGTTCCGGCTGTTTTGATCGCGTGCATGGACAAGTTCATCGAACAGCACGCCGACAGGATCACGCCGCTACCGCCTGAGGTCAGCGCAACATCTTCGCGAAAAACGAAGAATCTACGAACGAAGAATCTACGCTCAGTCCTCGGTGGTGAAGATCGTGTGGCCTGACCGGGCCCACAGGTTGGCCCCGGCCACGCCGATGGTCACGAAGCGCACTCCAGCTTCGTTCAGGGCGGCCACGAGACGCGCGAACTGCTCCACGGCGCTTCTTCAGCCGACTAGTCGCGCCCGTGCGATCGACTGCCGCCACGAGCGGTCGGCTCGCAGCACCCAGCCCTTGTCGGTCCGCTCGGCGTTCTCGGGCAGCGACTGCCAGCTCTCGACGGCCTTGAGGTACGGATCGCTCAGCGTCACGGGCCCAGACGGCTTCGGCCGACTCGCGTACCCGGCGAGCAGGCGCAGCACGTCGTCGCGGGTGGGCGTCATGGCCGCCATGTTACCTCGCCGCTCACTCCACGGGCAACTCGTAGGCCGCGGCCTCGCGGTCGTTGCGGACGACGAGCAACGATCCCGCGAGCGCCGGCGGGTTCCAGGTCTTGCCGTCGAGCACGGGGAACCGCGCGAGCTCGCGGTAGGCGTCGGGCGAGGGCTCGGTCAGCACGAGCTCGCCTTCCTCCGTCTGCACCAGCAGCAGGCCGGCAACGAGGAGCAGCTGGCCGTGGCCGTGGCGCCCGCTCTTCCAGCGCCGTTCGCCTCGCGCCGGGTCGAGGCAGGTGAGGACGCCGTCGTCGAGCCCGTAGACGAAGCCTTCGTGGACGACGAGGTTCGCGAACTTCGACTTGAGGCGAAGGCTCTCCCACTCGAGGCTCGCGCGCAGCACGCCGCCTGCCTCACTCACGCGGTAGGCTTTGCTGCCGACGCCGTAGCCGGCCGAGACGAGCAATAGGTCCGGGTCCAGCAGCAGCGGCATCGCCACGTTCGGCTGCTCCCGCGGGAAGGGGTGCTCCCAGAGCACGGCGCCGGTCGCGGGATCGTGCCCGCTCAGGCTCGCGGCGTTCAACACCACGAGCTGCCGGCGGCCGGCGAGCGTGACGAGCGTCGGCGAGCTGTAGCTGGCGCCGCCGTCTCCCGCGGCCCATGCCGGATCGCCGATCGCGGCGTCATAGGCCACGAGCCTGCGGCCGTTGGAACCGCCGGCGATCACCACGACGCGACCATCCACGACGAGCGGCGAGCAGCTCCTGCCCCAGTCGGGCAAGCTGGCCCCCGTCTCCTTCACCACGTCGCGCGACCACAGGCGCTTCCCGCTCGCGAGATCGAGCGCGTTCAAGATGCCGGTGGCGCCCATGGTGTAGACGCGCGAGCCAAAGGTCGCGGGAGTCGCGCGGGGGCCGACGCCGGCGATCACGGTGTCATAGCGCGCCGGGTCGGCGTGCGACCAGAGCGGCCGGCCGGTCCGGAGCTCGTAGGCGACGACGCGCTCCTCGGCTCCGCGCTGCTCTTGGGTCACGGCGATCTCGCCCAGGATGGCAAACCCGGACCAGGCCTGGCCGAGCGGCTGGCGCCAGAGCCGTTGCGGCGGGTGCTTTGCCCAGTCGCGAGCCAAGCGCGGCCCCGGTAGCGTCGCGTCGCGCGTGGGTCCAAGGAACTGCGGGAACGTGGGCAGGTCCGGCACGACCTTGGCGGCAGCGGCCGGCGAAGACACAGCGCCCGACTCAACCGGTTTTGGGGATGAGGCCGCGGCGGGTGCCGCGGCAGCGCCCTTGTCGGAGGCCGCCGGCGCCGAACCCGCGGCCTCGACGGATGGAGCCTCGGGCGGGGGCGAGGGCGGCGCGGGCTCGGGCAGCGCCGCGGGCCGACCCCAACGCGGCTCGAGGACCGGCCGCAGGTCGCCGGTGACGCCGCGGATCCTGAAAAACGCCGGCACGAGCGCGAGCACGCCGAGGGCGAGCGCGACGCCGGCCAGGCGCCGCCGCCACGGCAGCCGCGAGAAGAAGGCCAGCCACAGAAGGAGCGCGACCAGCACGAGGATGAGCGTCACCATCGTCGCGATGACACGCATCTGCCGGATCTCATCGCCCACGAGCCACGTCTTCGCGATCCAGAGCGTCCCGAGCAGCAGGACGAGCACGGCCGGCCAGAGCCGCGGGCGGAGCAAGGGGCTAGAAGCGCGCTCCGACGCCTACCGCGAAGTCGAGTGTGGGGGCGAGCGGCGCGCCGCCGGTGCTGGTCGCGATCGGCAGCTTCAGGTAGGTGTAGAGCACCGAGCGCGCCGTGACGCTCACTCGCAGGCCCGGCACCACGCTCAGGGTCGTGAGCCCCGTGGCGGGCACGCTCTGGCCGAGGAAGGAGTCCTTGCCCACGAAGCGCCAGGCGAACTGGGCCGACCAGCGGAAGCGCGAGCCCATCGAGCGCGTGAGGCCCACCCCGAACGAGGCGTCGTCTCCGAACTGGTAGCCGAGCGAATTCTCGCCGTTCAGCGGGTACATGCCGGCCGCCAGCAGGCCGAAGCGGCTCGCGCCGATGCCGCGCTGGTACTGGAGCGAGCCGATGAAATCGGTCGAGCCGCTGCCCACCTGGACGTCGGGCCGGGCGATGTAGCCCCAGACGTCCGTGGCCTGGTACTCGCCGGTCGGCAGCTCGATCGTGGCGCGCGCGACCAGCGACTCGCGCACGCCCCACAGCGCGGCGTAGGACGCGCCCAGCTGGATGTCGCCGAGGCCGTTCTCGCGCTGGTAGATCGTTTCGTCGCCGAGCACCGAGCCCGGCGGGATCGGCCCGTGCTCGTGCTCGAACGGGACCGCGATGTCGACCGCGCGGAACTCGTAGTGGCCGTGGCTGCGCCGGTTGAGCAGCGGCAGCCCGCCGACCAGCGTGAGTTTCTGGGTGAGACCGTACGAGACGTCGATCTGCAACAGCTCGTGGTCCATGCTGGCGCCGCGGTGGTGCCCCCCGACGAGCCTTCGATTCTCGAAGTCCACGAGCGCCGAGGTTGCTCCGCTACGGCCCACGTAGCGGTCGTGGGCCATGGTGCGGAAGGCCACGTCGATCCCGAAGCTGCCTTTGGTGCGGACGCTGTCCTGGCTCTGGGTCAGCAGCGGACAGCTGCCGGTGTCGCAGGCGCGCGCTGCCGGGGCGCCGGCGACAGAAAGCAGCAGGACGACGGCGATCGTGGCGGGCGGCGGGAAGCTCATCGAAAGGAGCGTAGCACGCTCGCCTCTGGCAGGCGCGGCGGGAGGCGAACGGAACGGAAGCGGACGGACGGTGCCGTTCGCCGCGCCCTCGTCTTCGGCCCGGTCCATGTTGCCGCCCTGGTTCACGGTCAGGGTCGCCCCGACCAACCCGACCGACTCAGGGGACCCGCCCCAGCGGCCGATCCGATAGAGCACCGCTGGCCCGGCCATCCCGGATCGGCCGTCAGGGGCAAGCGCTGATTCGACACGGTCGAGGTGAAGGTGATCCACGGCGAGCGCGCGCCACAACGCCACCGACGTCGCCGCTGGCCTCGGCGGCAGCGTTGGGATAGAAAGGAGAGCGTTCCCCTCGCACTGGAGGTCACATGCTTCTGCCTCGCTTCCCCTCGCGCCTGCTGCTGGCCGGACTCCTGGCGCTGTCCTGGACCGGGCTCACGGCCGACGTGGTCGCGAACTGGCCCGTGTGGCGCGGGCCGCTGCGTACCGGCGAGGGTCCCACGGCCAATCCCCCGCTCGAGTGGGCCGAAGGGCGGAACGTGCGCTGGAAGCTCGAGCTCCCCGGCCTCGGTCACGGCAGCCCGATCGTGTGGGGTGACGTGGTTTTCGTGACCACCGCGGTGCCCGCGACCAAGGACCCGGCGGCTCGCGAGTTCGTGGTGATGGCGGTCGCGCGCAAGGACGGCAAGCCGCGCTGGCGCACGGTCGTCCACGAGGAGGTGCCACACGAGGGGACGCACCAGACGAACAGCTATGCCTCGGCGTCGCTGCTCACTGACGGCCAGCGGCCCTACGCGTACTTCGGCTCGCGCGGGCTCTACGCGCTCGATCTCAAGGGCAAGGTTCTGTGGGAGCTGCAGCTCGGGAAGATGCGGACGCGCAACGGCTTCGGCGAGGGCGCTTCGCCGGCGCTCCACGGCGAGACGCTCGTCGTCACCTGGGACCACGAGGGCCCCGATTTCGTCGTGGCGCTCGACGCGGCGAGCGGCAAGGAGCGCTGGCGCACGGAGCGCGACGAGCCCACCACCTGGGCGACCCCGCTCGTGATCGCGGGCGAGGGCGCGCCGCAGGTGGTGGTGGCCGGGACCAATCGCGTCGTGAGCTACGACCTCGCCACGGGCCAGGAGCGCTGGCGCGCAGGCGGCCTCACGCCGAACGCGATCCCCTCGCCCGTCTACGCCGACGGCATCGTGTACGTGACGAGCGGCTTCCGCGGCAACGCGCTGCAGGCAATCCGCGTCAAGGAAGCGAAGGGCGAGGTGACGGCGGCGCCGGCGCTCGTCTTCCGCTATGACAAGGACACGCCCTACGTGCCGTCGCCCCTCCTCTATCGCGGCCAGCTCTACTTCCTGAAGTCGAACAGCGGCGTGATCACGTCCCTCGACGCTCGCGACGGCAGCATTCGCTTCTCCGAGAGCCTCGAGGCGGTCCCGAACGTCTACGCGTCGCCGGTCGGGGCGGCGGGGCGCGTCTACGTGGCCGGGCGCGACGGCGCCGTGGCCGTGCTTGCGGCCGGGCCGAAGCTCGAGCTGCTCGCTACGAACCGCCTCGACGACGGCTTCGACGCGTCGCCCGCGGTCACAGGCCGCGAGATCTACCTGCGGGGCCGCAAGCACCTCTACCGCATCTCTGCCGACTGACCGAAAGGCGCTTCACGCGAGGAGCAGGAGACTTGGCCACTACCGCATCCAAGACGCTCACGACGCGCGCCGAGGCCGCGCGCGACCAGCTCGACGCCTGGGTGCGCGAGGTCGTGGCGTGGCACTTCGACCCGAAGACCGGCGCGCCCTTCTGGCTGGAGTGGGCCGAGCGCGCGGGCTTCGACCCGCGCGAGAAGGTGAAGGGCTACGCCGACCTCGACCGCTTCGGCTTCTTCCAGGACGAGTGGCTGCGTGGCGGCCCGGTGCGGCGCTTCGTCCCGAAGGCCTACGCGACCCGCCCGATTTCGATCTTCGAGACCGGCGGCTCGACCGGCGTGCCGAAGTCGCGCATCAACATCGACGATTTCCGGGTCGACTACGAAATGTTCAGCGACACACTGCCCGACGCCTTCTTCCCGAAGGGCGCGGACTGGCTGCACGTGGGCCCGAGCGGCCCGCGCCGGCTGCGGCTCTCGATCGAGCACCTGTGCCAGCACCGCGGCGGGATCTGCTTCATGGTCGACCTCGACCCGCGCTGGGTGATCAAGCTCGTGAAGACGGGCGACATGGCGCAGATGGAGCGCTACAAGCAGCACGTCGTGGACCAGGCGCTGATCCTGCTCAAGGCGCACGACGGCATCCGCTGCCTGTTCACGACGCCGAAGCTGCTCGAGGCGCTCTCCGAGAAAGTGTCCCTGCCGAAGCTCGGGATCAAGGGCGTTTTCTGCGGCGGCACGGAGATGACGCCGCAGTTCCACCGCTTCGCGGTCGAGGAGCTGCTCGGTCCCGACGTCTACTTCGCGCCCACCTACGGAAACACGCTGATGGGCCTGGCGGTCCACCGCCCGCGCCTGGAGGGAAACAGCTGGGACATCGTCTACTACCCGCCGGCGCCACGCGCGATGATGGAGGTGGTCGACCCGACCGACCACGCGCGCGTCGTGGGCTACGGCGAGACCGGCCGCGTGCGCTTGACGACGCTCACGAAGGAGTTTTTCATGCCCCGCTTCGCCGAGCGCGATGAGGCCGAGCGCGAGGCGCCTTGCGAGGCCTACCCGTGGGACGGCGTCCGCAACGTGCGGCCCTTCTCGGGTTTCGCCGCCACGGTCGTCGAGGGGGTTTACTGATGCTGCACCTGCCGGTGCTGCGGCGCGGACGGCCGTACCACTCGGTCGACGTGGCGCGCATCCCAGACTTCGAGACGCGCGAGCCGCTCGCCCTTGTGAGCCAGGCGAACCCCGGCCTCGTGCGCCGCGACCTGCTCGAGGAACAGCAGCAGGCAATGCGCGCCTCGCTCGCCGCTTTCTCGATGCGCGAGCTGGTGGCGCTGTCGACTCGCGCCTCCGAGCTCTTCATGACCGCTACGCTGCCGCTCGGCGAGGCGACGCAGACCCCGGACGAGTACGTGCGTCAGCTTTCGGCCACGACGGGCCTGCCGCACGTGATGGTGCGCAAGAACATGGAGAAGATCCGCGCGGCGATGGGCGACGCCTCTCGGGTGCTCGCCGGGCTCACGCGCGGGCTCGACCTCGACGTGCTCGACAGGGGCTACGGCGAGGTGGCGGGCGCGGCCGTGAGCTTCATCCCGAGAAGCCCGACGCTCGGGGTGGTGCTGCCGAGCAACTCCCCCGGCGTGCACGCGCTCTGGGTCCCCACGATCGCGCTCCGAACGGCGCTCGTGCTCAAGCCGGGCAGCGCCGAGCCGTGGACGCCCTACCGCGTGATCCAGGCCTTCGTGGCGGCGGGAGTTCCGGCCGAAGCCTTCGGCTTCTACCCCACCGACCACGCGGGCTCCGGCGAGATCCTGCGCCGCTGCGGGCGCGGCATGGTGTTCGGGGACGTGGCCTCGACCCGGCCCTGGCAGGGCGACCCGCGCGTGGAGGTCCACGGCCCCGGCTACAGCAAGGTGGTGCTCGGCCCCGACGCGAGCGCCGACTGGCAGCGCCACCTCGACGTGATGGCGTCCTCGATCGTCGAGAACGGCGGGCGCTCCTGCATCAACGCCTCCGGCGTCTGGGTCACCGCGAACGCGCGTGAGATCGCGGAGGGGCTCGGGGCCCGGCTGGCGGGGATCGTGCCACGCGGTGTAGCTGACCCGGATGCCCAAATCGGGCCCTTCGCTGACGCGAAGGTCGCGGAGAAGATCTCGGCCATCATCGACCGGGAGCTCGAGGTGCCGGGAGCCGAAGACGTGACCGCGCGCCTGCGCGGCAGCGGACGCGTCGCGAAGCGCGGGAACAGCACCTACCTGCTGCCGACCGTAGTGCTGTGCGACTCCCCCGAGCACCCGCTCGCCAACCGCGAGTTCCTGTTCCCGTTCGCGAGCGTCGTGCCGGTGCGGCCCGACGAGATGCCGTCGCGTTTCGGTCCCACGCTCGCCGCCACGGTGATCACCGCCGACGAGGCGCTGCTCGCCCGCATCATGGCGTCGCCGCTCGTGCACCGGCTGAACCTCGGCCCGCTGCCGACCTGGCGGCTCTCCTGGGACCAGCCGCATGAGGGCAACCTGTTCGAGCACCTCTACGTCCGGCGCGCTCTTATCGGTCGGGCCGGCGTGGCCTGAGCCCGGTGCGCATCCTCTCCGTCACCGCCGGCGCCGGCGGGATGATCTGCGGGTCGTGCCTGCGCGACAACGCGCTCGCCACCGAGCTCATGGCCCGTGGGCACGACGTGGTGCTCTTGCCCGTCTACACACCGACGCGCACGGACGAGGAGAACGTCTCCGACTCGCACGTGTTCTTCTCCGGGATCAGCGTGTACCTCGAGCAGCACTTCCCGCTCTTCCGCAAGACGCCGGCGATCCTCGACTTCATCTGGGACACGCCCGCCGTGATCCGGGCCGCCACGGGACGCGGCGTCTCGGTCGACCCCGAGTTGCTGGGCGACATGACGGTCTCGATGCTGCGCGGCGAGGAAGGGCACCAGGCCAAGGAATTCGCCAAGCTCCTGGGCTACCTGAAGCAGCAGCCACCCTTCGACGTCGTGATGCTGCCGACGTCGCTGCTGGTGTCGCTCGCGCCGGCGCTGCGGCGCGAGCTCGCGCGCCCGATCGTGTGCACGCTCTCGGGCGAGGACCTGTTCCTCGAAGGCCTGCCCGCACCGCATAAGAAGGAGGCGAAGGCGCTCATCGCGGGCCACGCGCCGGCCGTCTCGCGGTTCGTCGCGACGAGCGACTACTACGCGGACTTCATGGCGGGCTACCTCGAGCTGCCGCGCCGGCAGATCGCGACCGTGCCGATCGGGATCCGTTTCGACGGGTTCGAGGCTCCCGCGGCTCGCGACGCGGAGCGGCCATTCACGATCGGTTACCTGGCCCGGATCGCCCCCGAGAAGGGCCTGCACTTGCTGGCCTCGGCGTACATCCGTTTGCGCCGCGAGCTGGGGCTGCCGCCAAAGTCGCGGCTCGAGGCCGCGGGCTACCTGGCCCCCGAGCACCGCACGTACCTCGAAGGCGTGACGAAGGCGCTCGCCGCCGTGGGGCTCGACGGCGAGTTCCGCTGCCACGAGACGATCGACCGGTCTCGCAAGATTGCCTTCCTTAAAGGCCTCGACGTGCTCTCGGTCCCCAGCCCCTACGCGGAGCCGAAAGGGCTCTACCTGCTCGAGGCGCTCGCCACGGGCGTTCCCGTCGTCGAGCCGCGGCACGGGGCTTTTCCAGAACTAATGGAGAAAACCGACGGCGGCCTCTTGTTTGCTCCGGGCGACGTGCGCGACCTGGCCGACCGGCTCCTCGAGCTGTACAAGGACCCCGCCCGGCGCCAGGACCTCGGCCGCCGCGGGAGCGACGGCGTGAGGCGTCACTACTCGGCCGCGCTGATGGCCGAGCGCACGCTCGAGATCTGCGCCGAGGCACGGGCGGCGTTCGCGGGCGTGTGATGCTGAGCGCCCTTGGCATTTCGAAGGCGTACAACACCCCGCGCGGGCCGCTGCCGGTGTTCTGGCAAGTGTCTTTCACGCTCGGCGCCGGTGAGTCGCTGTGCGTCGTCGGCCCGTCGGGAAGCGGCAAGAGCACGCTGCTCTACATCCTCGGGACGCTCGAGCGGCCGAGCCTCGGCTCGGTGCGCGTCGACGGGCGCGACGTGCACGCGCTCGGCGAAGCCGAGCTCGCGGCCTTCCGCAACCGCGAGGTGGGGTTCGTGTTCCAGGACCACTTCCTGCTGCCCCAACTCAGCGTGCTCGAGAACGTGCTGGCGCCCACGCTCGTCGCGCGCGAGGCGGGGGCGTACGACGAGCGGGCGCGCGCGCTCCTCGAACGGGTCGGCATGGCCGACCGGTTGCTGCACCGGCCGGCGGAGCTGTCGGGCGGAGAGCGGCAGCGCGTGGCGCTCGCGCGGGCGCTCGTGATGCGTCCGCGTGTGCTGCTGTGCGACGAGCCGACCGGGAACCTCGACGCCGACTCGGCCCGGGTCGTCGCCGACCTGATCCTCGAGCTGCATCGCGCGGAGCCGAGCGTGCTCGTGCTCGTGACGCACAGCACCGAGCTGGCCGAGCGGCTGCCGCAGCGCCGGCGCATGGCCGGGCAGCGACTCGAGCCTTTCTGATGCGGCTGCGGACGCTGGTTCTTCGCAGCCTCGTCCACTACCGAAGCACGAACGCCGCGGTCGTTCTCGGCGTCGCCGTGGCGGTCGCCGTACTCGCGGGCGCGCTGCTCGTGGGCCGCTCGGTCCGCGCGAGCCTGCGCGCGCTCGCCCTCGAGCGGATCGGGCTCACCGAAACGGCCGTCATCGGGACACGCCTGTTCGACGCGTCGCTCGGGGAGCGCCTGGCTTCCCCTGGCCTTCTGGCCGCGCCCGTCCCCACGCAGCGTCTGGCCTCTGCAGTCCGCACCTCGGCGCCCCTGCTCTCGTTGCGCGGCGTCGTGACCGAGCCTGCGTCGGGCCGTCGTGCCTCGCCCGTCGAGGTATGGGGCGTCGACGAGCGCTTCTGGGCCTTCCACGGCATCGAAATGCCGGTGCTCGAGGCGCGCGACGCGCGCGTCAGCCCCGCGCTCGCGGAGGAGCTCGCGGCCAAGGAAGGCACCGTGCTGCTGCTGCGGGCCGAAGCGGCGCAGGACATTCCCGGCAGCACGCTCTTCGGCCGGCGCGACGACGCCGGCCGGGCGCTGCGGCTCAGGGTGGCAGGCGTCCGGCCGGCGGCCGCTCTCGGCGAGTTCTCGCTGCGGCCGCGCCAGGACGCGGCGCACACGCTGTTCGTGCCGCTCGCCACGCTGCAGGCGGCCTTCGGCCGCGAGGGCCGCGTCAACCTGATCCTGAGCCGCGGCGGCGATGCGGGCGAGCTCGCGACGGACCTCGCGCGCGCCGTCACGCTAGAAGATCTCGGCCTGCGGCTGCGGGAGATCGAACCTCGACGCTCCTGGTCGCTGGAAAGCGACGACGCGCTGCTCGGGGACGCCGTGGTCGAACAGGCGCGCGCCGCGGCCCACGAAGCCGGCCTCGCGGCGAGCGCCTCGCTGATCTACCTCGCCACGGAGCTGCGAGTGGGCGATGCGTCGGTCCCATACTCGCTGGTCGCTGCCGTGGACGAGGGCTCGTGGTTACCGATGTCGGCGGCGTCCGATCAGGGCCTGGTTCCGGAGAAGGAACGCTTCACCCCGATACTGCTGAACGACTGGACGGCACGGGAGCTCGGGTCTCGGGTGGGCGACGAGCTCATGCTTCATTACCACGTGTGGCGCGAGGAGGGCCGTCTCGAAACGCGCCGGGCACCGTTCCGTGTCGCGCAGATCGTGCCCATCGCGGGAGCGGCGGCGGACCGCGAGCTGGTCCCGGACTATCCCGGCATCACACGCGAGGCGCGGCTCGCCGACTGGGACCCGCCGTTTTCCCTGGACCTTTCGCGGATCCGGCCGCAGGACGAGGCCTACTGGCAGCGCTACCAGACGACACCCAAGGCCTTTGTCCCGCTCGCCGCCGGCCAGGCGCTGTGGGGGCACAGGCTGGGACGAACGACTTCGCTTCGGCTCACACGACTTCTCCAGGCCGGAGTGCCGCCAGGGCCGCAGGCGGATGCCACACCGCGCGCCACCGTGGGGTTCGCGGTCGCGGCCGGGGCTACAGTATCGGCGCCGGGCACGGACGATCCGGCTCTGGTTTTCAGCCGCAGTCTCGTCGCGCGGCTCACGCCCGCCGCGCGGGGCCTGGTCGTCGACGACGTGCGCACGCGCGCGCTCGCGGCCGCGCGCGGAGCCACGGACTTCGGCCAGTACTTCTTCTACTTCAGTTTCTTTCTGGTGGTGGCCGCGCTCTTGCTCGCGGGGCTCTTCTTCCGCTTCGGCCTCGAGCAGCGCCTCGCTGAGCTGGGCCTGCTGCGGGCCGTCGGTTTCACGGAAGCGGGCCTGCGGCGCGTGTTCCTGGCCGAGGCCGCCGTGCTCGGGAGCGCGGGGGCCGTACTCGGCATGGGCGGCGCGGTCCTCTACGCCGCGCTGATGATGCTCGGCCTGCGCACCGTCTGGGTGGACGCGGTCGGCACGCGTGCGCTCAGGCTCGAGGTCGGAGCCGCGGAGCTGGCGCTCGGCGCGCTGGGCGGAATCGCCGCGGCGGCGCTCGCGATCACCGTGACGCTGCGCGGCCTGCGCGGCCGCTCGGTGCGCAGCCTGCTCGCGCGCGCTCCCGAAGAGTGGGGCCCGCGGCGCGGGTCGCGCCGCACGTCCTGGGCGGCTCTCCTCGGGATCGCGGCGTCGCTGCTGCTGACGGCGGGGGCGCTCGATCTGATGGGCGCGACCGCGGCGTTCTTCGGTGCCGGGGCGCTCCTGCTCGGAGCCTGTCTGCTCTTCGTCTCGGCCCGCCTCTCCGGTGAGCGGCAGCGCGCCGCGGCCGGCGCGAGGGCGAGCGTCGTTGCGCTCGGCTTCCGGCAGGCGGCATTCCGCCCCGGCCGAAGCGTCCTCGCGGTGGCGCTCGTCGCCTTCGCCTCGTTCGTGATCGTGTCGGTCGGCGCCTTCCGTCACGCGGGCCCGCCCGCCACGGGGCCGAAGTCCGAGACCGGCGGCTTCTCGCTCCTGGCGCGCTCGGTGCTGCCGCTCCACCACGACCCTGAGACGGCCGAAGGGCGAGTCGCACTCGGGCTCGCGGGCGTGCCCGAGCTCGCCGGCACGCGGGTCGCGCGCTTCCGCCTCAAGCCCGGCGAGGACGCGAGCTGTCTCAATCTCTACCGCCCGGACCGGCCGACCGTGATCGCGCCCACGGCCGGGTTCGTGGGCGAGGGCCGCTTCGCGTTCCAGAGGAGCCTGGCCACGACCGCGGAGGAAAAGGCCAACCCGTGGCGATTGCTCGAGCGTGACGCAGAGGACGGAGCGATCCCCGTGATCGCCGACGCGGGAGCGCTCGCGTACGTGCTCCACCGCGGGCTAGGAGAGACGTGGACGCTCGGTGACACCGGCGTCCGGGTACAGGTTGTCGGCGCGCTCCGGCCGGGCCTGCTGCAAAGCGAGCTGGTGATGGGCGAGCGCCATTTCCTGAGCGCGTTCCCCGGAGCGGACGGCTTCCGTTTCTTCTTGATCGAGGCCGAGCCCGGCCGCGACGCGGCCGTGGCGGCCGCGCTCGAGTCGCGGCTCTCGGACTTCGGCTTCGACGCCGAGCCCGCGGCGGCGCGGCTCGCGGCCTTTCACCGCGTCGAGAACACCTACATCGCCACGTTCCAGGCGCTCGGCGGCCTAGGCCTGCTGCTCGGGACGCTCGGGATCGGGGCGGTCCTCGTGAGGAACGCCTTCGATCAGCGGCGCGAGCTGGCGCTCCTGCGCGCGGTCGGCTATCGGCCGGGCCACATCAGGACCATGGTGCTGGCGGAGGCCGCAATGCTGCTCTTCCTCGGCCTCGCGATCGGTGCCGGTGCGGCGCTCGTCGCGATCGCCCCGGGCCTGCGCGAGCGCGCCACGCTGCCGTCCTTCGTCCCGGTGCTGGCGCTCTTGGCCCTGGTGGCGCTCGCCGGCCTCTTCGTCTCGCGGCTGGCCTCGGCCGCGGTCCTGCGCCTGCCCGTGCTCGAATCGCTGCGCTCGGAGTGACGAGCGCGATCCGGGCCGGCATGGCGTACGAGTCGTCCCGCTAGCCATGCGACCAGTTCTCCGGATCGGTAGCGTCGCCGGGCGAGAGGCCGAGAATGTCGCCGTCGGTGGTGATCCCCAGCCCGAGGACGGTGCGGTTCGCGTACGCGAAGTACGCGGCGACCTGGTTCACCTCGAGGATCTCGCCGTCGTCGAGGCCAGCGCTGCGCAGCGCGACGACGTCGTCCTCGCCGAGATCCCGGGGCGCCAGGGTAAGCCGGCGCGCGTAGCGCAACATCGCCAGCTCGCGTCCGTCGAACGCGATCTCGGGCTGATCGGCGACGAGCGCCCGGTGCACGGCCGCCCAGCGCGCATCGTCGCGCAGGAGGCGCTTGAGCCCCTGGGTGTGGTGGTCGACGCAGTAGCTGCAGCCGTTGAGCGCGCTCACGTAGACGCCGATCCCCTCGAGCAGCCATTTCGGCACGCGGTTCGCGTGATGGTGCAGGACGTACTTGTAGACGTGCATGTGCGCCTCCAGCGTGTGCGGGCGGAGGCTGTGCGCCATCAGGATGTTGTCGACCTTGTTGCCCGGCCCCTTCACGCGGTCGTAGAGCTCGCGTAGCCGGCCGCTGGCGGCGTCGTACGGGACGGTCTGGATCCAGGTCATCGGCAGCTCCGTTGAAGGCACGGCCAGCGACGCTAGCACGGAACTGGATCGGGCTCAGCCACCGCAGGCACTGCCCTCGGCAAGCAGGGCCTGGATGCGAGCCTCCAGCCGCTGCCCGCTCGGCTGGCTGGCGTGCACTTCTCCGATCTGATGGCCCCTGATGCGGCCGCAGCGATCCACGAGGTAGACCGTGGGCCAGTACTCGTTCCGCAACGCGCGCCAGTAGCCGTAGTCGGAGTCGTTGAGCTGCGGGAAGTCGAGGCCCAGCTGCCGCGCATGGGCAGCGACCGCGTCCTTTCGCCGCTCGTGCTCGAACTCGGGCGTGTGGATCCCGACTGCCGTGAGCCCTCGGCCGGCATGGCGTTCGGCGGTCTCCCTGACCCAGGGAGCGGTGCGGATGCAGTTGACTCAGCCGAAGGTCCAGACGAAGACGAGCGTCACCCGGCCGCGGAGCTCGTCGAAGCTCACCGGCTTGCCCACCCAGCGAGACGTCTCGCGGGGCAGCGGCGGTGCAAGCGGGGCTTCTTCGCCCGGGACAGCGAGCGTGGAGCTGCAAGCGAGGATGGCGAACGCCGGCAGTAGGGTTCGGAGCCTTCGCCTCATATCAGCCTCAAACGCCAGCAGCAGCTGCGGCATTCCCTTGACGGCTCTAGCGGGACACGGCCTTGATCTCCAGTGCGAATCTGGCACCGTCCCACTTCGCGCCAGAGGGCGTGCCGTTCTCGAGCGGGCCCGACGCGTGGGCCCGGAGTAGGATGCATCGGTAATCAAGGAGCGAACCCGAATGAACTGGCTGCTCTTCGTCCTCGGTGCCGTGCTGTCGTGGGGCATGTACGGCCCGATGCTGCACAAGGGGCAGATTGCGCTCGGCAATCCGATGCGTGCGCTGCTCTGCGTGGGCGTGGCGTACTTCCTGATCGGCGTGCTGGTGCCGGTGCTGATGCTGGCGGCGCAGGGCCAGCTCTCCGGCTTCAACCTCGCGGGCAGCGTCACGGCCACCGTGGCCGGCGCGCTCGGCGCGCTCGGGGCCGTGTGCATCATCCTGGCCTTCCGCGCCGGGGGCCTGCCGACCTACGTGATGCCACTCGTCTTCGGCGGGGCGCCGCTCGTCAACGTGCTCGTCTCTATGGCGATCCACCCGCCGCGCAGCGCGCCCTCTCCCCTGCTCTACCTCGGCTTCCTGCTCGCGGCCACCGGCGCCTACATGGTGCTCCGCTTCAAGCCGCTGTGATGACACTTGAGGCGCTCTTCTCACTCGCGAGCGGCGCTGTTCTGCCGGGCTGGCTGCTGCTGGTCTTCGCTCCCCGCTGGAAGTGGACCACGCGCCTCGTGGCGGGCGTGCTGCTGCCCACGCTGCTGGGGCTGCTCTACCTGTACCTGATCGCCACGCGCTGGGCCGGATCGGAGGGCGGCTTCTCGTCGCTCCAGGAAGTGAAACGGCTGTTCGGCGATCCCGCCCTGCTGCTGGCTGGCTGGGTGCACTACGTGGCGTTCGACCTGTTCGTCGGGACTTGGGAGGTCCGCGACGCCCAGAAGCTGGGGCTGCATCACCTGATCGTCGTGCCGTGTCTGGTCCTCACCTTCCTGTTCGGGCCGATCGGACTCCTGCTGTACTTCGTCCTGCGCGGGCTGCTGCGGAAGCAGTGGCTGCTCGAGGACGTTTGAGGGTGCGCGCGTTCCTGGCGGAGCTTCACCGCCGCGACCGCTTGCTCTCTCGCGTCGCCTGGGCGCACGTGGCGCTGGCGGCGCTGTTCGTCGCCGCCATGACGTTCGACGAGCGCACGATCCTGGGCGCCAACCCCTGGGTCAAGCCGTTCAAGTTCGCGGTCTCGGTGGCGATCTACCTGTTCTCGGTGGCGTGGCTCCGCACGGACGGCGGCGGTGGCGGCCTTCGCCGCGCTGTACTCCCTCGCCTGGGCCGGCTTGCTGCTGCGGGCCCTCGCCGGCAGGCCGCTGCTTTCCTGACTCCCACGCCGCAACCCCAGGCAAGCAGCGCGGCGGCGGCGGCGTCCGAGCTCATGACCGCGCGCGCTTGACTCGAGCGCAACCGCCATATATGGTTGCCATATGCCGGGGCTCAGCAAGACCACGCTGTACCTGCCCGAGGCCGCCTACCAGCGCCTGAAGGCCCTGGCCCGACGGCAGGGCCGGCCGGCCGCCGAGCTGGTGCGAGAGGCGGTGGCCGAGTACGCCAGTCGCCACGGCGTGAGGCGGCGGCCCACGAGCCTCGGATCCGGAAGAAGCGGACGGGGCGATCTCAGTGAGCGGGCCGAAACGCTCTTGCGGGGGATGGGCCGCCGGTGATCGTCGCCGACACGGGCGCCGTGGTGGCGCTCGTCGACGCTGACGACCGGCACCACCTTTTGCTGAGGTCCAGCTTCGAGCGCGACCCGGACGCATGGGTCTTGCCTTGGGCAATCCTCCCGGAGGTCGACTACTTGCTGGCGAACCACGTCGGCGTGCGCTCCCAGCAGGCCTTCATCGCGGACCTCGCGAACGGTGCTTACCGCGTGGAGTGGGGAGACGATTCCGACCTCACGCGGGCGAGGGATCTCAACGTGCACTATCGCGACCTGCGGCTCGGGCTCGTGGATGCGGCTGTCATGGCCGTAGCCGAGCGCCTGAAGGCCGGATCGATCGCGACCCTCGACCTGCGCCATTTCGGCGCGGTGAAGATTCGAGGCGGCCCCCGGCTCATCCCCCGGGACCTCGAGTGAACGCCTTTCGGCAGCGCGGTGGCCCGCGCCGAGGCCGCCCGGCTCAGCGAGCTCGTCAAGATGGCCCGTGCCGTCGGCCTCGCCCCGCGGCGGGCGTGATGCGCGCCTAGCGGGCGCTGTTGCGGCTGCTCCCGGCCTCGTTCTGCTCGGAGTACGCGGAAGAAAATGTGCGCGATCTTCCCCCGCCGCGCGCGTCGATCCCTTGAAGGTCATGCGAGTGGAGTAGGCGGCACTGTGCGACGATAGCGGCCTCGACTCGGGGAGGCCGATGGGCGATCGGGCGAGGACGCACTACCGCACCTGCCACCTGTGCGAAGCGATGTGCGGGATCGCGATCGATCTCGAGGGCGACCGCATCGTGGCCATCCGTGGCGACAAGGACGATCCGTTCAGCCGCGGCCACATCTGCCCCAAGGCCGTCGCGCTGCAGGACGTGCACGAAGACCCTGACCGGCTGCGGCGGCCGCTCCGGCGCACGGCATCCGGCTGGGAGGAGGTCTCGTGGGAGACGGCGCTCGACGAGGCCGCTCTTCGGCTCGCCGCGGTGCAGCGCGCCCACGGCAGGAACGCGGTGGCTCTCTACCAGGGCAACCCCGTCGTCCACAACCACGGCGCGATCCTGTTCGGCCAGATCTTCCAACGCAGCCTCGGCAGCCGCAGCCGCTACTCCGCCACATCGGTGGACCAGCTCCCCCAGATGCTCGCGTCGCTGCTCATGTTCGGCCACCAACTGCTGCTGCCGATCCCCGACGTCGACCGCACCGCGTTCCTGCTGATCCTCGGGGCGAATCCGCTCGTCTCGAACGGGAGCATCCTGACCGCTCCGGGCATCGAGCGGCGGCTCAAGGCGCTCAAGGCCCGCGGCGGGCGGCTCGTGGTCGTGGACCCGCGCCGCACGGAGACCGCGGCGATCGCCGACCTGCACCTGCCGATCCGCCCAGGTGGTGACGCGCTCCTGCTCGCGGCGCTCGTTCACACGCTCGGGGCCGAGGGACGCCTCGAACCTGGCCGTCTCGCTACGTTCACCGACGGCCTCGAGCGGCTGGTCGAGGCCGTCCAGCCCTTCTCGCCCGAGGCCGTGGCTGTCCGGACCGGGATCGACGCGGCGACGATCCGCACGCTCGCGCGCGACTTCGCGTCCGCACCGTCGGCCGTGGCCTACGGACGCGTGGGCACCTGCACGCAGGAGTTCGGCGGGCTCGCGTCGTGGCTGGTGAACGCCCTGAACCTGGTCACCGGCAACCTCGATCGGCCGGGCGGGGCGATGTTCACGAATCCCGCGGTGGACGTGGTGGCGTTCGCCGACCGGATCGGCCAGCGCGGGCATTTCGACAAAGGACGAAGCCGCGTGCGCGGGCTCCCCGAGTTCGGCGGGGAGTGGCCCGCGGCGGTGCTGGCCGAGGAGATCGAGACCGAGGGTGCGGGCCAGGTGCGCGCGCTCGTCACGAGCTCGGGCAACCCGGTGCTCTCGACGCCGAACGGCGCCCGGCTCGACCGCGCGCTCGCGAAGCTCGACTTCATGGTGTCGATCGACCTCTACCTCAACGAGACGACACGCCACGCCCACCTGATCCTGCCGCCCACGTTCGCGCTCGAGCGCTCGCACTACGACCTCGTGTTCCACGCGCTCGCCGTGCGCGACACGGCGAAGTTCTCGGAGCCGCTCTTCCACGCGCCCAAAGGATCGCTCCACGACTGGCATATCCTGCTCGAGCTCGGCGCACGCCTCGAGAAGGCACGAGGCGAGGGCGGACTGCGCTCCTGGCTCAGGCACCGCGTCTTCTCGGCGCTCGGTCCGGACGGCCTCGTCGCGTTGCTCTTGCGCTTTGGCCCGCGCGGGGCGGGCTACGCCCCGTTCGGGCGCGGCCTGAGCCTCGGTCGACTCCGGCAACACCCGCACGGGGTCGACTTCGGCCCGCTTGAGCCCAGCCTGCCGCGGCGGCTCTACACGAAGTCACGCCGCATCGAGCTCGCTCCCGCGCGCCTCGTGGAGGACCTGAAGCGCTTGCGGCTCGCGCTCGAGACGCCCGCGAACGGCGGGCTTGCGCTCATCGGTCGGCGCGAGCTGCGCTCCAACAACTCCTGGATGCACAACAGCGAGCGCCTCGTGAAAGGCCGGGAACGCTGCACGCTGCGGATGCATCCACAGGACGCCGAGGCCCGCGGCCTCTCGAACGGTCAGCGCGTGCGGGTGGCGTCACGAGCGGGCGCCGTCCTTGCGCCGCTCGAGCTCTCCGACGAGATGCGGGCGGGGGTGGTGAGCCTGCCGCACGGCTGGGGACACCGGCGCGCGGGCGTTCGCCTCGGCATCGCGAGCGCCCGGCCCGGCGTGAGCTTCAACGACCTGTCGGACGAGGCACTCGTCGACCTGCTCTGCGGCACGGCGCGGCTCAACGACATCCCTGTAACTGTCACGGCGGCGGCGCAGCAGGGAGGTTGACCCTCGCTCCGCCCGCGGGCCTCGACCTGCGGATCGAAGATCTCGAGGGGCGCTCCGAGGTCGGAGCGGCGCACGGGGCCGAACGGCGGCATCGCCTACGCCGTCGCCCGGATTGTCAACTCATGCCCGTCTACGGTAGGCAGCGCCAGGCCCCGCGAGACGCGGACGAGGATCCACTCCTCGAGGACCTCGCGGAGCTCCTCGCGGCACGCTTCCAAAGTCTTCGAGTTGGCGTAAACGCCCTCGAAACCGGGGATCTCCCCATAATACGAGCCGTCCTCGCTCAGGATCTCGTAATGAGCCTTGCCGAGGGCAGCGCTCAGGTATTCGGAAACCATCGCGGAATGTTAACGCCATTCCGCAGAGGGCGAAATCGACCTCGATGGCGAGACCTCACTGAGGCATGGTCGCGACGACCCCGCAGCAGCTTTAGTCCTGTAACATTCGAGTCATGCGCTGTTCTTCGTGCCTGCTCGCGTTCTGGGCCGTGATCGGTGTGGCTCGAGCCGACGACCTCGAAACGACCGTCGCCCGCATGGCCCGCATCGGATCGGCTTTCTCGCCGAGCTTCTCGCCCGACGGCACGCGGCTCGCCTTCGTGTCGAACCTGGGCGGGCTCCCGCAGGTATGGACCGTTCCCGCCGAAGGCGGCTGGCCGGAGGCCGCGACCGCGCTCGACGACCCCGTCGGGTTCGTCGAGTGGTCGCCCGACGGCTCGCAGCTCGCCTTCACGCTGGCGCCAGGGGGCGGCATGAACGAGCAGGTCTACCTGGTCCGGCCCGACGGGACCGGGCTCAGGCGGCTCACCGCCGGCGGCAAGGAGACGAACCGCCTCTCGGGCTTCACCCACGACGGGCGCGAGCTGATCCTGGGAGGGAACGCTCGCGACGGCAGCGCGATCGACGCCTACCTGCTCGGCATCGCCAGCGGGGCCCCGCGCGGAGCGACGCGCGTGGGCGGGATCAACAGCTACGCCGACGTGAGCCGCGACGGGCGCCTGGCGGTGTTGTCCCGCCTCGTGAGCCGCGGCGACAACAACCTCTACCTGATCGACCTGGCGACCGGCAGCGAGGCGCTCCTCACGCCCCACGAGGGACCCGGGAGCTTCGGAGGCGGCGCCTTCTCCCCCGACGGCCGGAGCGTCTTCCTGTCCTCGAACCAGGGCCGCGATCTTGCGGCCTTCGCGCGCGTCGCCCTCGACTCGCAGAACCGACCCGGGCCGATCGAGGTGGTCGCGGCGCGCGACGACGCCGAGCTCCAGCAGTTCGCGATCGACGACGCGGGCACGACCGCGGCGCTGCTCTGGAACGTCGCCGGGCGGAGTGAGCTCGCCTTCGTGGCTCTCGCCACGCGCCGATCCACACCTGGGCCCGCGCTACCCGCCGAAATCGCTTCGGGCCTGGCCTTCTCGCGCGACGGCCGGAAGCTCGCGTTCAGCGCCTCGGGCGCTGCGGCGCCCTCGGACATCTGGGTCCTCGACCGGTCGAGCGACACGCTTCGGCAGATCACGCGCAGCCCGCATGCCGGCGTCGACCTCGCATCCCTCGTCCGGCCGAGCCTGGTGCGCTTCAAGGCCCACGACGGCCTCGAGCTCTCGGGCTGGCTCTACCGTCCGGCGGACGCGACAGCCCCGGGTGCCGTCGTGCTCAGCTTCCACGGCGGCCCCGAAGGCCAGGAGCGGCCGGCGTTCCGCAGCGACTACCAGGCGCTCGTCGCGCGCGGCATCGCGGTGTTTGCTCCCAACGTGCGCGGCTCCTCGGGCTTCGGCAAGCGCTTCGTGAACCTCGACAACGGCGCGTTGCGCCGGGACGGCGTGCGCGACATCGAGGCCTGCGTGGACTCCGTCGTCAAGGCGGGCATCGCCGACCCGCGCCGGATCGGGATCATGGGCGGCTCGTACGGCGGCTACACCGACGCGTTCGCGGCGGGCGCGAACCTGTTCGGGGTCGTCAACTTCGCCACCTTCTTCGCCCACACCGAGCCTTGGATGGCCGCGATCTCCAAGGTCGAGTATGGCGACCCCGATACCCAGAAGGACCTGCTGCGCGAGCTGTCGCCCATCCACGCGGTCGATCGGGTGAAGGCCCCGACGATCGTCCTCCACGGCGCCAACGACACGAACGTGCCGGTCGTGGAAGCGGAACAAGTGGTCGACAGCCTGAAGCAGCGCGGCGTGCCGGTCGAGTACGTGCTCTTTCCAGACGAAGGACACGGCTGGCGCAAGACTCCCAACCGGATCCGCTCCACGGTCGCGATCGTGCGCTGGTTCGACCGGTATCTCCGCGCGCCTTGAGCGCGTTGACCCTCGCCTCGCTCGCCTTTACCCTCGCCAGGTGCAGGTGAGGGCCCGGCGCAGGGACCAGCCGCCCGAGAAGGGCCTCGTGCCGCGCAGCACGCCGCGGGCGCGCGTGCCCCAGACCGAATGGGCCACCTGGGAGGACGAGCCGCTGCTCGACCTGCGGCTCTCGGACCTCGACGTGCGGATCGAGGGTAGCGATCTCGAGGAGCGCATCGCCGAGATCGGGGCGGAGCTCGAGGCCAAGGGGCTGCGCTTCCGCCCGCACTACTGGCTGGCTGACGAATGGTTCTGCCCGGACGGCGTCCCCGGGATCGCGATTCCCTTCTACCTCGTCCACCCGCGGCTGCGCCGGCTCGAGCTCACGCAGGTGCTCGAGATCGAGGGCGGCACGCGCGAGTGGTGCATGATGATCCTGCGCCACGAGGCGGGGCACGCGATCGAGAACGCCTACCGGCTGCGCCAGCGGCCCAAGCGGCAGGCGCTCTTCGGGAAGAGCTCGGAGCCCTACCCCGACAGCTACGCCCCCAAGCCCTACAGCCGCAGCTTCGTCGTCCATCTCGACTCCTGGTACGCGCAGAGCCACCCCGACGAGGACTTCGCCGAGACCTTCGCGGTGTGGCTCACGCCCGACTCGACCTGGCGCGAGCGTTACGCCGGCTGGCCCGCGCTCCGCAAGCTCGAGTACGTGGACGAGCTGATGCGCGGGATCGCCGGGCGCGCGCCCACGGAGACCACGCGGCGCGCGCCGTTCTCGCTCGCCTCGCAGCGACGGACGCTCCGCGTCCACTACCGCCGCAAGCGCCGCCACTACCGCGTCGACACGCGCGACTTCCACGACCGCGACCTGCGCGCGCTGTTCTCCGACGCCCCCGAGCACGCGGGCAATCCCAAGGCCGCCCGCTTCCTCACGAAGATCCGGCGCGAGGTGCGCGGGCGCGTGAGGCGCTGGACGGGAGAGCGCCTCTACGTGATCGATCAGGTGCTGGAGGACATGGTGGCGCGCTGCCGCGAGCTCGGCCTGCGCCTGGCCGGGCCCGAGGACCAGGCACGGCTCGAGTTCACGACACTGGTCACGGCGCGCACGATGATGCACCTCCAGCTCGGCCGCCACCGGGTGCCGCTGTGAGCGTGAAGCGCGTGAAGGAGGCCCGCCGCAAGCTGCGCGTGCTGGCGCTGGTGCACGAGAGCCTGGTGCCGCCCGACGGCGCGGGCAAGCAGCAGGCCGCGAGCGCCGAGTGGAAGACCGAGTACGACGTGGTGAAAGCGCTTCGCGGCCTCGGCCACGAGGTCCAGGTGCTGGGCATCGGCGGCGACCTCGGCCCGCTGCGCAACGCGATCCACGACTGGAAGCCTCAGATCGCCTTCAACCTGGTCGAGGCCTTCGACGACGTGTCGATCTGGGACGCGAACGTCGTGGCCTACCTCGAGCTGCTGAAGGTGCCGTACACCGGCTGCAACTCGCGCGGCCTGGTGCTCTCGCGCGACAAGGCGCTCGCCAAGAAGGTGCTCTCGTATCACCGCATGCCGCTCGCCGACTTCGCTGTGTTCCCGCGCGAGCGGATCGTGCGGCGGCCGCGGCGGCTGCGCTTCCCGCTGATCGTCAAGTCGCTGACGCTCGACGCCTCGATCGGCATCTCGCAAGCCTCGGTGGTCGAGGACGACGCGAAGCTCGACGAGCGCGTGCGCTTCATCCACGAGTCGATCGACACCGACGCGCTGGTCGAGGAGTACGTCGAGGGCCGCGAGCTCTACGTCGGCATCCTGGGCGACAAGCGGCTCGAGGTGCTGCCGATCTGGGAGCTGAGCTTCGACGGCATGCCCGAGGAGTCGCGCCGGATCGCCACCGAGCGGCTGAAATGGAGCCTCACCTACCGCAAGAAGCACGCGATCGTGAGCGGGCCGGCGCGGGAGCTGCCCGAAAACGTGGTCGCGCGCATCCGCGAGATCTGCAAGCGCGTCTATCGCAACCTGATGCTGAGCGGCTACGCGCGCATCGACCTGCGGCTGCGCGAGAACGGCGAGCCCTGCATCATGGAGGCGAACCCCAACCCGCAGCTCTCGGCCAACGAGGACTTCGCCGACTCGGCCAGGGCCGCGGGTGTCGAGTACTCGGCACTCGTCCAGCGCATCGTGGAGCTGGGCCTCCGCTTCCAGCCCTCACGGGTCGCCTGAAGGCTTCCGGGCTTCCGTCGGTTCAGGGGGACTCTGGGGTCGAGTCTTCGAACTGCATCGTCAGAACTGGACGCGCAGGCCGAGCTGGATCTGGCGGGCGGACGTGACGGTCTGCCGAATGCGCCCGAGCGTGGGAAGCGGCGCTTCGCTGTCGCTGAGCCCCGCGAAGGCCTGCAGGCTCGGAATCCCGAAGTTCGCGTGGTTGAAGACGTTGAACGCCTCGACGCGCAGCTCCACACGGCCGGCCTGGCCGAGCCGCGTCCAGGGAAACTGCTTGGAAAGCGCGAGGTCCACGCTGCGCAGGTCGGGCCCGTAGAGCGCGCCACGGCCGAGGTTGCCGAGCGTCCCGGCCGGCTGCAGCGCGAAGGCAGCCGGATCGAACCATTGCTCGGGCGTCCCGCGGATCGCGCTCTCGGGCGTATGCCCGGGCGCCAGGTTCGGGCGGTCGAAGCCCTGGCCGGGGCCGATCGATGGCGACCAGCGCGAGCGCGAGCGGTTGGCACCCACGAACAGCGTGAGCGGAGGGCCCGAGCGGAGCTGTCCGATCGCGGCGATTTGCCAGCCGGACAGGACCGCGCGCGAGAAGCCAGTGGCGTCCTTGCCGAAAGGGAGGTCCCAGATCAAGTTGAACACCCAGTTGTGCGCGTTGTGGTAGTCCGTGGGGCCCTTGTTGTAGTCGGGCTCGAACTCCGGGAAGTACGAAACGCTGCCGTTCGTCGCGTCGGAGAAGAAAGTGGACGCCTGGGTGGTGTCGACGTTGCGCGACCAGGTGTACGAGGACTGGAAGCTGAGCCCGCGCGCGGAGCGGCGCAGCTCGAACACGAGCGCGTCGTACCAGGAGCGGCCGTCGCTCGTCTTGCGCTCGATCGAGGAAAAGCTGGTGTTCGGCCGCGCGGCGGTGGGCGGATAGAACAGCGTGCCGTCGGCGAGCGTCGTCGGAACCGGGACGTTGACGTCGGAGTTGCGCCACAGCTTGTGGCCGCGCGCCCTGGCGTAGCCGATCATCGCGACCGTGCTCCAGCCGAGCTGCCGTTGCAGATTGAGGTTGAACACGTGCACGCGCGGGGTCTCGATGTCCCACTGGTAGGGCCGGATCGAGAGCGCCCCGAGCTGCGCGAAGTTGGGCTGTGGGAAGGTCGGGTTGGCGAGCACCGGGCGCGGCGTGAACGGCGGGTTGGTGACCGTCACGATCAGGTGCTGCTGGCCGTTGGTGTTGTAGTAGAGCCCGTAGCCTCCGCGGAGCGCCGTGCGGCCGTCACCGAGCAGATCCCAGGAAAAAGAGGCGCGCGGCGACACGCTGGGGCCTGGGTTCCGGTAAAGGTCGCCGACGTCGGGCTCTGTGGACGTGACGTCGATCAGGGTGGCGTCGCGGCCCCCGCTGTCGACGGGAAGCGTCTGGTGCTCGAAGCGCAGCCCCGCGGTCAGCGTCAGCCGCCGCGAGGCGCGCCACTCGTCCTGCAGGTAGAGCCCGAAGAGCGTGAAGCGCCAGTTGCGCCTAAAGTCTCCGTCGGGCGTGAGGCCGACGAAGCGCAGCGGGCGGTTCCGCAGGAAGGACTCGAGGTTCGCGAAGCTGTAGATCCCGAGACTGAAGGTGGGGTTGACGAGGTCGGCGACGTAGCGCTCCACGAGCGCCCCGCCCTTCAGCAGGTGGCGTCCCCGGCTCCAGGTGGTGTCGCCAGCGAGCGAGAAGACGTCCTGGAACAGCTTCACGTCGGCGGAGGTCTGCGGCCCGAAGCGCGGGATCCCGCCGATGTCGATGTTTCCCATCGAGGGACGCCCCGGCACGAAGGGCTGGAGCGGCTGCGACGTATGCGCCGCGACGGCCTGCTCGATGCGCGTGCGGCTCCAGCCTGCGCGCAGCGTGGAGAGCAGACGCGGCGAGAACGCCCGCCGGTACTCGCCGGTCAGGAACTGGTTGCTCGACTGGAACGCGCGCGGGAACTGCGGGAAGTCGGTGGGCAGCTCCTGCTCGGCCCGGTCGTGGGTGTAGCGGACGAACAGCTGATCGGAGCGGCCGAGGTTCTGGTCGAGCCGTACCTGGAACAGGTCCTGATCGATCGTCTGCTCGAACGGGAAGCTGTAGGCCGCGAGGCCGCCGCCCAGGTTCGCGCCGTTCGGGAGCGGGAACTCGTCGAGATACGGCCGTACCGCGGCGCTCACGGGCAGCGCGATCGTGCCGCCGCCGGGGGCCGGCAGCGTCCCCTGTCGCGCGGCTTCGTCGGGGACAACCGTCGAGATCGTCCTGCCGAGCCGCTCGCGCAGGCCCTCGTAGCCGAGGAAGAAGAAGCTCCGGTCTCGCCGCAGCGGGCCCGCGAGCGTGGCGCCGAACTGGTTGCGTCGGAACGCGGGCTTCTCCGCGGGGTCGAAGAAGTTGCGGGCGTCGAGCGCGTCGTTCCTGTGGTACTCGTAGAGGCTGCCGTGCCAGGAGTTCTGGCCCGATTTGGTGAGCACGTTGATCTGGCCGCCGGAGTTGCGGCCGAACTCGGCCGAGTAGGCGTTCGTCTCCACGCGGAACTCGCGCACCGTCTCCGTGCCGAGCGCCGTGCTCGCGGCGCTGCCGGCGGGCCCGTTCGTGAAGTCGTTCAGCAGCGTGCCGTCGAGCAGGTACACGTTGGAGCGCGGATCCTGGCCGTTGATGCTCGCGGCGAGGCCGTGCGCCACGATCGAACCGCCGTCGCGGTGCGGGAAGCTCAGCACGCCCGGTTGCAGGAAGACGAGATCGGTGTAGTTGCGGCCGTTGAGCGGCAGGGCGGCAACGGCCTCTTCGCTCACGAGGTAGCTGAGCGCACCGCCCCGGGTCTGGACGCTGGCGAGGTCCCCCGTGACGGTGACCTCGTCGGTCGCTCCGATCTCGAGCGTCAGCGTGAGCACGGCCGGCTCGCCCAGCACCACCGTGATCCCACGCTGCACCAGCGGTCGGAAGCCCGCGAGCGTGGCCCGGAGCTCGTAGGCGCCGATCGGCACCGTTGGCAACACGAACTCGCCCCCGGGACCGCTCTCGGCTTCGCGGGTGAGGCCGGTTTCCAGGTGGAGCGCGCTGACGTGCACGCCGGGGAGGGCGCCGCCCGAGGCGTCGCGAGCGCTGCCGTCGATCCTGGACGTGGTGGGCTGGGCGCTCGCGCCGGACGCGATCAGCAGGGCCGAGGCCGCGAGAAGCGCTCGCTCGAGCAGGCGTGCCATGCTCAGGCCGGCCGCCTCACGTCGTACACGTACAACATGTCCTGCTCGCGCAGGTAGAGCCGCCCGCCCACGATCACCGGGTGCGACCAGCTCGGCTTGACCACGTCCGGGATCGTGAACGAACCCTTCTCGCGATAGCCCTCGGGGGTCGCCTGGATCAGGATCACGACGCCGTTCTGGTAGCGGAAGTACAGGTGGCCGTCGGCGTAGACCACGGCCGCCGAGCCCGTGCCGGCATTTCGGATGTCGCCACCCCAGGCCAGCTTTCCCGTGACGAACTCGAAGCAGGTCGGAAAGCCCTTGCTCTGCCCGTTCCCTCCGTAGACGTGGTTGCCGACGAGCACCATGCCGCCGTGGTGGTTCGCAAAGGTCTTCGCGCCGAGGAAGTAGAGCTCACTGGCCTGCAAGCCTTCGCCGCCCTTCTGCAGCTCGACCAGGCCCGTCCCGGTCTGGTAGCCCGTCGACGCGAGCGCCCAGTTGGCGCGCACGATCGGCGTGGAGATGTTGGCGACGTTATTGGCGACGCGGTTGTAACCCCACAGGAACTGCCCGTCGCTCGCGCGCACGCCGACGAGGCCACGGCCCAGGAGCTGCACGTAGTGCTTCACGCCGGAGGCGTTCGAGACCACGATCGAGGAGTAGCCCGCGCCGTCGCGCCCGGCCGGCCCGAGCTCGGGGATCGCGGCGCGCCAGAGCTCCTTCCCGGTCGCCTTGTCGAGCGCGACGAGCGCCGCGTCCCGGGCCCCGGGCGTCACGATCACACGCTCGCCGTCGACGAGCGGCGACTCGCTCCACTTCCACATCGACATCACCTGCCCGCCGAAGTCGGACGGCAGGCGCCGGCGCCAGCGCTCCTTGCCCGTCGCGGCGTCGACCGCTACCAGGTCACCCTCCGTGCCGAGCGCGTAGACGGATCCGCCGTCCACCGTGGGGGTGCCGCGCGATCCGCCGTACTCGTCGTTCCACACGGGACCGACGCGCGCCTTCCACACGAGCGAGCCGTCGCTCGCGTCGACCGCGAGCAGGTGCTGCGCTCCGTCGCGATCGCCCATCGTGTAGATCCGGCCGTCCACCACCGCGACGCTCGAGAAGCCAGCGCCCATTCCGCCCGCCTTCCACAAGAGCGGCGGCCCGGCGGGCGCCCACGCTGCTGCGAGGCCCGTCTCCGTCGATACGGCGTCGCGGGCCGGCCCGCGCCAGCCGGGCCACGCCGTGGACGCAGCTCGCAGCTCGGGCAGGGTCGCGGCGCCGAGCAGGCCCAGTGACGAAGCCAGGACGAGGGCCGGACGAGGGCGGCGGTGGCGGTGGCTCATCTGTTCACTCCTTTGGACGTCGGGGCCATTCCTCAATTCTGTGAGGCATCCGGGGCGTTGTCGAGCGAGCGCTTGACGGACCCCCGGCACGCGCGAAAGGATCGGCGGATCGCCCGGCTGACACCGATGAAGACAGCGCTCCTCGTGCTCGCCACGCTCGCCGTGTACGCGCTCCACCAGGATTTCTGGTTCTGGACGCGCGCCGAGCCTCTGCTGTTCGGCTTCCTGCCGGCGGGGCTCTGGTATCACGTCGGCTATGCCGTGCTCGCCTCGCTTCTGATGTGGCTGCTGGTGACCCACGCCTGGCCCGGGCAGCTCGAGCGCGACGCGGAGCTCCCCCACGAGGACCGCCGGCCGTGATCCCCACCCTGATCGTCTTCGGCTACCTCGCGATCGTCGTCTATATCGGCGTGTTCGCTTTCCGCAGGGCGCACGGGAAGCAGGAGGTCGAGGACTACTTCCTCGCGAGCCGCTCGCTCGGCCCGTTCGTGTTCCTGATGTCGCTCTTCGGCACGAACATGACGGCTTTCGCGATCCTGGGCTCCTCCGGCCACGCCTTCGCCAACGGGATCGTGACGTTCGGCCTGATGGCGTCGGCCTCCGCGCTCGTGATCCCGCTGACGCTGCTCCTGGTCGGCACGCGCGTCTGGGCGCTCGGCAAGCACTACGGTTTCATCACCCCGGTGCAGCTGTTCCGCGACCGCTGGGAGACGAGCCACGTCGGCACCGTGATCTTTGCCGTACAGGCGGCGCTGCTCGTGCCCTACATCATCATCGGCATGATGGGCGGCGGCACGACGCTCGAGGTCGTGAGCGGCGGGCGCGTGCCGTACTGGCTAGGGAGCGCCGTCGTCGCGCTGGTCGTGATGACCTACGTGTTCTTCGGTGGGATGCGCGGAACGGCCTGGGTGAACACGTTCCAGACCACCCTGTTCCTGGTGTTCGGCGCCGTCGCCGTGGTCGTGATCGGCTGGGGCATGGGCGGCTTCAGGAGCGCCGTCGAGGCACTCGCCGCCTCGCCGCAGTCCTTCCTGCTGACGCGCGAGCGCTTCTCGCCGCTCTACTTCTTCAGCTACACGTTCATCCCGCTTTCCTCGATCGCCTTTCCACACATCACGATCTTCTGCCTCACCGCGCGGCGGATGTCCCAGTTTCGCAAGACCGTAGTCTTCTATCCGCTTTGCATCGCGGCGATCTGGCTGCCCTGCGTCTTCCTGGGGGTGATGGCGAACCGCGCCACGGACGTGCCCGCCATCCAGGAGAAGCTCGACGCTCGCGAGACACTGGTCGCGCAGGCCGGGGCGCTGCCCAAGGGAGAAGCGGCGGCGCTGCGCGCGAAGGCGGCTGGCGACGACGTGCTGCTGCTGCTGCTCGACCACTACGCGCCCATCTGGCTCGCGGGCCTGCTGGGAGCGGGCATCATGGCGGCGGTGATGGCCACCGACTCGCAGATCCTCGCCCTGTCCACGATGTTCACCGAGGACGTCTTCGCCCACTACGAGGGCAAGGCCCGCTTCGGCGAGGCCGCCCAGGTGCACACCGGGAGGGCGTTCGTGATCGGCTTGACGATCGTGGCGTACTTCATCGCGCTACGCCTGCCCGAGAGCATCTTCGCCGTCGCTGTCCAGTACGCCTTCACCGGATTCGCGGGGCTCTCGCCGCTCCTGCTCGCGGCGCTCTTCTGGCGCGGCAGCACCAAGTGGGGCGCGCTCGCGTCGACGCTCTCCGTCGCCGCCTTCGTCCTGGGCATCGCGGCGGTGAACGCCATCGTCCCCGCCCCGCCCCCGGGCCAGGCCATCGTCGTATGGTCCCTGGCGGGACAGGACCTGCTCGTGCGCACGACCGGCGGGCTGTCGATGCTCGGGCTCTTGCCCGTCGTCCCGGTCGTCCTGATCTCGGCGCTGCTGATGCTCGTCGTCTCGATGCTCACGTGCAAGCCCAGTCCCGAGACGATCGCCCGCTACTTCCCCGCCCGCGGCGGGCCGCCGCCGCTCGGGGGTGAGCCCGCCAGCCGATCGTTCGGTTCATAGCAGCCGATGGACAACCCTTACATACGGCTCACCCGGGAGTTCAACGACGGTCGGCTGAGGGCGATCCTTGCGTCGGGACAAGCCGTGGTCCTATATCGGCTCGCCATCATGAGCAAGGACGGCGACTGGATCCTGAAGGAAGAGGCCGAGGCTCTCGCTCACGTGATCGCTACGCTCGGCCGGCACGGGGCGCGGTATCGCTACGGAGCACCGCTCGATCTCAGGTGGCTGGCTCACGGCTGGAGCTCGCACCTCGAGTTCCAGGAAGGCGGCTTGCGCCTTCGGTGCGACTTCGTCACGCGACCGCCGCGCGTCTCAGAAGCCGCTCTGCTGGCGCTCTGGGAGGCCCCTGTGCAGAAGGGCTCTTCGCGGAATCGTGTGGGTGAATCCGAGGATCTGACAGAGCCCCCGGCCGCTCTGGGCGCGGGCGGGAGCGCGGTGCCGGGGTCGCTGGAATC
>Ga0247727_10004192_pt1 | contig 30845 bp, 32 predicted proteins | sample WisWelCaveWW1625_FD_202498 | JGI IMG/M metagenome (GOLD analysis project Ga0247727, IMG submission 202498) | Biofilm microbial communities from Wishing Well Cave, Virginia, United States - WW16-25 | ecosystem: Environmental > Aquatic > Deep subsurface > Groundwater > Cave microbial mat | place... | reverse complement strand
AAACCCAGATTTCTTGTACCCAGTAGCGCTTACTGTATCGATCGCATCAACCGCTTGAAGCGGCGGATGTTTTCGGCTCCTCGGTCTGGGAACTTCGGGTTAGCTGCCCAATGCCGCAACACTACTTCCGCGGTCCGGTCCGCCGGGATAGGATCGGCACGTCGCACAGCTTGCGACTTGGGGGCCCTTCTCGCTCGCATGGTGAATTCGTCCAAGGGCTCCGGAATTGCGCTCAGGTATGTGATGGTCGGCTCAAAGACAAGGGAGGAAGCAATGGAAGAAATGGATCGCAGATCGATATTGGGTCTCGGCATTCTCGCGTCTACGTTGGCCCTTCCAGCGATGGCCGAGGCGCAGACTTACGGCCCCACCGCCGGCAAGGAGCTCGCGCCGGGCGTCAGGCAGGTAGACCTCGGCGAGCGCGACACCTCGATCGCCGGCTACAAGAAGATCCGGATGCGCGACATCGTCATCGCGGCAGGGGCCAAGACTCCCGAGCGCGAGATGATGAACGACATGCTGTGCCATATGACGGAGGGGGAGCTCGTGGTCGTCCAAAACAAGAAGGAATTCACGGTCAAGAAGGGTGACGTATGGAGCTGCGCCAAGGCCGTCAATACCGAAGGGACCCAAAACAAGGGCAATGCAGTCGCGATCATGCGGATCATCGACCTGTTGACGGGGTGACCGACACGGAGGGGAGCGTTGCTCGGGACAATCGCACGCTTGACGTCGCGTGGCGCGATCGGCTTCTCCAGCCGACCGCCATAAGCACGTAGCGCACTTGGGCAGCGCCGCCACGGGCGAGCACGGCGGGCAAGGTCAACGAAGCGGAGCCCTGGCGCCGCTGCGCGCGCCGTCTCGCCTCCACCAGCTGGACAGGTGGATCGGCCAAGCCCAATTCGCACGCCAAACTTGACGCATTCACTTCAAGTCAGGAAATCGCTCGCCGCCGCCAAACCCATTTGCCTCGGCCAGCAGCCGATAGCTCTGGCGGCGCACCATCTCGTCGTAGGTCCACGTCACCACGGCAATCTCCTGCACGCTGAGCCGGTGGGCAAGCTCGGCGATGCGTTCCGCCACCTGTGCGCCGGTGCCGACGAACGCCTTGCTGCGCAGGTCCGCGATACGTGCGGTCTCGGTCTCCGTGCGGGGATGCGCGGCAGCGACAGCAGGCGGCTCGAGCGGAGCAAAGATGCCGCGGTCGCGCAGGAGGCGTACGTGCGCCCGCGAGCTGAATTGGAATTGCGCTTCCTCCTCCGTCTCGGCCGCGAGCGCCCACACGCACAGCGCGGCGTGCGGCTCGGGATGGCGCGGGCTCGGCCGGTAGAGCTTGCGATAGTGGTCGAGGGCCTGGACCGCGCCGGCCCCATCCGTGAAGAACCATGCAAAGGCATAGGGCAGGCCGAAGTGGGCCGCCACCTGCGCGCCGTAGTCCGAGCTGCCGAGTATCCACACCTCAGGCGCCGTCTCCCCTGCAGGATACGCGCGCACCGAGGCGAACGGATGCCCTTCGGCAAGGGGCGAGCCGGTGACCCAGGCCAGCAGATCGCGAACGTCGCTTGGAAACTGAGCCGGGCGCTCATTCGCCAGCGGATTCAGGGCGAAGGCAGTGCGCCCATCCGACCCCGGCGCACGCCCGAGGCCGAGATCGATGCGGCCGGGAGCAATGGCATCGAGCACGCGGAATTGCTCGGCCACCTTGAACGGAGAATAGTGCGGCAGCATCACGCCTGCGCTGCCGACGCGGATCCGCTTCGTGACAGCCGCTATCGCGGCAACCAGGATCTCAGGCGCGGTTCCGACGATCGTGCCATGACTGTGATGCTCCGAGACCCAGAACCGGTCGTAGCCCAGTGTTTCGCAGTACTGAGCCAGCGCAATGGTGTTGCGGATCGCGTCGGCGTGCGGCCGATCGACGACGGCAACCGACTGATCGAGAACGGAGAGGCGCAATGGTCCCTTCCCGGAGCACAAGGTTGCATCTGGGTGCGGCAATCCGCGGTCACCACCCCTTGAACGGCGTTTCGGCCACCGGCGTCTTGGGTGGTTTGCCCTCGACGAAGGCCACCAGGTTGTCCACCACCAGCTGGCCCATGGCGTCGCGTGTGTGCACGGAGGCCGAGCCCACGTGCGGGAACAGGGTGACGTTGTCAAGCTCGAGGAACGCCGGATCGAGCTTCGGCTCGTTGCGGTACACGTCCAGGCCGGCGGCAAGAATGGTGTGCTTCTCGAGCGCACCGATCAGCGCCGCTTCGTCCACCACCGAGCCGCGTGACACGTTGATGAGGATGCCGCGCGGGCCGAGCGCACCGAGCACCGCGGCGTTGATCAAATTCTCCGTCCCCGGGCCTCCCGGCGTCACCACGATCAGCGTGTCGACGTCGCGCGCCAGCGCAACCAGGTCGGCGTAGTAGCGGTAGGCGACGCCCGGCTGGGGTTTGCGGCCGAAATAGCTGATGGGCAGGCCGAAGGCCTCCAGCCGGCGCGCGATGGCCTTGCCGATGCGGCCGAGCCCGACGATGCCGACGGAGCGGTCGCGCAGGGACGCCGGCGTGAGCCGGTAGTCGCCCTCCTTGGCCCAGCGGCCGTCGCGCAGCCACTTCTCGGCCTGGTAGAACTCACGCACGGTTGAGAGCAGCAGCCCCAGTGTCGTATCCGCCACCTCCTCGGTCAGCACTTCGGGCGTGTTGGTGACAACCACGCCGCGCTTTGCTGCTGCCCCCGCGTCGACCGAATCGTAGCCGACGCCGAAATTGCCGACGATCTTGAGGTTGGGGAAGCGCGCCATCAGCGCGTCGTCGGTCTTCACGCCGGTGTGGCCGCCGGTGCAGATGGCGCGGATTTCCGCTCCCACCTTCTTCAGCAAGGCCTCGCGATCGCTCGCTTCCCAGAGCCGATGCACGACAAAGGCCGCTTCGCATCCTTTGGCGATCAGCGGCATCATCGGACCGGTCATCAGCAAGGCGGGCTTGGCCATGTTCATCTCCGGTTCTTGAGAGTGGCACCGCACAACATTTGCCGGCGGGGACAGCTCAAACGAGATGCTTACATAATTACCGGTAAAGTTGTCCTGCGGCGTGTTTTCGTCCCGAGGCTCCGCACAGGAACCGCACCATGAGCCAAGAGCAATACGATGTCGCCATCGTCGGAGCGGGTCACAACGGCCTGACCTGCGCCGCCTATCTTGCCGGCGCCGGCTTGCGCGTCATCGTGCTCGAAAAGAGTGCAGTCGTCGGCGGCGCCGCGGTCACGGAGGAATTTCATCCGGGCTTTCGCAATTCTGTCGCCGCCTACACGGTGAGCCTGCTCAGCCCCACGGTCATCCGCGATCTCGATCTCCCTGCCTTCGGTCTCACAATCGTCGAACGCACGGCCGCCAACTTCTGGCCCGTAGACGGGAGCCGATATCTGTTGATGCCCTATGGTGCCGCCAACCGGCAGCGAGCCGTGGCGCTGTTTTCGAAGAAGGATGCGGAGCGCCTGCCCGCCTACGACACAGCGTTGGAACGCGCGGCCTTGTTCCTGCGCGAGCTGGCACTCCGGCCGCCGCCCAACGCCGGCGGTGGCATTCTGGAGCTCCTTAAGGGCGCAGGCCTCGGACGTCGGCTGGTCGGTCTGTCGCTCGACGACAAGCGGCTCCTGCTCGATCTCTTCACCAAGAGTGCGGCCGACTATCTCGGGCAGTGGTTCGAGAGCGACGTGGTGAAGGGCGCGCTGGCGTTCGACGGCATCGTCGGGGCCTACGCCAGCCCCTTCACGCCCGGCACCGCCTACCTCCTGCTGCACTACGCATTCGGCGAGGTCAACGGCAAACCGGGTGTCTGGGGTCACGCCATCGGCGGCATGGGCGCGATCACCCAGGCCATGGCTCGTGCGGCCGAGGCGCGGGGGGCCGTCGTACGCACCGGCGCTGCGGTCGATTGCCTACTCGTCGAAGGCGCCAAGGCCGCGGGCGTGCAACTGCAGTCGGGTGAGCGCATCTCGGCGCGGGCGGTGGCCGCCAATGTCCCTCCGAAGCTTCTCTTTCGCGACCTTGTGCCCGACGGCGCCGTCGATCCCGATCTGCGGCGGCGCTTCATAGGATTGAAATCCGGCTCCGCCGTCTTCCGCATGAACGTCGCCCTGTCCGAGTTGCCTGACTTCACCTGCCGTCGCGGCACGAACCTCCAGGATCACCACGGCTCGGGCATCGTCATCGGCCCGACCGTCGGCTACCTGGAGCGCGCCTATCTGGAGGCACGCGCCCACGGCTGGTCGAAGAAGCCGGTGGTGGAAATGCTGATCCCGTCTTCGCTCGATCCCACCCTGGCACCGGCCGGCAAGCACGTGGCCAGCCTGTTCGCGCAGTACGCAGCGCCCCGCCTGCCCGATGGCAGGAGCTGGGACGATGCCAAGACGGAGTTCGCCGATCTCGTCGTCGACGCGGTCAACGCGCACGCGCCCAATTTCAAGGCCAGCATCATAGCCCGCCAAGTGCTGTCTCCGCTCGATCTGGAGCGCCGCTTCGGCCTCGTAGACGGCGACATCTTTCACGGGCAACTCACGCTCGATCAGCTGTACAGCGCCCGGCCCGTACTGGGCCATGCCGACTACCGCATGCCGGTGGCCGGGCTCTATCTGTGCGGGGCCGGCGCCCACCCCGGCGGCGGCGTCACGGGCCTGCCAGGGCGCAACGCGGCGCTTCGAATCATTCAAGATATGAGAATGGGCACCTGGTTCCGCCGCCGCTGATCACTCGATTTCCGGGCGCAAATGTCCTATATTGAGGCTGCGCGGGACGAGCCGAGCCTGCAACGAGAGAAACACCGAGAAGACGCATGAGCACGCCACGACCCAAGCCGCAGGTGATGAAGCTCACCGAGCGCGCCGCCGAGCGCATCAAGTCTATCATGGCCGGCAAGGGCACGGCCGGCGCGGGCCTGCGCATCGGCGTGAAGAAGGGCGGCTGCGCCGGTATGGAATACACCATTGAGTGGGCGGCCGAGCAGAAGCCGTTCGACGAGGTGGTGGAGCAGCACGGCGCCAAGGTGCTGATCGACCCCAAGGCGGTCATGTACCTGCTCGGCACCGAGATGGATTACCGGACGGAAAAGCTCTCCTCCCAGTTCGTGTTCTCCAACCCCAACCAGACCGGGGCGTGCGGCTGCGGCGAATCGGTGAACCTCGCTCCTGCCGCCGCCGACAAGCTCGAGGGCCTGCGGACCTGACCGGTCGCTGCCGGGTGTGAGAAAATGCAAACTGCCGTGCGGCAGCTGCTCTGGGATTTTCTTACCGCGATCGTTTTCCTGGTCGCCTATGGACTGAGCGACAATCTCTATCTTGCGACCGCCACCGCTGTTGCTGCCGGCGTCGCACAATTCGTAGTCATCTGGCTACAAGGCCGCTCCGTTGATTCAATGCAGTGGCTGGCGCTCGGCCTGGTCCTGGTGCTGGGTCTTGCGACGCTGATCACGCAGGACAGCCGCTTCATCATGGTGAAGCCGAGCATCATTCACGCCGCCATCGGCGTGGTCATGCTGCGCCCCGGCTGGATGATCCGCTATCTGCCGCCGATCGCTCGCGACAATCTTCCCGAAAGCCTGATGATCAAGTCAGGCTACGCCTGGGCGGCGTTGATGCTCGGGCTGGCCGCGTTGAACCTGGTCATCGCGACGGCGTTCGAGTTTCGGGTCTGGGCCTGGTTCATATCCTTCGCCGCCGTCGGCGCGAAGGTGGTCGCGTTTCTTGCGCAGTACGTTGTCTTCCGGACGGTCATTCGCCGCAAGCTGCGTCGAGATCGCAGGGTCGGCCTCGCAGGCGAACTCTCGGACGAGTGGCTGGATGCCGTTCGCAAGGCGCAACCGCCCACGCGGCATTCTGGTAACACTAACTGAACCCAACCAGTTGTGGCACGGCGCCCGCCTCAGGATCTCCTGGCCGAGGCATCCTCCCACCGCTCCGCCGCACGACCGTCGCTATCGCGGGCTTCGACCCAGTGCTCCTTGCCGTCGGGCCCGAACTCTTTCTTCCAGAAAGGCGCCCGGGTCTTCAGGTAGTCCATCAGGAACTCGGCCGCGGCGAACGCCGCCTGCCGGTGCGCCGACGCCGTAACGACCAGCACGATATTGTCGCCGGGCCTGAGCGCGCCGACGCGATGGACGATGAGGCTCGCCTGCAGCGGCCAACGCTTGCCGGCATCGGCCTCGACGCGGGCCAACTCCTGCTCCGTCATGCCTGGATAGTGCTCCAGTGTCATGCCGGCGATCGGCCCGCCGCTGTTCTCGTCGCGGACAACACCAGTGAAGGTGACAACGGCACCAATGTCGGTGCGGCCGGCGGCAAGGCGCGATACCTCGGCCCCGATGTCAAAATCCTCGCGCTGAACCCGCACGCCCAAGCTCAGCCTCCGGTGACCGGTGGAAAGAAGGCGATCTCGCGCGCTCCCGCAATGCTGGCGCCGGGCTGCACGTGCGTCTGGTCCAACGCGGCGCGCACCACGCCGGGGCGGGCGAAGGCTTCCGCGTATTCGGGACCCCGCGTCTTGAGCCAGGCCACGACGTCGGCGACGGTCTTCACGCCGGGCGGCAAATCTACGACCTCCTCGGCCTTGCCGGTCTTCTCGCGCACCCAGGCAAAATAGAGAATTTTCACCGACATGGAATCTCAGCGCCGCACGCGGCCTAGCGCTCCATCGCCGTGCGCACCGCCGCCTTCAGATAGTCGTAGCCGGTCCACAGCGTGAGGAGTGCTGCCATCCACAGCATGGCCAGCCCGGTAAAGGTGACGCCGCCGACGATCTTGTCCCCTGCAGGCCCGGCCAGCAGAATGCCCAGCGCAATCATCTGCATTGTGGTTTTCCACTTCGCCAGCTGGGTGACGTGAACCCTGACGTTGAGCTCGGCCAGGAACTCGCGCAATCCCGAAACCAGAATTTCCCGGCACAAGATAATGGCCGCGGCCGCCACGTTGATGCGATCTATGGTGTTGTCGTGGGTCAGCATCAACAACGTGGCACCGACCAAAAGCTTGTCGGCGATGGGATCCAGCATGCGGCCGAGCAGCGACTGCTGCCGCCACACGCGCGCCAGGAAGCCATCGAGCCAGTCAGTGAAGCAGGCACCGATGTAGACGGCGAGGGCCCACCAGCGTCCGGCATCGCCGGGGATTAGGAACAGGCAAAGCACAACGGTTGGAACCGCCAAAATGCGCAAATACGTGAGCACATTGGGCAGGCTGGCAACACGGATGCTCTCCCGCGCTGTAGCGGCTGTTTTCATAGGCCGGACAAGAGCATCAGGGCCATGGAGCGTCAATGCCGAAGACCTCGGAAAGGTGATCACGACTTGGGCATTCTGGGTTAATCTTGCCGCTCATGGAAGAAATCATAGATGACCTGCGCCATTTGTGCGCTGATGCCTTCCACAGCTTTCAGATCGTCCCTGCCGGCCCTCGATACGGCTTTTGCCGATCCGAAATGCTTGAGCAGGGCACGCTTGCGCCTCGGACCAATGCCTGCGATCTCGTCGAGCGGGTTTGCGCCGATGGCTTTGCTGCGCTTTGCCCGGTGGGTGCCGATGGCAAAGCGATGCGCCTCGTCGCGCAGCCGCTGGACGAAATAGAGCACTGGGTCGCGCGGTTCCAGCAACATAGGCCTATCGCGGCCGGGAAGGTGGAAATGCTCGCGGCCGGCATCGCGGTCGGGACCCTTGGCGATGGCGATCAGAGCGATGTCGTCGATGCCGAACTTGGCCAGCACTTCCCGGGCGACACCGAGCTGGCCGAGGCCGCCATCGATCAGCAGCAGGTCGGGTCTTGTCGGGAATTCCTCGCTTACGTGACCAAGTTCTTGCGCATTGCTTTCGAGCGTCTCCTGCTCCGTTTCCGCCAGACCGCCGCCCTCCGCGAGGCCGGTGTCATCGGCCCGCAGCACACCGAAGGCGAGCGCGCTGCCGCCCCGCCGGTCGACCGGAGGGGGCTGCGGCGGTTCGAGGCGTGAGGTGGGGGCACCCGTCATCCCGGAAGCCGAGGCGCTTGCGCCGAGGCTATCCGGGACCTCGACCAGCGAGTCGAGCGCTCCACGAGGTCCCGGCTCGGAGCGCTGCCCGCCTTCGGCTCGCATCGCTCCGGCCGGGATGACGGGTGGTGAAATGGAGTCGGACCCTCCGGGTCCGACTCCCGCCGGCGCCTCGGCCTCATCCAACAGAAGGCGCTTGACGCGCCTGGTCAGCACCTCGCGCATCATGGCGTAGTCGTCGCCCGGCGCGAGGTCCTCAGTCTTGATGTTGAACTTGCGGTACTGGCTCTTCACGAACCCCTCAGCCCCGGCCACGACCATGGCGCCGACGGCGCTGGCACCATGGATGTGGCTGTTGTCGAACACCTCGACGCGTTGCGGCCTCGTGGCAAGGCCGAAACGATCGCGCAGGCCTTCAAGCAGCGTACGTTGCGACGAATTCTCGGCCAACTTGCGCGTCAGCGCCTCGCGCGCGTTCTGCAGCGCGTATTCAACGACGCCGGTCTTGCTGCCCCGCTGAGGCACGCGGATCTCGATCTTGCGCTCGGCCTTGGTCGATAGCGCGTCGGCGAGCAGCTCGCGGTTCGGGACGTCGTGCGACAACAGAATGAGGCGCGGCACCGGCTTGTCGTCGTAGAACTGGGCGATGAAGCTCTCCAGCACTTCCTCCACGCCAATGCTGCGGTCGGCGCGCGGGTAGTAGGCTCGGTTGCCCCAGTTCTGGCTCGAGCGAAAGAAGAACACCTGAACGCAGGTTTGTCCTGCGTCCTGGTAGGCCGCGAACACGTCGGCCTCCTCGATGCCCTCCGGATTGATCGCTTGGTCGGCGGTGACATGGGCCAGTGCCCAGAGACGGTTGCGGTATTTGGCGGCCTGCTCGTAGTCGAGCTGCTCGGCCGCCTCCTGCATCAGGCGCTGATACATCTGCCGCGCATTCTGGCTCTCGCCGCGCAGAAAGCGGACGGCTTCCTCGACCAGAGCATTGTAGGCCTCGAGGCCGATTTCACCCGTGCAGGGCGCCGAACAACGCTTTATCTGGTGGAGCAGGCAGGGACGCGTGCGGCTGTCGAACACGGCATCGGAGCACGATCGCAAAAGGAATGCCCGCTCCAGCATGTTGATGGTGCGGTTGACCGCGCCGGCCGAGGCGAAGGGCCCGAAGTATTCGCCCTTGCGATTGCGGGCGCCGCGATGCTTGAGAATCTGCGGGGCGCGATGATCGCGGGAGATCAAGATGTAGGGGAACGACTTGTCGTCCCTGAGCAGCACATTGAAGCGCGGGCGGAAGCGCTTGATGAGATTGGCCTCGAGCAGCAGCGCCTCCGCCTCCGTGCGGACGCTGACGAACTCCATCGCCGCGGTGGCGGCGATCATGCGGGTGATGCGGTTGCTGTGGTTACCGGTGCGGGCGTAGCTGGTGACGCGCGCCCTCAGATTGCGGGCCTTGCCGACATAGATGACCGTGCCGGCGGCATCGATCATGCGATAGACGCCCGGCGAGCTGTGCAGGGACTTCAGATACTGCGCGATCACCGCCGGACCGGTGGGCACGCGTGCCGCGGGGATAGGTCCGGCGGAAACCTCGCGCGTGTCCTTCAACGGCATGGCCTGACTTAGGCCGCCTTTAGCCGCAGGTCCATAGGGGGCTGTCGTGCGCCCCCGCGCTCCGCAATTCTCGCCGGTTCACCTTTGGCTGCGAAGGCGCTCGACGAGTTCCTCCGTCGGATAGGAATCCGCGGGCAGCCCGAACTTGATCTGCGCGGCCTTGACGCTGCCGCGCGTCGCGGCGCCGAGCTTGCCGTCGACTTCGCCGACCGGGTAGCCGCGCCGTACCAGAAGCTGCTGCAGCTCCTTGACCTGCTCCATCGTCAATTCGGGTATCGGCTGGCTGCCGCGGCTCATGGGCGGGGCGCCGCCGAGCCGGGTGGCCAAATAGGCGACCGTCAGGCAATAGTTCAGCGACTGGTTCCACTGCAGGTAGATCTGGAAGTTCGCGTAGGCGAGGAATGCCGGGCCATAGCGGCCCATGGGAAGCAGCAGCGAGGCCTGCATGGCGTCGGCCGGAAGCGGCCGGCCGTCGGCCAGGGTCACTCCCCAGGCGGCCCATTTCGAGCGCGGGTGCTGAACCGCAAGGTCGGCCTGGTCCCACGGCAGGTTGCCCGCAACCCGTACTTCCTGCAGCCATGGCTGGTCGCGTTTCCAGCCGAGATGAACGAGGAAGTTGGCGGTGGAAGCGATGACATCGGGCACGCTGGCCATCAGGTTGCGCCGCCCGTCACCGTCGTAGTCCACGGCATGTTTGAGATAGTGCGAGGCGAGAAACTGCGTCTGCCCGAGTTCCCCTGCCCACGATCCGATCATCTCCTCCGGCGCAAGGTCGCCGCGGTCGATGATGCGCAAGGTGTCCATCAACTCGACGCGAAACATCTCGCCGCGGCGGCAATCGTAGGCGAGCGTGGCAAGCGAGCGCAGGATCGGCAGCTTTCCCATGCTCGCGCCATAGTCGCTCTCGAGTGCCCAGAGCGCGGCGATCACGGGGGCCGGCACGCCATACTGCCTCTCCACCTTGGCAAACAGATCCCGGTGCTGCTTGAGACGTGCCGCGCCGTTCTGGATGCGGTTCTTGGAAATCAGCTTGTCGGAGAACGCCAGGAAGCTCTGAGCGAAAAAGCCCTGCTTGCGGTCGCGCGCGATGACGCCCGGATCCAAGGTCACGCCGTCAAGCGCAGCTGCCACCGTCGCCCGCGACACGCCGGCGGCAATGGCCTCTTTGCGGAAGGCATCGAGCCAAACGTCGAAACTGCCGGTATTGCGGCAGTTGGGCGGCGCCGGCGTAAAGGCCGGGGGCTGCGCCGAGGCCTCTTGGGAGACTGCCTGGGCGAGCCAGACAACCGCCGACGCCAGAACCGCCTTGCTCAATCGCATGATTTTCGCCTGGTCACGGACAACAGGAGTGCCACTCGGTTCAACTTCAGGCGCTCGTCAAGCAAACCACCCGAGGCGTCGAGAGGAGGTCACCCCTCCGGACAGAGCTCGAAGGCCTTGTCGAGAGCCAGAGCCTGGTTCGCATATTCTCCGGCAATCTTCCCGTTCTTGGCGTAGGCAGCGATAAATGCCTCCGCTTCACGGGCTTCCGAGCCGGCATTGACATCCAGGACCGTGAAATTGACCACCTGATCGGCCAACGAGCGGATGATGATGGATTTCTGCCCGCCGTAGCTCGCCGTCCACACCCGGCATTTCTGATTGGCAGCGGGCGGAACGGCCGTCTCTGGCAGCCCCTTTGCCTTGGTTGCGGCGAGGCCGGCCAATGTAGTGCGCGGGGAAGATTTCTCGCCTGGCCCCGCCTTGGGCGCCGTCGCGATCGTCGCATCGGCAGCAGCGGCCTTGGTCGGCGCGACGGAGCTCGGGTGCTGTGTATCAGGCAGTGGCGGGGGGATGAGAACCTTGTAAGGGGCCGAAGGCGGCGCCGCCTCCGGCGCCGGCTGGACGCCGAGCCCCGAGCGCTTGGCGTTGCCCTCCACCTTGGCCTGCTCGATCGCGCGCTGCGCCAACTCCTCTCCCGGCGACCGCGGCGGGGTCGCGTCGGCAATCTTGTTGGCGCCCGCATCCTTGGTCATCAGGCGGCGCGCCTCCTGCACCAGTCCAGGTCTGGGATCGGGCCCTGCGCAAACATCGCTTTGAAAGCGCTCAGCGACCGCCTGCAGCATATTGGCGTAGGACTTGTGGCCTGCCCATTTGGCAGCAAGGTCAGCAAATGTGACCGGCCGCTTGAAGGTTTGCCGCCAGGAATTCAGCAGGCCCCAATCGCGAACCTTGCGCGTGCGCTCGGCGACGGGGTTGTCGACCGGGCGACCGGCGTAGAGCAGGACATGCTCGATGTGGGCGCGGACGCCCGTCTCGATATCCTTGAAGCTTTCACCCCGCTCGCCCGAGCCGGTGGCGCCAAGGCCCGCGAAGTTATGTTGCTCCGGTCGTACATCTCCAGCGCGAGTGCCTCGCCAGTAGCTCAACGAGCCGGTCTCGACAATCATCTGGTAGAAGGCGAAATCCCAACGAATGCCGTGCAGCTCGCCAAAGCGCATGTATTCGGTGGCGATGTTGTCGTAGCGGGGGCTGAGTTCGGCGTTGCGCATCTTCGCGTAGGCCATTAGGCGGCCCGGGGTGACGCACGCGGGTACAGTATTGCCAGGTCCGGCGATAATCTCGGGCAGACTAGGCCCTGCGGCCGATAAGCTGGTCGCTGAAAGGGAAGCGAAGACGCAGAACGCCCCAACTTTCCGTAGCATGGTTCCACCCGATTTCTGGGCGCCCGGTTGCACCAGGCGCGTTCGTCTATGAGCCCTCAAATTATTAAAGGGCCGTTAGCATCCCTCGTCCGCTGGCGCCCGCGCGCCCAGAGCGCATTCCACGGCCGTCTAGGTTGTCGGCGCTGCCTGTCCGCGCCGCGCCGCCGTTCGTGTAGGGCCGTGCCAGCGAATTGATGTTCAAAATATTTTGGGGCGTCCGTGTGGCAAAGCATACGGCTGCGGCCCGCCCGCTAGCTCCCGGCGCGGCATCGCTCGATTTCGATCCCGACAGACCGGCAGGACGGCATGACGTCCGGCTTTTCAATGCGCACCGTCACACGCTCCACCCGGCTGTCCGCCAGGCACTGTGCGGCAATCCGCTCGGCCAGGGTCTCGATGAGGTTCACGTGCTCGCTTTGCGTCAGCTTGGCGATATCGTCCACCACCCTGCTGTAGTCGAGCACGTCCGCGAGGCGGTCCGAAACGCCGTCGTAGTCGTCTCGCACGGCCAGGTCCGCCGAGACAAAGATGCGCTGCTCGTAGCGCTTTTCGTGTTCGAGCACGCCCACGCTGGCGACAATTTCGAGATCGCGCACGAAAACATGCCTGAGCCGGGCGCGGCCAGCGCCTGCGCGATCCTTGTCTGTCGTGTGGGTGGTGCTCATGCGGGATTTCAACCGCGCGGTGCTCGCTTCACATCCGGCGTGTCCCAGGCCAGGTGCTGGCCGCCGTCGAGTGCTATCATCTGCCCCGTCATTGCCGGGGCCTCAAGGATAAAGCGGATGGCGGCGGCGATCTCGTCAGGGGTCGTTCCGCGTCGCAGGATCGTGGCCTCGCATTGGCGGCGAAACTCCTCGTCGGATTGAAGCGCGCTTTTCAGGACCGGCCCGGGCCCGATGGCGTTGACACGAACGCGCGGGGCCAGCGCCTGCGCCAGGGTTCGCGTGACACTCCACAGGGCCGATTTCGAGGCCGCGTAGGAGAAAAATCGCGGAGTCGGCTTCCAGACACGCTGGTCGACAATGTTAACGATGTTTCCGGCTGCACCCTCCGGCAGGCCAGCGGCAAATGCCCGTGCCAGGAACACCGGCGCCTTGAGGTTCACGGCGAGTTGCGTATCCCACACCTGGGGATCGAGGCTTGCAACGTCATCGTAGATGAACGTCGAGGCGTTGTTGACGAGGCAGATCGGCGGCCCGAGCGCTGCAGCACATGCCGGAACCAGCCGCTCAACGTCGGCAATGTTCGAGAAATCGCATGGAAGCACGGCAGCAGCCCCGCCGCCGGCCGCGATCTCGCGCGCCAGCTGCTCGGCCTCGTGCTTCGAGCTGCGGCAGTGCAGCCCCACACGCCAGCCGTTCGCTGCAAAGCTGAGCGCGAGAGCGCGCCCGATGCGCTGCGCAGCGCCCGTAATGAGTACGGTGGAAGCGGCCGGTGGCATCGCTATGGTCTCTCGAACGTCGGGTCGCGCACGTCCGCAGCCTTCATGTTGATTTGCTTGATCTGCCAGGCTCCCAGGTAGAAATGCCTACAAAGGCAGCAAATGACGAGAGTATAGTCGCCCGTCAATTGGGCAAACGCGCCCGTTAAGTTGTCGATCCGGCCCAAGCGTTGCGCTGCTGGCACGCCACCTCCTAGACCTGTTGTCACGGCTCCGATTGTTATTGCGTGATCGAACTCATGTGCACAATAAACCATACAAGACGAATCAGTAGGGAAGCCACAATGTACGTCAAGATCGTAAAATGCGTAGGCCTGGGGGCCACGTCGGTTCTGGCGGCGGCACTGCTCGCCGGTCCCGCGCTAGCCGACGGCATGCAGAAGAGGGGCAAGGTCAAGGCCGCGGAGCCGGCGCCGAGGGCCTGTGCGTTCTCCCCCAACGTTGCCGTGACCACCGACTACGTGTTCCGCGGCATTTCGCAGACCTTTGAGGATCCGGCCATCCAGGGCGGCGTCGACGTCACCTGCGGCATGTTCTATGCGGGCGTTTGGGCCTCCAACGTCGACTTCGGCGGCAACGTCGCCAATGTCGAGATCGACTGGTACGCCGGCTTCAAGACGACAACTGGTCCAGTCGCTTGGGATCTCGGCGTCATCTATTATAGCTATCCCGACCAAAACTCCCCCGGCTTCAATGTGGACTACTTTGAGTTCAAAGTGGGCGCCAGTGGTGAGATTTGGAAGGGCGGCACGCTCGGTGCTACCGCGTTCTTCTCCCCAGAGTACACGTTCAGTACCGGGGCCGTGTTAACCATCGAAGCAAGCTTCTCGCAGGCGCTCCCGAAGGTCGGCATGTTCAGCCCGACGTTCAGCGCCCTGTTTGGCCATTCGGATTTCCAGGATCTCGGCTTTCTCAGCTACAGCTACTGGAACGCCGGTGTGTCGCTCGGCTTCCTGGAGAAGTGGTCCCTCGACCTGCGCTACTGGGGCAGCGACAACGACGGCTTTGCTGCCGGGCCTCTCGGCGACGACCGGTTCGTAGGCACCCTCAAGTTCACCTACTGACCGTCCGGAACTGGACCTTCCTGCAGTCGGGCCCCCTCGCGGGGCCCGATCCGTTTTTGCCGCAGCTCGTTCGCCGACGGCACTGCCATTGGCCGGTTGAGGCTAGCCGCGTGTCCAAGTCCCGGCACTGAGTGCGTTGGCCGGGCAGTCGACCGGGATCGTCACGCCCGTCGCTCGATCCATTGCTGCCTGCGTACAACCTGCCGGAGCCCGGAAGGGAGGATCCAAGTGGGCAGGCTGATGGATCGCGGGAGGTGGCCTCAGCGGTTCGTGCCCAAGCAGCACGGAAAAGCCTCCCAGCTCCCATGAGGCGAAGAGGACCGTCCCCCCAGCCAATACCCAGCCGCACCAGCCCGCCGCGTCGATGACGGTCTGCCTGCGACGCACCAGTTTGCGGACCAGGGCAGAGCCCGCCAGCGCTGCCCGCACACGCTCGATGGTGCTGCCGGGAAAAGAGATCTGGTGCCGGTACCGGGCCACCTGCAGCATTTGCCTCCTCCTGCCCTGCGCCGCGGATGGGAATCACACGCGGCCAGGCGCGAAGGTGGAGCACGGTCAGTTGCATCGGAAAGCCGGGCCAAGCGGCCACCCTGTGGATTGCGCTGCCTTATCCGCGCAATCCACAGTGGCAGGGGACAACGCCGGGGGGAGGCTTGTTGTGTTACGAGCGGCCGATCAGGTTCGCCGCTGCCGCCGCAGGCGGCTGCGGCAGCGCCGCCCTGAGGAACACGTCGACGCGCATGCCGGGCAGCAGCGGCGGCTGCCCGGTGAGGTCGATGATCACCTCCAGCACGTCGATGTCGGTCGGCCGGCGCGGCCCCCCGCGCTGGCTGAGCCGGCTGGGCCCCAGCGCGCGAGCAAGCGCGGACACATTGCCCTCGAAATCCTTGCCGGGAAAGGCGTCGGAGCGCACCACAGCGGCCTGGCCGATGCGCACCTTGCCGATGTCGCGCTCCTCGAACTCAGCCCGCACGCGCAGGGAGGTGACGTCGCCGACCACGACAAGCGGATTCTCCGGCGACGGCGCCGCCGTCTCGCCGACCCTGGCATAGAGCTGCAGGATGGTGCCGTCCGAAGGCGCCCTGATCCGCGTGCGCTCGAGCGCCGCGTCGGCCAGCGAAAGCTCGGCACGCCCGGCGGCAAGCGCGGCCTCGAGCCGGGTCTGCGCCGGGGCGCCGTTGGCGGTCGCCCGGCGCAGGCCCCCGCGGGTCTGCTCCAGTTGTTCGCCAGCCTTCGCCACGACGTCACGCGCCTTGTCGACGTCGGCGGCCGTGCCGCTGCGGCGCAGCTTGAGCGCGCGATCGAGCTCCTCGCGGGCAAGCGCCAGCTGACGCTCGGCATTGGCGAAATTGTCCTCGGCGGTGCGGCGGTCCTGGGCGGCCTTGCCGACGCCCTCGTTGTCGCGGTCACGCTTGCGCACGGCCACCTCCGCCCGCGCGGCATGCACGCGCGCGACCAGCTCTTCATCGGCGAAGCGCAGCAGGAGATCGCCGGCGGCCACCTTGTCGTTGACGGCGACGAGCACCTCGGTGATGCGACCGGGCACCTGGGCCGAAATGCGGATCTCGCCCCCCAGGGGCTCCACCCGCCCCGGCGCCGACGCCGCCCACGCAGTCCTGGCTGCCGCCTTGGGGCCTTCGGCCTTGCCGGTGTCGGCCGGCTTCTGGCTGAAGGTCTGGGGCACGTAGTAGCCGATGCCGAGCGCCAGCACGGCGGCGACGATCAGCATGTTGAGCGACGAGTCGGCTTTAGGCATTGGCCTTCCTCTTTCTCGTGCGCGCCAGCTCGTGCACGGTCTCGACGCCCTCGGCCCGGCGCTCCTCGCCGACGATCAGGCCGTCCTCGATGCGCAGAATACGGTCGGCGTAGGGCACCGTGCGCGGATCGTGCGTGACCGCCAGCACCGCGCGGCTCCTGTCCTTGGCGATCTGGGAGAGCAGCGCCATGACGGCAAGGCCGTTCTCGCTGTCGAGCGCCGCCGTCGGCTCGTCGGCGAGGATCACGGACGGCGCCCCGACCAGCGAGCGCGCCACGGCGACGCGCTGCTGCTCGCCGCCGGACAGGTTGGCGGGATACGACTTCAGCTTGTGGCGCAGCCCGACCTTCTGCAGGGCCCGCTGCGCGGCCACCACGGCATCCGAGCCGCGGCTGCCCCGCACGTCGAGGGCCAGGCGCACGTTCTCCTCGGCCGTCAGGGTCGGGAACAGGTTGTAGGACTGGAAGATGAAGCCGACATGGCTGCGGCGCAGCTCGGCCAGCGCCTCGGGCGCTAGGCCGCCGGTCGGCCTGCCGGCAACGGTCAAGGTGCCAGCGGTCGGCGTCAGGATGCATCCCAGGATGGACAGCAGGGTCGTCTTGCCGCTTCCCGAAGGGCCCATCAGCAGGGTCAGCTCGCCTGGGTTCAGGCTGAGGCTCACTCCTTTGAGGGCCCGCACCCTGCCGGCGCCGTGCCCCAGGTCCTTGACGATGTCGCGCGCGTCCAGGACGCCGTTTCCGGCGGTTGCCGGGACGGTATCTTCTGATGCGGTTACAGCAGCGGTCATCGGTTGAACACCATTGCGGGATCGATGCGCATCACCTTGCCGATCGCGGACAAGGCTGACACCGCGCACATGACGACGGTCAGCGCCAGCAGCAGTGCGGCAAGCCCCGGCGACATGACGATGGGCAGCGCCGTGTGCTCGCTGAGGTAGACGATGGTGAGCGCGATGCTCATGCCGAGCGCATAGCCGATGAGCGCGCTGAGGCCGGCCTGCATCAGGATGACCTTGTTGATGTAGCCCGACGACGAGCCCAGCGCCCTCAGCGTAGCGAACTCGGCAAGATGGTCCTTGGTGCTGGAATAGAGCGTCTGGGCGACGATGACGGTGCCGACGATGAGGCCAAGCGCGGCACCACCAAGCAGCGCCACGCCCGCGCCGGTCGCGAACAGCCAGTGGTTCAGGCTGCGCTCACGGAACTCTGCCCTGGTGAGCACCTCGCTGTCCGGCAGCTTGGCACGGATAGCATCGCGCACCTTCTCGATATCGGCTCCGGGCCGCACCTTTGCCAGCACGTAGGTGATATTGTCGGCCGGCATATCGATCAGCTGCCGCGCCCGGTTGAGGGTAGTGAAAATGAACGGCGTCACCGTGAACGAGCGGATGCCCTCGGTCAGACCGACAACGCGTACGCGCGAGGCGCCCACCTGCGCCGTGTCGCCCACTCCGGCAATTCCCAGCTCGGCAAGATAAGTCTTGTCGACCATCACCGCATCGCGCGCACCAAGCCCTGTGACATCGCCTGCAACGACGTTCCACGGAGCCAGGCCGCCGTCCTCGGCGTCGGCGCCGATCACCACGACCAGCGTCGAGCCGCCGGTCGGCTTGCGCCAGTCCGTGAAGGCGGTGACCAGGGGTACGGCACTTACGACATCGGGCGTCGCCAAAGCCACGTAACGCTCGCGCGCCCGGATCGGCTGGGCCTCCTCGAAATTCTTGGTGCCGTAGGCCATGATCCACAGGTCGCCGTCGGCACGGTCGATCATGGAGATGATCATGCCGCGGGCACCGAGGTAGAGGCCGAGTTGCACCGCCACCAGCACGATCGAGAACAGAATCCCGATCAGCGTCACGGCCAGGCGGACGCGGTCGTGAAACAGGTTGCGGAACGCCAGGGTTAGGGTCATCGAGACGCGTACCTCTTGGAGCTCAACGCGGCGACGGGCCGGCGTTGCGCGGCCACTGCCGGCGGCTTGGTCCAAGCGATTGAGGCTGCCTCGCAACCCCGTCGGTCCGACTTGTGGTTATATAGGTATCTGTTTCCGCTCCTGGAAATGCAGGTCCAACGGTTAAGGAAGCCCGAATGGACCGAACCGCCGACCTGCGAGCGCCGCTGCCGCATTTTCTCCGCATCGCGGTTGCATGTCGCTAACGGGCGCCGACGCAGCCGCCCTATGGAGCACGCATCCCCATGTATCTCCCGGATTTTGCTCGTTCTTCCTGGTTCGCCACGTGCACGATCCTGTGCGCCGCGCTGCTGACCTGCGGGGCGGCCGCGCAGAGCCCCGCCGGCGATGTGACTGGCGTCTGGATCGACCACACGGGCCAGGGTGCGGTGGAGATCGCAGCCTGCGGCAACCGCGTGTGCGGGCGCGTGGTCTGGCTCAGGGACCCGAACCACAAGTCCAGGACCGGCAAACGCATCTGCGGCACGCAAATCCTGGGCGACCTGCAGCGGCGATCCAGCACCGCTTGGGAAGCGGGCTGGATTTACAACCCAGAGGATGAGGCGCGCTTCAGCGCCGCGCTGCAGCTGGCGAACGCCAACACGCTGCTCGTCACCGGCTACCTCGGCATCAAGCTGCTTGGCGAGACCTTCACCTGGAGGCGCGCCACGACCAATCTGGAGCGCTGCACCACGGCGGCCGGCGCCGGCTAGCGCCCGCCTCGGCCCGGTCCTTTGCGCGTTGTTCGCGCTCATTCCACCGCGACGCCTCTGGCCGCAGGGGCGATCTGGCCCTTGGCCGCAGCCTGGGCCTCGATCCAGCTCACAAATCTCGCCGTCCGGTCGGCAACGATGTGCCGTTGCTGGTCGAGCGTAACCATGTGGTAGCTGTTGTCGAGGACCAGCGTGTCGACGAGGCCGCCCAGGTTTGCCTGCAGATATTGCGCGTTCCTCAGGCTTGCTATGTCGTCCTCGCGCGGATGCACAATCAGCGCCGGCTGCCGCACCTTGCCGAGGTTGGGCTTGACCGCGGAGACGAGAGAATTGAAGTGCGCGAACGAGCGCATCGGCGTGCTGAACACGCCGGCCGCTCCGGCATCGCCGCTCTGCATGCTCGACACCACCAGGCGCCGCACGCGTTCGTCCTTGAGGCCGTAGGGGTCGCGCTCGGCCAGGTCGAACTCGAGCTTCACCGGCAGCGGCCGGATGTACTGCAGAAAGACCGAGTGCCAGGGCATCGACCAGCCGTCGAGCTTCAAGGTCGGCGCGTAGAGAAGCAGGCCATGCACGCCGACGGGCCGGTTCTGCGCCAGATGGAGGGCCAGAATGCCGCCCATCGACAAACCGCCCGCCAGAACGAGGTCACAGTGCTGGCTGAGCTTGTCGTGCGCCGCTTCGACGCTGGCGTACCACTCGCGCCAGCTCGAGCGGCGCAGCTCCTCGGGCGTGCCGCAATGGCCGGCGAGCTGGCAGCAATAGACCGTATACCCTGCACGAGCGAGCCCCTGGGCAATGAAGCGCAGCTCGACCGGCGTGCCGCCGAGGCCGTGAATCAACAACACGCCGACCCGCCCGCGTTCCAGGAACAGGCTGCGGTCTGGAGTTTCACAGTCTGCTTGGACTTTGTCTGCTTGGACTTTCATACGTTACGCGTACCTGACTTCTCTTTGCATCGCTCCAGCGGGCATTTCCAGGCATTGCAGGTCGCCCGTACCGGCTACGATGGGGCCACAATTGTCGTACCCTCGACGCGTTCGTCTCCCCTCTAGTCGATCGATTCGACTTTTTGCTGTCCTCGGAAGATCCCCCTCCGGGCAAAATCCGCAAGCCGCGCCGCGGGTCGCGGAGTTCCAGCTGCAACCGCCCCGCCGCGGCAGCAACCTCATGTCTGGCCAACGCGCTGCAGCACGCGATCCAGCAGTTTGAGCGCCAGGTCCATCTCGTGCTTGGTGATATGCAGGCTCGGGGCCAGCGTGACGACGTTCTTGTAGTAGCCGCCGATATCGAGCACGAGGCCGTATTTCTTTCCGTCGACCTCGAGGTCGCCCTTCAGCGCCTCGTCGACCATCCGATCGACGATCGCCTTCGAGGGCGTGAAGCTGTCATGCGGCTCACAGATCTCCATGCGCAGCGCCAGCCCCAGTCCGTCGACGTCGCCGACGATCTTGTGGCGGCGTTTCAGGTCCTGCAGCCCATCGAGCAGGTAGGCGCCCTTCTCCGCCACCATCGCCTCGTAGTCGGTCTCGGCCATCATGTGCATGGCCTCGAGCGCCACGGCGGTGCCCATCGGATTGGCATTGAACGTCGAGTGCGTCGATCCCGGCGGGAAGATCGTCGGGTTGATCAACTCCTCGCGCGCCCACACGCCGGCCAGCGGGTTGAGGCCGTTGGTGATCGCCTTGCCGAACACGATGATGTCGGGCTTCACACCGAAGTGCTCGATCGACCACAGCTTGCCCGTTCGATAGAAGCCCATCTGGATCTCGTCGACGACGAGCAGGATACCGAACCGGTCCAGCACCCGCTTGAGCTCGACGAAGAAGTTCTTCGGCGGGATGACATAGCCGCCGGTGCCCTGGATCGGCTCGACGTAGAACGCCGCGTACTCGGCTTCGCCGGCCTTGGGGTCCCACACGCCGTTGTATTCGCTCTCGAACAGGCGCTCGAACTGCTTGACGCAGTGGTGGCCGTATTCCTCCTTGCTCATGCCTTTCGGCCCGCGGAAATGGTACGGGAACGGCACGAACTGCGCCCGGTCGCCGAAGTGGCCGTAGCGGCGGCGGTAGCGGTAGGACGACGTGATGGCGGAGGCGCCGAGGGTGCGGCCGTGATAGCCGCCCTCGAACGCGAACATCAGGCTCTTGCCCTTCTTGAAGTTGCGCACGAGCTTGAGCGAGTCCTCGACCGCCTGGCTGCCGCCGACGTTGAAATGCACGCGGCCCTTCTCGCCGAACTTCTTCTCGGCATCTTCGGCGATGAGCGCGGCCAGCTCGATTTTCTCGCGGTGCAAGTACTGGCTCGCCACCTGCGGCAGCCGGTCGAGCTGGCGACGGACCGCCGCGTCCAGCCGGGCGTTGCGGTAGCCGAAATTGACCGCCGAGTACCACATCTGCAAATCGAGGTACTCGCGCCCCTCGGCATCGAACAGGAAGGAGCCTTCGCAGCTATCGAAGATCTTGGGCGGGTTGGTGTAGTGGACGGTGTCGCCGTGCGAGCAGTATTTGTCCTCCAGCGTCAGAAGCTCCGCTTCCGACAGCTCCCGCCTGCTCTCCCCTCGGCGCACGGTTTGCCCGTCCCGCCAGCGTATCGGCTTGTGCATCCCAACCTTGCTCTAGTTTCGCTGTTACTCTTCTAGGCCCCGTGCGGATTCACCGGCCGACGTCGCGACACGCGCATCGAGCCACCTTGCCAGGAGCCTGGTTGCCTCGTCGAAGTCTGCGAACCCGAAGTGCGGCAGATCGGCCTTGCGGCAATGCTCGAGCAAGGAGCCCTTGGCCAGCACCAGATCGGCGCGCTCGGCAAGGCAGAAATCGGACCGGCCGTCGCCAACCACGATGTTGAGCTGCCGCGGCCAACCGTCGGCGAAACTGCACTTGCAGTTGCCCATCAGCGCGGTGCACGTGCCCTTGGAGTGCGGGAACGCCAGCCGCCAACGGTCACCGCCGCGCCATTGCAGATGGTTGGCGAAATACGGAATGTCGACGTCGGCTCGATCCAGCAGGGTCCTGATCGTGCGGTCGAGGCCGTCGGACAGGACAAAGAGCGTGTGGCCAAGCCGGCGAAACCGGCTCACGAACCCGCCGAAGCCGGGGTCGACTTCGACCGAGCCGATGAAGGCGTCCATCTCGGCCGGCGTCGCGCGCACGAGATCGATCTGCCGTACCATGCACTCGCGTGAGCCGATACGGCCGGCCTTCCAGTCCTCCTCGACGTCGCGCCACGCCGGCGCAGCGAACCGCTCCAGGAGCAGGTCCGTCGTATCGACCGGAGAGATCGTTCCGTCGAAGTCGAGCAGAACGCGACACTTCATACGCGCTATCGACACGCTCACAGAACCCGTTGATTGATTTGCCGCACCTGCCCTCGATGCCAGCGAAGAGTGCAGCCTCTTTAGCCCCCGCTTGCCGCTCTGCCAATGGCTTTGGTTCACATTTTCGTCAGGACGCCACACCTGCTGCTTGTACGGATCGAACGCTCCGCACGCCAGGGTTGACGCCGCGAGGCGTGGCATCGACCAGCCTCAGATCGGCAGATGACAGGGGAATGTCGATGGGGTCGAGACACATGGCCGCATCGTGTTTCACCCATTATCCCGGAAGCCGAGCGCGGCGAGGCCATCCGGGACCTCCGTCAACGAGTCGGAGCGGGATGACGGGTGTTCAGCTCAACGACTGTGGCCGATCCGCCAACTGAGCGTGGCCGAACTGCTACGCCTGGGCGCGGCGCTCCGCCGCAAGGAAACGCGTGGCGACCGTAACGAGCACGTAGCCGAGCAATGCTGCGAGTACGCCGCACACGTAAGGCGCTTGCAGGCCGAGAGCGAATTTGCCGCACGCCCACACGAGCGCGCCGGCGGCGATCGCGGCATAGGCGCTGGGCGCACCGCCCCATCCTGTAAACAACCCGAACACCAGCGCAACGAAGATGCCGGCGGTGGCGAAGGCAGAGGCCAACTCGACGAGCGCGGAAATACCCTCAGCTTGAATGGCCAAGGCATAGGCAATGAGCCCCAGCACGGCTACGCCGACGCGGGCGAACGCGACCTTGGCGGTCTCGCTCATCCCGGGCTTCACGCGGAGCACGATGTTGTGGGAGATGAGCGAGGCGGCGGCGAGCAGCGCGGAGTCGACCGTCGACAGAATGGCCGAGATCAGCGCGCCCGCGAACATGACATAGAGGACCGCCGGTAGATATTTCTGCGCAAGCGCTGGCACGATCTGCTCGGCTTCGCCGAGACCGGGTGAGAGCTGGGGACCCACCAGTCCGAAAAACACGGGGATCAGCGCGACGAGCAAGTAGCCGACGCCACCGATCCAGGTGGCGGTCCGCGCCACGTCGGCCGATTTGCAGGCGAGCACACGCGAGATCAGCTCTACGGCGACGAGAGAGCCGCAGATCGGTATCGCCCATTGCTCGAGAAAGTCGAGCAGCGTCTGGCCGCTCTTCATCGGCGCAAGGCGCGCCGGCTCGATGCCGGCGAGCGCCTGGCCTGGCCCCCCGAGCTCGACAAGGATGACGACGAACATCGCCACGAGGCCGATGATAATGGCAATGCCTTGCACGAAGTCCGAGTAGATATCGGCCAGCAGACCGCCCGCCGCGGTGTAGAGCACCACGATCGCGGCGGCCAGCGTTATGGAGGCTGAAACGCTCATCCCGGTGGTGGTGCCCATGATCTGCCCAAACCCTCTGATCTGGGCGGCAGCCCAAAGCACCGAGCCCGGCACCAGCAGGATCACCGTCAGCCGCTCGACACCGGGGGAGAAGCGGTCGCGAAACAGATCGCCGAACGTCACGAGCCCGCGCCGCCAGAGCGGCACCGCGAACAGCAGTCCCATGATGATGATGCCCACGGCGTAGGCAAACGGCTCGCCCTGGGCGCCGGACAGACCGTCGCTGTAGACCCGACCCGCCGACCCCAGCACCGTCTCGGCTCCAAACCAGGTCGCGAATACGGAGAATGCAGCAAGGCTCAATCCGATCTGACGCCCGCCGAGAATATAATCGGACTCGGTCTTGATGCGCCGCGACACCCAGATCGCCACCGCGAACTGCAGGGCGATATAGGCGAGGACCCCAAGCAGAATGCCGTTCATGACCCCTCCCCCTTTGGTCGCATGCGCAACCGGGGAGTACATTGGTGGCCGCTTTAGCGGAGGTCAACGGTTCCACATCGGCGGCCTGGTATACCGGGTGCCTCAGTTGCTGCCTCATTTCGCATTAAGTCATGCTTGGTCATAATGGGCCGCGCTGCCCGCTTGTGCGCGTTGCCTACGTGGGCGCCGACATTAAGGTGAAGACTGAACATGGCCCCTCCCTTTGTTCGATCCGCCGTTTCCTGCCTCACCGCCGCGGCCTTCCTGATTGCGCAGGCCCCTTCGGTGCGCGCCGCCACCGCCATGACGCGCGCCGACTATGAAGCCTGCCAGGCCCAGGACGAGCAGAGCTTCCGCAGGGCCGTCGAAGCTCTGACCCTCAGGGGGCTCGAAGCCGCTCTCGCCAAGCTGGACTATCGGCCGCTGGTCGCCGACGAGTGGCGGCGCGAGAAATTCGACGAGGTTATCGACCGCCAGGTGGACGAGGCCATCACCCAGGTCCGGGACGAATCGACCTGGTTCCAGCTCTGGTCGTCCATCGCGTCCCGCGACCGCGCGCAGGAGCTCGCGACCACGGCGGCCGAGCGCGTCTACCGGTCGGATGCGATCAGGAAGGGGATCGAACGTATCGCCGCCGGCGTCGGCAAGGAGATCGGCAAGCGCATCGAGCTCGCTGTCATCGACGCCGCCGGCCCTGCCATGCAATGCATGCAGGCCTTCCTTGGGCGGCGCTACGGCACGACGGTTGCCTCCGTGGTGAGCGCCGACGCCGGCCGGGAGTACGGCATCGATCCTGCGAAGGGCGGTGTTCGGGTCACCTCAGGTCAGATGCTGATCGAAGGCAAGGAGGGGATCGCCGGGGTTTTGGCGCTGGTGGCGCGGCGGCAGCTCTCCGGCATGGCTGCCCGCATCGGCCAGCGCGTGATCGGCGCGGTCCTGAGCCGTCTGGTCTCGGTGGTAGCCGGGGGCATAGGCGCGGTGCTGATCGCCAAGGACATCTGGGATTTCCGTCATGGCGTCTTGCCGATCATCGCCGATGAAATGAAGGCTAGGGCCACCAAGGACAAGGTGCGCGACGAGCTCGCGCGGACCATCTCCGAGCACATCAACGAGAGCCTGAGGGAGATCGCCGACAAGACCGCAGAGCGCGTCGTGGAGATCTGGCTCGGGTTCCGCCGCGCCCACGCCAAGGTGCTGGAGCTCGCCGACCGCAACGAGGCGTTCAAGCGCCTCCTGGACACGATCAGGCCGGCGGACCTGCCGCGGCTCGACGAGGTCACGGCCCTCGTGCTTGCTGGAGAGGGCGAGGCCGGCGTGATCAGGCGGCTTGGCGACGGCACGCTCAATCTGGCCGTTACGGCCCTGCCGCCGGCTGCGTTCGACATTGCCCGCGAGGTGCGCTCGCTCGAAACGGCTTTTCGGTGGTCGGCCGTCGCCGGCGACAGCCTGTCCAAGGTGGCTGAGCTCGAGATCTACCGCCGGGCCGCGCCGGAAACGTTCACCAAGGCCGGGCTGCAGCATCTGCTCGCTCTGCAGGACCGGCTGGCGGTGACGCGGCTGGCGGCGCTGCAGCCGGCGACGCGCGATGCCTTGTTCGAGCTGGAGAGCGCTGCCCTGGTCAAGCTTGCCCGCAGCCTGGATGAGCCCCAGCTTGCGAGCCTGGCGCGCTATCTGACAGGGCTGGAGAAGGCCTCCGCGCAGCGCGTGCTCTCGGTCGTGGCGCAGTCCCCGGCGCGCATGGCGGAGCTGGCGAGCTCGCGCGTGCGCGAGGCCGTCATCGCCAGTCCCGACCAGGCGGCGGCGGTCGCAATGATGCTGCATGCGGGCGCGTTGCCCGATGCTTCTGCGCTGATCGCGCATGCGCGGCTGGTGCTCGACGGGCGAGTGAGTCCGGTATTGCTCTGGGAGAAGCACGGAGTGGCTCTGGTTGCGGCAGCGCTGCTCGCCCTCATGCTCCTCCTGATGCTGAAGCGGCTGATGTTCGGAGCCCGACCCCGCATCATCGTGCAACAGGCTTCCGATCGCGGAAACCGCCGCTGATGCGCCTTCTCACCAGCGATAGCGTCGACCAGCCGATCCAGCGCGGCGAGATCGTCTATGCGGTCGCCGTCAGCGGCGCCAACATCCTGCGCGACATGCGCGAGGCCGTTGTCAACACCATCGGCGGGCATATGACCCGGTACGAGGCGCTGCTGGACCAGACTATCGCCCGCGCGCTGGAAGGGCTGTCGCAGCGGGCTCAGGCCAAGGGCTATGACGGCGTGCTGGGAATCCGCGTTTCCCATCCGTACATCACCAATGGCGCCATCGAGGTGGTAGTAACCGGCACCGGCTTCAAATTCGCGCAGCAAGCCCGCTCCGCCTGATAGGATCGAACGCCCATGGAAATCGCCAGGTACTTCAGCAAGGATCTGTTCGCCGGCAAGACCGTGTTCGTCACCGGCGGCGGCAGCGGCATCAATCTGGGCATCGCCAGGAACTTCGCCGCGCTGGGCGCCGGCATCGCCATCTGCGGCCGCACGCAGGAGCGGCTCGACGGTGCCGCCAAGGAGCTGGAGGCCATAGGCGCCAAGGTGTTTGCCAAAGTCGCCGACGTACGCCAGGCTCCCGCCCTGCAGGCGGCCATCGACGAGACGCGGCAGGCCCTGGGCCCCATCGACGTGCTGGTCTGCGGCGCCGCGGGCAACTTCCTCTGCCGCGCCGAGGACATGAGCCCGAACGGCTTCAAGACCGTGGTCGACATCGACCTGATCGGCTCGTTCAACGCCGCGCGTGCGGCGTTTGCCCAGCTGAAGGAGACCCGGGGCACCATCCTCTTCGTCTCGGCCGGCATGGCCTACATGCCCTATGCCTTCCAGCTGCACGTTGGCGCCGCCAAGGCCGGCATCGAGAGCATGATGAAGAACCTGGCGCTGGAGTGGGGACGCTATGGCATCCGCTCGTGCTCGATCGTGCCGGGGCCGATTGCGGGCACCGAGGGCATGAAGCGCCTCTCCGACCCTGTCGACCTGAAAGATCGCCTCGATCGCATCCCCATGCAGCGTCTGGGCACGGTCGACGACGTCGGCCTCTCCGCCGTGTTCCTCGCCTCCTCGATGGCGAGCTACATCACCGGTGCACAGCTGATCGTCGACGGCGGCAGCGGCCTGGCAGGGTCGGCTTTCTTTAATATCGGCGCCGAGAAGGTGTTGCGTTCCTCTTAGATGCAATGTCGGACTTGACGACCGCATCGATCGCCATCAGCTCCCGCACCAGACCCTCGAAATCCCCGAGCGGCACCATGTTGGGGCCGTCGGAGGGTGCCTTATCGGGGTCCTGGTGCGTCTCGATGAACAGCCCCGCCACACCGACCGCCACCGCCGCGCGCGCCAGCACCGGCACGAAGCAGCGGTCGCCGCCCGAGGCGGTGCCCTGCCCGCCCGGCTGCTGCACGGCGTGGGTGGCATCGAAGATCACCGGGCAACCGATCTGACCCATGATCGCCAGCGAGCGCATATCGACGATGAGCGTGTTGTAGCCGAACGAGGCGCCGCGCTCGGTCACCAGCACGTTGGGGTTGCCGCTGCCGGTGATCTTGGCCACCACGTTCTGCATGTCCCAGGGGGCGAGGAACTGGCCCTTCTTGACCTTGACGGCGCGCCCGGTCCTGGCCGCTGCGATCAGAAGGTCGGTCTGCCGGCACAGGAAGGCCGGGATCTGCAGCACGTCGACCACCTCGGCCAGCGGGGCGCACTGACCGGCCTCGTGCACGTCGGAAACGACCGGAATCCCGAGCGCCTCGCGGATCTCGGCGAACACCGGCAGCGCGCCGTCGAGACCGATGCCGCGCTTGCCGCCGAGCGAGGTGCGGTTGGCCTTGTCGAAGGAGGTCTTGTAGACGAGCCCGACGCCGAGCCGGCCGCAGATTTCCTTGAGCGCGGCGGCCATCTCGAGCGCGTGGGCGCGGCTTTCCATCTGGCAGGGGCCGGCGAACAGCGCGATCGGCCGATCATTGGCGAACGTCACGTTGCCGATGGCGACGGATGCGTTGGGCTTGGTTGAATCGCTCACGGGTGCAGCATAGCATGCCGCCTCAATCCGTCATCCCGGCCAAGCGATCGCGCTCTGAAGCGCGATCGCGCAGAGCCGGAACCTGGTGCAGGGTTCGACTCGTTGGCGGAGGTCCCGGATGGCACGAGGCGGTACGCATGGTCAATCTGGACGGGTTCGAGCTGCGGCTCCTGGAGGACAACATCGCCGCCGGCGAAGCCTTCGCGTTCCCGGCGGATAACATCAACCGGGTGCTCTACGTCGCGCATGGCGGCATCGCCATCGACGGACAAGAACTGGGGGAAGACCAAGCCTGGCTTGGCCGTGGTACGGCAAGGGTGCTCGCTGGGTCGAGCGGTGCGGCGCTTTGGCGATGGGAGCTGGCGCCGGCGGGGAGCGCCGTTTTCCGGGGCTCCGGGCTGAAGCTGCGCCGCAGGCTCGACGGGCCGATTGCGGACAGCATTCTCGTTCGCTGCGACAGCGTAGCCTTCCCGCCGAACGGCTGCGCCTATCTGCATACCCATCAAGGTCCGGGCATCCGCTGCCTGATCGAAGGCGGCATCCGCGTCGACACGGCGGGCGAGAGCCGCTCGTATGCGCCCGGGGGCGCCTGGTTCGAGTCCGGTACCGAACCGGTGTTCGCCCAGGCGGCCGATCGCGCCACGCGCTTTGTCCGCGTCATGGTGTTGCCTGGCCATCTCGTCGGCCGAAGCTCGATCGGCTACGTGAACGACGCGGACCGGGAGAAGCCGAAATCGCAGCGCTACAAGGTTTACCTGGACGCTCCGATCGATGTTTGAAGCCCGCCCTCCTTCGCACGGCGTGCCGCTATTTCCGCTGTCGGGCCGGCTGGTACCATGGGCAATTGGCAGTCTTTGCAACGGACGCTGTCCCATGGGCTTTCTCGACTACACCATCAAGCTGATCGGCCTGTCGGAGACGATGCACCGCTGGCGTGGCCTGCTCCGCGAGCTTGACGCCGGCCGGCGCGAGAAGGTTGCTCGCTATGCCGAAAAGATCGCCGAGACCCTCAGCCGGGCGGCCGCGGCGTTTGCAAAGCTGGAGAAGGAGCCTGCTTCCGCCCGCGCCACCCGCGAGGCCGTCCGCGAGCTCGGCCGCATCGCCGGCTATGTCGAGGACATCGTCAAGGCATTGGAGCACCATCTTGACGGGCGCAAGCTGGCTGGCGTTAAAAGGCGCCTGGACCAGCTCGCCGGCAAGGAGCCGCTGCGCACGGCGGTGGTTGGCGTCGATGCCCAGCGCATCGAGCGGCTGCTCGAGGCGGAGGGCTACTTCAGGGCGCTGGCCGATGGGCTGAGGGCGTGAGGCACGAGGACGGGCAAAGCATGGACAAGTTCACGACACTAACCGGCGTTGCGGCACCGCTGCCGATGATCAATGTCGACACCGACGCCATCATCCCCAAGCAGTTCCTGAAGACCATCGCGCGCACCGGGCTCGGCAAGCACCTGCTGTACGAGCTGCGCTACGACGAGGACGGCAAGGAGAAGCCGGATTTCGTGCTGAACAAGCCGGCCTACCGCAAGGCCCAGATCCTGGTGGCGGGCGAGAACTTCGGCTGCGGCTCCTCGCGCGAGCACGCGCCGTGGGCGCTGCTCGACTACGGTATCCGCTGCGTGATCGCGCCCTCGTTCGCCGACATCTTCCACAACAACTGCTTCCAGAACGGCATCCTGCCGATCAAGCTGCCGCAGGCCGACGTCGACAAGCTGATGGACGATGCCAACCGCGGCGCCAACGCCACCATCACGGTGGACCTGGAGAAGCAGGAAATCAGGGGCCCCGACGGCGGCTGCATCGAGTTCGAGATCGACCCGTTCCGCAAGCGCTGCCTGCTCGAAGGCCTCGACAACATCGGCCTCACCCTGGAGAGCGAGAAGGCGATCGGGGAGTACGAGGCGAAGGCGCAGGCTGCCCGCCCATGGGTTTGATGTGGCGCTGTCCTGACAGGCTCGCTTGCCGAGCCGCCCGCGTTCGGGCTGTCGCTGCCAGAATCCTATTCTAACTCACCATCAGGTCGCGCAGCCTGTGGGTGCATAGTAGGATAGATTGAGGGACGTGAGCCACGCACCTGAAGTCCATGAAGCGCGGTGTTTGCTGGTTTTCTGCGGCTCTCAACCAGCGGCCCACGTGACGCGAGCCTCGCGCGAGGCGGCCGAACGGTTGGCCAGTGAGAACATAATTCTACGCCGTTGTGGCGCGCCGGCGTTTTCACACGGCCAAGACCCTCAAGAGACGTCGCTGACCTTGCGGTGGTTGGGCAACAAGGGTGTAACTTTCCGATCGCGCCGGGCCCCATAGCTCGCCTATTTCGCTATTCCGGTTGACTGGATGGCCAGGTAGCGGACGGCGAAGTCCTAGACCGAAGTTCCCCGCGAAAAACCGAGGTTGATCCTTGAAATGTTGAGTCGCGACAATCGATTGCGAGTCTCAGCTCAATTTTCATACATGGGATTTGTACCCATGCAATGCCCGCAATTCGGG
>Ga0247727_10004191_pt1 | contig 30847 bp, 26 predicted proteins | sample WisWelCaveWW1625_FD_202498 | JGI IMG/M metagenome (GOLD analysis project Ga0247727, IMG submission 202498) | Biofilm microbial communities from Wishing Well Cave, Virginia, United States - WW16-25 | ecosystem: Environmental > Aquatic > Deep subsurface > Groundwater > Cave microbial mat | place... | reverse complement strand
GCGTCCGAACTGGATCCGCCCGCCGTCCTCGACCATCCGCACCCGCGTCGCCGGCACCGGCACCAGCGCACCGTACAGCCGCTCGTACTCGGCGTCGCCGTAGACCGCGCGCGTCCCGGCCTCGAGCCGGGCCGGCGCGATCAGGTGGGGCGCGCCGCGCGGATGCACCACCAGCGTCGCGTTGGGCAGATGCTCGAGCAGCGCGCCCGCGCCACCGGCGTGGTCGAGGTGGACGTGGGTCAGCAGCAGCAGCTCGATGTCGTCCGGGTCGACGCCCAGCTCGTCGAGCGCTTCGAGCAGGCGCGGCACCGAGCGCGCGCTGCCGCAGTCGACGAGCGCCGCGCGCCCGTCGCGCACCAGCAGGTGGCTCGCGTCGCAACGCGGCCGGAAGTATCCGGTATCGATGGCCCAGATGCCGTCGTCGTAAGCGGTGATGTGCTCGATCGGTCTTGGCATCGCGGCTCGGCGCACGGAACGCCGGTGTATCCTACCCCGCGCCGCCCCACCCGACGCACAGGACCCTGCAGCGATGCGCAGTTCCGCCTCCGTGCTCATGGCCCTGCTGGTCGCGACCTGGTCCAGCGCCGCCGCGGCCGATGGCGGGTTGCGCTTCGGCGGCCTCGCGATCCACTCGCAGCTCGGCGCGCCGCTCGATGCCGAGCTGGTGGTCGAGGGCCCGGCCGAGGCCGCGCTCAGCGTCGCGCTCGCGAGCCAAGCCGAGTACCAGCGCCGCGGCCTGTACCGCGACCCCGCGCTCGAGGGCCTGCGCTTCGAGGCGCAGGCTCGCCAAGGCGAGCGCACCACGGTCCGCATCACGAGCCGCGCCGCGATCCGCGAGCCGACCCTGGTGCTGCTGATCGAGGCGCGCGCCGGCCGGCTGCGCTCGCTGTTCGAGTACACGGTGCTGTTCGACCCGCCCGGCAGCCCGCAGCGCGCCGGCGCGGCGCTGGCGCTCGCGCCGGTGGTCGCGACCGGCGTGCCGGTCGCCGACGCGGGAGTGACCGCGGCGCTGCCTGGCGACCCGCCGGCCGCGACCGGCGTCGAGGTGGTGTGGGAGTTCGACGCCTACTACAGCAGCGTCGGCGTCAACCTGCCGCTGACCGACGAGCCGGTGCCGGACGGCGGCGAGATGAGCGAGTGGGAGCTCTACCGGCGGCTGTTCAAGGACTCGCTGCACCCACGCGTGCTGCTGCTCGAGCTCAGCGTCTATCCGATGCCGGTGCTCGGCACCTACGTCAAGGAGCACAGCCCCGCGACCTACGACAGCTTCCAGCTCGGCACCTCCGACCTCAACGTCTTGCAGTCGCTGACCGCGGGCTTCCAGGAGCCGTGGGCGGTGTCGATGTTCGTCGGCAGCGAGATGAACTTCACCAAGCCCGGGCGCCAGCGCAAGGGCACCAACAAGGGCTACATGGGCTATCTGGTTTCGTACGGCGCCAAGCACATCAAGGACAACGTGCTGATCGACGACGACTGGTGGGAGTTCGAGTGGAAGCTCAAGGGCGAGCGCGACTTCGAGGACGAGCACCTGACCTGGAGCTTCCGCACCGGCATCAAGAACCACGGCAACCCGTTCATCTCGGACGTGGTCTACCTCGGCGCGCGACGCTCCAACCTCGACTACCGCGGCAGGTTCTTCTCCTGGCTGCAGAACTCGACGATCGAGTTCATGACCGAATTCACCCAGGACGGCTTCGACTTCGCGCGCCAGGAGATCGTGATCGGGAAGAAGTACCCGTTCCCGAGCAAGGGCTTCGCGCTCGCGCTCGACGTCGGCGTGATCTACCAGCGCAACGCCAAGTACCTCGGCCCGCTCGCGGACCCGAACCTCGACGACGTCGCGCTCGTGTTCCGCCCCAACATCGAGTTCTGAGCGGAGGCGCCGCGCGGTGCGCCGCACCGGCCCGGCCCTCGCCCTGCTGCTGCTGGTCGGCTGCGCGACCACCGCGCCGCCGCCAGCCGGCCCGCCGCAGCGCCGCGACGGCGCGCTGCTGAGCGAAGGCCTGCCGGAGCTGCCCGCGGCACTGGTCGCCGACGTGGCCCGCTACCAGGAGCGCGGCAGCGCCACTTTCCTCGACTGGACCGCCGACGGCGCGCTGCTGGTCGCGCTGCGCGACGGCACGGCGAGCCGGCTACACCTGGTCGCCGCGCCGGGCGCCGCACCGCAGCCGCTGGCCGACGCCGATGCGCCGGTCGACGACGCGCGCTGGAACCCCGACCCAGCGCGCCCCGGGCTGATCTTCGTACGCGACGCCGACGGCGACGAGCGCTTCCAGCTCCACCACTACGACGCGCGCCGCGCTACGCTGCGGATGCTGGGCGCGGGCGGCTCGCGCGACAGCGACCCGCTGTGGTCGAACCGCGGCGACCGCTACGCGTTCTCCAGCAACCGGCGCGACGGCATCAACACCGAGGTCTGGATCGGCGCGCTCGACGGCGCGGAGCCCGCGCTCGCACTGCGCAGCGCCGGCGCCTGGCGCGCGCTCGACTGGCGCGGCGACGACGGCGCGTTGCTGGTCCAGGAGCTGGTCTCGGTCGGCGAGTCGCGGCTCTACCTGCTCGAGCTGGCGAGCGGCGCGCTCCGCCAACTGCTGCCCAGCGAGCGGCCCGTCGCCTACGGCGAGGCCGCGTTCGCGCCCGACGACCGCGGCCTGCTGTTCGTGGCCGACGACGGCGGCGAGTTCCGCGCGCTCCGCCACCTCGACCTGGCGAGCGGCGCGCTGCGCACGCTCTCGGGCCCGTTGCCCTGGGACGTCGAGGGCTTCCGGCTCTCGCCCGACGGCCGCTGGCTGGCGTGGAGCGCGAACCAGGACGGCGCCTCGCGCCTCCACCTCCACGACCTGCGCGCCGATCGCGCGCACCCCGGTCCAACGCTGCCCGAGGGCGCGATCACCGGCTTCGGCTTCAGCCGCGACTCGCGCCAGCTCGGCCTCTCGCTCGCGACCGGCGCCGCGCCCAGCGACGCCTGGAGTTGGTCGCTCGCCGGCGGCGCGCTGCGGCGCTGGACCGCGAGCCGGCTGGCGGGCGTCGCCCCGGCGCTGTTGGTCGCGCCGCGGACCGTGCGCTACCCGACCTTCGACGCGATCGATGGCGCGCCGCGCCAGATCCCGGCGCTGGTCTACGCGCCGCCCGGCGCGGGACCGGCGCCGGTGCTGGTGCTGCTGCACGGCGGGCCCGAGGCCCAATCGCGCCCCAGCTACTCGGGCCTGGTGCAGTACCTGGTCGCCGAGCTCGGCTGCGCGGTGGTGCTGCCCAACGTCCGCGGTTCGACCGGCTACGGGCGCGGCTTCGTCGCGCTCGACGACCGCCAGCGTCGCGAGGACGCCGTCGCCGACGTCGGCGCGCTGCTGGCCTGGCTCGCGACCCAGCCCGGGTTCGACGCCGCGCGGGTCGCGGTCGCCGGTGGTTCCTACGGCGGCTACCTGGCGCTGGCCGCGCTCGCCCGCTACCCGGAGCGGCTGGTGGGCGGCGTCGACGTCGCCGGAATCACCGACTTCGTCTCGTTCCTGGTCAACACCGAGCTCGGGCGCCGCGCCCAGCGCCGCGAGGAATACGGCGACGAGCGCGACCCGTTCATGCGCGCCATCCTCGAGCGCATCTCGCCGCTGCGCCACGCCCAGCGCATCGTCGATCCGGTGCTGGTGGTGCAGGGCCGCAACGACCCGCGGGTGCCGGTCGGCGAATCGGCGGCGCTGGTGACGAAGCTGCGGGCCCGCGGCGGCACGGTCTGGTACCTGCTGGCCGACGACGAGGGCCACGGCTTCCGCAAGCCGGCCAACGTCGCGGTCCAGAACGCCGCGACCGTCGCCTTCCTGCGCGAGGCCTTCGGCCTCAGCGACGCAGCAACCACGCCCCGCTGATCCCGCCCTCGCCTTCGACGCGCCGGGCGAAGCCCAGCGCCTCGGCCTTGGTCGGGAAGCCGCGCACCGCGAGCCGCTGCCAGGTCGCGCCGAACGCCTCGCCGGGGATCACCTCGACCGGCCAGCCACGTTCGGCGAGCGTCGCCGCCGCACGCGCCGCGCTGACCGGGTCGCGGAACGACATCACCACCACGTCCCACTGCGGCGCCATCGCCATCATCAGCATGCCGCTGCCCTCGGCCATGCCGGTCATCGTTTCCATCGCCTGCATCTCGGCCATCATCGCGTCGGCCGCCATCGCGGGCTGCGACATCAGGCCTTGCTTCGAGAACGACATCATGTCCATCGGCCGCTCCATCCTCATCGGCGCGGCCATGGTCTCACTGCTGAGCTCGATGCGGCCTTCGATGAGCATGATCCGGTCGTCGTGCTCGCCGACCATCGCCATCAGGTCGGTGCCGCGCACGCCGATCGTGACCACGCCGACCTTGATCCGGACGTCGCGGCGCATGCCCTTGCCGACCGCGCGGGTGGTGAAGCGCAGCGCGCCCTTGATCAGATGGAGCGCGGTGTCGAACAGCTCGCCTTCGGCGGCGCGCACCAGCCGCGCCCGCGGCATCGCGAGCCGGACCTCGGCGCCGAGCCGCAACGCCGAGCCCTCGGGCAGGTCGAGCTCGACGCGACCGTCCGGCCCGGTGCGCAGCTCGTCGCCCTCGAGCAGCACGCTGCCGGCGCGGAGCGCGACGATGCGCCCGTCGCGCTCGATCCACGCTGGCGGCACCACGCCGTGCACGGCGCTGCGCTCCGCCGCGGAGGCGCTCAAGGAGAGGAACGCGAGGAGCAGGAAGGCGGCGCGGCGCAAGAATCGGCTCCCGGTCATGCCCATTCGACCGGGCACCGACCCTGCGGATTCCCGCCGGCTCAGAGCCGGATGGTGGCCGCGCCGCGCACGCCGGCGATGCCTTCGAGCTGGCCGGCGAAGGCCGCGGCGTCCGATTCGCTGCTGAAGGCGCGGACGATCACCCGGTAGCGGCTGCGGGTCGCCTCGACCTCGGCCGGGTAGCCCTCGGCCTGCAGCTTGCTGGCCAGGAACTGCGCGCCCGACTCGCTGGTCTGCGCGATCACCACCACGCCGTAGCCGCCCTCGGCCGAGAGCTGGGGCGCGTCGGGCGCCATCTCGGTTTGCGGCGCCCACTCGTTGACCACCTTGTTCGGGTCGACCGGACCGATCGGGTTGGGCGGCGCGCCGCGCGGCACCACGTAGAAGCTCAGCGCCTCGCTCATGGTCTGCTCGGGTTGGCCGTCGCTGGCGACCGTGATCTTGCCCTCGAGCAAGCAGATCAGGTCCTTGTCGTCGGCCGACTTGCCCCAGATGTCGGTGCCGCGCACGCCGGCGGTGACCACGCCGACCCGCACCCGCACATCGCGGCGGTTGGCCTTGCCGGCGAGCCGGGTGGTGAAGCGGAACGCGCCCTTGAACACGTCGAGCGCGGCGTCGAACACCCCGCCCTCGGCGTCCTGGCGCACCGCGAGCTGGGGCAGCGCCATCCGTCCCGCCGACCCGAGCTTGACGATGCTGCCGTCGGCGGTGTCGAGGTGGACGCGGCCGCGCGCGCCGGTGACCAGCGTGTCGCCGGGGCGGAGCTGGAAGCCGGGGCGGACCGGGTGGATGCGCCCGTCGCGCTCGACCCAGGCCGGGAGCTGGACCGCGGCGACCGACGCTTCGTCGTCGGCCTGGGCGATGGGCGCCGCGAGCGCGACGAGCGCCGTCGCGACGAGGGGCAACAGGGTTCGGTCAAGACGCATCGGGGATCCTCCGGTGTGGGCCGCCCCCCTACTACGCACGGGCGCACGGTCCGGAGGCAGTATGCCACCCCGTGACCGGGGTCCCAGGCCCGTCAGACCGCTTCGGCGATCAGGTCGTGGTCGGTGGTCGCGACCACCCGGACCCGGCGCAGTTGGCCGGGGCGCATCCCCTTCACGGCCGGCAACCGCACCAGCCCGTCGACTTCGGGCGCATCCGCCATCGAGCGCGCGATCGCGTCGCTCGGGCCGACCGCGTCGATCATCACCTCGGTCTCGCGTCCGACCCAACGGACCAACCGGCGCCGGCTGATCGCGGCCTGGCGTTCCATGAAGCGCCGCTGGCGTTCGGCCGCGAGCGCCTCGGGCACGTGGTCGGCAAGCGCGTTGGCGGCAGCGCCGTCGACCGGCGAGTAGCTGAAGCAGCCGACCCGGTCGAGCTCGGCCTCGTCGAGGAACGCCAGCAGCTCCTCGAAGTCGGCGTCGGTCTCGCCAGGGAAACCGACGATGAAGGTGCTGCGCAGCGTCAGGTCGGGGCAGATCGCGCGCCAGGCGCGGATCCGCTCCAGCGCCTTGGCGCCGCCGGCCGGACGACGCATCGCCTTCAGCACCTTGGCCGAGGCGTGCTGCAGCGGCACGTCGAGGTAAGGCAGCAGCTTGCCGCCGCCTTCCAAGGAGCCCATCAGCGGGATCAGCTCGTCGACGTGCGGGTACGGGTAGACGTAGTGCATGCGCACCCAGACCCCGAGCTCGCCCAAGCCACGCGCCAGGTCGAGCATGCTGGTGCGCCACTCGCGGTCGCGCCAGGGCTCGGCAAGGTACTTGACATCGACGCCGTAGGCCGAGGTGTCCTGCGACACCACCAACAGCTCCTTGACGCCATCTTTGACCAGCTTCTCCGCCTCGCGCAGCACCTCGCCGATGCCGCGCGAGCGAAGCTTGCCGCGCAGCGCGGGGATGATGCAGAAGCTGCACGAGTGGTTGCAGCCCTCGGCGATCTTGAGATACGCGTAGTGGCGCGGCGTGAGCTTGATGCCCGAGGCCGGGAGCAGGTCGACGAACGGGTTGCGCGCCGGCGGCGGCAGCTGCGCGTGCACCGCGCGCATCACGCCCTCGTAGTCCTGCGGGCCGGTGATCGACAGCACTTCGGGGTGCGCGTCGCGGATCACCTGCTCGCGCGCCCCCAAGCAGCCGGTGACGATGACCTTGCCGTTCTCGGCCAGGGCCTCGCCGATCGCGTCGAGCGACTCGTCCTGCGCCGACTGGATGAAGCCGCAGGTGTTGACCACCACCACGTCGGCCTCGGCGTGGGTGCCGACCACCTGGTAGCCCTCGACCTTGAGCTGGGTGAGGATCCGCTCGGAATCGACCAGCGCCTTCGGGCAGCCGAGGCTGACGAAGCCGATGCGCGGCGCACGGGCCGCGAGCGAGTCGGAGGCGGACATGGGATGCGGGGCCTCGCGCAGGGGCGGCCGGGGATGCGGAGGCTACCGGTGGCCCCGACCCCGGGCAAGCCGGTCAACCGCGCGCGGCCCGGCGCGTTCCCGTCAGCAGGAACCCGAGGTGTAGAGTCTTCGCCGTGCGCGCCCTACGCCCCCTGCTCCTGAGCGCGCTGCTGCTGGCATCAGCGGCGGCGGCTGACGCGGTTGTCCCCGACGGTGCGGCGGCGACGCTGCGCTTCGTGCACGGCTCGGTCGAGGCGGTCGCGCCCGACGGCACCCGCCGCGCGCTCGCGGTCGGCGCGCCGGTCACGGCCGGCGAGCGGCTGGTGACCGCGCCCCAGACCTGGGCCGACTTTGACTTCGCCGACGGTGGCCGGGTGCTGCTCCAACCGCTCACGGAGTTCGCGGTCGAGGAGTTCCGCCTGCCGCCCGTCGCGCCTGCCGCCGATGTGCCACGCGAGTCGGCGGTGTTCCGGCTCCTCAAGGGCAGCTTCCGCACCGTCACCGGCCTGATCGGCAGGAGCGACCGCAGCCGATACGCGGTGCGCACCGGGGTCGCGACGCTCGGGGTGCGCGGCACCGAGTACGAGGTGCGGCTTTGCCAAGGCGACTGTGCCGACGACGACGGCCAGACCGCGGTCGAAGATGGCCTCTACCTGTCGGTGGCGCGCGGCCGCGTCGCCCTAAGCAACGAGACCGGCGAGCTGCTGACCGACGCCGGGCGCTCGGCGTTCGTGCGCGATGCGCAGAGCGCGATTCGACGCCTCGAGCAGCGGCCGCGCTTCATGGAGCGCGGCGACGTCACGCCCGAGGTCGCGGGCAAGCTCAAGCGCGCGCTGCGCACCCGCTACGAGCTGCGCCTCAAGCTGACCCGCAACCCGCTGCGCGCCGTACCGCGCCCGCCGCGCAAGGCCATCGATCCGACGCGTTGACGGTCGCGGCGCCGCGCGCGAGGATGCGGGCCCGCCCGGAGGTCCCGCCATGCGCCACCCGCTGCTCGTCGCACTGATCGCCCTGCCGTTGCTCACCGCCTGCGCCGAGCGCGACGCGGAAGGATCCGCGCCGCGCCTGATCGCCGTGACCGGCGAGGGCGAGGTGGTCGCCGCGCCCGATCGCGCGACCCTGATGCTGAGCATCGCCGCGCGCCACAAGGACCTCGCCAAGGCCCAGGCCGACGCCGACGCGGTGGTGGCGCGGGTGCTGGCGGTCACCGACGGCCTGGGCATCGCCCCGGCCAAGGTCCAGACCACCGGCATCCAGATCCAGCCCGAGTTCGACTGGCACGACGGCAAACGCGCCGCGCTCGGCTATCTGGTCCAGCGCACCACCACCATCGAGCTCGAGGACCTGAGCAAGCTCGGTCAACTGATGGAGCAGGCGCTCGCGACCGGCGTCAACGACGTCAGCCCGCCAGTGTTGTCGTCGAGCAAGCGCAAGGAGCTCGAGCGCAGCGCGCTGCGCCTGGCCGGCGAGGACGCGCGGCGCAACGCCGAGGCGATCGCCGATTCCTTGGGCGCCGAGGTCGGCCAGTTGTACGGCGCTTCGGGCCAGGGCCGCGGCGACCAACCGCCGCCGATGATGATGCGCGCCGCGGCGATGGAGATAGCGAAGGCCGACGTCGCCGCCACCTACTCGGCGGGCGAGGTCCGGGTCACGGCGCAGATCAGCGCCAAGTTCGAGATCGAGTAGCGCTGCCGCCGGCGCGGGGGCGGGCGCTTCACGCGGTCGCGATCGCCTTGTCGATCGAGGCGCGCAGCACCGGATCCTCGGGCGGGACCTTGGGCGAGAAGCGCTGCACGGTCGTGCCGTCGCGGCCGACCAGGAACTTCTCGAAGTTCCAGGCGATGTCGCCGCCACCGGTCGCGCCCACCAACCAGGCGTAGAGCGGGTGGCGGTGCGCACCGTTGACGTCGAGCTTGGCCGACATCGGAAAGCTGACGCCGAACTTGGTCTCGCAGAAGGTCTTGATCTCCTGCTCGGTGCCGGGCTCCTGCGCGCCGAACTGGTTGCAGGGCAGTCCGAGCACCACCAGCCCCTTGCCGCGGAGCTCGCCGTGCAGCGTCTCGAGCCCGGCGTACTGCGGGGTCAGCCCGCATTGGCTCGCGACGTTCACGATCAACACCGGCTTGCCGGCGAACGCGGAGAGCGGCAACGGCGCGCCGTCGATCGCGGTGACGGTGAAGTTGGAGAGAGAAGCCATCGGTATCCCCTCGCTCGATCGTTGTCCCTCTCCCGCGCCGGGGAGAGGGGAACGGCTCACACCAGCTCGACCCGCAGGAAGCCGCCCTCGGCGGCGACCACCTTGACGTTGGTGCCGACCGGCGCGTCGGGCCCGGCGACGCGCCAGATCGAATCGTCGACCTTGGCCTTGCCATGGCCGTTGACGATCGCCTCCTGGATCACCACCACCCGGCCGACGTACTGGTCGGCACGCTTGTTGAGCAGCGGCGCGTCGCCGCCGTCGAGCTCGCCCGGATGCTTGGCGCGGTAGGCGCGCCAGGCGAAGATCCCCGCGACCGACAGCGCCGCGAACCCCAGGAACTGCGCCTGCCAGGGCAGGCCCGGGATCACCAGGGTCAGCGCACCGACCACCGCCGCGGCGGCGGCGAAGAAGATCAGCATCGTGCCCGGCATCACCATCTCGAGGATGGCGAGCAGCGCCGCGGCGATCCACCAATGCCAGTACTCGATGTGCGTGACGTCCATGCTCAAGCCCCCCGCTTGGCGAACGCTTCCTTCGCCAGCTCACCGATGCCGCCGATCGAGGCGAGCACGCCCGCGGTCTCCATCGGCATGAAGATCACCTTCTGGTTCGGGGCGATGCCGATCGAGTGCAGCGCCTCGACGTACTTCTGTGCCACGAAGTAGTTGATCGCGTTGACGTCGCCCTTGGCGATCGCCTCGCTGACCATCTGGGTCGCCTTGGCCTCGGCCTGTGCCAGGCGTTCGCGCGCCTCGGCGTCGCGGAACGCGGCCTCCTTGCGGCCTTCGGCCTCGAGGATGGTGGACTGCTTCTCGCCCTCGGCGCGCAGGATCGCTCCCTGGCGCGCGCCTTCGGCTTCGAGGATGGTCGCGCGCTTCTCGCGCTCGGCCTTCATCTGGCGCGCCATCGCGTCGACGATGTCGCGCGGCGGGCTGATGTCCTTGATCTCGATGCGGGTGACCTTGACGCCCCACGGGTGGGTCGCTTCGTCGACCACCCGCAGCAAGCGGGCGTTGATCTCGTCGCGCTTGCTGAGCGACTCGTCGAGGTCCATCGAGCCCAGCACGGTGCGGATGTTGGTCATGGTCAGGTTGAGCGCGGCCCACTCGAGGTTGGCGACCTCGTAGGCGGCCTTGGCGGCGTCCAACACCTGGAAGAACACGATGCCGTCGACCTTGAGCATCGCGTTGTCCTTCGTGATGACCTCCTGCGAGGGCACCTCGAGCACGCGCTCCATCATGTTGACCTTGTGGCCGATGCGGTCGAAGAACGGGATGATGAACTCGAGGCCCGGCTCGAGCGTCTTGCGGTACCGGCCGAAGCGCTCGATGGTGTAGTTGTGGCCTTGTGGGACCTGGGTCGCGCTCATAATGACCGCGACGACGAACGCCGCGACGATCATCAAGATCAACATGGACATGTCTGCGTCCTCTTGGAGCGGCGTGCCGCTCGTGCCTCGCCAGCGCGGTGGCCCGCCACCGCACCCCCGCTGCCGATCTGCAGCTCGGGGGCGAGGAGTGTACAACCTCCGCCCGGCGACGGGCAGCGTGACGCCGGCCGCTCAGCCCATCACGCGGTTGCGGCCGGCCTGCTTGGCCGAGTAGAGGAGCTGGTCGGCGCGCTCGAGCGCGCTGCTGGCGTCCATCCCGCCCGCCAGCTCGAACACGCCCAGGCTGACCGTCACCGAGAGCTGGACGTGGAGCTTGGCCCAGGCGAAGCGTTCGATCGCGCTGCGGACCTTCTCGCAGACGGTGCGCGCGCCCTCGAGCCCGGTCTCGGGCAGCAGGATCGCGAACTCCTCGCCGCCGAAGCGGGACACGACGTCGATCGCACGGCACTCGCGCCGCAGCAGCAGGGCCACGGTCCGCAGCACCTCGTCGCCGACCGCGTGGCCGCAGCCGTCGTTGATCTGCTTGAAGTGGTCGAGGTCGAGCAGCGCGACCGAGAGCGGGTGGGCGAAGCGCTGCGCCCGCGCCAGCTCCTCGGCGAAGCGCGTGTCGAGCTGGCGGCGGTTGGCGAGACCGGTCAGCGGGTCCTCCAGCGACTGGCGCTCGATGGCCTCGAACAGGTGGGCGTTGGCGAGCGCCACCGCGACCTGGTCGGCGATGGTCTGCAGCAGGTCGAGGTCGGCCTGGCCGAAGGTGTTGGGGGTGAAGGACTGCAGCGAGATCACGCCCAGCACCCGGGCCCGGAACACCAGCGGCACGCCGATCGTCGACTTGGGCGCCTCGCCGACGATGATGCTGATGCGCTTGATCTCCGAATCCGAGCGGTCCCAGTCCTCGATCAGGATCGGGCGGGCGTTCTCGACCATCCAGCCGAGCGCGCCCTCGCCCGCCCGCCGCTGCTTGCGCGGCTGGCGCCCGTCGCGGTTGTGCACCAGCCGGAAGTCGAGCTCGTGGCGCTTGGCGTCGTACAGCACCAGGTAGAACGCGTCGAAACCGAAGACCCGCCGGCACTCGCGATAGACGTGTTCGACGACCTCGTCCATCACCACCGACGAGCTGGTGGCCCGACCGACCCGGTTCACGGCCACCAAGCGGTCGAGCTGGCGCTGCAGCGCGTCCTGGGTGTTGGCGAGCTGGCGTACCGCGAGCGCGGCGGCCGCGACGAACACCACCAAGGTGCCGAACGCCCAGGCCGGGGTGAGGTGGAACACGGCGGCGGCCAGCACGCCCAGCCACCCGGCCGCGAACTCGAAGGCCGCGGTCGGCAGGTTGAACACCGCCTGCGGGTCGCCGCCCTCGACCGCGATCAACGCCGCGACCATCGCCATGTTCACCAGTTGCACCGCGACGATCAGCGACAGCGTGCGCGACAGCGTGCTCGGATCGACGGCGTCGAAGGGCGCCGCACCGAACGCGGCGCCGCCGGCGATCGCCATCAGGGCGAACATCCCCAAGTGGTGCAGCCCGCGGCGCCAGGCATCGTGGCCGGCCGCGCCCCGGCGCCGCAGGAACCAGGCGATGCCGAGCGCACCGCCGACCGCGGTCGCGAGCGCCGACGGCCCGGTGCCGAGCAGCAGCAACGCCGCGACCTGCACCGTGCGGTCGAGCGAGGTGTCGCCGACGTGGGGGACGTGGAAGGCCGCGACGATGGTGAAGACGAAGAAGGCGCCGAACGCCAGCACCAGGGGTCCGAGCGCCATCGAGCGCGCGTCGTCGGGATGGAGGATGAGCGCGATCGCGCCGAGCGCCGCGATCGCATAGGGATAGGTGCTGCGCAACGCCGCTCGCCACGCCATCTAGTCCCCTCCGTGCTCCCCCACCGGCCGCAGCGACGCTACGCCACGGCACCGCGCGCGACAAGCGGTAGGGCGCGAGCTCCTCAGACCTCACCAGCGCGGTGGCAGGCGACCGTGTGACCCGAGAGCTCGCGGAGCTCGGGACGCTCGCGCTCGCAGCGCTCGATGCGGTGCGGGCAGCGTGGCGCGAACGCGCAACCCGGCGGCCGGCGGTGCAGCGAGGGCGGTTCGCCGAGCGGCGCCGGCCGGCCGCGGGCCCGGGCCGGATCCGCGGGCGGCACCGCGGCGAGCAGCGCGCGGGTGTAGGGGTGCGCGGCGCGTCGCAGCGAAGCGGTCGGCAGCGCCTCGACGATCCGCCCGGCGTACATCACCAGCACCTGCTCGCACAGCAGGCGCACCGCGCCCAGGTCGTGGCTGATGAACAGCACCGCCATCCCCAGCTCGCGGCGCAGCCGCGCCAGGAGCTCGAGCACTTCGAGCTTGACCGCGAGGTCGAGCGCCGAGACCGCCTCGTCGCAGACCAGCAACTGCGGCGCGACGATCGTGGCGCGCGCGATCGCCAGGCGCTGGCACTGGCCGCCCGAGAACTGGTGCGGGTGGCCGTCGAGCGCCGCACCCTCGAGCCCGACCCGCGCCAGCGCCTCGATGACCCGGGCTCGGCGCGCGGAGCGGTCGAGTCCGGGTTCATGGATCGCGAGCGGTTCGCCGATCGCCTCGAGCACCGTGGCGCGCGGGTCGAGCGAGCCCTGCGGGTCCTGGAACACCACGCCCAAGCGCCGGCGCTCGGCGCGCAGCGCGCCACCCGCGAGCGCCAGCCAATCCAGCCCGGCGAAGCGCACCGTGCCGCTCGCCTGCTCCAAGCGCAGCAGCGCCCGCGCCAGCGACGACTTGCCGCAGCCCGACTCGCCGACCAGGCCGAGCGACTGGCCGGCGGCTAGCGCGAACGACACGCCGTCGACCGCGCGCAGCGGGCCTTGCGCGGTCGCGTAGTCCACCGTCAGGCCACGGACCTCCAAGAGCATCTCGTTCAACGGAGCGACTCCAACCCATCCCCTGCGACGTCCGGGTCGCGGAGGTCGCCCCCTTCCAGAGGAAGGACCGCCGGGCGGGCGAGGCGAGCGCTGTTCGGTGGGTCGCCGAGCCCGAGCCCGCCGGTGACGCGCGCAGTCCGGCGCGCGGGGGGATGGGTGCGCGGCGAGCTCATGCCCCCGCCTCGAGGCGGCGCGCGGCATCGAGCAGGGTGCGCGCGTAGCAGCTGCGCGGCGCGGCGTACAGCGCCGCTGCCGCGCCCGCCTCCACCACCCGCCCCTCGCGCATCACCACCATCCGGTCGGCGAGCGCGGCCAGCACGCCCAGGTCGTGGCTGACGATCACCAGCGTCAGCCCCAGGCGCTGCTGCAGCTCGGCCAGCAGCGCCAGCACCTGGGCCTGCACCGTCGCATCGAGCGCGGTGGTCGGCTCGTCGAGCAGCAGCAAGTCAGGGTTCCCGGCGAGCGCCATCGCGATCAGCACCCGCTGGCGCTGGCCGCCCGAGAGCTGGTGCGGGTAGGCGGCGAGCTGCGACGCCGGGTCCGGCACCCGCACCTGCTCGAGCAGCTCCAAGGCCCGGGCGCGAGCCGGCGCGCCGCGCAGCCCGGCGTGGCGCGCCAAGACCTCGCCGAGCTGAACGCCGACCGTCAGGTAAGGGTTGAGCGCCGCGAGCGGGTCCTGGAACACGTAGCCGATGCGCGCGCCGCGCAGCGCACGCCGCGCCGCGGCGTCGGTGGTCGCGCCCTGCCACTCGATGCGGCCTGCGACCTCGGCCGCCGGACCGCCGAGGTCGGTGAGCGCGAGCAGCAGCTGGCTCTTGCCGGAACCCGACTCGCCGGCGATGCCGAGCGTCGTGCCGCGCGCGACCGCGAACGAGACGCCGGCGACCACCGCGCGCGCGCCGTAGCGCACGCTGAGGTCGTGGACTTCGATGAGCGGAGCATCGACGCGATCGCATCCCCCCGGCTGCTCCACAGCCGGCCCCCTTCCGGTGGAAGGGGGCGAAGCGGCAAGCGCGACGCTTCCCCCACCCCCTTCCGCGGGAAGGGAGCCGCGCGCTAGCGCGGGGGGATGCGCTTCGCCCACCGCATCCGACGGATCCAGCGCATCGCGCAGGCCGTCGCCCAAGGTGTTCAAGGCGCGCAGCGTCAGCGCCAGGAACGCGGCCGGGAACACCAACATCCACCACGCGCTCTCCATCTCGCGCGCGCCCTCCGCTACCAGCATCCCCCACGAGGTCGCCGGCTCCTGCACGCCGAGGCCGAGGAACGACAGGAACGACTCGACCAGGATCACCTGCGGCACGGTCAGCGTCACGTACACCACCACCACGCCCAGCAGGTTCGGGACGACGTGGCGGAACACGATGCGCGCGTCGGAGGCGCCGAGCGCGACCGCTGCTTGCACGAACTCGCGCTCGCGCAGGCTCAGCGTCTGGCCGCGCACGATGCGCGCCATGTCGAGCCAGCGGACCGCGCCGATCGCCACGAACATCAGCGTCAGGTCGCGGCCGAAGAACACCATCAGCAGGATCACGAAGAACATGAACGGCAGCGCGTAGAGCACGTCGACGGTGCGCATCATCAGCGCGTCGATCCGGCCGCCGTACCAGCCGGCGACCGCGCCCCAGGTCACGCCCACCACCAGGCTCACGAGGGTCGCGGTCAGGCCCACCGCGAGCGAGATCCGTCCGCCCTCGAGCGTGCGCACGAACAGGTCGCGGCCCAGCGAGTCGGTGCCGAACCAGTGGGCCGCGGCGACCGACGGCGGGCTGGCGATGCGCTCGAAGTCCATGGTGTCGAAGGCGTGCGGCGAGAGCGCGGGCCCGACCAGCACCGCCAACGCGACGACCAGCAGCGTCAGCGCCGCGCGGCGCGCGGCGCGGTCGGCGAGCAGGCGCTGGAGCAACGGGGCGCGCATCAGCGCAGCCGGACCCGCGGGTCGAGCCAGCCGTAGGCGAGGTCGACGACCAGGTTGAAGGCGATGACGATCGCGCCGTAGAACACCACCACCCCGACCACCAGCGTGTAGTCGCGGTTGAGCGCGCCCTGCACGAAGTAGCGGCCGAGGCCGGGGATGCCGAAGATCTGCTCGACCACCACCGAGCCGGTGACGAGCGCGGCCAGCGCCGGCCCCAGGTACGAGACCACCGGCAGCAGCGCCGGCTTGAGCGCGTGGTGCAGCACCACCTCGCGCTCGGTCAGGCCCTTGGCGCGCGCGGTACGGATCCAGGGCTGCGACAGCACCTCGAGCAGCGCGCCGCGCGTCAGGCGCGCGACGTAGGCGACCTGGGGCAGCGCCAACGCGACCACCGGCAGCAGCAGCGCCGACGCGCCTTGCTCGGTCCAGCCGCCGGCCGGAAGCCAGCCGAGCAGCACCGCGAACCCCAGCACCAGCAGCGGCGCGAGCACGAAGTTCGGCACCGAGATGCCGGTCATGGCCGCCGCCATCAGCACCCGGTCGAGCGTCCGGCCGCGGTGGAGCGCGGCGGTCGCGCCTGCCGCCACGCCCAGCAGCACCGCCAGCAGCATCGCCAGCGCGCCGAGCGTCAAGGACACTGGGAAGCCGGCCGCGATCAGCTCGGTGACCGAGTAGTCCTTGTACTGGAACGACGGGCCGAAGTCGCCACGCGCCAAGTCCGAGAGGTAGCGCAGATACTGCGCGCCGAGCGGCTCGTCGAGGTGGTACTTGGCGGCGAGGTTGGCCTCGACTTCGGGCGACAGTGCGCGCTCGGTGTCGAACGGCCCGCCGGGCGCGAGCCGGACCATGAAGAACGCGATCGTGACCAGCACCAGCAGCGTCGGGATCGCGTGCAGCAGGCGACGCAGAGCGTAGCGCAGCATCGGGTCAGCGCCCGGCCCGCAGGCGGCGCAGCGCGCGGCGCAGCAGCGGCCGCAGGTGCGGATCGAGGTGGCGGGTCGCGGTCGTGGTCGGCGTGCCGCGGTGGTGGCAGAAGCGCGCCAGCGCATAGGTGAGCTCGCGCTCTCCGAGGTAACCCTGGCGCCGCGCCTGCCAGCCCTGCGACCCGGTGTCCGTGTACTGGCGGAAGCTGAAGGCGCTGTTGGCCACGAACACGCCGAACCCGAGGAACACGGCGACCAGGTCGGTGGCGGGCTCCTCATGCTCAGCGCCGCCTGGCGGGCGTGACCGGACCCGCGACATGCGGAAATGGGCGAGCTCGTGGGCGAAGGTCGCGACCAGCGCCTCCGGGTCGCGTACCAGTTCGGGATCGTAGGTGATGGTGGCCGCATCGCCGCGCCGGCCGCGGTAGGTGCCGGCCGGCGAGCTCGGTGCGCCCTGCAGCGCCAGGTGTGGTTGCACCCGCGGATCGGGGTCGGCGGGCTGCGCGACCAGCTCGCACTCCCATGATTCCATGCCGGCGTGCGCCTTGACCTGCGCGAAGGTCAGACGCGCGGCCTCTTCCGGGTTGCGGGCCCGGTCCGGGAAGAAGCGGTCGGTCGGCTCCACCAGCGCGCTCGCGCCATCGGCACCGAGCTCGCGCACCGCCCAAGCGTAGGTCTCGTCGATCCAAGCTTGCAGCTCCGGATCGGGGTCGGAGGCGCCGCGCCAGCGGTCCAGCAGGGCTTCGAGCGCAGCGAGCATCGTCGCGCGCTCAGCGCCCGTCCGGGTAACGCAACGCGTAGTAGAGGATCGCGCCCCAGGTCAGCAGCGGCGCGCTGGCGAGCGCGAGCGCCGCGGCGCGCCCCGCCGGGGCGTCGACCTGCCAGGCGCAGGCCGCGCTCGCCGCGCTGAAGCCGAGCGCGACCAGTAGGTAGGCCGCGAAGCCGCCGTAGCGCCAGGCCAGCGACGTATGCGACCAGCTCAGCATGCCGCCGAAGGCGGTGGTGGCGGTCGCGAGCAGCGTGCCGATCGCGGCGCCCGCGCCGTAGGCGTAGGCCTCGTCGCGCAATGCCTCGCTCAGGTTCGGCACCATCATCGCGAGCGAGACCCCGGCCAGCGCGATCGCGACCTGGCGTTCGATCATCATCGGCGCGCCCCCCTCACCTGAGCGCGAGCTGTCGCGACAAGTGCACGTCGAGCAGGTTGTCGGTCCAGCCTACCACCCGCGGCGCCACCAGATGCTTGGAGACGTAGTGGTAGAGCGGCAGGATCGGCTGCTGCTCGAGCAGGCGGCGCTCGGCGGTCGCGAGCAGCGTCGCGCGCCGCGCCGGGTCGCGCTCGGCGGCGGCCGCAGCGAGCGCGGCGTCGAACGCCGGGTCGGCGAAGCCGAAGTCGTTGACCGGATGGCCGACGCGCCCGACCTCGAGGAAGGTCAGCGGGTCGTCGTAGTCGCCGTTCCAGCCCGAGCGGTAGACCTGGGTGATGCGCCCGGCGCGCCGGTCCTGCACGAACACCCGCCATTCCGAGTTGACGATACTGGTCTCGATGCCGAGCGCCTGCTTCCACATCTGCGCCACCACCGAGGCGAGGCGCTTGTGGATGTCGCTGGTGTTGTGGCGCAGCTCGAGCCGCAGCGGGCGCTGTTGCGAGTAACCGGCCAGCGCGTAGAGCCGGCGCGCCTCGGCCAGGCGCTGCGCCGCGCTCCAGCCGGCCGCGGCCGGCAGCGGCGGCGCGTAGCCCGCGGTGCCGGGCGGGACCAGCGTCCAGGCGGCGCGCTCGCCGCTGCCCATGATCTTGCCGGCCAGCACCTCGCGGTCGATGGCCAACGACAGCGCCTGGCGCAGCGCGGGCGCGTCGCGGAACGGCGGCTGAGCGAGGTTGAAAGCGTAGAAGTAGGTCGCGAGCAGCGGCGCGACGCGCAGCTCGTCAGGCCGCTCGCGGCGCAGCAGCGGCAGCGCGCGGTGAGCGACGGTCTGGGTCGCGTCGAGCGCGCCGGCGCGGTAGCGCTGCAGCTCGGCGTTGGCGTCCTCGATCGGGTACCAGCGCACGCCGGCGAGCCGGGTCGCGGAATCGTTCCAGTAGCGCGGGTTGCGCTCGAGCGCGATCACCTCGTGCGGCTGCCACGCGGCGAGCAGGAACGCGCCGTTGCTCGGCGACCGGCCGGGTCGCGTGAAGCGCTGCGGGTCGCGGGCGATGGCGGCCTGCGGCAGCGGCACTGCGGCCGGGTGGGTCAGCAGCGCCGGCAGCTGCGGTGCGGGCGCGGTGAGCGTCAGCACCAGGGTGCGCGGACTGCGGACCGCGACCCCGAGCGTGCTCGGTGGCGCGCGCCCGGCGAGCACCGCCTCGGCGCCGCGCAGCACCGCGAGGTGGCGGGCGTAGGCGGCGCCGGTCGCGGGATCGGCCAGGCGGCGGAACGCGAACGCGAAGTCCTCGGCGGTGACCGGCGTGCCGTCCGACCAGCGCGCCGTGACGCGCAGGTGGAAGGTCCAGGTAAGGCCGTCGGCGCTCTGCTCCCAGCGCTCGGCCTGGCCCGGTTCGAGCGCGCCGTCGGGCGCGGTCGTCACCAAGCCCTCGTACAGGTCGCGCAGCACCATCAGGGCCGATTCGCTGCGCGCCTGGTGCGGGTCGAGCGATTCGGGTTCGACGCCGTTGCCGCGGTGGAGCACCGCCGCCGGTGACGCGACGAGCGGTGCGGCGGCGAGCGCCGCGATCAGCAACAGCGAGATACGGGTCGCGGCGTACACGCCGCTCATTCGGGTGCGCAGGGAACTGCCGTGCTGCGCCGCACGCGGGCTCCGACAGGCGGGAGTCGCGGCGTACACGCCGCTCCTACCGGGGCGCGATGCACCGTCGTGCGGCACTTCGCCCGCCAGCGGGCTCCTACAAGGGGAGCGCGGCACGACGGCAGTGTCCCGCCTGTAGGAGCGGCGTGCACGCCGCGGACTCCGTCCGCCAGCGGCAGGGGGAACGCGGCACGACGGCGATGCCCTGCCCGTAGGAGCGGCGTGTACGCCGCGACTCCATCCGCTGCGACGCTCTGCCTGTAGGAGCCCGCTGGCGGGCGATCCCTGGAGCACTCAACGCCCCGCCTCGCGCGACGCGACGCGGAAGTGCTTCGTGTAATGGTGGTCCATCGGGTTCGGCTGCCAGCCGGTCACCGTCGGCTTCACCAGCCGGCGCGTCGCGTAGTAGTAGAGCGGGATCACCGGCAGCTCCGCGACCAGCCGCGCCTCGGCCTTCTGCATCGCCGCGGCGCGCGCTTCGAGCGTGCTCGCCGCGGCCGCATGGTCGAGCAGCGCGTCGAACTCGCGGTCGTTCCAGCGCGTGTCGTTCAAACCGTGGGTCGAGCGCAGCAGTTCGAGGAACACCCAGGGGTCGGCGTAATCGCCGATCCAGCCGGCCCGGATCACCTGGGTGCCGACGCCTCGCTTGCGCGCGTCGACGTAGACCTTGAACTCGCGCGAGTCGAGCGTCGCCTCGACGCCCAGCGCCTCCTTCCACATCCCGGCGATCGCCAGGCACAGGCGCCGGTAGGCCTCGCGCGTGTCGACCAGCATCGTGAGCCTAAGCGGCCGCTGCGGGCCGTAGCCCGCCGCCGCCAGCAGCCGGCGCGCTTCCGCCACGCGCTCAGCATGGGTCCACTCGCCCCAGGGCGCGGCGACCGGCGCGTAGTCGTGCATCGGCGGCACGAAGGCGTAGGCCGGGGCTTCGCCCGAGCGCGCGAGCTTGGTGGTGAGCACGTCGCGGTCGATGGCTAGCGCCAGCGCCGTCCGCACCCGCCGATCGCGCAGCGCCGGATCGGTGGTGTTGAGCGCCAAGTACTGCACGCCGAGCCAGGGCGCGAGCGCGAGCTCGCCGGGCAAGGACCCGCGCGCCCAGTCGAGCTGCGACTCGGGCAGCGTGTAGGTCCAGTCGAGCTCGCCGGCCCGGTAGCGCTTGAGCTCGGACGACTGGTCGTCAGTCGGGTAGTACCAGACCTCGTCGACCTGGACCTGGGTCGCGCCCCAGTAGTGCGGGTTCTTAACCAGGCGCATGTGCGAGTTCGGCACCCACTCGGCGAGCGCGTAGGCGCCGTTCGACACCAGCTTGCCGGCGCGGGTGAACTCCGCCCCGAAGCGCTCGAGGTTGGCGCGCTGCACCGGATAGGCGCTGGAGTTGGTGAGCACGCCGAGCAGCTGCGGCGTCGGGTGCTCGAGCCGCAGCACCAGCGTCCGCGCATCGACCGCGCTCACGCCGAGCTGCTCGGGCGGCAGCCCGCCGGCGGTGACCGCTCGCGCGTTGGCGAGGTGCGAGAGGATCTCGGCGTAACTGCCGCCGGAGCGCGGCGCGACCGCGCGACGCAGCGCGTAGACGAAATCCTCGGCGGTGACCGCGCTGCCGTCCGACCAGCGCGCGTCAGGACGCAGGTGGAAGGTCCAGGTCAGCGCGTCGGCGCTGGTCTCCCAGCGCTCGGCCACCCCCGGCACGATCGCGCCCGACTCGTCCTCCGCGACCAGTCCTTCGAAGAGGTCGCGCTGGATGTTCGAGGACTGCACGGTGTCGGCGGTCTGGGGGTCGAGCGTCTCGACCTCGGCGCCGTTGCCCTTGCGCAGCACCACCGGCGCCGACGCCGATGGCGGCGCCGCATCGCAGGCCGCGAGCAGGAAGACGAGCAGGAGCACCGACGCGCGCATGGACGTCAGGATATCCCCGGGCGCGCGCACCGGCGCGCCTCGGCGCTAGACTTGGACGCGCCCGGGGGTCTACCCGGGCATCGGGCCTGGGGGTGGACGATGTGGCGGATGGTCTTGGTGCTGGCGTGTTGCGTGGGGCTGGCGGCGCCGGTCGCCGCCCAGGTCTACCGCTGGGTCGACAAGGACGGGAAGGTCCACTACTCCGACAAGGCGCCGCGCGACGGCACCCAGGCCAAGGACCTGGCCATCGAGTCGAAGCCCACCGACCCGGCCGCGGTCGAGCAGGAACAGGCCACGCTCCAGGAGCGCGGCGCGAGCGTCGACCAGAGCGACGCGGTGCGCAAGATGGCCGATGCGAAGGCCGCCGCCGAGAAGGCCGACCGCGAGCGGCGCTGCGCCAACGCCCGCGCCGACATGAACGTGCTCGAGCGCGCCAACCGCCTGGTGACGGTGGACGCGGACAATCAGGAACGGATCGCCACCGACGCCGAGTTCGCGGCGCGGCGCGAGCGGGCCCGGCAGCGGGTGGCGGAGCTCTGCGATTGACGCGATGAGCCTGGCGCTGCTGCTCGCGCTCCAATCGCAGGGCGCGGCGTCGGCGCCGCCCGTCTACCAGGCGATCGCGGCCGGGAGCTCGTCCACCTGCGGGCTGACCACCGACGGCACCGTGCTGTGCTGGGGCTCGAACGACTACGGCCAGCTCGGCGGCGCGAACGCGCCGCGCAGCGCCGTGCCGGTCACGATCGCCTCGCCGCTGCGTTTCCACCAGCTTAGTGCCGGCCAGGTCCACGCCTGCGCGTTGACCGAGGAGGGCCAAGCCTTCTGCTGGGGCGACGACCGCGGCGGACAACTGGCCGCCCCGAGCAGCGACCGCTGTGCGCACCGCGCGCGCTGCGCCAAGCGGCCAATCGCCGCCGCGGGCAAGTTGCGCTTCCGCCAGCTCGCCGCCAGCGCCTTCTCGACCTGCGGCCTCGCGGCCGACGGGCTCACCTATTGCTGGGGCCGGAACCAGTTCGGCCAGCTGGGCGACGGCACCACCAAAGATCGGCGCAAGCCCACCCTGGTCGCGGGTGCGCCGGCCTTCGAGCGGCTCATCGGGTCCGCCGCCGGCGTCTGCGGCGTGACGGCGGAGGGCGTGACCCTGTGCTGGGGCTACGAGGCGGCGGCGCCAGTCGGCGGCCAGCCGGGCTACGCGCCGACGCCCCTCTCGCTCGGCGCTAACCTCGCGGGCGTGCACCCGGGCGCCTGCGGCCTGTCGAGTTCCGGCGTCGCCACCTGTACTTTCATGCGCGCCTCGTCGGACTTCTCGCAAGGCGTCACCAGCGCCAGGGTCACCGGTCCGATCGACCGACTGCTCGCCGACCTCGCGACCGGGATGGGCCCGATCTTCTGCGGGCTGACGGGTGACGGCGCCGCGTACTGCTGGGGTCCACGCAGCTACGAGGATCTGGTCGCCGGCAAGGGCTTCGCCGCGGTCGCGGTCTCCGAGAGCCGGCGGTTCCGCACGCTGACGCTCGGCTTCGAGCACGCCTGCGGCATCACGCCCGCAGGAGCGGCCTACTGCTGGGGGTCCAACTCCGAAGGCCAGCTCGGCGACGGCACCGATGCCGCTCGCGCCGATGCGCCGGTGGCGGTCGTGCCACCGAATTGAGCGCGGGGAAAAAGAACGAACAGATACAAGATAGGGCGCAGCTCAGTTCGGCCCCTTATTTCTCCCAGTCCGGTGACGGATCAACCGGCAGTAGGCACCGACCAATACCCCTGGCTGACCTCCGCGTCCTCGACGAGGTTGGCCCAGTTCTTGTCCACCAGCGGCTGCATCTGCTCGCGGTTCTTGGAGTTGTAGGAGCGTGCGTCCTTCAACGCCCGGCGCGCGTCGTTCGAGCGGTCGTACACCGCGACCCGCTTCTCGAGCTCCTTGAGCGCCGCGTCGCAGCGCGCCTCCGGCGCGCCACCGAGGATCGCCTCGAGCTGGCCGTCGCGCCGCGCGGCGATCGCTTCCTCGAAACGCTGCACCGCGTCGATCGCGGCGGCGAAGCGGCCTAGCAAACCGCGCGACAGCGTGAAGTAACGGAGGCGGGTATCGATCGCGTCGACGGCAGTGCCGTTGTGCTCCTCCCACCGCGCCCGCGCCGCTTGGGCGCGTGCTTCATCGCCGAGCACGACGCCACAGCGTTCCGAGACCATGCGAGCGACCACGCGATCGCCGAGCATGGTGAGCTCGAAGTCGAAGGAGTAGTAACGCGCCTTGTCCTTCTTGGCCGCCGCCTCGGCGGCGGCCGCAGCGACGGCCGCCACCGGGTCGCAACCCGCGAGGTCCTCGACCCGCTCCACGGACAGCACCCACTGTTCGCGCATCGGCCGCTCGTGTTCCGCGGCGAGCACGTAGCGCTTGCAAGGCTCGACAGTGAAGGGCACGAACACCTGCTCCGGCGCGACGCGCTTGGTCGGATAGCCAGAGACCAGCGTCAGCAGATGGGCTCCTGGCGCGACCTCGGTCCCCTGCCCACGGCGCAACTTGCCGTCGATGGCGACGATGCCGACCGGGTACTTGTTCAGTGCGACGCCGAACGTCCCGCCCTCGAGCTTGCTGAAGTTCGAGCCGGCGGACGCTGCCGACGCGAACGTCACGCACACCAAGATCAAGCAGCCACTAGCAATGCGCATTTCGTTTCCTCATCCAGAAGTGATGTTCAGAGCCCCCGCCGAACCGGCCCAACGACACGGACTTGCATGTGCCCTTACGGCGCCGTCCGCACCGGCGGCAGCACGCCGCAGACGTCGACGTGCGCCGGGTCGTGCACGAACCAGCCGCTGCGGTGGCGGCGGGTGTCGAGCCACTGGGTCCAGGTCGCGGTGTCGGTGCGCAGCATCTGGAGTTTGGGGCGCTCGCTCGCCGGGATGTCGGCGAGCATCCGGGCGCGCACGATCGGCGTGGTCTGCTCGGGCTTCTGGTAGAAGCCGAGCGTGCCGGTGCCGCGCGGCAGCGCAGAGAGTCGCTCGATGCCCTGCACCACGCGGCCGACGGTGGTGATGTTGAGGTCGAGGCCGCGCGCCGCGCCGATCACCGCGTACAGGCTGCTGCCGTCGCTCGAATCCACCGCCTCGCCGCGCCCGGCGCCGACCATCCCGTAGCAGTGCGTGAGCCAAACGCGGTCGCGCTTGCGGTCGGCCGCCACCGGCCAGCCGTCCACGAAGCCGACCGTGTCGGCCCAGCCGTCGCGGTCGGGCAGCTCGGTGAGCACGAGGCCGGCGAGCGGGCGATCGAACTCGGCCGGCACCGTCGGCATCCCGGCCGGCTTGGCCTTGGCCTTGGTCTCGTCCTCGGCCGGGTCGCCCCACTGCGTCACGTAGTTGTCGTGGACGCGGATGATCGCGAGGCCATCGAAGTACCCGGCGCGCACCAGCGCGCGGATGCTCGCGGCGTGCTGCGGCGCGAACCGGTCGGCGAGCTCGACGATCACCGGGCCGCTCGGCAGCTCCATCACGAAGCTCCACTCGGGCGCGAGCTCGCGCCAATCGCCGGCTGCGGAGGCCGCCAGCACCTCGGCGCTGCTCAGCGGCTTCTTCGCGGCGACCGGCTCGCCCGCGGTGGCGCAGCCGGCGAGGAGCGCGAGGCACAAGGTGACGATGAGATGGCGGGTCATGGGGGCTCCTGGGGGATCGGTTCGAGCGATCACGGCGGTGCATCGGGTCTCGGCGCGGGCCGGCTGATGCGCGTACCGAACCACATCAGGCCCGCACCGAGCGCGAGGACGATCAGCCCGGTCCAGCGGCTGCCGGCCTCCTCGGCGCTGACGTTGGCATCCACCATCGAGAGCTCGGGGCCGACCGCGAGGTCGACCAGGCCGATGAACACCAACACGGCGCCGATGAGCACCACGGTCCAGGCCGCGAGGCGGCGCAATGCCTTCTCCATCAGCGGGCGCGCCGGACGCGCGTGCTGCGCTCGACCTTGCTGAGGTAGACCGAGAGCAGCGCGATGGTGGCGGGCGTGATGCCGGGCAGGCGCGCGGCCTGTCCGAGCGTCGCGGGCCGCGCGCTGCCGAGCTTGGCGCGGGCTTCGTTGGACAAGCCGCGGACCGTCGCGTAGTCGAGATCCGCGGGGAGCACGGCGTGCTCTTGCGCGGCGCGCTGCGCGACCTCGCCGTGCTGGCGCGCGATGTAACCAGCGTACTTGGCCTGGACCTCGACCTGCTCGGCGACCTTGGGATCCGTGACGCCGGGGCCGACGCCGGGGAGCGTCATCAGCGTGGCGTAGGTCGTCACCGGGCGCTTGAGCAGCTCGAGCGCGGTCAGCGGTGCGCGGCTGTCCTCGACCCGCAGCCCGCGCAACCGCTGCTGCTCCTGTTCGATCGCTGCGCGCTTGCGCTCGAACGATGCGAAGCGCGCATCGTCGACCAGCCCAAGCTCGCGGCCGATCGGCGTCAGGCGCAGGTCGGCGTTGTCCTCGCGCAGCAGCAAGCGGTGCTCGGCGCGGCTGGTGAACATCCGGTAAGGCTCGGTGAGGCCTTGGGTGGTGAGGTCGTCCACCAGCACGCCCAGGTACGCGGCGTCGCGGCGCGGCCACCAGCCCTCTTCTGCTCGTGCGGTGCGCGCGGCGTTGGCGCCCGCGAGCAGGCCCTGGGCCGCGGCTTCCTCGTAGCCAGTGGTGCCGTTCACCTGGCCGGCGAGGTAGAGGCCGGCGAGCGCCTTGCACTCGAGCGTGGGCTTCAGGTCGCGTGGGTCGAAGTAGTCGTACTCGATGGCATAGCCGGGGCGGGTCATGACCGCGGCCTCGAAGCCGCGGATCGAGCGGACCATCGCCAGCTGGACCTCCTCGGGGAGCGAGGTCGAGATGCCGTTGGGGTAGACCTCGGAGGTCGTGAGGCCTTCGGGCTCGACGAAGATCTGGTGGCTGTCGCGCTCAGCGAAGCGCGTGACCTTGTCCTCGATGCTCGGGCAGTAGCGCGGGCCGACGCCTGCGATGGCGCCGCTGAACATCGGCGAGCGGTCGAGGCCGGCGCGGATGATGGCGTGGGTCGCCTCGGAGGTGCGGGTGATCCAGCAGCTCACCTGGCGCGGGTGCTGGTCGGGGTGGCCCATGAACGACATGGTCGGGCGCGGGACATCGCCCGGCTGCTCGTCGAACGCGGCGTAGTCCAAGGACTTGCCGTCCAAGCGCGGCGGCGTGCCGGTCTTCAAGCGGCCGGTGCGCGGCAGCAGCTCGCGCAGGCGGGACGCCAATCGGTTCGAGGGCGCATCGCCGGCCCGCCCGCCGTCGTGATTGCTGAGGCCGACGTGGATGCGGCCGGCGAGGAAGGTGCCGGCGGTGAGCACGACGGCGGAGGCGTCGAGGCGCGTGCCGTCGGCGAGCACCACGCCCGCGACGCGGCCGTCCTCTACTAGGAGGTCGGCGACCTCGGCTTCGAGGACGGTGAGGTTCGGGGTCGCGGCGAGCAGAGAGTGGATCGCGTCCTTATAGAGGGTGCGGTCGGCCTGGCAGCGGGTGGCGCGCACCGCCGGGCCCTTGGAGGCGTTGAGGGTGCGCCAGTGGATGCCGGCCTGGTCGGCGGCGCGGCCCATCAGGCCGCCGAGCGCGTCCACCTCCTTGGTGAGGTGGCCCTTGCCGATGCCGCCGATCGAGGGGTTGCAGGACATCTGCCCGACGCCCGCGAGGCGCTGGGTGATGAGCAGCGTGGCCACGCCCAGACGCGCGGCGGCGGCCGCGGCTTCGCAGCCGGCGTGGCCGGCGCCGATGACAATGAGACGCGACAATTCGCTTAGCTCCTCGTGCGGAACAATCCCCCTCCCGTAGCGGAACCTTGTGCCTGCTCCTCCAGTTGCTTAACGCGCCGTTCGAGCTTTGAAACGCGAAGCATCGCCGCAACTCCCAGTCCTAGAGCGATTGCCATTATCAGTTCTTGTACATTCGTCAATGTGAAATTCTCCCGAAATGCGATTGTTTGTGAGTCGCCGCTGGACGACAGTACTCACTCCCGCCCAGCGGCGACGATTATATGCGTCTAGGTTCCAGAAGCGTCGATCTCCAAGAAGGACTGGTTCCAATCCACAGGTCCATGCTGGGCATAGGCGAAGAATGCGCTCCACGGTGTGCTTGCCAACGCACTAATCAAGTTAGCGCCTTCCGTGATTGTGCTCGTCGTTGACATGCACAACGCTTCGCCTGCTGCTTCGCCAACTTCGTAGCCGATGGCTGCTCCTCCTGCGGCGGAAACTCCGCCCCCGGAGAGCATTGCGCCTGCCGCAGCTCCTCCCATGGCTCCTGTAATGTCGCCGACGCTTTCGCAAAAGCCACTGGTCTCACCATCGGCTCCTGCCACCAGCAGCGCTTCGCTTGCACTAATCGTCCTCATGACATTCTCCTCGAGGGTCGCCCCTCACTGCTGCGGGCTCCATGCCCGCATGTCGGATCCGGGTGGCGCGCGGCGCGGCGCGTCGAGCGCCAGCACTTCGTCGGCGAGCTTCAGCGTCTCGACGCGGTGGGCGATGACGATCCGGGTCATCGGCAAATGGCGCAGCTGCTCGACGATCGCCCGCTCGCGCGCCGCATCGAGGTGGCTGGTCGCCTCGTCGAGCACCAGCACCCGCGGCTCGTGGTACAGCGCGCGGGCCAGCATCACGCGCTGGCGTTGGCCGCCCGACAGCGTACTGCCCATCTCGCCGACCAGCGTGTCGTAGCCCATCGGCAGCGCGGTGATCTCCTCGTGGATTCCGGCGAGCCGCGCCGCGTGCTCGGCCCGCACCAGGTCCGGCGCCTCGCCGTCGAGCGCCAGGTTGTCGAGCAGCGTGCCGGCGATCAACGCGTCGTCCTGCAGCACCGCGACGATGCCGCCCTGCGCGCGCCGCCCCTGCTCGGGACGCACGCTCCGACCGTCGAGCTCGATCCAGCCTTCGGTCGGTTCGAGCAGGCCGAGCAGCAGCTTGGCGAGCGTGGTCTTGCCGCAACCCGAGGCGCCGGCGATCGCCAGGCAGCGGCCCGGCGCTAGTCGATGGACGAGGTGGCGGAACAGGAAGCGTCCGCCCGGGTAGCGGAAGCCGAGGTCCTCCCAGCGCAGCGCCGCGGCCGGGCCGGCGGCATGCACTGCCGCGTCGGCTCGCGGCAGCGCGGGTTCGAGCGCGAGGTCGGCGACACGCTCGGCATGCAGGTCGAGCATCCGGTACTCGAACCAGCGATCGACCAACCCGCCGGCGCGCGCGGTGAAGCTCGCCTTGTAGCTCATGAACGCCATCAGCATCCCGAGCGACAGCGCGCCGCCCATCACCGCGTGGGCGCCGAGCCACAGCACGATCAGGTTCTCGACGCCGAACAGCAGGCCGTTGCTGGTGCGGACCAGCAGCCCGAGGTGCGCCGCGCGGATGCCGGCGTTGAGCGCGGCGCACGCCAACGCGTCCTGGGCCGCAGCGCGCACCCCCTCGACCCCGAACACCCGCAGCGTGGCGACGGTGCGCAGCGTCTCGAGGAAGTGGGTCTGGCGCCGCGCGCCGTGGTGGATCTGCTCCTCGGTCGCCGCGCGCAACGGCGTGAACCACGCCAGCCGCGCCACGACGTACGCGGCGAGGAACCCGCCCACCACTGCGGCCATGCCCGGCGCATAGAGCAGCATCATCAGCAGCGCGGTGATGCCGAGCAGGCCATCGATCACCGCCTCGACGAACGCGGTGGTGAGCGTGCGGTTGATGGCGTCGAGCGAGGCGAAGCGGCTCGCGAGGTCGCCGGTGTGGCGCGCGACGAAGAACCCGAGCGGTACGCCCAGCAGGTGGCGGAACAGGCCGGCGTGCAGCGCGCGCGACAGGCGCACCGTCAGCGCCCCCACCGCCAGGCCGCGGGCGACGCCGAGCACGGTCTGGACCAGCATCAGCAAGGCCGCGCCCGCGATGATCAGGTCGAGCAAGGCCGCGTCGCGCGCCACCAGTACCTCGTCCATCACCAGCTGCATCGCCCAGGGCGCCGCGAGCGCCAGCGTCTGGATCCCCAGCGACAGCAGCAGCAACTGCACCAGCGCCGCGCGCAGCCCGACCGCGCCGGCGAGCAGATCCCGCACCGCGAGCCGTCGTGCCGCCTGCTCGGGCCGGAACGCTGCGCCCGGCGCGAGCTCGAGCGCCACCCCGCTGAAGCGGCGGCCGAGCTCGGCGCGTCCGACCGTGCGTCGCCCGACCGCCGGGTCGTGGACCTCGACGCTCGCGGCACGCACCTGCGCCAGCACCACGAAATGCTTGATGTCCCAGTGGAGGATCGCCGGCAGCGCGAGCTGGTCGAGCTCGCCGGGCTCGGCGCGCAGCGCACGGGCCTGGAAGCCGAGGCGCTCGGCGGCGTCGCGCAAGGCGCTGAGCGTCGCGCCGCGTGGGGTGGCGCCGACCCGCGCCCGCAGGCTGCGCAGGTCGTGCTCCGCGCCGTGGTGGCCGGCGACCATCGCCAAGCACGCCAGTCCGCATTCCGCGGTCTGGGTCTGCAGCACCAGCGGCGTGCGGCGGCGCCAGGCGAAGCTGAGGCTCACCGCGCTAGCCCCCGCCCGAGCACGCGCAACGGTTCGACCAGCCGCTGCCAGAGCGCGGTGCGCTCCAACACCAGGTCGGCTTCGAGCAGCAGCCCCGCGCGCAGCGGCCAGCGTCGGCCGTAGGCCGCGACCTCCTGGGCCGCGAGCTCGATGCGCACCGGGTAGGCAGCGCCGTCGAGCGAGACCGGCGCGTCCGCCTCGCGCGGCAGCACCGCGCTACGCGCGACCTCCTTCACCCGTCCACGCAGCACGCCGAAACGCTGGTGCGGGAACGCCTCGAGACGCATCAGCACCGGCACCCCGACCTCGAGCAGCCCCGCGTCGCGGGTCGCGACCAGCAGCCGCGCCTCGAGCACCGCGCCCGCCGGCAGCAGTGTGAGCAGCCGCTGGCCCGCGACCGTGGTCTCGCCGCGCCGCACCGCGACCGCGGTGACGGTCCCGGCGAGCGGCGCCCGCACCACCGCCGCGCGGCGCGCCTGGTCCTCGACCGCTTCCTGGTCGAGCCGCAGCGCTTCGGCGTCGAGCGCGCTGCGCCGCTCGGCAGCGGCGGCCCGTGCGGCACGGCGTTCGGCGCTGAGCTCCGCGAGCGCCCGGCTGGCGCTCCGTGCGCGCCGCTCGAGCTCCAACGCCGCGGCGCGCTGCTCGAGCGCGGTCTCGGTGAGCTGGGCGGCCTGCGCCTTGGCCAGGGACCCCGCGGTGGCCAGCGCGCGCGCTGCCTCGGCCCGCGCTTCGCCGAGCGCCGCGCGTTGCTCGGCGAGCGCGCGCTGCGCGTCGAGCTGGTCGCGCTCGATCCCGAGACTGGTGGCGCGCTGGTCGAGGCGCGCGAGCGCGGCGGCCGCGACGCGCTCGGCATCGCGACGGCGCGCGGCGAGGTTCTGGCGCAGCGCCGCATGGCGTTGGTGATCGACCGCCGCGAGGTCCGGCGCGCCTGCGGTGCTGGCGACGCCGGCGAGGCGCAGCAACGGGGCGCCCGCGACGACCGGTGCGCCTTCGTGTGCCGTGACCTCGAGCACCGACGCGGCCTGCGGCGCGATCACCTCGACCAAACCGCGGTCGGGCGCGAGCCAGCCGCGGGCGGTGGCGCGGCGCGGCAGTTCGCCGAACGCGAGCAAGCAGCCGAGCGCTGCGGCGCTGCCCAACGCGAACGCGGTGACGGACCAGAGCGGCAGGCTCATCGGCAGCAGCGCGTCGCCGAGCAACGGCGCGCGGCGCGCGGCGATCGCTTCCCTGCGGAACAGTTCGTGGTGCGGGTCG